>WNFS01004789.1_pt1 | contig 10650 bp, 7 predicted proteins | sample 5400141 | NCBI WGS metagenome assembly WNFS01 (sample SAMN13153358, study PRJNA577476) | soil metagenome | isolation source: 60 cm saprolite under Madrone tree | place: USA:California | collected 2016-06-14
CACCGGCGGAAACGCGCCATTCAGCACCGCGGGCGCGACGGTGATCGCGCAGGATAATGTCCGCAAGCGCCTGGAATCCGGCGGCACTGCCGGAAACGGCGGCTCGATCAAGATGGACGTAAAGCCTGCGGAGAAAGCGGCGTTGCCGATCATCACTTTCGAGCACGACGTGACCGTGCACTTAAACGGAGAAGACATTCGCGCCTTGCACTTTCCCTCCGGCCACACCGACGGCGACTCCATCATTTTCTTTCCGAAAAACAACGTCGTTCACATGGGCGACGATTTCGTGCGTTACGGCTTCCCGTTCATTGACGTCGCAAGCGGCGGCAGCGTGCAGGGCATGATCGACGCCATGGAAAAGGCCACCGCGCAGTTGCCGCCGGACGTAAAAGTCATCCCCGGCCATGGCGCACTCTCGAATCTCGACGATGTCCGCGCATTCACAAAGATGCTCAAGGAAACTTCCGCGGTGGTGCAGAAAGCCATTAACGATCACAAGACGCTGGACCAGATGAAGCAGGAAAAAATTCTCGCGCCCTGGGCAAAGTGGAAAGGTGATTTCGTGAACGAAGACGCCTTTATCGAGACACTCTACAATTCGCTCACCGGCCACAAAGGAGAATTCCTAAAGCACAACTGAACGGAATTGTAGAGGCAGCTTTATACTGCCATCCGATGCCTATTTTGACTTATGCGTTATGGCCGCGCGTTAGGCGAAAAGAATCCAATCGGCAAATCGCGCGAAGTGCGCAGACCTGCGGAGGCGTCCAAAATGGCCGGGATCGAGTTCACGACCACCGACGCCGTCGCGATGTCGCCATGAGAGCCGCCAGGAATCGTCAGGCTGATGTTGGGATGACCTGTCAGCGACAGCGTATCGGCGGGATCTTTCGCGCCGACGTACATTTGCAATTCGAGGTAAACGAGCTCTTTGCCGTCTTTCGAGAGGCCGCGCGCGATCTGGTGCACACCCGCCGCCTGTCCCGGCTCGACTGTCAAATACTCGGTCTGCACGCGTTCGATGGCAACTTTCGGCTCGATCGTTTCGGTGATTTGTTCGACCGGCAAATTCAAACTGTCCGCCACCATGGCCACCGACTCCGGCAAGCCGACGTGTTTTATCACGCCCGCTGCAACCTGCGCGCGAAATTCCTCGACGGTCATTCCCGCGCCGATTTTTTTCTGCAGCGGCAAGCGCCGCGTCGATGCATCCACCACCCGCAACGCTTTCGCGTGCTCGATGCGCTGCGAAACCGCCGCCAGCGTCACCACCAGCTTGTCCATCACGAAACCGGGATTCACGCCCGTGCCGACCAGCGCCACGCCCCATTCTTTCGCCGCAGTGTCCAGCTTCGCCGCAAGCTCCGGATGCGTGCGGAAGGGATACGACAATTCTTCGCAAGTCGAAACGATGCACGACTCAGCTTCCAGGCACATCAGCAACTGGTCCATCACTTTCGCGAGCGACGACGAAGTCGAATGGATCACCACGTCCGCGGCCTTCTCCAGCACTTCCTTCGCCTCCGCAGAAATTTTCACTCCCCACGGCGCGTCCGCAGCGCCGACAACTTCTCCCAGGTCGCGCCCGATCTTCGCCGGGTCCCTATCGATGGCGCCGATGATTTCAATGGCTTGTTTTTCCCGCATCAGACGCGCGATGGATGCGCCAATCGGGCCGACACCATACTGGATGGCGCGAATTTTCTTTTTCACGTCGTTCTCCGCTTTCCGTTGGCATGCGCGCACAACGCGCATTTTGGCTTCAAAGGAACTCCCTACGATAATGGAATTCCCGCGCGCATTCAACGAAGAACCGTTCAAAGCGTTCACACAGTCTGCAGCGCGTGCCAGCGAAACCGGAAATGTTGCTGGCGCAGCGCTTGCGCCGCATAATGGCTGGAGAGAACGCCAGCCGATTCCGGAGGAATGCGCCATGCCTGCAAAAAAACTTTCCGAAGCGGAGATTACAGCGCTGCTTGCCAAGACGAAGGGCTGGAGTCTTGTGAACGGCAAGCTGCACCGCGAGTTCGCGTGCAAGGATTTCGTCACGGCGTTCGGCAACATGACGCGCGTCGCGCTGGTTGCCGAAGCGATGAACCATCACCCGGAATGGTTCAACGTGTGGAACAAGGTGGTCATCGACCTGAATACCCACAGCGTGAAAGGCATCAGCGACTACGACTTCACGCTGGCGGAAAAAATCAACGAAATCTTCGGCGCGTGATTTTTTTCCTTCGAAAACAATCTTCCGATAATGAGCGCAAACCGCCAGCCGCAAAAATTCAGCCGGAGCTGGATTTTTCTTGCCGCGCGGTGGGCGGCCGCGCTGCTGATTCTTGGAATTCTTTTTTATCTGTTACCAGTAGCCCCGCTGCGAAGCGCGCTGTCGCGCGTTCCTCTCACGCGGTTCATCGCCGTGCTGCTGATTTATCTGGTGGCTTTGACAGGCGGCATCACCAAGTGGCACACGGTGGTGAATTCCGCGGGGGCGCAACTCAGCTTCGCAGCCAGCGCGCAGTGCTACACCAGCGGTCTATTCGGCGCGCTCTTTTTGCCATCGATTATCGGCGGCGACGTGGCGCGCCTCGCGGTAGGAATTTCGCGCAGTCCGCGCCCGGCCGCGGTGATCACCGGAAATGTGGCAGACCGTTTTCTCGATGTGGCCGCGCAGCTCACGCTTGTCTCGCTGGGCCTGATGCTGCTTCCGGGTTCCTTGCCCGTTGCGTTGCAGGGGCCGGCGAAGCACGTACTTTTTGCCGGGGTACTTGTCGCGGCAGTTTTTTTCTGTCTCGTTGCGGCATTGTGCCGGCCGCTCCTGCGCGGCCGCTCCATTCGAATCCGGCGCCGGCTCGCGCAACTTCGTCACGCGATCCGCGCGGTCTCGCGCCGTCCCTGGCGGCTGGTTCTTGGCTGGTTGCTGGGAACTTCCGTGCAAGGCACCTATGTTCTGCTCACGGCTCTCCTGGGCATCGCTTGTGGGCTCGATCTCCCGCTGCGTGTGTGGCTCTTCGCGTGGCCACTAGCCAAAATTGCCGCGGTCATGCCGATCACGCAAGGTGGCATTGGAGTTCGCGAGGCGGCGCTGGTGGTACTGCTCGCGCCGTTCGGTGCGCCGGCCTCGCAGGTTCTTGCAACCGGCATCGTTTGGGAAGGCGTGATCATTTCCGCAGGTCTTCTCGCGGGACTAACAGCGTTTCTTTTGCGGTACTCGCAGTCCCGCCCGCAGGGCTCTTAGCGTTTCCGTCACCCCAAGCGAAGTTTACTTGACTTCGACCGTCCCTACGGCAAAATAGATATACCCCCTTCCAATAAAGTTGATCGTCCACAGGACTGCCCTCTCCAGTCACGTGAGTTGAGCGGGCTTGTGATGAAGTGTCGCCTCAGGTGTACTGACACCGGATTCGAATCGATCGCAGTTCTTGCAGTACGCGATCCACTTTCTCTGCGAGCCCCCGCGGAAGGGAGGCAGCGCACATGAACGAGAAGAAGTTGCGCATATTGCTTGCAGAAGGAGATTCCGGTGAGACCGCCGCAGCTTTGCGCCAGCTCTACCCGGAGGGTCAAGACGGCCTGGAATTGACCAACGTTTCCGCCGTCTCCACGCTGATTGCCTCGCTCGAAATCGCAAATCCAGAGGTCATCTTCCTCGATCTGTCGCTTGCGCATTCCGATCCGTTGGAGGCGGTGCGCCGCGTGCACCGCTCGGCGCCTGAGGTGCCCCTGATCGTGCTCGCCGACGGCGGCGATAAGAATTGCGCCGCTCGAAGCCTGAGCCAAGGGGCCCTGAATTATCTCATCAAAGGATTCATCGATAGCCGGACACTCGAACGTGTGCTTCACACGGCTCTCGAGCACAACACACTGGAGGGTTTGGCCGATCTACTGCGGGATTCCCTTACGGGACTCTACACCTGCGAAGGTTTTCTCACGCTCGGGGAGCGCGCGATGGAATCGGCGAAGCGCAACGACAGCACTCTGGTCTTGCTGTACATGAGAATCGAAAATCTGGCGGCGCTTCGCGCGGGATATGGTTCCAACGCCGTCGAGAAATCCTTGCGTGGGGTAGCCGCGCTCCTTGCCGGCAGTTTCCGCCGGACGGACATCGTTGCCCGTCTTGACGAGTCGCAATTTGCGGCCCTCGCCGTCGACGCAGTGGAGCCCAGCGCACCGGTGCTTTGCCAGCGTTTGGAAAAGCGCATCGCCGTGCTCAATCGAGACATGGGGCCATGGGGCCCGCTGGAACTTCGCATGCGTGCGCGTTTCTGGTCTCCCAAGGAGGCTATTACGTTTTCTGAATTCCTGGACAGCGTCGAGGCAGGGTTGCGGCTTCCGCCGGTGCAATCTGCCGGAGAGGCAGCACCGCGGAAGACTGTCAACGCGGCCACGGAATATTGAAGCGAGCACTGCAATTTCGGCGGAGATTTGGCAAGGGGTCGCAATGAAGACAGGCACACTCGAAGAAGCCGGCACTTTGAAGGCGATGGCGCCCCTGCACGTGCTCATCGTGGAACACTCGCGAAACGACGTCGAGCTCATACTCCATGAACTCCGGGGAGCCGGATTTTATTTGGATCACACGCTGGCCGAGAATAAGGAGCAGTTTCGCCGCGCGTTGCAACATGAAAATTTCGACGCGATCCTCTCCGACTACCGGCTTCCGAACTGGACGGGTCTGGAAGCGCTCCAGGAGTTGCGCGCGACCGGTCGTGAAATCCCATTTCTGCTGGTAAGCGGGACGCTGGGAGAGGAAGCCGCGGTTGAATGCATCAAGCAAGGAGTGACCGACTACATTCTCAAAGATCAAATCTCGCGCCTTCCTGGGGCGCTAAGGCTCGCCATCGGTGAAAAAGCGCTCCGCGAGGAAACCAAGCAAGCACAGAACGCCCTCGCGGATAGCGAAACACGGGGCCGCCAGCAATTTGCCGAACTGGATCTCCTGTATCGCTCGCTGCCTGTCGCTCTGGCGGTTTTCGGCTGCGACATGCGCTTCTTGCGCGTCAACAACGAAGTCGCGAAATTCGATGGGCTTCCCGCCGCCGCACACATCGGACTTACGCTTCGGGACGTTGCACCCGATTTCGCGAACGCAGCAGAAGGGTATTTGCGGAAGGTCTTCCAGACGGGTGAGTCCGTCTCGAACATCGAACTACAAGGCGGCACGCTTCAGAAGCCCGACGCCTTGCGGAAATGGCTGTGCAACTTCTATCCCCTACGTGGTGAGGATGGAGCGGTATCATCAGCCACAGTTATGGCCATAGACATTACAGATCGAAAAAGCGCGGAGGAAGCGCTGGACCGATCCGAAGCGCGGAACCGCGACCTGGTGGAACATTCGATCTACGGGATATCGCGCGCGGCGGCGGACGGCACCTTCCTGGACGCAAACCCAGCGTTTCTCTCCATCCTCGGGTGCACTACCGCCGAGGATGTGAACGCGCTCAATCTGATTAATGACGTCTTTCGCTTCCCCGAACAGCATGCAGAGCTCATGGCTTCCTGCCGTGAACAGGGAGAGGTTCACGGCGCCGAGAGCGAATGGCGGCGGTGCGATGGAGGCCTCGTGGCCGTGCGCCTCCATGTGCGCCTTCTCTCCATCCCCGATCATGCCGGGGCCATCGAAATTATCGCTGAAGATGTGACCGAGCTACGCGCGATGGAGCGCCAGTTGCGGCAGGCGCAAAAATTTGAAGCCATCGGACAGCTTGCGGGAGGCATCGCGCACGATTTTAATAATGTGGTCGGCGCGATTTTGGGATGGGCGGAGCTTGGTTTCGAGCAGAATCGTGCCACTCCCCAGATTGCAGACCGATTTGCGCGGATCCGCGAACAAGCCGAACGAGCCGCCGCGCTTACACGCGAACTGCTGGCCTTCGCGCGGCGTCAGGTGCTGCAGCCGCAGCCCGTGGACATCAATGCCATCACCAGCGGGCTGGTCAGTTTCCTCGAGAAAGTAATCGCGAGGGACATCGAGCTCAAAGTCATCACCGCTGCGGTCGATCCCGTCAAAGCAGATCCGACGCAACTCGAGCAGGTGCTCATGAATCTGTGCCTGAACGCGCGGGACGCCATGCCCAACGGAGGGCGATTGCAAATCGAGACCGAGATGGTGGAGCTGGACGACTCTTACTGCCGGTTCTATCCCCACGTCAAGCCCGGCCGCTACGCGGTGCTGTCGGTTTCCGACACGGGCATGGGCATGGACTCCGAAACGCGCGAGCGCATCTTCGAACCGTTCTTCACCACCAAGGAGCGCGGCAAGGGCACCGGCATGGGACTGGCCACTGCTTACGGTATCGTCAAACAACATGGTGGCTTCATTCACGTTTACAGCGAACCTGGCCAGGGGAGTCTCTTTCGCGTTTATCTGCCGGCACTCGAAGGCTTGGTTGCGAATGGAGCATCCGTCAATGCACCCACTCCTGCTATTGTCGAAATGCGCGGTTGGGAAACCATACTGATCGCCGACGATCATGAATCCATCCGGGAGATGGCGCGCCAGGCGCTCATGAATCTCGGTTACCGTGTTCTCTCCGCCTGTGATGGCGAGGAGGCGCTGAGACTCTGTAAGAGAGAAGTGCCCTCCCTTGCGATTCTGGACATGATTATGCCCAAAGTAGGTGGCGCGGCCGTGGCGTCGAAGCTCACGACGTTGTTCAATGACCTGCCCATTATTTTTACCAGCGGGTTTTCGCAGGATTCGGAGAACGTTTCGCCTGCCATGGCCGAGGCGCGCTATCTGCAAAAACCATACAGCCCCACGACGCTCGGCCGCGTAGTGCGGGAAATACTCGACCAGGCGAAAAAGCGAAAGGAATCGAGCTGAAGCTGGCGCTCGAGACGGTATTGAGCAGGCGACGCGGCCATTGACGATCTCGAATGAAATGGAGAAGGGCCGCGTTTTTCCCATCGCTCTGTTCTATTTTTTACCGTTGACAGGTGCGTTTCGCGGTGCTACAAACCGCAGAAAGACAAGCTCTTTGGTGGTGAGTCTCCTAACGAATTGCAATATGCAGTCCGCGAGTGAGGCCGCAGACCTGCCTGGCAGGGCAGGCCTGCTGAGCCGCCGAGGGTATTGTCATGTAACACCCCACCACCCCGGGAGGTGAGAACGAACCCGTTTTCACCTCCTTTTTATTTTCAGGGGTCTGCTTGGGCCGTGGGCTGTTTCAAAATGAGGCATGAGGACCATCTTTCCGAGCTTCATGTCTGACACGTTTTGTCATTTCCTTGCTTAATTACCTTGCTTGGTCCCTTGCCTTGCACCTGCGCTCAGTTAAGATGACGCTGTCATGCCTGCGTGTGACCGCGAAGCGGTCAGCGCGATCGAGCCTGGAATGAACTCCATCCCTGCTGGGCCCCTGCTCTCTCTCTCGCATGTCACGGTAATGCGCGGTGACCGCGCGGCCCTCCATGACATCAACCTGGAAATCGCGTGCGGCGAGCACGTGTGCATCTTGGGGCCGAATGGGTGCGGCAAATCGACATTGATCAAGACCATTACGCGGGAGTGCTATCCACTGGCGCGGGCGGGGTCCTGTATTTCCATACTGGGGCGGGAGCGGTGGGATATATTCGAGCTGCGCTCACTGCTCGGAATCGTATCGCCGGACTTGCTGGCTTCCTGTACCACGGATGCCACAGGCCGTGATGTGGTGCTCTCCGGCTTTTTCAGCAGCACGCGCATTTTTCCGCACCATCATCCCGATCCGGAGCATCTCGCGCGGGCCGAAGAAACTTTGGCGCGGCTTGGGATTGCGCATCTCGCCGATCGCGCGGTCGCGGAAATGTCTTCCGGCGAAGCCAAGCGGACGCTGATTGCGCGGGCGCTGGTGCATCGGCCACAAACGCTACTGTTTGATGAGCCCAGCAACGCGCTGGATATCGGCGCGCAAATCCAGCTTCGAGACACGATGCGCGAGCTGGCGCAATCCGGGCTGGGGATTTTGCTGGTGACGCACCACGTATCCGAAATCATTCCGGAGATCGAGCGGGTGATTCTGTTGCGCGAAGGACGCATCCTCGCCGACGGGTCTAAGTCCGCCGTCCTTACCGAGCAGCATCTTGGCAATTTGTTCGGGGTAGCGGTGCGGCTAGGTCAGAACGACGGCTATTTCCATCTCTACTGAGCAGGAATTCAAGAAACTGCGCGGAGCGGCGGGCGCGATTTATTTTTTACGTCTGGAGGCCGCTTCAATTCGCTTGCGCCAGACCGTATAGAAGCTCGACGTAAGAGCGGATGGCGCCGTCCATGCCCTGGACCTTGGGATTTTTGGATTCGATAACGTAGTACTCGTCCGGAGCGTGTGCGCCGCTTCCATGGCCGAGGCCAAACGGGCCTGCCGCCAGATGGAGCGGATCGCCGGTGAACACGTAGCCGGGCCACGAGCCCGCGCTGCGCGGAAGAATAACCGGCTCGATTCCGCCCTTGCGATAGACCTCAGTTTCAACACGGATCAATGCCGCGTCGGCGGGCGTGCTGTTGGGATCGTAGCCGCCGGTCATGCGGACTTCGATGTCGCCAAAACCTTTTTTCGCAAGATGCGCCTTTAGCGCGGCGAGCGCTTCGGACGCGGTCATGTCCGGAACGAGGCGCAGGTCGAGCTTGGCGACGGCTTTCCCGGGAAGAATGGTTTTTCCGCCGGGGCCGGTGTAGCCGCCGACGAGACCTTCGATGTTCACCGTAGGCCGCGACATCAGTAGTTCCAGCGCTTCGCGCCAGCCTACGTCGTGAACCCAGTGCTCCACGCCAAGAAGTTTTTTCGCTTCCGCCTCGCTCAAGCGGCGCGCCGCCTCGGCGATCATTTTTTTTTCGGCTTCGGAAATCGGGCGGGCCTTGTCGGCGAAGCCTTCGATGGCGGGATCATTGCCGTCGGGCGAGACGAGAGTGGCGAGCGCTTCGACGAGGTGCCAGGCGGGGCTGTCGAGGCGAGCTTTGTTGCTGGAGTGCACGTCTTTGCGCGGGCCGCGGCCCCAGCGTTCGCCACTGGAAATCAGTTCGCACTCAATGACGCCTTTCGCGCCCAGCGTCATGGTGACTTCGCCGTCCAGTCCCTGCGAGGCGCTCGGCATGAAAATTCCGAGACAGTTCTTCAGGGCCGCCATCACCTCCGGCCGGTGCACGATTTGCGGAAAGTGCGGTGAACCGATTTCCTCTTCGCCCTCGGCAACGAACACCAGATTCACGGGCAGTTTCTTGCCGGCGCCTCGAATGGCGTGCAGCGCCGCGAGGAATGATGCTTCCGGGCCCTTCTGGTTCACGGCGCCGCGGCCCATGACAAGTTTTCCCACGCCAGGCTTGTCAATGAGAGCGGCTTCGAACGGCGGCGAAGACCACTCGGCGGGATCTGCCTGCTTCACGTCATACATGTAGTAGAGGCCGAAGGTGCGTGGAGCGCCGGCATCGAGAGCGGCGAAGATGCCCGGCTGCCCGTCGGTGGGGATTTTTGTGGCTTGCTGGAAGCCGGCGTCTCGCAGCATGCGCATGGTCAGCTCGCAGCCCTCGTTCATGCCGCGGTTTTCGGCGGCGATGGACGGCTGGCGAATCCAATCCTGCAGACGCTTGACGGCTTCGTCGTGGCGTTTTTCGATCTCCGCTCGAATCGCGTCGAAATCAGCGGCTGCTACTGCGGCGTTCATCAGGCCGGGCCATGAGAGGTTCGCGGCGCCGGCGACAGCAGTGGCGGCAGCGCCTTGGAGAAATGTGCGGCGGTCGGAGGCCAAGAAAAGCGGCGATCCCTCGAATCGGCCTTGCTCGCGCTCATCTTCGAGATGGCCGGGATTGGAGTTCGCAGGATTTGGCATGGCAGCCTCCGCAAGAAGATTCTCACTGGAAATAGGAATTGAAGAGCGTCGTCTCTTCGTAAGGCGGGAGACTATACCTTTTGCAATTAGTCGGCAACCGCGAACGCTGATATGCGCAGCCCGTTCCATGCAGGGTGGAATTGAGTCGGTTAGTTCTTGCGACTGATGAAACGGGCAATGGTGCCGTGCGGTCCTACGGCCCAGCCGTGCTCGCCATCATAGATGGCGAGCGCATTGAGATTGAGCGAGCCGGTGCGTTTCCAACTGATGCCCCGGTCCTCGCTAAGCTCCTCGCCGTTTGGCCCGACAGTGAGGAAGTTCGGGCTGTAGTGGGGAGCCACGGCGGATCGGTAACCGCCGGGCTGCTGTTCGGAGAGTTGCCAGGTCTTGCCTCCGTCGTGGGAGTGTGCGGCGACGGCAGAAGCGCGGGTGGGATCCCGATAATCGCCACCGACTACGACGAGGTCCTTTCCAACCCCGCGAGCGATGGAGAAGATTCCGGAAGATGCGTTGCCGTGAGCGACTGGTGTTTCGTCGGGAGAACGGAAGACACGAGCGGCCGGGCCACCGGTGCCAAAGAAGATTTCCTCGCCTGAAAGCAGGAGACAAGTATTGCTCGCGGCAAACGCGCCTTCGCTGGGCAGAGATGCGGGCATGTTGCTACTGGGCAGCGGATTCCAGTGCTCGCCGTCCGCTGTTTTCAGTATGAGAAACCTGCCATCGATAGGATCGCTCAGGGCAAAGCAGTGCGTTTCAGAGAGGCAGGCAATCGAGTCGAGAAAGAATTCCTTACGTTTGTCAGTGTATTGCAGCGTCCAGGTTTCGCCGCCGTCAGTTGTTTTGTAG
>WNFS01007385.1_pt1 | contig 10650 bp, 10 predicted proteins | sample 5400141 | NCBI WGS metagenome assembly WNFS01 (sample SAMN13153358, study PRJNA577476) | soil metagenome | isolation source: 60 cm saprolite under Madrone tree | place: USA:California | collected 2016-06-14
ATCTAAACTGGCATTTACGTCGAGCGTCTCGATCTCTTTATATTTTTCGAGCCCGGGCGTCGGCTTGGTAAATCCAACGTTCACATACAACTTCCATTGTTCGGGTGTTAGACCGGACTTCACCTTTTCGGACAGCGCATCAACCAGAACCATTCCGACAACCTCATCGGGATAAGTGCTGGCGTATAAGCGGGCAAAAATGCCACCAAAGGAATGCGCGGCGAAGACATAGGGTCCTGGGACATGCGCCGCGCCGAGTAACGCATGAAGATCGGAAACGAGGTCGCGCGCGGTGCGCGGCATGGGGACGGCGGTGCTCCGGCTCAAATGATTCGCGTCAAGAAAAGTTCCCGGGCGATCATAGGCACAAATCCGAGTGAACCTGGCAACTTGCGGAAACACAGTGTTCTTTCCGGGCTCAAGCGGAGTGCTCCAGATTGCGGCATCGTTCCGGTACCCGGATTCGAGAATCACAGTCGGGCTGCCCGAGCCGCGGCACTCGAGGTACATCTTGCGGCCATCTCCGATCGCGACCAGACCAGCAAAATCCCCAGTCGTGGGCACTGGCGCGCTGCTCTGTGGTGCAACTTGTGGCGCTGACTGACGCTTGAAAGTTCCTTGACCGCGCACATTGAGATTTTCCACGAGCACCTGTGCGGCTTTGCCATCTGGGCCGACGGTAAAGGTAATGCCGCTTCTGGCGACAGCGTTTTCGCCCTCCGTCTCATAAGTGAACGTATCCCGGTCATAGTGCTTCATCGGGAACGTCTGGTTTTTCGGACCCTCCACGATTGCTAATCCGCCATCCTTTTCAACGATGGAAATGTCGCCAAAGTAATCGTTCGTATATTTCCCAGCGTAGGCGCTGTTTTTTAGCGCGGGTGTCGCCGATGCCGGTGGTTTGGAATAATCGAACCCAAGCACCGTCCCAATCGCTGCCGGGTTGGAATACACCTGTTTAAACAGCGGAAACCAATCTTGAGTGGGTTTGCCATACAGTGCGATATCCACAAAGGTCGTTCCGAGTGCTTCCGCTATGCCGAGGGGATACGCATTCGTCAGCACCACGATGCCCAGTTGCTCGCCTGGCACCAGATTTGCATAAGTGGCCGTGCCGAGGCCAAACGCGCCGGAGTGATTTAAGCGCAATCGACCTTCCTGATCGTAGCCAACGTTCCATCCCAAACCGTAGAAAGTCGGTAGTTGTTACAGAAGAACTCACCCCACCGGTCGGCGATTGCGCATCTGGATCGCGTTTGAACTTTTGCACCCATTTGCCAGCGACCAGCACATGTCCCAACGCTTTGTTCCTGCGCGCCATGAAATCCGAATAACGCGAGCTGGTCGAGCTCATGCCCAGCGGGCGGTACAATTTTTGTTCGGAGGCGTTTTCCCATTCGACGTTGTACGCTTTTGCTGCAGCAATGGCCCCCTCGGTCATGCCAAAATTCGTGTACGCATAATGTGAACGAAAACTGCTGCTCGGCTGTTGATAGCGCAGGCGATGCAAAATTTCCGCGCGTGTGAAACCGAGATCTTCCAGCAAATCGCCCGCGTGTTCGGGCAAGCCGCTGCGATGTGCGTACATGTCCCGGATCGTGATTTCGCGCGTGACCCACGGATCAAACATCGCAAATGTGGGATCGAGGACGCTCAGTTTTGAGTCCCAGGTGATTTTTCCTTCACCGACCAGCTCTGCAACCACCGTCGAGCCAATTGGCTTGGACAGCGACGCGAGTTGAAACACAGTGTCCGCATCCACCGAACTTTTCCCGCTGGTATCGCGAACCCCAAATCCTTTCGCGTACACCGACTTGTCTTGAAAAACGACCGCGATCGCCAGTCCCGGCAGCGCATTTTCCTGTATTTGCTTTTGTGCGAGTTTTTCGAGTTCTTGAATGGCTCGAGTCACTTGCTCAGAAGTAACGTGAGGCTTTTCCTCCGCTTTCGCACAAAAGGGTACAAGCAGGACCAGCAATAATGTTGAGACCAGAACGACCGACCGAGTGATGTGCATATTATCTTTATGGGTCGCGCGAGACGAAGCTCCAATATGCAACATCCAAGCTCCAGAGAAACCTTGACCCCTCAAGTTCCAATCAAACCGCTGCGCGTTCTGGCATCTGGTGACTGGAACTTATTTGGAGCTTGGGACTTGGGGCTTCGGGTTCATAACCCTATCGGATGTCTTGCGTCAAAACCGCGCGGCGGCCGATAAACAGTTTGCCAACGCGGCGCCCATCTACCGGTGTAACGATCGAACGGTGTTGTGTCGAGCCGCAGTCCGGCTATGACAGCGAACGTGTGACCTTCGCGCGCGTAAATGGTGATCCATCTACCCGGGCCGCGTTCGCCATAGCTGCGGAACTCGGTCGAGCTGATCGGCGAAGCGAGCACCCCAGCCGCACCGAGAACATACGAGATCGTGCCGGAACAATCGTAGGCGTGATCATCAAAAGATTTGTGGCCGCCACCGTAACGATACGGTTTTGAACGAAGTTGATTGGCCGCCCAGATTGCGCGTTTCACAGCGATCGGCGCGTTCTTGGGCGCAGCCGCACGGCCGAATCGAAGCCGCGCTGTTTTTCCGGACACAACAGGTCCGGAATCCGGAAAGAGAGCCGCCGACACCGATTGAATGATGAGCACTGCGACTGCGAAACTGAGCAGGACCTGACGGCCAACCGGATTTATAAACTCCTCCGGAGCCGTCTTGTATAGGAGGGAAGCGGCAGTTGAAAAGAAAAATTTTCAGAAATTTTCGTGCGCCTTAGCGGCTTCGTTTGGTAAGTGCGCTGAGACAGCGCACGCTCCAGCCGCTTCAGTCTTGAACTTGCTGCAGTGTCCCTGTCCTCAGCGGACTTGCGGATTTGTGATAAACTCGCGGTATGAAGCGCGTGCTTGGTTCGGCTGTCGCGCTTCTCGGTACGGTGCTGCTGGCAGTCGCTGCGGATGAATCGCAACAGAGTAAATCTGACGAGCCCGGCGAGTTCGATATCGAGCCGCCAATATTGAAACAGAACCTCTCGAACGAACCATCCAAGGCGAGTCCCGAGGCGGAAGTCGCGCGATTGGAAAAACAATTTCAACTTGCAAAACAAATCGCCGCACCCGCGGCGCGCCTTTACAAAATCGGCGTCCTTTCGAAAGGGGAAATGGAGCAGCGGCTGCTAAAGGTCATCCAATGCGAATGCAATCTGGCAATCGCCCGGCTCGCGTTTTGTGAGGAGCAAATTGCTGCGCTGCAATCACTCGTCGCATCTGGTGAAAACGCGAAGGACGAACTCGCACAGGCCAGAACGGACCTGGCGCAATTAACCGAAGCCGCGGAAATCGCCAGCGCGAAACGCGAGCGCGCGGAACTCGAAGCCGCAGAATTGAATTTACGTCGTCAGCAAAAGCTTCTTAAACTCGGCGTCGCACGCGAATCGGACGTCACGCGCGCTGAAGAAAAGCTTGCCGAGCTCAGGTCACAAAAGAATTAATCCTGATCCAGGATCGACGATTTACGTCCTGACCTTGGTTACGTAACAGCAGGGATCCAGGCGTATTGCTGGAAGGTCGTGAGCGACTCAATTGGGCCGTACTTAGTGTAAAGTTTTTCCCATGCATCGGGAGTGCGTTCGCTGGTACCGATCAATGTTAGCAGCGCTGCCTTGGAGTCTTGCCCGAAGATCCCGTCCAAATCCTCCGGATTGGTCAGCGCGCCGCCTTCGAAGAGATATTTTTGCCACTGTAATCCTTCGTCGAGATCCAGTGAATTTTTGAAAAGCCGGTTTAAAGGAATCTCAATGTGTGGCAGGTCCTGCCAGCCGCTCCAGTTACCGCCCCAATCGAGATTATATTTCGCTGCGCCCTTGCCGATCTTTTGTTCCTGCGGGCCGGACTCCAATTCCTTCCCATCCGGTTTGAAGAGCACGATGTCGACGGCAGTCGCAGGCAGATAATTGTGGCGCGATTTCTTTTTGTAACCATCCAGACCCGTAACCTTCTTGTTTTTGTCGACTATTACCCAGCTACCATCCTTGAAGGCGCGCCCCTTCTGAAAAATTGTGAACTGTTCGCCTGGCGTGCGATGGATTCCTTCCAAAGCAGTGCCGGTTTTCCAACCAGTTGGCAGATTGTTTTTGACCTCCGCCAGAATGCCATCAAGCCGCGCGTGCAAAATCGGGTGAAGAAAGAGCGGGTCGGATTTGTGATTCGCCACTGGAATGGAGAGGTTTTGGAATCGATAGAAGAGTAACGACCCTCAATTCACCGGACAAGAGAAAACGCGCTCTGCGTTTTTTCAATATCCTGCCGCCATTCCATCCTTGCGTGATTCGCTGGCGCCGACATAGACGCGTTGACCGTTGTGCATTTCCATTTTGATCGCTTGATAACCGCCGTAGCCGCCTACATCAAAACGCACGTCGTGACCTTTTTTGCGCAGTTCGCGCACCGTCTCATACGGAATACCGCTCTCCACTTCAACGTATCCACCTGATGCGCTCATCTTTTCGCCGGTCGGCTCGTTGTCCCCTTCGTGCTGCCAGCGCGAAGCGTCGCCGGCTTCCTGCACGTTCAAACCAAAATCGATCTGGTTCGTGAGCACTTGCACATGCCCCTGTGGTTGCATGCCGCCGCCCATCACACCGAATGCTTCCCACGGCTTGCCATCTTTCATCACGAATCCAGGAATAATGGTGTGAAAAGGACGTTTGCCCGGCGCGTAAACGTTCGCGTGAGCCGGATCCATCGAAAAAAGTTCGCCGCGATCCTGAAACATGAAGCCGAGGCCGGGCACCACGATTCCGCTGCCCATCCCGCGATAATTGCTTTGAATCAGCGACACCATGTTGCCCTCGTCATCAGCCGTGCACAGGTAAATCGTGTCCCCTTGATTGAGCGCTGGATTGCCAGCTTGGACCTGTTTGGCTGCGCGATTCGGGTCAATCAATTTGCGACGCTCTGCTGCGTATTTTTTCGACAGTAAACCGGCGAGTGGAATTTTCGCGAAATCCGGATCTGCATAAAACTTCGCCCGATCTGCCCAGGCGATTTTCTTCGCTTCAACCATGGTGTGCAGCGTCTCAGGTGAATTGCGTCCCAGCGCTCGCAGATCGAATCCTTCAAGGATGTTCAAAATCTGCAGCGCGGCAATCCCCTGACCATTTGGCGGAAGCTCAAAAACATCGTAGCCGCGATAATTCACCGAGACCGGCTCAACCCAGGTCGATGTATGGTTCTCGAAATCGGCTTTTCGCAGGAAGCCGCCGTTGGCGCGCATGAATGCGTCGATCTTGTCGGCGATTTCTCCTTTGTAGAAAGCGTCGCGACCTTTTTCACCGATCAGTCGTAAAGTTTTCGCGAGGTCTGGATTTTTGAAAATGTCGCCCTTTGCCGGAGTGCGGCCCTTGCCATCAAGCGTGTAAGTTTCGAGAAACGCGCCGGGCAATCCTTTGTAAAGCCGCGGCCCGAACGCCCAATAATACGCGATCAATTCCGTGACCGGAAAACCCTCTTCGGCATATCGAATTACAGGCGCAAGGTCATCGCTCAATTTCAGTTTGCCGAATTTTTTGTGCAGCTCCGCCCACGCGTCCACTGTTCCGGGCACGCTGATTGGCAACATGCCGATAGGCGGAATTGTTTCGCGATTCAATTTTGTCAGCTCGGCTTTCATCTGATCGTAACTAAGTCCGAGCGGCGAACGACCACTTCCATTGATTCCGTACAGTTTATTTTCCTTCGCGCTGTAAACGATTGCGAAGAGATCGCCGCCGATTCCGTTTGAGACGGGTTCCATCAAACCGAGCGTTGCGTTTGCGGCGATCGCTGCATCAACCGCGCTGCCGCCGCGTTTCAAAATGTCGACGCCGACCTGTGTCGCGGCCGGCACGCTGGTGCAAACGATCCCATGTCGCGCCAGCACTTCCGATCGCGTCGCGAAACTTTTCCCCGTGATGCGATCGATTTGCGCATTCGCAGGAAAAGCGACAATCAACAGAGCGAGCAGTGCAAAATTCAGTGGGTGATTCGAGCGCACCTTGTGCAACTTTAACGCTTTACCTTTAAAGAGCGCACTTGAATTTTAGCTCGGGACTGTATTTGATTGCGGCCGTTAATGAAAATTTCTTCTGATGATCAAAGAGCGATCGGCCTGATCTTACTCTGCCTTGGATTTCTTTTTTTCCTGATCGGCCTTGCTGCGCGGCTAAAAGAAAATTTTCATTCCCGCGTCGAAATCTCAAGCACAGGCTTCACTGCCGCCGCGATTGCGGCAGCGCTCGGCATCATCGTCCTTTTGTTTTCCTTGAAAAAGAAACAAGGCTGAGCGTGACGCCGAGTCAGGCTGGAAGCCCGGACAGCCGTTTCTCCCGAGCTTATCCATTGCACAACTGAACTGCATTTCTAAATTACTGCGGCTTAGAAGCTCGCAATGGAAAAATCGGAGTCAGTTGAAAACTTAATTCAGTTCGTGGTCGACTCGGTGCGACAGGCGCACGCTGATGATGCACCGTTCCATCATTTGCGATTTGATCGCATTTTTCCCAACGAGTTTTACGCGGAGATGCTCGAAGCGATGCCGGTAAATGAGGATTACCGGGCCATGTCTGGCAAAAGTAAAATAGGCAGCAGCAGGGCCGACGGAAAACCGACTCGGACCAAGATCGATCTTTTTCCCGAATACATTCGCCATTTGCCTCCGAAGAAACGTGAAGTCTGGGATCTCGCCGGCCGCGTTCTCCGTTCCAAAGAACTGAATGCGGCTTTCGTTCAACGGCTGGCACCCGGGTTAAAAGGCCGGTTCGGAGAAAACTTCGCAAACGTGAACATGTATCCCGTGGCGATTCTGACTCGCGATATTCCGGGCTACCGCATTTTCAAGCACACCGACAGCCTTTGGAAAGGAATCACCGTCCAGTTTTATCTGCCGCCGGACAATTCCACGCCGCATATCGGGACGATCTTTCACGAGGTGCTCCCAAATGGACGAAAACCGAAGAAGGCGCAGATGCCGTTTTCGCCAAATACCGGCTACGCGTTTGCCGTAGCCGATAACACCTGGCATTCGGCCGACCCAGTTGGGGCGGAGGTGAAAACGCGCGACAGCATTCTGCTCACTTATTTCGTCGATGCCGGGCCCTGGCGATTTTTCCGCAATCGCGGCCGGCGAGTGGCAAATTTTGCGCTCAACGAGTTGCGCAATTTAAGCGGGGCACGACACGCGTCTGGCGTCAGCTAAGCAATGCCGTCGAGATTGATGCAACTATCAGCGGCGTACTCGGCTTCATCTTGTATCGCCGAAAAATTGAAGCACGGCGGCGGAGAACTCCGTCGGACATTCCAGTTGCGGCATGTGACCGCAATTATCAATGATCTGGAGCTGGGAGTTCGCAATCTCTTGATGAAATCGCTCGCCAAAACTGAGCGGTATGAGTTTATCGTCGCGGCCCCAAATGACGAGCGTCGGCCGATTGATCATGCGGAGCCTGTTATCGAGCACGTCGTCTCCGCGCACCATCGACTCGAGGAACTGACCAACGGTGTAGTTGTCTCCGGCGGTCATTCGCTGCTTAAAGATAGCGTCAATATCTCGGTAGAAGCGCGCATCGCGAAATGTTAGCGCCCCAAGATATCGAATGTCTTCGCGGCTCGCCAAACGAAGCGCACTCATTGCGCGCGGATCCATGGTTTTCACCAACGCTGCGTAGCCCGCCGCGTCGGAGAGGACAAGACGTTCGATTCGTTCTGGATGCTCCAATGCGTAAGCTGCCGCAACCCAGCTCCCGAGCGAATTGCCAATTAGTGAGGCGCGCTCAATTTTCAGTTCCGACATAAAGCCATGGAGAAAATCCACGAACGTGCTGATACGATAGTTAAGGAGCGGTTTATCGGAACGGCCGAAGCCGATCTGATCGAGCGCGATGACACGGAATCGTGCGGCTAGACGCGGGATTACCGGATCCCATATCGTCGTATCGTCTGCCAAACCATGAATCAAAATCAGTGGCACTCCGCGGCCTGCCTCGACGTAATGAATCCTTGCGCCGTACACCGTGACGAACTTATCAGCTTTCGATATCGCTTCTTTTCCTTGCAGCGACGGGCATACCACAGTCGCGAACAGACCGATCGAGAAAGCAAAACGTAGCGTCAACATTCGGTCAACGAGGCAGTCCTCGCTCCATGTTCGCCAGCGCATACGCAAGGACTGCCACCACAGCCGAGTTTTCTGCCAATTCTTTCGGCACGATCTTGTCCAGCGTATCGGCGGCAGTGTGATGATAGTTGAAGTAGAAACGGCTGTCTTGAATCGGACTAAAAGCCGGCACGCCTGCTTTCTCGAGTGGCTCGATGTCAGCGCCACAGTGTTCGACGAGATTAAGAATGCCCGCGCCTGATTCCTGTAAAATTGCTGCCACGGGCGCGAACATCTTTTTCACTTCCGCGTTTGCCTTGACGTTGACGCCGATCGGGTGACCAGCGCCGGCGTCAGTTTCCATCGCTGCGAAATGATTTGAAAATTCTTTCTCGTGATCCTTTGCGTACTGCTTTGAGCCGGCTTCACCATTCTCTTCGTTCATCCATGCGATCACGCGAATCGTGCGCTTTGGCTTGAGACGAAGTTTTTGGATCAGATTTGCCACCTCCATCGAAACCGCGACGCCTGCCCCATCATCGATCGCACCTGTCCCCAAATCCCATGAATCAAGGTGTCCGGAAACGATGATCACTTGTTCCGGATGCGCGCTTCCTTTGATGTCGGCAATGACATTGTAACTCTCAACGTCGGGCAGTTGTTGCGGCGTCAGAATCAATTTCATTTTCACTGGTCCTTGTCGCGCGAGATCGGCAATCAAATCTGCATCCTCTGCAGTGACAGCGCCGGCTGGAATTTTCGGCGCATCGTTCGCGTATTTCGTCATTCCAGTGTGTGGAAGCCGATAATCGGCACCGCCTACTGAACGGATCAAACATGCGACAGCGCCCTGCCGCGCTGCTGCGCTAGGGCCGTCAACACGATAAACAACCGCTTCGCCGTAAGCTTCGCCGGCGCGCCCTTCCGCGGCGATTTGTTTGTCGAACGGATAATTGAAGAGGACGATTTTGCCCGCGACCTTATCGCGAGGCAGCGAGTTTAGTTCGTCAAAATTTCTGACAGCAATGACCTCGGCTGTAATTCCATTTGCCGGCGTCGCGACGCTTGGACCGAGCGCGCACAAAACAATTTTCTGTGTCGTGTCTGGTGCCTGTCCGGGAAATTGAACGAGTGCGGCCGTTTCTTCGCCCCGCACCCAGTGCGGCACCATCACTTTCTCCAACTGCACTTCACACCCGATCGCCTTCAACTCGTTGGCGACGTAATCAACCGCTTTGGCCGCTTGTGCTGAGCCACTCAAGCGCGGCCCGATGTTATTCGCCAGATGTGTTCCGCGAGTGTCTGTGGCGAAAAGATAGTTGGTGTCGACGATGGCGAAGGGCTCGAGCCCAGCGGTGCAACTGGCGTTGGTTGACCAACGACGCGGGAAGCGCAAAGAAACAACGAAAGCGAGAGAAGAGAGACGATACGAAATTGGCTCAATTCAGACATGACGAATCCCCCGCTACAACATTTTCTCCCGATTCGCCAAGCCGAATCAAGCGAAGCGGCACTTAATAAGCACGGACGGGGAGAAAAAGCCAGGCCGTGAAAGGCCGCTTCAAGAAAGGCCCATCACACGCCCGACAAAATCAAAACCGATTTCAGAATGCCAGCCGCTTCGAAGTGGCTGAAAAAATGAAGATTGAGCGTTGACACATACCGACTGGTCTGTATCTTAAGACATCGAATGACAGCGACCGCCACTAGAGCGCCAGAAAACACGCGAGGAAAAATCCTCCGAGCTGCGTTTGACGAATTTTACAAAAACGGATTTCAGGGCGGTAGTCTCAATCGCATTGTTGATGAAGCGCGCACGACCAAGGGCGCACTGTTTCATCACTTCAAGGGCAAAAAAGATTTGGGATACGCGGTTGTGCGGGAGGTCATTCATCCGCAATTCATGCAGCACTGGTCGGATCCTCTCGCCCATTCGACCGATCCAATTACCGATTTGAAGCGCATCTTCCGCCAAGGCGCCAAAAAGAAGATTGCCGACGGCGGGCTGGTGCACGGCTGTCCGGTGAATAATCTGGCGCAAGAGATGTCCCCCCTTGACGAAAAATTCCGCAAGTCGCTGGAGAAAATCTATGGCGTGTGGCGAGAGACCGTGGCGGCGGCGTTCGCCCGCGGGATCAAAGCAGGCAAAGTGAGAAAAGACGTTTCTCCGCGGAAAGTGGCGGCGTTCATCGTCGCGGCGCAAGCGGGCATGGCCGGTACGGCCAAAAACGCCCAGGACGAGGCGCTGCTCTTGCAAACGAGCCAAGCTTTTTTCGATTATTTGGACAGCTTGAAACCCTAGCGATTCTTTTTTATTTATAATACCATACCGACCAGTCTGTTTGTTCAAACGTCAAAGTGGTAATGCTGCCTGCTCAGACGTGTTCGATAACGCAGTAATACGAAAAGTTAAGAATGATTCATGAAACAACTGGCTCGCGGCCCTGGACGCTGGCGCTCACGTCAGTGGCGTTCTTCATGGTCGCCCTCGACATGCTGGTGGTCATCACGGCTCTGCCAGCCAT
>WNFS01013388.1_pt1 | contig 10647 bp, 20 predicted proteins | sample 5400141 | NCBI WGS metagenome assembly WNFS01 (sample SAMN13153358, study PRJNA577476) | soil metagenome | isolation source: 60 cm saprolite under Madrone tree | place: USA:California | collected 2016-06-14
AACCCCGCGGCGGAGGCGCCTTCTTGCCAGCCACGATTTTGCGCGGGCCCTTGCGCGTGCGCGCATTGGTATGCGTGCGCTGGCCACGCACCGGCAACCCGCGCCGATGCCGTATTCCGCGGTAGGAACCCAGGTCCATCAGCCGCTTTATCGACTGCTGAACATCGCGCCTGAGATCGCCTTCGACCTTGCAATCGGAGTCGATGACCTGGCGGATTCTGACCTGCTCGTCGGCCGTCAGTTCATCGCTATTGCGCCCCAGGTCGACCTTGGCCTTTTCGAGTATATGGAGTGCTGTAGGCCGGCCGATGCCGTAGATATAGGTAAGCGCAATCTCCATCCGCTTGTTCCGGGGCAATTCAACTCCCGCGACGCGTGCCATCGAACTTTCCTCCCGCTATCCCTGGCGCTGCTTGTGGCGCGGATTCGAGCAGAGAATACGAACCACGCCCTGACGGCGCACGACTTTGCAGTTCTTGCAGATTTTTTTGACTGACGCGCGAACTTTCATCTAACTACCTGGTTCTCCCGCGGCTTCGGCTCAGCGCATCCGGTAGGTGATACGGCCGCGGCTCAAGTCGTACGGCGACAGTTCCACCGTGACCTTGTCGCCCGGAAGAATCTTGATGTAGTGCATTCTCATCTTGCCGGAAATATGGGCCAGCACACGGTGGCCATTTTCCAGCGTTACCCTGAACATCGCGTTGGGAAGCGCCTCGAGCACCGTGCCACTGACTTCGATTGCGTCGGCCTTAGACATTGTGCAACTCGCTCAATATTTCGGGCCCGGCGGACGTAATCGCGATGGAGTGCTCGAAGTGGGCGGATAATTTGCCGTCCGCCGTAACCGCCGTCCATCCATCGTCCAGAATTTCCAGGTCCGCTGTTCCCTCGTTGATCATCGGCTCGATCGCCAGGACCATCCCCTCCTGCAGACGAGGATTAGGCATCCCCAGTCTGAAGTAATTCGGCACCTGAGGATCCTCGTGGAGCCGCCTTCCAATTCCATGACCGGCAAAGTCCGTCACGACCGAATAGCCGGCGCTCTCAGCCGTACGCTGTACGGCGCGGCCGATATCGCTGATGCGGTTGCCCGCGCGCGCCTGATCGATTCCCGCATAAAGTGCGTCGCGCGTTACCTGCATCAGCCGTTTCGCATGATCGGCAACCTTGCCGATCGCGACGGTCCTCGCCGCATCGCCATAAAAACCTTGATAAACTACGCCGAAGTCGAGTCCAACGATATCGCCGGGCTTGAGGCGCCGTCCCGCCTTCGGAATGCCGTGGACGATCTCTTGGTTAATCGACACGCAGAGGCTGTGCCGGTATTCGACGTCTCCCGGCTTGTAACCCTTGAACGCCGGACGCGCGCCCTTCTTGAGCGTCAAGGCTTCGGCGAGTTGGTCCAACTCGAGGGTCGAGACCCCAGGCGCTGCAACCGCCACGAGTTCTTCGAGCACCTCCGCCACGATCCGGCTAGCCTGGCGCATCACTGAGTTCGCCATTGCAATCGTTACAAATGTCCACATTGCGAGGCGGATCATAGATAACGTGATACATCGCCCCGCAGTTGCGGCATGTCCGGCGTCCGGAAATCCGCTTGATAATCTCCTCGTTCGGCACAATTAACGCGATCACCTTGTCGAGCCGTTCCTTGCGCGTCTCCAGCATCCGGGCCAGCGCCTCCGCCTGCGCCACGGTGCGCGGGAATCCATCGAGTATGAACCCGCTCTGGGCGCCGCGCTGGTTCAAATGCTCCTCGATGAGCTTGAGCACCAGCTCATCCGGGACGAGCGCGCCCTTATCCATGTAGCTTTTGGCTTCGGCGCCAAGCGCAGTGCGATTGCGAACCGCGGTCCGCAGCAGATCGCCGCTAGCGATATGCGGCGCCTTCAACTGCGCTTCGAGCATCCTCGCCTGGGTACCTTTTCCAGCGCCCGGCGGACCCAGCAGCACCAACCGCACGGTCTAGCCTCCTCGCCTGCTCTTGATCCGTCCGCGCCGCATGAACCCTTCATAGTTGCGCGTCAGGAGATGAGTTTCGATCTGTGCCACGGTATCGAGCGCCACGCCAACCACGATCAGCAGCGCTGTTCCGCCGAAGTAGAACGGGACGTTGAAGCGCTGAATCAGCAACGTGGGCAGCACGCATACCGCGCTAACGTAAAGCGCACCACCGAGCGTAATCCGCGACAGCACCCGGTCGATGTATTCGGCCGTGAAACGTCCGGGCCTGATACCGGGGATGAAGCCGCCGTATTTTTTGAGGTTATCGGCGACGTCGACGGGATTGAACGTAACGGCGGTGTAAAAGTAACAGAAGAAAATTATAAGCCCTACGTAAACGACATTGTATATCATTCCGCCCGGCGTAAGATAGGCCGCCCAATCCTTAAGCGCGGGGACGAAGGTCGCGACCGTCGCCGGGAAGACCAGGATCGACGAGGCAAAAATTGGCGGAATAACGCCCGAAGTGTTGACCTTGAGGGGCAGGTGCGAGCTCTGACCGCCGTAAACGCGCCGTCCCACGACCCGCCGTGCATACTGGATCGGGATGCGGCGCTGGCCCGTCTCGACATAGACGATTCCGCCGGTCACTCCAACCGCGACGATGAGGATGAGGATCAATATGAAGATGCTCATCTCGCCTTCGCGTACGAATTGCGCCGTCGTTCCCAACGCGCCGGGCAATCGAGCTACGATGCCCGCCATAATGATCAGCGAGATACCGTTGCCAATACCGCGCTCGGTTATCTGCTCGCCGATCCACATAACGAAGATCGTACCCGCCGTAACCGTGATGATCGTCAACAGGATGAAATTGAGGCCCGGATGATAGACGACCGAGCCACCGCCCGGCGCCTGAATACTCTGCAGCGAGTAGGCGATCATCCAGCCTTGGACCAGCGACAGCCCAACGGTGCCGTAGCGGGTGTACTGGCTTATTTTGCGCCGCCCGGCTTCGCCTTCCTTATAAAGTTCGTCGAGATAGGGCCAGCCGATTTTGAGGAGATCGAGGATGATGGCGACCGAGATATACGGCATGATGCCAAGCGCGAAGATAGAGAAGCGCTCCAACGCACCGCCCGAAAACAGGTTAACCCATCCGAACAGCGTGCTCGAAGCCGCGTCGAAGAACGCGGCGAGCGCCTGCCCGTCGATTCCGGGCGTCGGAACCGCAACCCCGATTCGATACACGGCCAGCATCGCAGCCGTGAAGAGCAGCCGCCGGCGCAGTTCCGGGATGCGCGAGGCGTTTGAGAAACCCTCAAGCATTAAGCCTGTCTCAAGCCCCGATCAGCTCTACGTTGCCCCCCGAGGCAACGATTTTCTCTCTCGCACTTTTCGAGAATGCATGGGCGCATACGGTGATTTTACTCTTCAGTTCACCGTCGCCCAGCACCTTAACCTTACTTCCGGCGGCTATCAGCCCACGATCCACCATCAGGGCCGGGTCGACCTTTTCACCATCAGTGAATCCAGCGAGCCGTCCGATATTGACTTCGGCGAACTGATCGCGGCGCGCCGCATTCTTGAGCAACCGCCTGAAGCCTCGTTTGGGAATCCGCCGCTGCAGCGGCATCTGGCCGCCCTCATAAGTCGGTGGCGTATTTCCGCCGGAGCGCGAGCCGCGCCCCTTATGGCCACGGCCAGCCGTTTTCCCACGCCCCGAGCCGATGCCGCGTCCGATCCGCTTCTTCTTATGGGTCGAACCGGGGGCCGGCTTCAATTCGCTTAAATTCATAGGATCGCCCCTTAATCCTTTACCTCGATCACCAAGTGTCTGAGCCGTCGCAGCATCCCCTCAACGGCAGGGCTGCGCTTGAGTTCGCTGGCGCTACCCACGCGCCGAAGCCCCAAGCCCCTGACGGTTTCGCGGACGCGATCGTTGGTCCCGATCGGGCTTCGCACCAGCTTTACTCGGATTGTATCAGCCATCACACCTTCGTCCTGCCGCGCGGGCTCAGGCGGCCGGCGCTACTTCCGCACTCACGCCTCGCAGACGCGCGACGTCCTCCGGACTCCTGAGCTCCAGGAGCGCCTCAATCGTAGCCTTAACGAGATTATGCGGATTGGAAGAGCCCAGCCGTTTGGTAAGTATGTTGCGGATTCCGGCCAGTTCGACCACCGCTCGAACGCCACCCGCTGCGATAACTCCGGTTCCTTCGGAAGCTGGTTTCAGGATGACCTTGCCGGCGCCGAAACGGCCGAGAACCTGATGCGGGATCGTTCCCTCCCGCAGCGGCACACGAATGAGGCTCTTCTTCGCGCGCTCGACGCCCTTGCGAATAGCTTCGGGCACTTCGTTGGCTTTACCCAATCCGTAGCCCACCAATCCGTTCGAGTCGCCGGCGACCACAAGGGCACTGAAACTGAAACGCCGGCCGCCCTTGACCACCTTGGCGACACGGTTGATGTGGACAACCTTTTCCTTGATATCGAGCCCTTGCGGATCAATTCGTTGAGCCACGATGTTCCTTTTCGAGATCCCGCGATTTAGAACTTGAGTCCGGCTTCACGCGCCGCGTCGGCCAGCGCTTTGACCCGCCCGTGATACAGAAATCCGTTACGGTCGAACACGACCTCGCTAATTCCCTTTTCGAGACATCGCTGAGCGACAGCCTTACCGACCGCCTTCGCGGCGGCGACGTTGCGTTTGCTCTTGAGTTCATCGCGCAGCCCGGGCGTCGCCGTGGACGCTGTAGCCAGCGTCTTTCCCGATTCGTCGGAGACAACCTGCGCATAGATATGATGCAACGACCGGTAGACCGAAAGCCGCGGCCGTTCGTTGCTGCCCCGTACCTTGCGCCTGACGCGATGCCGCCGCGTGGCACGTTTTTCCGCCCGCTCCAGCCCCATATTCGTACGTCCTAAAGCTCTATCCGGCGCTCGCGCCGGCCGCTGCTTTGCCGGCCTTGCGGCGGATCGTTTCGGTTGAATACTTGATTCCTTTGCCCTTATACGGTTCCGGCGGCCTGAGCGCCCGGATCTCCGCTGCGACCGAGCCAAGCAATTGTTTGTCGGCGCTCTCGAGCGTCAATGTCACCTGCCGATCGACCTTCGCGGTGACGCCCGGCGGAAGTTGATAGACAATCGGATGCGAATAGCCGAGCGTCATATTTATCTGGCTGGCTCTGGCCTCGGCGCGATATCCAACTCCGTTTATCTCGAGGACCTTGGTGAAGCCCTTGCCGACACCTTCCGCCATGTTGGCCACGAGCTTGCGCATCAGCCCGTGCAGCGCCCGTTCTTCCTGAGAGTCACCCGGACGTTTCACAACGATGCGTCCGTCGCTTATCTCGACCGTCATTCCCGGATGAACCTTCGTCTCGAGCTTTCCCTTGGGGCCTTCGAGCTTGATCCGGCCGTCCTCGAGCGTTGCTTTGACGCCCTTTTCGAGCACAATCGGCATCCTTCCTATACGCGACATGGGCTTCGCCTCTTACCAGACCCGGAACAAAATTTCGCCGCCGACATTTTTGCGTCGCGCCTCACGGTCCGTCATCAGGCCGAGCGGCGTCGAGACGATATGCATCCCCAGTCCGCCAGACACCCTCGGCATCGCCTTGGCGCCTGAGTATCGCCGCAGACTCGGCTTACTGACACGCTGAATGCCGCGGATCACAGGCTCGCGTGTGGCTGAATAACGCAACGCGATTAAAAGCTTCTTCTTGTAACCGTCCCCGGCAGTCTCAATCCCGGAGATAAATCCCTCGGCCAGCAGCACCCGGCAGATCGCTTCGCGTATACGCGAATACGTTATTTCCACCTGGTTGTACCGGGCGCGCATCGCATTGCGAATCCTGGTCAGCAATTCCGCGATCGGATCAGTCTGCGACATCTAATGCCTCTAGCGTTCCTACCAACTCGCTTTTACCACGCCCGGCAATGAGCCGCGCAGCCCAAGCTTGCGCAGGCAGAGCCGGCACATCTTGAAGCGCCGGTAATACGCGCGCGCACGTCCGCATAAGGGGCAGCGGTTGTACTGGCGCACCTTGAATTTCTGCGGCCGCGCCGCCTTGACCCTGAGACAGGTCTTCGCCATATCAAACCAACCTCTACGCGGCCTGAGCTCCGGCGCGTTGTTCGCCTACGCCGCGAAACGGCATCCCAAGCGCCTTCAGCAGGGTAAGACCCTCGAAGTCGCTTTTCGCCGTGGTGATGACCGAGATAGTCATTCCCTTCACTTTTTCGACCTTGTCCAGGTTGAGTTCGGGGAAGATCGTGTGTTCGCGCAAGCCGAGTGAGTAGTTCCCGCGCCCATCGAACGATTTGTCGCTAATGCCGCGAAAGTCACGCACGCGTGGCAGGGCCACATTCACCAGGCGGTCGAAAAATTCGTACATGCGCTCGCGTCTCAGCGTCACCATCGCGCCGATCGGCATGCCCTCACGCAGTTTGAAGTTTGAAATTGCCTTGCGTGCACGTGTAATCACCGGCTTCTGACCAGTGATTTGCCCGAGTTCCTCGGCCGCCGAATCGAGAATCTTCGCGTTCTCGCGGGCCTCGCCGAGTCCCATGTTGATTACGATCTTATTGAGCCGCGGCACCCGCATTCGGTTCTCGATTTTAAGTTCTCGCATGAGGGTGGGCACGATCTCGCTCTCGTACCTGATCTTGAGACGCGCCGGGATCTTGGGCTCGGGCTCGGCCGGGGCTTCTGGAGCGGCTGCGGCCTGCGCCTCGGCACCGCGCTGCCGGCCCTTGCGTCCGCCGCCGCCAGCACCACCGCCGCCGGCGCCTTTTTCCGCGCCCTTGCCTTGACCCTTATCCTGGCGCGGCTGCCTCTGCTTTTGCGGCTTTTCGGTTTTTTCCTCGTCGGCCATTAGTCGTTCCCCAGCGACTCACCGCAGCGCCGGCAGATCCGTGTCTTGGTGCCATCGGCAGCGATCTTTACCCCGACTCGGACCGGAGCATTGCAGCGGTCACACATGATCATCACGTTTGAAAGCTGAATCGGCGCTTCCTTTTCGACAATTCCGCCGGGACTTGCCGGACCACGCGGCTTGGAGTGGCGCTTTACCACGTTGAGCCTTTCGACCACGACGCGTCCCGCGTCCGGAAGCACACGCAGAACTTTGCCGGTCTTCCCGCGGTCACGCCCCGTGACGACCATTACCACGTCGTCCTTGCGAATCTTGTACTTGGCGGCATGACTCTGCGCGCTCATCACAGCACCTCGGGAGCCAGCGAGATTATCTTCAAAAACCGCTTTGCGCGCAGTTCACGCGCGACCGGCCCGAAGATACGCGTGCCGATGGGCTCGTGCTGGTTATCGAGGAGCACGGCCGAATTATCGTCGAAACGAATATAGCTGCCGTCCTGGCGGCTGACCTCTTTGCTGGTCCGCACTATCACGGCCCGGGTCACTTCGCCCTTTTTAACCTTGGCGTTGGGAATCGCCTCCCTGACTGCGACCACGATTACGTCACCGACGGACGCATAGCGGCGCTTCGAGCCGCCCAACACCTTGATACACATCACTTTGCGGGCGCCCGAATTATCCGCCACGCTGAGCACTGTCCGCATCTGCACCATGGGCCCCGCGCCTCTCCTACATCGCCGCCTTTTTGATCACGCGGCTCACGCGCCATCGCGTGCGCCGCGAAATCGGCCGCGATTCGATAATCACCGTAGAGCGGATGCTGGACGAGACGCTCGACCTGCACCACGACGGTCTTTCGCATCTTCGCAGAGACGACGGTCCCTTCGCGCCGTTTAGTCCGCTCCCGCATCGCTCGCCTTCTTTTCTTCGCCGGCCACGCCTGCGCCGGTTTTCCCGCGTAGCACCGTCAAAATCCACGCCAGTTCCTTGCGCGCCTTACGATAATTTGTGGGGTTGTCGAGTTGATTGGTACGCATCTTAAGCCTGAGGCGGAAGATCTCCTCGCGAGTCTCGCGCTCCTTGACACGCAAGTCTCCGGCGTTCATCTGCTTCAGATCGTCAAGCTCCAAGGGCTTCGGCCTCCCGCCGTACCACTATCGTTTTGATCGGCAGCTTGTGCGCCGCCAGACGCATCGCCTCGAGCGCGGTTGCCGGATCCACTCCTTCCATCTCGAACAGGATCCGCCCGGGCCGGACGCACGCGACCCATCCTTCCGGCGAGCCCTTGCCCTTGCCCATCCGCGTCTCAGCCGGTTTTTTGGTGAAAGGCTTGTCGGGGAAAACCCGGATCCACACGCGGCCGCCGCGCTTGATATGACGCGTGAGTGCGATTCGCGCCGCTTCGAGCGCGCGCGTATCCACCCGCGCCGTTTCGACACTCTTGAGCCCAAAATCGCCGAAGGCCAATTCCAATCCGCGCGACTCCGCACCGCGGACTCGGCCTTTCTGAATCTTTCGGTACTTGACTTTCTTTGGTGACAGCATCGGACTTGACTATTTCGGACTTCGGCTATTGTTGTTGGGCCTGCGCCCCTCCGCGTTTGGCCGCTTCTTCCTGACGGGTAAGGATCTCACCGCGAAAGATCCAGGTTTTCACGCCGATGACGCCGTACGTGGTTTTGGCTTCGGCGAACCCGTAGGCGACATCAGCCCGCAGCGTCTGCAGCGGAACACGTCCTTCGCGGTACCATTCTCTGCGCGCTATTTCAGTTCCGCCGAGACGTCCGGAAACCTGAACCCTGACGCCCAGCGCGCCCATTCGCATCGCCCGGAGCACCGCCTCCTTCATCGCGCGTCTGAAAGCGACGCGCCGCTCCAGTTGCAACGCTATATTCTCGGCGACCAGTTGCGGATCGAGGTCCGGACGACGCACTTCATGGATATTGATGAAGGCCTCTTTGCCCTTCATCAGCTTTTGGATGTCGGTCTTGAGCTTGTCGATCTCGACGCCCTTTTTGCCAATCACAATTCCAGGACGCGCGGTGTATATATTGATTTTGGCTTTGTTCGCCATCCGCTCGATTTCGATCCGCGAAATCCCGGCGTGGTACAGACGCTGCTTGATAAAATCGCGCAGCTTCAAATCCTCGTGCAGCAACGCGGCATAGCCGTGACTCGCGTACCACTTCGAGTCCCAGCCTTCGATTATCCCGAGGCGGAGTCCGCGCGGATGTGTTTTCTGACCCATAAAAGCCTCTAACTCGGCTGCTCGTCGACAATTACCATCAAATGGCTTGTGCGTTTGAGGATCGGCGTCGCGTGCATATGCGCACGCTGGAGCGAACGCTTCCAGGTCGGCCCGGTATCGGCCACTGCCCGCTTCACGTACAGCCGATCTTCATCGACATTTTGCTGATCGCGCGCGTTGGCAACCGCCGCGAGCAGGGTCTTGCTGATGACTCGGGCGCCTCTTTTGGGCGTAAACTCGAGAATCGAAAGCGCCTGGTCAACTTTTTTACCAGCAATCAACTCGCATACCAGCCTGAGCTTCTGCGGTGAAATCCTGACAAAGCGGGTTCGCGCAACGGCTTCCATCACCAATTCCTCCGCGCTCAGGCCCTTGGCGCCTTGGGTGCCGCTGCTGGAGCCGCGGCAGCCGCAGGTGACGCACCCGGCCCCGCCGCCGGTGCTGCAGCAGATTTTACCTCGCCCTTCCGGTCGCCCGCATGGCCATGGAACGTGCGCGTCGGCGAGAACTCGCCGAGCTTATGACCCACCATATTTTCCGTACAGTACACCGGGATAAATTTGTGGCCATTATGTACAGCAAAGGTCAGGGCGACCATCTCGGGGATGATCATCGACCGGCGTGACCAGGTCCGGATGATCCGTTTATCGCCCGAGGCAGCAGCCGCCTCGACTTTCTTGCGCAGATGCCCGTCGATAAAGGGACCTTTTTTCAGTGACCTCGCCATGTAACTCTCAGCCCCGCTTCCCGCGCGGCCTGCGGCTTACGATGTAACGGTGCGAAGGCTTCTTGCCGCGCGTCTTATAGCCCTTGGCGGGCGTTCCCCAAGGGGATTGCGGATGATTGCCCTTGGAACGGCCTTCACCGCCGCCGTGCGGATGGTCGACCGGGTTCATCGCTACACCACGTACGTGCGAGCGCTTGCCGAACCATCGGCTGCGGCCGGCCTTACCGATCGAAATATTTTCGTGCTCGAGGTTGCCGACCTGACCAATCGTCGCCCGGCATTCGGCGAGCACCATGCGCTGCTCGCCCGACGGCAGCTTGAGCAACGCAAACTTCCCTTCCTTAGCCATCAACTGCGCCTGGGCACCTGCACCTCGCACCAGTTGCGCTCCGGCTCCGGGCTTCATCTCAATCGCATGGACCACGGTACCAAGCGGTATATTCTTCAGTGGCAGCGCATTGCCGGGCTTGATATCGGCCTGCGGTCCGCATTCCACCTTGTCACCGGCCTTGAGTCCCTCGGGCGCGAGGATATAGAGTTTGTCGCCGTCGGCGTAATTCAGCAATGCGATATAGGCCGAGCGGTTGGGATCGTATTCGATAGCCGCGACCGTCGCGGTCAAGCCATCGCGGATCCGCTTGAAGTCGATTACCCGTAGACGCCGCTTATGGCCGCCGCCTCGATGGCGGGACGTCATGCGGCCCAGATTGTTGCGCCCGCCCGATCGCTTGACCGGCTTCAGCAACCCTTTCTCGGGTGGCTTCTTGCTGAGCACGGTAAAATCCGCGATTTGCATGAAGCGCTGACCCGGTGTGCGCGGATTCAGTTGAATTACTGCCATCGTCC
>WNFS01017562.1_pt1 | contig 10636 bp, 10 predicted proteins | sample 5400141 | NCBI WGS metagenome assembly WNFS01 (sample SAMN13153358, study PRJNA577476) | soil metagenome | isolation source: 60 cm saprolite under Madrone tree | place: USA:California | collected 2016-06-14
CATCATCATGAACCATGAGAAACGGCGCTTTCCGCCCAGGGTCCACTACATTACGTCCCCAGGCTATGGGGACGGCACCGATTGGCGACAGCAAAGGGGTCTATCCGGCGGCGGTCCCAGCCGTGTGATTACGAGCATGGGTATCTTCTCGTTCGACCCCGCGACTCATGAAATGATGTTGACCTCCAATCATCCGGGCGTTTCCGTCGAAGAAATCAAAAACGAAACAGGTTGGCCGCTGCGCGTGTCGCCGGACGTTATGGAGACCACTCCACCCAGTATGGAAGAACTGGCAGCGGTGAGAAAATACGATCCTAAAGGTGTTTGGACCTCATAGACCTGCGTTTCAATTCTCCGGTCAACTCAAAGCTGTAAAAAACGTCGACAAGCATCTTGGCCGACCTGCTAGGATTTGAGTTTTACGGAGTTAATCACCACCGCCTGGACCGGCACGTCTTGATGCATACCACGATTGGCGGTTTTCACCTTTTCGATCGCGTGCACCACATCCATCCCGTCAACAACCTGACCGAAAACCGCATAACCATAGCCATCCGGCGAAGTGTTCTTGTGATTTAGAAAATCATTGTCCTTAACATTGATAAAGAACTGGGCCGTGGCGCTATCGACCACGTTGGTCCGGGCCATCGCGATGCTACCGGTGACGTTTTTGAGGCCATTGGAAGCTTCATTTTTGATTGGCGACTTGCTTTTCTTCTGACTCATCGCAGAATCAAAGCCGCCGCCCTGAATCATGAAACCGGGGATGACCCGATGAAAAATGAGACCGTCGAAGTGCCCTTCGTTTACATAGTCTAAAAAATTTTGCGTGCTGATAGGAGCCTTATCAGCATCGAGTTCAATGCGAATGTCGCCCATGCTCGTCGACATCGTTACCACCGGGTTCTTCACTTGTTCAGCCACTTTTACCTCCTAGATTCGAAAGGATCATTCACCCTTACCACCTTTCTATTCCAACTTATACTCGGCGGAAAAAAACTTGCTGGTGATCTTGGCGGTGTGGCGCCAGGACTGTGGACCGGATGAATCTCGCGCATGGGCGCCCGGCGGTGCACTCAGACTGAGGAACACATTCAAACCAAAAAAGGCCGCCAAGATGAGCGCTTGCAAAGGGTGGAATTATTTTCTGGGTTGCGATATGGGTACGGCAAACCGATCGTTTTCAAACTACGAAAGGAGCATGTATGCCAAGCGACAAGAAACTTGAAGGAATATTGATGCCGATGCCGATAGCTTTCAAGAACGACGGCGCCATCGATCCTGCAGGAACAGATGCGATCATCGATTTCTACCTAGAGGCGGGGGTCCATGGGTTTTTCCCCTTAGGCACTCATGGCCAAGGTATGGTCATGGAGATCGACGAGCGGAAAAAGGTCGCCGAACAGATCGTCAACCGCGTCCGGGGGCGCGTTCCGGTTGTCATGCACATCGGCACGGCTAACACCTATTCGTCCATCGACCTTGCCAAGCATGCGGCCGGACTTGGGGTCGATGCCATCGGCGTCGTTCCACCCTACTACTATCCTCATGATGATTATGAGGTCTATGCGCACTATAAGGCGATTGCCAAGTCTATTCCCGGTGTGCCGCTCTTTATTTACGACAATACCGAAACGACTCATGTGGAGATTACGCCGCCTAAAGCGAACAAAATCATCGAAGCGATCGCTCCGAACACGCTAGCAGGAATCAAGGTGTCGTTCATCGCCTATGACAAACTCTTAGGATACGTCTTTCAGTTGCCCAAGAGCGTCGGCATTTTTCCGGGCGGTATCTTCTCTCTCTACACCGGCTACTCTGTTGGCGTTCGCGGCGCCATTCATCCGCCGTCAACTCCATTCCCTGAAGCCTGCGTGAAGATGTACGAAGCGCTGAAAGCCGGAAACCTAAAGGAAGCTCAGAAACAGCACGATCTTCTCGCCGCTTTGATGCAGGTCGTCGGGCGCTTTTTGCGCACTCACGGGCGCGGCGTATTCGGCGAATTGATGCGTATGCGCGGTTTGCCGGTCGAACGCTTCCCACGCTGGGAATGCGCGCCGTTTACCGACAAAGACCGGGCTGAGTTGAAAGAGGGCATAGCGAAAACCGGCGCCGCTCTTTAGTGAGCACCACGAAAAGACAAGTGACGGCCACCTATCAACCGCTAAAGTTGGAAATTGGCAAAAGGCTTTCGTCCAGCGAGGCGAAAGCCTTCACTGACGAGATCAAGCGCCGCATGTACTCGCGCTGGAACGAAAAAGTTTTCGGCGGTGCGTTCATGCGAGATCTCGAAGCCGGCAAGCTTCCCCTGGAAACCATTCGGCTGTTCTGGAAGCATTGGTACAGTTACCCGGTCGAGGTCAACAATTTTCACCTGATCATCTACCAGCGACACCAAGGCTTCTTTGCGCGTCACCGAGAACTCCTCGCACCGTACGTCGGCAAAATCAGCGATGAGCTTGTGAACCCTAGTATTCCGGGGCATATCCAGGTGTTGATCAAACAGGGCGAGACTTTCGGGGTCACGCTGGACGAGATGGTAAACTGCGAAGTCTTCCCAGAGTGCCGTGCGCTGACGGAATTTGCCCGCGGTTTGGTATACGAGGGCAGCATGATCGAATGGTGGGCGCGATCGTTGAACGAGGAAATGTTCGGTCATTGGTCCAAACGATGGCGTCAAGCGCTAGTTGAAGCCTACAATTTTAAGGATGCGGATCTGCACTATTTTCAAGTTCACGAAGAAGCGGATCTTCACGAACACGAAGACGGGCTAATGGCGCACGGACAAGTGGCCAGAATGGTCTTCGAGACCCTGCTGCAGGGCGGCTTGACGTGGTTCCGCCCTGGCTGGAGTCCGGAGTATTGTTGCCTAACTAATGCCGATTACGTAGCGATGTTTCACGACGGAATCTATAAACATTCCAATTCTCTCAGACATTTTTCGTAAGTCGCACTTGAGTAATCATATGGCTTTCAATGATCTACGTGAATTTATCGATGCCGCGCGAAAGTTAGGACAAGTGAAGGAAATTCATGGCGCGCACTGGAAGCTCGAGATCGGCGCCCTCACGGAAATGTTCGCCTTCAAGGAACCGTCTCCTTTAGTGCTCTTTGACCAGATCCCCGATCATCCACCAAGCTATCGTGTTGCCTCCAATCTCATAAATAATGCGGTGCGCTCGGGTCTCACGGTTGGAATGCCGGCCGACGCGACGCCTATTAATCTGGTCGCCCGGTGGAAAGAACTCTTGAAAGGCGTAAAACCAATCCCGCCGCGGGTGGTATCCAACGGGCCGATCTTGGAAAACGTAAAGACTGGCGCCGACATCGACATGACTATTTTCCCGACGCCGCATTGGCATGAGCTGGACGGCGGCCGTTATATCGGCACCGCCGATTGCGTCATCACCGGCGAGCCCGAAGAAGGCGGCTGGGTCAACATTGGTATCTATCGGGTGCAGATTCATAATCGAGATACGCTCGGCCTTTATGTCTCGCCGGGCCACCACGCGCGCATCATGCGGGAAAAATATTGGGAGAAAGGCAAGAGTTGCCCCGTCGTGGTTACCTTCGGGCAGGATCCCCTGCTCTTTTTAGTAGCCGGCCAGTCCATTCCCTACGGCATGTCCGAATTTGATTATTGTGGTGGTCTGCGTGGCGCACCCGTCGATGTCATTCGTGGCGAGGTGACGGGCCTCCCGATCCCCGCTACAGCCGAAATCGCCATTGAAGGCGAAGTTCCTCCGCCAGGCGAACAAGTTCAGACGGAGGGTCCTTTCGGCGAATGGCCCGGCTATTACGCGCACGGCGCAGCGAAGGAACCGGTGATCCGTGTCAAAAAACTCTATTATCGCAACGATCCCATTCTCGCCGGCGCTCCGCCGTTAAAACCGCCGTTTATTACCTTTGGTGTTCCCATCGGCGCCGCTGCTATCTGGAACTATTTAGAAAAGGCCGATGTTCCTGACATCAAAGGCGTCTGGTGTTACGTGGGCGGATCTGCTGCAGCCGGCGGCGCGCCGTTTATCATCGTTTCAGTCAAACAGCGCTACCATGGCCATGCGCAGCAAGCGGCAATCGCCGCCCTCGGCTCTCGCGCGGGAAACTACCATGGCCGCTTCGTCATCGTCGTCGACGATGATATCGATCCATCAGACATGAAAGAAGTCATCTGGGCAGTTTCCACGAGATGTGATCCCAAAACCGCCATCAGCATCATCGACGGCTGCTGGAGCACCCCGCTCGATCCCGCCATGCACCCGGACCAACGCGACGCCGGAAACTTCGTTAACAGCCGCGCGATTCTAAATGCCTGCCGGCCGTATGCTTGGCGCGATCGCTTCCCACCTGTGAATGCGCTCAGTGCGGAGCTGAAGAAAAAAATCGAAGAGAAGTGGAAAAAGGAGTTGGCGTAGAGATTTGCCACGCTCCTAAAGTCGAATACTCAATCGCTAAAACTTGCGTTCAATTTCAGACGATAATCACCAATTGATTCATAATGCATTCTCTACTTCAGGTAGCCTCTCTCACGGTAAAAACGCGCGGCGCCCGAGTGGAGAGGCACATCGTAGGGCGCCTCTTCGTCGTTGGCGCACAGTTGCGCCATATCAAGCGGCTTATAGTTGTCGGTGGGAATGACTTCTTTGCGTTTCTCGATCGCTTCGCAAATCGCATAAGCCGAATCATCCGGCATGTCGGCGCGCACAATCATCGGCCATCCGCTGAAATCGATCGTCGTGACATCCTCGGCCATCCCGTGGAACCGGGATTTGGACATGACGGTTGGACGATAGCCCATCCCAGCCATGCTCTTACGAACTACCCCCTCCAACGGAAGAAAACGAAAACCGTTTTCCAGCGCGGTCCGAGCCCAGCTTTTGATCCCTTCATCGAAGATCGCGTTGACCGTGGCGTTCTCGATGCTCGCACGTCGGACCGGATCGCTGGGCCTGGACGCCAAATGAATTTTTCCTCCCCACTTGCGCAGTTCCGCAAAGGTAAATCCGGCAGCTCGCATCACCGCTGCTATAGTAAACATCGTGGAGTTTTCCCTAAGAGCGCTTTGAGTCACCAGCCTGGTGGACAGCTTCAGCGGAAAGCGTTCTTGTTTGATCTGCGACAAGGAAGTAATCCCGGTGGATTCACGCCATCGTCAGCAGCACTGAAGGATTAACCCAGGCGAGGGAACACTTGCCGTCGGCCACCGCTTTGATCTCCCGAAAGCTACCGGTGACGAAAGAAAGCGAAATGCCTTTTCGGTCGTTTGACTTGGCGGTGAGAGAGAGTCTGAGCGTGTTACCCAGGCGCGAATCGGTTTGGAGGACACCCTCTGCGGCTTTCCACGATTCCGACGACAATGAGCTGTCGTACAAAGCCGCCGCTAATTCTAAGAAGCCTTTGGCACGCTGGAGCCCCGAGTTGTATCGCTTGATGGTCATGAAAACCTCGTCAGTATCGAAAGTTAAAGGGAGCCGATCTCTCGATAATATTTTTCAGCGCCTTTGTGCAAGGGAATCACACATTTGGTGCACAGATGCTGGGTTGTGATGGGAATCTCGAAACTCTGCAAATGTTTGGGCTGATCCTTGTACGGCGCGGCGACGGCATCTCTCTGATCGCTGCACACTTTCGCCAACAGATACGCGACTTCTTCCGGAAGATCCTCCCGGCAAGTGAGCATCCACCCTCCGTAATCCAGGGTAAGCAGATCTGCTTCAACTCCTTTAAGCCGGCCCTTGGGAATGGTTGCCTCACTGAAGCCGTAGGTTTCTTTCATGTAATCGACGACCGCCCGGCTCACCGGCAGACAGCGCAGTGGCAGCGCCTCCGCCAATTGCTCCCACATGGGATGATGCTGACCCTCCTGAAAAATAGCGTTCGCTTGACCCTTGCGAAGCATCGGAACTCCCACGACTGCGGGACCTGGGAACAAAACCTTTCCTCCCCACGATTCGATGTCTTGATAACTAAACCCGTATTGTTTCATTACTTGCTCCACGGTCCAGGTGAGTGTATCAGGGCCGGTCGGACCGCTCCTGCCGGACACCAGGATCAATGGTGGCTTTCGCTTCGCAAGATCTTCGAACGATGTGACGCCCACCTCTTCCGCAACCAGCCAGAAGATATAATCGGGTTCAGGAAAACGGGCGATTGCCCTGAGTTCACCGACGGGCTCTTTGTAGGGCCCCTTGCCTTCCATCGCCATTTTCGCCGTAACAGGAGGGTTGATAATCCCCGCGTCCACCTGCCCACTGCCGATCATTTTTGGATTCTCAAATGACCCTAGACCGAACTTCGGCGAATAGATTCCCACGGAAGAAACCAGACTGGTCTTCCTTTTGTCGCGAAACCCCTCCACCAACTGCGATGTCAAGCGCCACCACGGGTGGTACGGAAAATTAGAGACGATCTTTAACACATAACCATACTCGTCTCTCTCAAGCATGTGGGTCTCCTTCCATAGCGCTTTCCGTTGCCAGAGAGTCGCGTCAGCGCAACAGGAATCTACGAGCAATAAGAAACGCCGATGTTGGTTGCTAAACCATTCGGATTGCGTTTAAGGGATGGTTAGGATCTTTCGTTCCGCTCGATCGGTCTCATCCTCAACGGGATACCCTCTTTTTTGAGCTCCGCTTCGTAAACCGCGCGGATTTCAGGTGGCTCGTCTTCGTGTTCAAGGAGATGGCCACCTTCATGTTCGCTCAAGTTCGGGCGCCAGGGATGCCCCACTTGGCGGAGACCGCGGCGTAACGCGAGATGACGCGCGGGCTCATGGCTCGTCGTAAAATGGTGATGATACCAACCTTCCGGGGGCACGAGGAGACTTCCGGGTTGCCAATTGATCCGAACGAACTTTCCCCCTAGGGGCCACATGAGAGAATAACCTTTTCCCGCTATGACGATGACCTGGGCTCCCGGCCCATGACGATGCGCTTTTTTGTAGGTACCCGACTCGATGGCCATGATGTGACCGACCATAGAGTTGCCGGACAGGTGAATACCCAAGCGGCTGAAACCAATGCCGCGCTCAGGATGAGGATCGAGGGTGACCGCGTTGAGGTCCGGAATGAAATTGACGATCCGGTCTTCCTGCTCCCCCGGCTTGAGCTCGCTGCTAAAGAAATCTTTTTGTCCGGCGAAACGGTCGGTAAATTCGTAAGGCACGTTGAAAACAAAATCCGAGGAATTGTAGACGTTCATCACCAACGGCAAATTGTTGGCCGTGGCGATACGAACCGGGTCGGTCGCCGAACCGTTATGGTGCTGGTGCCTGACGTTCAAGGGAGGTGAAAAAAGACTCCCGGGCTGCCATTCCAAAGTAATCGGCTCTTTGTTTGAATCGCTCCAGAATTGGGTCGCGCCGCGGCCTGATAAAATCAACACCTGCTCCTCATACATGTGCCGCATCGGTTTTAGGCTTTTCCCAGCGGGAATTTCCGCGACGATCACCCCGACAAAGCCTTGGGATCCTTCGAGATGGCAATAAGCCGCCGCACCGCCCCAACGTTCCCAATGCTTCAAGGGCGCACTTTTCAGATCTTCTACCCCATAGCCGCTGATGACCGAGAGCCCGTCTTTCTCGCACCACTCCAAAAACGCCGACTTGCGCGCGTATCTTTTTGCCGAAACCTCATCCAAAGGCATTCACGCACCTCATTTCTGACGAATCGAAATAACTCTATTCCCTGACGCCCACTTGCCCGCCGAGGAAGCGAGCGATTAATGCGGCTCCGACGACTAAGGCTACGATAACAACAGCGACCACCGTAGCTTTTTCAAATTCGGCGCCTGCAGCGAAATCGAGCATCAAAAGCGACAACGTCCGTGATTTGCCGGAACCGAGCAGCACGACCGTGCTGATATCCCGCGCCGCTGAAATAAAACCGACCAGAGCGACGGTGATGAGCGCGGGCATGGTCAATGGGAAAATGACCCGCCTGAAGGTATGGACCCAAGTACCACCGCAGACCTTCGACGCTTCTTCAAGATCATTGCCGAGTTGCAGCAGTACGCTTTTGATCATCTGGGTACCGAAGGGCATACTCTTGATCACCATAGCGACCATCAATAGATAGATCGTACCGTAGATAGGAAGAAAAATTTTGGTCTGCAAAAAGGTCCATAACAGCGCCATACCCAAAAGAATGCCCGGGATTGACCACGGAAGCCACGACAGGAAATCGAGTAGCCCGCGCCCTCGATAGCGAGTCTTCACGATAGCGTACGCAATGGAAGAATAGAAAAGCACGCCGATGACTCCGGATCCAAGACCGATGGCCACCGTGTTCCACAGGGAGCGCAACAACACCGGATCATTCAATGTCGCCCGCCAATTGTCGAGCGTCCAGGGTTCGGCAATATTAAAGAAGCCAAATAGCTTCATGAACGTACCGGTCACAAGAAGGATGGTCGGAAGCACAGTGATCACCAAGACAAACGATAAGACCAAGGCAAATGCCGGATAGCGCCAGCGACCTAAGTGCGTACGCCGGATACTAAAACCTCGTCCCGTTATCGTGGTGTAGATTCGGTTGGCGATATAACGGCGTTGAAACGCGACCATCATCAGGAGGAGCCCGAGGAAAACCGTACTTAACGCCATGGCCGGCGCAAATTGCGGCGGTTCCCAGGTCACGAGTTCATGGATCTTTGTCGAATAAACTTGAAGACCGATAGGCGTGCCAAGCAAAAGTTCGATCTCGAAGGCCTCGAGGGCACGGATGATGCCCAGAATCGTAGTCACCAGGACCGCCGGCATCATCACTGGAATAAGGATATGAAAGAAAGTATGCCAACCGCTCGCACCTGAAATACGGGAAGATTCTTCCAGCGCCGCGTCGAGATTACGGAAGGCTGGCGCAAGCAACATGACTTTTATGCTCACCGTGCCCCCCATATGCGCCCAGACAATGCCCCAGAATGAGTAGATGTTAAACAACGGTTGACTCACCACCCCAAGCCCAATCAGCCCTTGATTGAGCAGCCCATATTTCGGGTCGAGTAGAAGGATCCAACCCATGGTCTCCGGCAAGGCCGGCAGAAAGAAAGACAGCCAGAAGAAAAATTCCAGCAAGCCTTTCATTGGCAGGTCGGTCCGCGCGATGAGCCAGGCGAAGAAGGCACCGATAAACATCGCGATCGCCTGACGTGTAATCGCTAACGTAAAGGTATTGGTTATCGCCTTTATGATACCGGGAGTGCTAAAGGCTTTGACCCATCCCTCCAAACCCCAAACGATAGGCTGTCCGGGGCGAGCGATTTGAAAACTGTTGAGGATCATTAACCCCAGCGGCGTCAGCACAAGAAACCCGACCACCAGCAGCAGGAGGGTCATCGGCAGCGACGGCAGTCGAAAATATCGCACGGACGGCAGCACTGCTTTGTCGAAGGTTACTGTGTTATCCAAGACTTGCGACTTTTCGCTCATTGTTCGGTTTTACCTTATGCAGCAATATACGGAAAAACTGATCCCTTCAATCGTCGTTTGCAGCCACTGCATAATTCATGTCCGGTTCGATGCCCTTCTTAGCGAGTTCAGAATGATAGGCCCCCCGAATTTCTGGATCCTCGTCTGCATACTCGATAAGGGTTCCACCTTGTTTGACCGAGGTGTATACGCCCGCTCGAATGGCCGCTACCCTGATTCCCAGCGGAAACTTCTGACTGCCGCAGCGCAACGCCAACTGCAGCGCCGGTTCAGAACCCGTATTGAAATGTTGGTGAAACCAGTTCGTTGGCGGGCTGAACACGCTACCAGGGGACCAGTCGATTTTGACGACCCGATCGCCCTGTCCGCTCTCGTAGGGTCGCGTTCCCCATTCGTTGGGCCACATGAGCGAGTAGCCTTCCGAACGAAGGATAACGAGGACCGCCCCGCCACCATGATAATGCGCTTTGTGATAGCGCCCCACCGGCCATTCGGCCAGATGGCCGATCAAGGTATTATCGGCAATCTCGAATTGCGTAATGTTAACGCCCGCCCCCTTTTGTTCCTGCGCGTCGATAGCGGCTTTGCGCGCGTCGGGAATGAAATTCGTCTCCCAGATCCATTGCCGGTTGTTAGCCGAAAGATAACGATGATCGCCAACCTTGAAGTAATCGCCTTCTCCGTCATAGCGATCGCAGAATACAAAATCGCTATTGAAGACAAACTGTTCGTTGTGAAAATGGTCCAACACCATCGGCGCCGTCGTGACCGCAACAAAAATAGCAGGATTTTTGGAGTAATTGATGAGACGATGCGTGCTGTTCAAAGGCGGGGAAAAAAGACTTCCGGTCTTCCAGCTAATCGACTGCGGCACGCGACCGCGCTGCTGGAATTCTGCAACGCCTTCACCTTGAATGATGTAAATGACTTTTTCGTACAGATGCTTCTCGGGTTCGGTCATCATCCCGGGCGCCACTCTCCCGATGTAGACTCCGGTGATCCCCTCCAGACCTCGAAGCTGAAGATAAGCTCCGTCACAGCCCAGCCGGTTCCACGGCTGTAACGAAATCCGCCGAACGTCAGTCACACCGAACCCCTCGACGATCGGAATTCCCTCCTTCTCCATCCAACGCTCGTAAAATGTCTTGGCCCTAGCGACGGCGATCCCGACACGTCTCAAGTTAGAATCCATTTTTCTATCTCCTTTTG
>WNFS01010549.1_pt1 | contig 10635 bp, 8 predicted proteins | sample 5400141 | NCBI WGS metagenome assembly WNFS01 (sample SAMN13153358, study PRJNA577476) | soil metagenome | isolation source: 60 cm saprolite under Madrone tree | place: USA:California | collected 2016-06-14
AAGGTCCGCATCCTCACGCAGCTCTTCTACGACATGGACGACAACCTCACCAATGTGCTCATCACCAAGGATTGGAAGATTTGGCGGATTGATTTCACCCGTGCCTTCCGACTTCAGCACGACTTGAAGAACCTCAAAGACCTCGTCCAGTGCGACCGCGAGGTGCTGGTCAAACTGCGGCACCTCAGTTACGACCAAGTGTTTGACGCGACGAAGCCGTACTTGACCAAGGACGAAGTCAAGGCGTTGATTGCCCGGCGCGACAAGATGGTGGCTCATTTCGATGAGCTGGTCGCGCAGAAGGGCGAGAGCGAGGTCCTGTACTGATTCGGAATCCTCCTATCTTCTATCCGGCGTGGTCCTTGTGAGCCGCAGGGCCGGGGAGTAGAATTTTTGCCATCGTTTTGTGGGAGGTGGCTATGGCTCGTAATGTGCGCTGCGGCCTGATTCAAGTGCGATGTGAATGGTCGCCGGAAAAACTGTCGCTTGGCGAAATCAAAGAAAAAATGATTGCCAAGCACGAACGATTGATCGCCGAAGCGGCCAAGAAAAAGGTGCAAATCCTGGGCCTGCAGGAACTTTTCTACGGTCCTTATTTTTGCGCCGAGCAACAGACGCGTTGGTATGAACTGACCGAGCGAGTGCCCAACGGACCTACTATCTCGCGGATGCAGAAGTTGGCAAAAAAGCACCAGATGGTCCTGGTCGTGCCGATCTACGAAGTGGAAATGACCGGCGTGTACTACAATACGGCAGCGGTGATCGATGCCGACGGCCGCTATCTTGGGAAATATCGTAAACACCATATCCCGCATTGCCATCCGGGATTCTGGGAGAAATTTTATTTTACGCCGGGGAATGCCGGGTATCCGGTTTTCGAGACGCGCTACGCGCGCGTCGGCGTGTACATCTGTTACGACCGGCATTTCCCAGAGGGCGCGCGCATTCTTGGGCTCAACGGGGCGGAGATTGTCTACAATCCGTCCGCGACCGTCGCCGGGTTGTCCGAGTATTTATGGGAGCTTGAGCAGCCCGCGCATGCAGTGGCCAATGCGTATTTTGTCGCTGCCATCAATCGCGTGGGCACGGAACAACCGTGGAAAATCGGCGAGTTTTACGGCAAGAGCTATTTTTGCAATCCGCGGGGGAAGATTGTGGCGCAGGCTAGCCGTGACAAAGACGAGCTGCTTGTTGCCGAGCTGAACCTGGATGAGATTCAGCAGGTTCGCGATACGTGGCAATTCTATCGCGACCGGCGGCCGGAATCTTACGGCGAAATCACACGCACGCGCGCGGCGGAGAATGCTGCGGCCGCGGACTGAGCGCCCCATAAATGGAGCATGCCATGGCCACCGCCGTTTCTACATCGCAAACCTGCCGGAATTTCATCAATGGCCGGTGGGTTGAATCTTCCGCGACGCGCGCGTCCGAGCGCCGCAATCCCGCCAACCTCGACGAAATCGTCGGCTTCGCGCCGCTCTCAACACGCGAGGAGACGCGCGAAGCGGTCGGTGCCGCTCAGGCGGCTTTTCCGGTCTGGCGCGACACGCCGGCTCCGTTGCGCAGCCGCGTTATCGCCAAAGCCGCGCTGCTGATGGAGCAACAAAAGGATGATCTTGCGCGCTTGATGACGCGTGAAGAGGGGAAGTCGCTGAAGGACGCGCTTGGAGAAGTGCAGAAATCCATCAACATCCTGGAATTCATGGCTGGAGAAGGCCGGCGCATGGGCGGCGAAACCCTGCCAAGCGAGCTGCCAAAGAATTTTGCGTATACGCTGAAGCAACCCCTCGGTGTGATCGCCGCGATTGCGCCGTGGAATTTCCCCGTTTCGATCCCCGTTTGGAAGATCGCTCCGGCATTAGTGGCCGGAAACACCGTTGTATTTAAGCCCGCCACGCTCACGCCGTTCACGGGCGCAAGAGTAATTCGGATTTTTGAGCAAGCGGGCGTTCCAACCGGCGTGCTGAACATGGTCGTGGGTTCCGGCAGCCAGGTCGGCGATGAACTCCTGCAGCACCCCGACGTGCGGGCTGTTTCCTTCACCGGTTCGAATGAAGTCGGCAGCGAGCTATATGCGCAAGGCGCGCGGCGGATGAAGAAGTGCCAATGCGAAATGGGCGGGAAGAATCCGCTGGTGATTCTCGCCGATGCGGATCTTCCGCTGGCCGTGGAGTCCACGGTCTTCGGCGCGTTCGCTTCCACCGGGCAGCGCTGTACGGCTACGAGCCGCGTCATTATTGAAGAAGCGGTCGCCGACAAGTTCGTGCAGGTCCTGGTGGAGCGCGCGGCCAAACTCCGCACCGGCAACGGTCTCGAGCCGGGCATCGATATGGGGCCCGCAGTTGACGAATCACAGATGAAAACTGATTTGCACTACATCGAAATCGGCAAGAAAGAAGGCAAGCTCATGCTCGGAGGTGAGCGCTTCAGCGGCGGCGCGTACGACCGCGGGTATTTCGTGCCGCCGACGATTTTCGATCATGTTCCGCCCGACTCTACAATCGCGCAAGACGAAATCTTCGGCCCGGTGCTTTCGATCATTCGCGTGCGTGATTTCGACGAAGCGCTGCACGTGGCCAATTCCGTCCGTTACGGCCTCTCCAGCTCGCTTTATTCGAATGACGCCGCAAAGATTTTCGAGTTCATCGACCGCATCGAAACCGGCATCACGCACGTCAATTCGCCGACGGTTGGCGGCGAGGCGCAGCTTCCGTTCGGCGGGATGAAAGCCACTGGCGTGGGGATGCGCGAAATGGGCCGCGTGGCCATCGATTTCTTCACGGAACTGAAGGCCGTCTATATCGATTTCACGGGGCGCAAGCGTGAATCCAACATCTACTAGCCACAATGACTGACGCGTACACCGCAACTCTCGCCGCCGATACCATCCGCGAGAGCTCGCTGTACAACAAGGACCTCGCGCCGGTTTCGCCGGAGCGGCGCACGTGGCGCACCTACAACTACGCGGCGCTGTGGATCTCCATGAGCGTCAATATCCCCACGTACATGCTGGCCAGCGGCATGATTGCCGGCGGGATGAACTGGAAGCAGGCGTTGTTCACCGTGTTCCTCGGCAATGTGTTAGTGCTCATCCCCATGCTACTCAACGCGCATGCCGGCGCACGCTACGGAATTCCATTTCCAGTATTCGCGCGTGCTTCGTTCGGCGTGCTCGGCGCGAACATTCCGGCTATTCTACGCGCTTTGGTCGCGTGCGGCTGGTTCGGCATTCAAACGTGGATTGGCGGCGAAGCCATCAACGCCATGCTCGTTGCGCTCGCTCCCAGTTGGGGCCGCTTCGCGTACGGACCTGCGGTGTGCTTCGCGGCGTTCTGGCTGCTCAACGTTCTGGTGATTTTGCGAGGCATCGAAACTATTCGTTTCCTGCAAGGCATTTCTGCGCCGTTCCTGCTGCTGATCGGGCTGGCCCTGCTTCTATGGGCGCGCAGCAAAGCGGGGGGATTCGGTCCAATGCTCGCGACGCCTTCTAAGTTTCAAACCTTGGGCGAGTTTTTCCGCTTCTTTATCCCGTCGCTGACAGGCGTAGTCGGCTTCTGGGCCACGGTTTCGCTGAATATCCCCGACTTTACCCGCTACGCGCGCAGCCAGCGCGACCAGATCATCGGCCAGGCCCTCGGCCTGCCTGCCACGATGACTTTCTATTCATTTATCGGCATCGCGGTAACATCGGCCACGCTTATCATTTTCGGGCGAGCGCTGTGGGATCCGGTCGCGGTGCTCTCGCGACTCGGGAATCCTTTTGCTGTGGTCCTTGCCATGCTTGCCCTATTGATGGCCACACTGAACGTGAACGTCGCGGCCAACGTCGTCTCTCCTGCCAACGATTTCTCGAATCTATCGCCGCGCCGCATCAGCTTTCGCACCGGCGGGCTAATCACCTGTCTAGTGGGCATCGCCATGCAGCCGTGGAAGCTGATGGCCAATTACGGCAGTTATATATTCGGGTGGCTGGTCGGCTACTCCGGGTTTCTCGGCCCAATCGCCGGCGTATTGATTTGCGATTACTTCATCGTACGCAAGAAAAATCTAGCGGCGGAGGATTTGTATGTGCGCGGAGGACAGTACGAATACTCGCACGGCTTCAACTGGCAAGCCATCGCCGCGCTCGCCGTGGGGGCCGCGATTGCCTTCATCGGCTTGGTCGTTCCACCGCTGCGCATCCTTTACAATTACGCCTGGTTCGTGGGATTTGCGGTCAGCTTCTTCGCTTATCTCGCGCTGATGAAAGTCAATCAGCCTCAGCCGGTCGCTCAGACGGCCGACTAAAGGAGCGCCATGGATTTCGGAATCACGATCAAACCCGACTTGACGATCGACCGCATTGTGAGCCTGACTCACCAGGCGGAATCCTCCGGGTTCAGTTACGGTTGGATCTTCGATTCGCACGTAATCTGGATGGAACCCTTTCCGTTGCTCACGCTGATGGCCGCAAACACCAAGAAAATGCGCCTGGGCACGTGCGTGACCAATCCCGCGGTTCGCGATGTCACCGTCTCCGCCAGCCTGTTCGCCACGCTGAATGTTTTTTCACACGGCCGCATGCAGATTGGGATCGGCCGCGGCGACAGCTCGCGCCGCGTCCTCGGCAAGAAGCCAACTACGTTGGAGAATCTTGAGGAATTTGTGCGCGTCTTCCGCGCACTCAACGGAGGAAAATCGGTCGAGCTTGACGGCGTCAACACGCGTTTCCCCTGGGCGGCGGGTGGCGTGCCACCGGTGTGGGTCGCTGGCTACGGTCCAAAGGCGCTGCGCACGGCGGGACGCATCGGGGACGGCGTCATTCTGCAATTTGCCGATCCCGATCTCATCGAATGGTGCCTTGGCTTCGTCCGCGAAGGCGCTCGAGAGGCTGGGCGCGATCCCACAAAAATCGAAGTGATGGCCGCCGCTCCGGTATGGGCTTCCGACGATCTAAAGGTCGCCCGGGAACGCGTGCGCTGGTTTCCTGCGCTGGTTTCGAATCACGTGATGGATCTCATTTCCAAATACAAGCCGGAAGAATTGCCGAAATCGCTGGTCTCGTACGTGCAAAATCGCGGCAAGTACGATTACTTGCATCACTGCGAGGTAGGCAGCGATAACGCCGATTTTGTGAGTGACGAAATCGTTGACCGCTTCTGCCTGGTCGGCCCCATCGAGCAGCACCGCAAGAAACTCGAGGCGTTGAGGAAGGCCGGCGTAACGCAATTCAATATCTACCTGATGTGCGGCGATGAAGAAAAAACATTGGAAATCTACGGCCGCGAAGTCCTTCCGCGCTACGGTAACGCCGTTTCTAAATCCACGGCTTAGGTCGAGGCCCGCAAATGCGTTTTGACACGGTGATTCGAAACGGCACGGTAGTGACCGCGACCGACACATGCGTCGCGGACATCGGCATCATTGGCGACAAAATCTCTGCCATAAGTGCGGGGCTCCCAGTCGAAAATGCGGGGCGCGTAATCGACGCAGCGAATCACCTGGTGATTCCCGGTGGTATCGATGTGCACACGCATCTGGACATGCCCTTCGGCGGCACCACGAGCGCCGACGATTTCGAAACCGGCACGATCGCCGCAGCGTTTGGAGGCACGACCACACTCATCGACTTCGCCATCCAGTACAAAGGACAAACCCTGCGCCAGGCCTTCGACACCTGGATGAAGAAAGCGCAGCCCAAGGCGGTAACCGACTATGCCTTCCATTGCATCATCACCGATCTTGGTTCCGCACAGCTCGAGGAGATGGGCCAACTCGTTCGCGAAGGCGTGACGAGTTTCAAGCTGTTCATGGCCTATCCCGGCGTGTTCATGCTCGACGATGCCACGATTTTTCGCGCCATGCGCCAGGCCGCGAAGCATTCCGGCCTGATCTGCATGCACGCCGAAAATGGCGGCGCGATTGACGTAATCGTGCAGCAGGCGCTGGCCGACGGCAAACGCGCGCCAAAATATCATGCGCTTACCCGGCCGACTACCGCCGAAGCCGAGGCTACGGGCCGCGCCATCGCGCTGGCGGAAATGGCCGGAGCGCCCGTGTACATCGTGCATCTTTCGTGCAACGAAGCGCTCGAAAAAGTTCGCGAAGCGCGTGACCGCGGCTTGCCGGCTTACGCCGAAACCTGCCCGCAATATCTGTATCTTTCGCTGGAAAATATGGACGCGCCGGGATTCGAAGGAGCGAAATATGTTTTCACGCCGCCGCTGCGCGAAAAATGGCACCAGGAAAAACTTTGGCAGGGCCTTGCCAGGGACACTCTGCAGGTTGTCTCCACCGATCATTGCCCATTTTGTTTCAAGGAACAGAAAGAGTTAGGCAAGGACGATTTCACCAAGATTCCCAATGGCGGCCCCGGTATCGAGCACCGCCTCAGCCTTATCTTCACGGGCGGGGTGCACGGCAAACGCTTCTCGCCGAATCGTTTCGTTGAAATTGTTTCGACAGCGCCGGCCAAACTTTTCGGTTTGTATCCGCGCAAAGGAACTATCGCGGTGGGCTCCGATGCTGACCTCGTAATTTTCAATCCCAATCAGGAAGAGACCATCAGCGCGAAAACGCACCACATGCGCGTGGACTATTCGATGTTTGAAGGCATCCGTATTAAAGGGGTTCCCCGCACAGTGCTTTCCCGCGGGCGCACGGTCATCGATGCCGGAAAATTCGTTGGTCGGCCCGGCTCGGGCCAATTCCTCCGCCGCCAAACCTATGCCGGCCTCTAGACCTGTTCGACAGGGGATAGTGCTGGACCTAGCCGCTCAAGCTTGTGGCGCTTTTTTCTCATACGTATCGAAGCTAGCGGCGGTGACACGAATCTCTTCCAGCGTTTGGTCACGGCGCAGCACGCCATTTTCCAACACGGTTTCGAGCTGATCGTCCACCCGGGCGGGAGCAGCCCCATCGACCTTTAGGGTGACGAAGTCCTGGCCTTCCTTCAACAAGACGAAGCGTCCAGCGCGCGAGTCCTTCCCGGGATCGGTGACCGGCTGCTTGTAGACGTCGTGCCATTGGCCATCGATGTCGATCGCGGAGCATTTCAGCGCGAAGCGCAGCGTGTCGCGATTGATCTGCTGCAGGAGCGCGCCGCCCATTCCGAAGCTCCAGTTGTCCATGGACCAGCCTCTGCGGGTCAGCTGGAAAATCATATTTTGAATGGTGTGGTAGTTCACGCCATCGCCCTGGATGAAGCGGACTTGCGGCGCGATCACCTTCCAGCCTGCTGCCCCATAAGTTTTGGACCGCGTTGTAGATGTCATAGGAATCGCTTACGCACGCGACGATACCCTCCGGGACGTTGTTCAGCACATTTTCAAAGGCATCAACCTCGTGGTCCTTACCCCAGGCGGTCATGGTGGAGTGCTCGGAGGCGGGAATGCTGATGCCGGGCATGTCGGCGCCGTAGTACTGCTGCAGCAGTTCGATGGCGGCGAGGTTGTCCGTGCCCCAAAAATTGAAGAGGTGCGCCGCACCGCCGATGGCCGCGGATTCACGGCTGCTCACGCCGCGGAAGCCAAAGTCGTGCAGCTTGAAGGGCAACAGAGCCGGATCACCGGTGCGCACAAGCGCCTCGCCAATAGCCTGCTTTATGGCTCGGCTGAGCGTTGCCACGGTGACCGGATACCAGACCTGAAGCAAAACCGTTTCCGCCCAATTCGTCAGCCAGTAAAATTCTGGGTCGGTGTTTTCGAGGGTGATGATGGCGTTCTGCGCGGAAACGAGCGAGCCTTCCTTGACCGCCTTAATCCGCAGCGGCAAGACTCCCCCGTATTTCGCGTACAGGCTTTTCCAGCCTGCATAGTTAAAACTCTTCGGATTTCCGCCGAAATGTTTGTCAGCGAATTTTCTGGCTTCCTCGACGTCTTCGCCGGTAAAAACTTTGCCGGCAAAGTTGGCTTTCGCGATGTATTGCAGTCCGGCCACCTGCGCGTGATCGAAAAAACCGCCGCGCGAGCAGACGTAGGAATAGATGAAGCGCGTGTTCGGCGGGTATTGCCACCAATGCGTGAGCTTGTAGCTATCAGTATTGAGGATCGGATTGAGGCGAAGGGGTTGAATGATTCCTCCGATTGCAGGCTGGCTAAAGCCGGGCCTCTGCATTTCTGGTTTCATGAAGATTGAACTGGGACGCGCTAAAGCGCGCCCCAACAACTTTTGTAGAGCGGCCACAGTCTTGCTGGAACACGGTCACAACTGGTCCAGGGTGAAGGCCACGAAGAGCAAACGCTGATCGCGCTGGATTTGCAGGACCACTGGTGCTCCCGGTGGGAGGGATTGTAGCGCAGCGCGTAAGCGCTCGAGGGTGGTCATGGGCCGGCCGTTCAGCGTGCGGATTACATCGCCCGTGGTGAGGGGAATATCCGCGCCTTCGCTGGAGCGGGCCACCACGATAATGCCGAACGGGTCGCGAAGGTCCTGCGCCATGGCCGCGATTTTTTGGTCGATTTCGACACCGATGATTCCCAGCGGGCGCACCAGATTTTTCTCCGGATCGGCGAGCGAGGCGATCTGATCCATTTCATGGGGAGGCTCGACGACGGGAACGTCGAAAGCCAGCTTTTCCTTGCCACGCAGAACTTCCAGGTGCACTTTGGCGCCGGCATCGACGGACATTAGCCGGAAGGAAACGTAAGGAACGCTATCGGCTGCTCGGCCATCGACGGTGAGCAGGATATCTCCAACGCGCACGCCCGCAGTTAGTGAGGGGCTTCCTGGGAGAACGTCGGAAACAATCACGCCATAGCTCCGCGGAAGATTCAGGGCTGCGGCGAGAACCGGCGAGATCGTCTGCACGCCGATGCCGATTTGCGCACGATGAATGTGACCGAATTTGCGAAGCTGCTGATACGCAACGCCGACGACACTACTTGGAATAGCAAAGCCAAGCCCTTCGTTTCCACCGGACTGCGAAAGGATGAAGGTGTTGATGCCGAGGACTTCGCCGTCGACGTTGACCAGCGGGCCGCCGGAATTTCCGGGATTGATGGGCGCGTCGGTTTGAATGTAGACCATCGGAGAATCCGGATCGATTTGGCGGGCCACGGAGGAGACTACGCCTAGAGTGACCGTGTTACGCAAACCCTCCGGGCTGCCGAAGGCGAGCACGATTTCCCCTTGGTGGATATTACGGTACTGCGCGAGAGGAAGCGCGGTGAACTTTACGTTATCGACCTTGAGGAGGGCGACATCGATGTCCCGCGCGACGCCCACAACACGAGCGGGAACGATGTTGGTGCGCGCGGAGAGGATGGCTTGCAGCGAGCCGTCCGAAACACCTTCGGGCACCACCACTTGCACGCGCTGCGCTCCGGTGACGACGTGCGCGTTGGTAATGATGTAGCCGGCCGGGTCGATCACAAAACCTGAGCCGATCGCGCGCTGCCGGCCAATGACGACAGCGGTATTGCTGCGCTCGCTGGAATCGATGGGTCCGTAGCCTGTGACCAATATTTGCACCACGCTGGGCGAGACCTTTTTGATCAGCGCGTCGACGGATTCGTTGAGCTTGCGAAGTGCGTTGTCGCTGCGGTCTTGAGCCGAAGCGGATGTGCCGTGAAACACCATGAAGAGCGCCAGGATTGCAGGAGACGCGCTTCGGACGCCCTTGGATTTGGAACCAATCATAGAAGCCTCTTTGCTTTCTCGACTTCGAGGATATAACGGGAAGCGGCGGTCGCCAAACCCTGGCACTGCATAATGCGCTACCGCACGGAAAGCGCAAGGTCGGGTCTCTCTTGCGCCTTTGCGGCCCCGTGCCTGAGTGCCCTAGCGGGCACGTGGGTTGCCCTTTCGAAGATGCGAAGACAAAAAAAATGACAGCATGGTGTGTCGCTTTTTGATCGTGAGAGAATCTAAGACGTCATGGCACGAATACAGACCATAGAAGACAACAGACTGGAAGAGGCGCGTACCCGGAAGAAGCATTGGAAGCGCTGGGGGCCGTATCTGTCCGAGCGGCAATGGGGTACGGTGCGCGAGGATTACAGCCCGGGCGGTACCGCATGGGAGTATTTTCCTCACGACCATGCCCGCTCGAGAGCATATCGATGGGGCGAAGACGGCATCGGAGGCATCAGCGACCGGCACCAGATGATTTGCTTTGGACTGGCGATGTGGAACGGACGCGATCCCATATTGAAGGAGCGACTTTTTGGGCTGACCGGCAACGAAGGAAACCACGGCGAGGACGTCAAGGAGCAATATTTTTACCTGGAATCGACCCCAACGCACACCTACATGCGCATGCTCTACAAGTACCCACAGAGGGAATTTCCCTATAGGTGGTTGGTGGAGGAAAATCGGCGCCGCGGCAAGGATCAGCCGGAATATGAGCTGCTCGATACCGGCGTATTCGCGGAGAGTCGCTACTTCGATGTGTTCGTCGAATATGCAAAGGCCGATGTCGAAGATATGTTGATTCGCATCACCGCGATAAATCGCGGGCCGCAGGCGGCGACGTTGCACCTGTTGCCTTCCCTGTGGTTTCGCAATACCTGGTCATTGGGCAAAGATCCGCGCCGTCCCTCGGTGCGAATTGCTAGCGGCGTGCCAGGAAGCTTGTGCACCGAATTGGAGCACTGGCAGTATGGCAAACGATGGCTGCTTTGCGCTGGCCAGCCGGAGCTGCTGTTCACTGAAAAC
>WNFS01009499.1_pt1 | contig 10634 bp, 9 predicted proteins | sample 5400141 | NCBI WGS metagenome assembly WNFS01 (sample SAMN13153358, study PRJNA577476) | soil metagenome | isolation source: 60 cm saprolite under Madrone tree | place: USA:California | collected 2016-06-14
GACCCGAACTTTGCTGATCGGTATTTTTTCCGGTCGAGACCGCCCTTCGGCATATCAGCGTTGAGCTCAAAGGGAAGCCAGTCTACGTCCACGCTGAAGTCTTTCCGAAGCTCAGCCACCGCGGCGTCCAGATTTCTCTTGGCGACATAGCACCACGGACAGATCGCGTCCGAGACGACTTCGATTTGCACGTCTGGGGAGTTCTTGGTGGCTGTGACGGAATCCGTGCGATTGTCCCCGGCGGGGCCGCAGCCGTCGATGCCGCATACGCCGGCTTCTGAAAGTTCGCTCATCTGCTGTCTCCGTGAAAGGGTGCTGAGACGAAACGTGGCGAGTGGTTTCCATATCGCAAGTAGTCACCCAAAGGTAACCATTAGGTTTCGGTGCTCGCTTTGGCAGTGAGCATCTCGCCGAGCCGCCTTCCGTAAGCGACAATCGAGGCGCCGACCGGCAGGCGTTCTTCGTGAAAGGCGCGGAGCGCTTCGACGACAGGTTTTCGTGACAGATGGGCGACAAGAGCCATGGCGTCCCCGGCCGCCTTCGCGACGCCCATCGCCGTATGCGGCCGCGCCACGAAGGCGGCATCGCCGATCAGAACCATACGTCCGTTCGCCATGAGCGGGGTTTCGTAGTCGAAGACGCCCTGCGCGAATGGCTGCTCAGTAGCCGCCACGGCGGCGGCCAGCGATGTCGGAAGCAGCCTCGCTGCGTCGGCGATCGTCACCGCCCGCGCCGCCCGCGGGACCGAACCCGGCGGCAGTGAATAAGGATGAACACGTCCGGCTGAATCGGTGAACACGGCCGCCCGCGCTTTTTCTCCCGCTGCCGGCCGATACCAGACCCAGTTGTATCTGCGCGAGCCCGGGATGGTCTCGGCATGCGGACCGGCGACAAGGAAGCCCAGGACGTGCGACCCGGACAACTGGTGGAACGCAAAACGATCCAGAAGGTCGGCAGCAGCTTGCGGCGGAAGGGCCGTCTCGGGCAACAGGCCGCGCCAGCCGACATAGCCGGCGTATATGCTGGGTGATGGCCGGCTGTTGACGGCATTCCGCACAACGGAGGCTGTGCCGTCAGCTCCGATGACGATATCCGCTGGCTCTTCCCCACCGTCCTTGAACGAAAGATATGCAGCGTGATTGTCTTGCCGAACCCCGTCGACATGCCGGCCCAGCACGTAATCGTCGTCCGCAATGAAGGCGCGGAAGGTTCGGTAGAGATAATCCCACGACAATTGGGATTGCGGTGCCATGCTCCGATCGACGACCGTGCCGGTTTCGTTGAACGTCACGCGCTCCCGGGCGACCACACCGACGCGGGCGACGTGTTCGCATCCGGCGGCGCGTAGGATAGCGAACGTCTCCTTTTTGCCCAGCAGACCTGCGCCACGCCCGTCAAGTCCGCTCACCGAACGCTCGTAAATCCTGACATCGTGCCCCGCTTGCTTGAGCAGCGTTGCGGCGAAGAGACCGGCAAGCGAGCCTCCGACAATGCGTACGCGCAAGCGGGCCATGCGGAGAGGACCTCATAAACGATGGCAGGCATTCAAGCCGGCCATTCGAAAAAACCAACGGATTCAGGCGGAGTTTGCCGCAACTCATTCAGTGAGATTCAGTTGCAGGGGTTGGTTGGCGCTTTCCTTGAATTCGACTGTTGTAAATACGAGCGCTGTATCGCCCGTGTTTTCGAGATCGTGGATCAGGAACTCGCCCGGGCCATATGTGTGATGCTTTGTGTCGCCGGGCTGATACTGGACGTCATTGGTTTCGCCGTTCGAGTAGTGCGACCGCGCGCGACCTGCGGTGAGAACCGTCCAGAAATAGTCGAGGACATGGGTATGAAATCCGATGCGCTCGCCCGGTGCGAGCTGTAGATGCCACACGCGCACGCGGTCCGTCTCGGAGACCAATCTGCTGCCGACACGGCCATTGCCAAGGTTTGCGGTGAATTCGGCACGGAGAGCCGGCGACAGTTGAGGGGGCGCGTCAGGCCATTTTTCAATGACGGCTTTGTCCATGGGAACTCTCCTGGGCGGGCAAGTCGGTGAGGGACTCGTTATTTATCTATCGATAAATACAAACCTGTGTCGACCGGTGTCAATCGATTCCGCCGCGTTTAAGCCGGGCTTACTCTTCGCGCGACGAAGGTGTCGGACGCAGTGATCCGCCTGGCAAATCATTCCCGGCTCGGACCGATGAGTCGAACAGAACGCCGCTGTTGAGGATTCCATAAGCGTCAAGCGTAGTCTTGAACGATTCCATCATCTTCCATTCGGCCTCGGCTTTCCGCTTCTTGACCGAGGCGGCCTTGATCGGTCGAGTCGAGCCGCACGACGAAGGCAGCGCACCCCTTGTAGCGACTCTATGGCCGGTTTACCGCGCCGAACAGCATTGAGGTCCGGGGCGATGGTAATAGAACGATCAGCTTTGAGTAGACAATCATCGCCGCCGGTTCGGAGCCGGTGACCTTGCCGTTCGTTCCGCACCAGGATCCACGCGTGATCGACTCGACTGGAGCGCGAGGGGCTTGACGCGTCCCTCCCGGCGACACGCTCCTAGGTGGTTCGATCAAGCGAATGGATGCGTGTAAACTCCAGATCATTTCAATCTCTAGGTCACTTGATGGAGCGGTGATAAGTGACGGCCGACCAAATTCGTATCGCAGTTCGCCAACAATGATTTCAAAGATTCGCTTGTGGAGCATCTGGAGGTAACGGCCGTTGAAGTCTAGGCCTTTCAAACCTGCAAGCGTGAAGAGCCTTACCCACTCAGGTGTCAGGATAACACTTGCGTAGCTCACGTAAAATTGAGTCAGACGTGCCTCAAGGTCCATTTTCCGGTCGATGATCAATTCCTCCCAAAACGGATCCCAACGACCAACAAAAACATCCTGGAAGACGCGCTCAATAAGCGCCTCCTTGCTTGGGAAATAACGGTAAAGGAGCGGTTGAGTTATTCCTAGCGCAGCCGCCAGTTCGCGCGTCTGCCCGTCAAAGCCATGAGTCGAAAAGAACGTGACAGCCGCTGCAGCAATGCACTTTTCTCTCTCAGATGGGGAGAGCCGCCGGCCGCGCCGTGAATCAACCGAAACGTCTCGAGGCGCAGCTCTCTTCACCCTAAAGGGCGATCCAGACGATGGTGTAGGGATAGGAGATTGGCTCATGCAATTATCCTTTGATAAATAGTCTTGCCAAGACGTCTTGCCAAGACCTCTGCACAGCCGTCTCGACTTGCAGCTTTTTTACCCCTGAAGGCGATCCAGACGATGGCGCAACGGTAGGGGATTGGCTCATACCCGGTCAACTAATACATTGATATTAATCAAATAATAGTGCGGTCCCTGTTGGAAAGCCAGAATATGCGTCTTCTCCACAGCATGTGTACCCTCCAGATAGAGCCAGCCGGAGAGAGATTATCAACTGATAAATAGTCCTTGACCGCGTCAAGAAGATTCTGTACGTAATTATCAATTGATAAATAACGACGCGTCGTTCGGCCTTACCGCGAAGCGGAGATGGCGGACGAGAGCAGGGATTGGCGAAAAAGGAGGGCTGTTTATGGGCTCTAGTCGTATCGCATCGCATCGGGCCAAGGCAAAGGTCTTGATTATCGGTGGATCAATGGCGGGGCTAATCGCCGCCCTCCTGTTGAAGCGCGCTGGTTGGGATGTCAGCGTCTACGAGCGTATCGGGTCGGAGCTGTCAGGTCGCGGGGCTGGCATTGTCACCCATCGTGAGCTCTTCGATGTCCTTGAACAGGCAGGCATTGAGCGGGTGGCCGCGATGGCTGGAGTTCCCGTCACCGGGCGTCGGGTGTTCGGACAAGATGGAGCTTTGATCGGTGAACTCCCGCTCGATCAAATCGTTACCTCCTGGGGGCATCTCTACGGCCTGTTACGAAAGTCGTTGGCAGACGAAATCTATCATCATGGCTGCAACCTCGAACGTGTCGAGGAAGCCGATCAAGCCGTTGTTGCCTATTTCGCGGACGGATCCGTCGAGGAAGCCGATTTGCTAGTAGGTGCCGATGGAATCTTCTCAACTGTGCGTTCGCAGTTCCTGCCGGGTGTTTCGCCGACCTATGCCGGCTATATCGCTTGGCGCGGTCTCGTCGACGAAGCGGATTTATCCTCCGCGACCCGCGAGGCGCTGTGTAATCATTTCTCCTTCTCGTTGCCCGAAGGCGAGCAGATGCTCGGCTATCCGGTGGCTGGGCTGAATGAAGCGCTTGCAGTTGGCAAGCGCCGGTATAACTTCGTCTGGTATCGTCCTGCTGCAATCGGCGACGCCCTGAACGAACTTCTGACGGATATCGATGGTGTCTCGCACGCCTTGTCGATTCCGCCGAACAAAATTCGGCCCGAAGTTATCGAGGGGCTGAGGCGGGACGCGTGCCGGTTGCTCGCGCCCCAGTTCGCCGAAGTCGTTCAAAGGACGAAGCAGCCGTTTATCCAGGCGATACAAGATCTCGAAACGCCCAAGATGGCCGTCGGCCGTCGAACGGTTCTCATTGGCGACGCTGCATTTGTCGCGCGGCCCCACGTGGGCGCTGGTGTGACAAAAGCGGCTGCAGACGCATGGGCGCTCGTAGAGGCGCTCAAGAATGAAGAGCATCTCGATGGCGCGTTGATGAGCTTTGAAGCGCCGCGACTTGCGGTTGGTCGGTCAATTGTCGCGCGCGCGAGGCGTCTCGGCGCCTACATGCAGGCGCAGATCAGCACCGCCGAGGAAAAGCGTGCTGCTGAACTGCATCGTTCTCCGCAGGCTGTGATGGCGGAGACGGCATCCATTGCGTTCCTTGAAACCACCTGAGGCGAAGCCAAAGCAAACGGCAATAACTAGGGGGCTTTGATGCCGACACTGTTCGACCCATTCAATTTACGGGGGCTGACGTTGAAGAATCGCGTTGCGATGGCACCCTTGACGCGATGCCGCGCCGACGCCGAGGGCGTGCCTCAGCCGATCTCGCAGATCTATTACGCACAACGCGCGTCCGCCAGCCTCATCATCACCGAAGCGACGAACATCACTTCGAAATCCTGTTCTTTCGAGCGTGCGCCCGGCATCTACAGCGCCGCGCAGGTTGAAGGCTGGAAGCCGATCATCGAGGCGGTTCACAAAAATGGTGGGTCGATTTTCGTCCAGCTCTGGCATTGCGGACGGGTTGGCTCTGACGCGATCCTAAACGGCCAGGCCCCCTTATCGCCGTCCGGTGTGAACGACGATCTGGATTCGTTGCAGGTCTGGGGGTTGATGGCGAACGGCAGATACGCCCGCATCGCGGCAACGCATTCGCGCGAAATGACGAAGGCAGACATAGCTGAAGCGATCGAAGATTACGGCCGCGCAGCCGCTAATGCAATGGAAGCTGGAGCTGACGGCGTCGAAATTCACGCAGCGAACGGATACCTGCCGCACCAGTTCATGACGCCGACGCTCAATCGGCGAACCGACGAATACGGAGGTGCTCTCGCAAACAGACTGCGCTTTCTTGGAGATGTCGTTGAATCGGTCTGTGCCAACGTTCCGGCATCGCGGGTTGGCGTGAGAATCTCTCCCTACGCCGCGTACAATAACACGCGTGATCCGGATCCTGACGGAACCACTGCGGCTGTGTCTGGAATGCTCGATAAAGCCGGCGTCGCTTACCTGCATCTCGCCGATACGAATGCTTGGGCTGGCAAGCCGGATATGCCGCGATTCCTTGCGGCGGTGAAACCGCATTTTAGTGGTGCCCTGATCGCGAACGGAGGAATCAGGCCACCAGCCGCGCAAGAGCTGGTGGCTGGAGGATCGGTCGACGTGATTGCCTTCGGCCGACCATTTCTTGCCAATCCCGATTTGCCCGCGCGCATCCGCGGCGGTGGTCCGTTCAACGAGCCCCGGTCCATCGGGTGGTACGGCGGCTCAGCCGAGGGCTACACGGATTATCCGTCGCTGCAATCTGCCTGAGGCACAAGCGGGTCTGCGCCTATCCAAACGCCGTTGACGATCGAATTTTAGTGGAGCACATCATGGAGACTGAACGTATCGCAGGTCACGCACTGTTCCGGCGCCTCGCATTCGAGCGGCGCTGTCTCGGTGGCGTTCTGGCTTTCGCGATGGCGGCCGTCTACTTCGCCTACATTCTGACAATCGCGCTTCGCCCCTCACTGCTTGGCGTTCCTGTGCATGCCAATTCCGTCGTGACGTGGGGAATCGTCGTGGGCGCAGCCCTTCTCAGCTTCGGCTTCGTGCTCACCGCGATCTACGTCCTTGTCGCCAACACGCGTCTCGACGCTCTGAGTCGGCATCTTCAGGAGACCCTCCAATGATTCGCTGCCTGCTTCTCGCTTTCATGGCGACGTGTTTTCTGACAAATGGCGCTGCTGCCGATGCCTTAACGGGGCCGACATCGCGGCAAAGCCTCAATCCAGTTGCGATTGCGATGTTTCTTTCGTTTGTAGCGGTCAGCCTCGGCATCACGTTCTGGGCCGCGAGGCGCGGAACGCGGACGGCGAGTGACTTCTATGCGGCCGGCGGAGGTCTGTCCGGCTTTCAGAATGGGCTTGCGATCGCTGGAGACTACACCTCCGCCGCAACATTTCTCGGCGTAACCGCGCTGATCTACACCTCCGGGTATGACGGTATGATCTATGCGATCGGGTTCCTCGTCGGCTTCCCGATGATCCTGTTCCTGATCGCCGAACCGCTGCGCAACCTTGGACGCTACACATTCGCGGATGTCGTGGCCTTCAGGCTTTCGGAGGTGCCCGTGCGGATCATCGCCGGCGTCAACACACTCGTTATAGTGCTGTTCTATCTTATCGCGCAGATGGTCGGCGCCGGCAAACTCATCGAGCTTATATTTGGACTGCCGTACTACGCGGCCATCGGAGTCGTTGGCCTGCTCATGATGGCCTATGTCGCTTTCGGTGGTATGCTGGCAACGACCTGGGTTCAGATCATAAAGGCCGTGCTGCTTCTCAGCGGCAGCGTGTTAATGTCGATACTGATCCTGTCGCATTTCGGCTTCAACCTGGAAGCGCTCTTCAGTCGGGCCGTGGAACTGCACCCGAAGGGTCAGGCCATCATGGCGCCCGGCGGTCTGGTCAAAGATCCTGTTTCCGCGGTATCGCTCGGCACCGCGTTGATATTCGGCACCGCGGGATTGCCGCATATCCTGATGCGGTTCTTCACGGTCGGGGACGCGCGTCAGGCACGTCTGTCGGTTCTCGTCGCAACGGGGTTCATCACCGTTTTCTATACGTTGCTCTTCGTCCTTGGGTTCGGTGCAATCGCGCTCGTTTCAGGTGATCCTGCCTTCAAGGACGCTGCCGGAAATCTTATCGGCGGGACCAACATGGTCGCGCTTCACCTGGCCGATCAACTCGGTGGATCGTTGCTGCTCGGGTTTATTTCGGCAGTGGCTTTCGCTACGATTCTCGCGGTCGTTTCGGGTCTCACGCTCGCCGGCGCATCGGCCGCCAGTCACGATCTCTATGCAAGAGTTATTCGTCGCGGACAGGCGTCGGAGCGTGAGGAAGTCCTTGTGTCAAAGGGCGCCGCGGTCGCTATCAGTCTGGCGGCCATGGGTCTCGGCATATTGTTTGAAAACCAGAATATCGCCTTCATGGTGGGCTTGGTCTTCGCCATAGCGGCGAGCGCCAATTTTCCCATCATCTTTCTTTCGATCGCCTGGCGGGGCCTGACCACACGAGGGGCCGTCATGGGCTCGCTCGCCGGACTGATTCTCGCCCTGGTTCTCGTCGCTCTCAGCCCAGGCGTCTGGACTGCGACCTTCAAGCTGGGGCCAGCGCCATTCCCCTACGACAATCCGGCGCTGTTCTCCTTGCCACTCGCCTTCTTCACCACGTGGCTGGTCTCCCGCTTCGATCGCAGCAAGGAAGCTGTGCGGGTCCGGTTTGCGTTCGATGCCCAGCACGTGGCGGCCCAGACAGGGTTCGATCGGCCGCGCGCCCCAGCGATTCACCACTAACGTCAGGAGAAGATCATGACCAAACACATCATCGATCAGTGGCCCTCGGCGCCGGCGGCTTTGCCGCTCGCGCTGAAAGAAGAGTTCGTCGCTCGCGCCGGGAATGGCCAGGTCGGCAGCCGTCTGGTCTCGGAAACCGAACGCGTCCGAGTCTGGCATCTTAGCCTAAAGCCTGGCGAACGCATCGGCTTCCACACCCACGTTCTCGATTATTTCTGGACAGCGGTCACTGCCGGTCAAGCGCGGTCGCATTACGGCGATGGCCGGACGGTGGAGGTGAGCTATCTATCGGGAGATACTCGGCACCATCGTTATGGGCTGGGCGAGTTCATGATTCACGATCTCGAAAACATCGGTGAAACGGAACTCGTCTTCGCAACGGTGGAATTTATCGACAGCGCCAATGCTCCGCTAGAACTGCCGGCAAACGTTGGTTCGGCGAGAACGGCCGCCTGATCAACGGTCAAATATCCCGCTCGGTGAAGCCGCAAGCAATGGCCAATCCGGTTGCCGGTGTTCCGAGCCGTCGCCGGTCATCTGACAGGCGACTCACGCGGATTGAGTCGAAACGGGAGTAGTTTGCCAATGATCAAGGGCTCCGATCTGCTCGTTGCGGCACTGGAACATGAGGGCGTTGACCGCATTTTCGGCGTGCCGGGGGAGGAAAATCTCGACGTTGTCGAGTCGCTTCGAAATTCGAAGATTGAACTGGTGCTGACCCGGCACGAACAGGCCGCTGCCTTTATGGCCGCAACGCACGGCCGGCTCACTGGAAAACCTGGTGTGTGCATAGCGACACTCGGTCCGGGTGCGCTGAATTTTTCGACCGGCGCTGCTTATGCGCATCTCGGTGCGATGCCGATGGTGATGATCACGGGCCAGAAGGCCATCATGAGCAGCCGTCAGGCGCGCTTTCAGATCGTGGACGTGATTGCGTCCATGAAGCCTCTGACCAAGCTGTCGCGGCAAATCGTCAGCGCCGCCAGCATTCCCACACTGGTCCGCGATGCCTTCCGGGTCGCGATGGAAGAGCGGCCCGGTCCCGTGCATCTGGAGCTACCCGAAGATATCGCGGGGGAAAAGGTAGCGAATGTGCCGATGGTGCCGCTTCATCCGATAGAAATCCCCGTTGCGCACCGGGAAGCGCTGGATCGTGCTGCCGAAATGATTCTGCGTGCCGAGCGCCCACTGATCATGCTCGGCGCCGCCGCCAGTCGCCCGCGCTCTACATCGGGGCTTGCTGGCTTCGTCCGTCGCACCGGAATTCCGTTCTTCACCACACAGATGGGAAAGGGCACGGTTCCCGGCGGCACCAACCTTTACATGGGCACGGCCGCCCTATCGGAGCGCGACTACGTCCATGACGCCATTGACAGGGCTGATCTGATCATCGCTATCGGGCATGACACGATCGAAAAGCCACCTTTCATCATGGGGCCGCACGGACCGCAGGTGATCCACGTCAGTTATACGCCAGCCAACGTGGAACAGGTCTATTTCCCTGATGCCGAAGTTGTTGGCGACGTCGGTCCCAGTCTCGAATTGCTGGCGGACCGTGTCGAAGGCAAGCTGCGGAAAGCTGGGGCACTGCTGTCGTTGCGCGAGGGCATCCTCAGCCGGATTGCCGACCGTGCGAAAGAAAACCGCTGGCCGCCGACGCCGCAGAGACTGGTGCACGATGTGCGACAGGTCATTCCGTCCGACGGCATCGTCGCGCTCGACAACGGCATGTACAAGATCTGGTTCGCGCGCAATTACCGCACCTTCGTCGCGAACACGCTGCTGCTCGACAACGCGCTGGCGACCATGGGCGCGGGACTTCCGTCGGCGATGATGGCGGCAATGCTTTATCCGAATCGCCGGGTGATGGCAGTTTGCGGTGACGGCGGGTTCATGATGAACAGCCAGGAAATGGAAACGGCAGTCCGGCTTAGACTGAACCTCGTTGTGCTGATTCTTGACGACGGCGCCTACGGCATGATCCGCTGGAAGCAGGCAGTCGACGCATTCCCCGATTTCGGTCTTACCTTCGGCAATCCGGACTTCGTCAAATACGCGGAGTCCTATGGTGCAAAAGGTGCGCGGGTCGAGGCGATGGAGGATTTGGTGCCGACGCTGGAGGCAGCCTTCAAGAGCGGCGGCGTCCATCTGATCGCGGTGCCGATCGACTATTCGGAGAATACGCGCGTCCTCGTCGAGGAACTCAGATCGCGCATGCCCACGGCGAGTTAGGCAGAATGGTAGGATCAAGTAGGAGATTTGGCTAATGTTAACAGTCGTACGTGCCTTCGATAGATGCCCGGTCGCGGAGATTTCGACCGACGACTTGGATGCGCTTGAGAATAAGCTGAATACCGCTCAACGCGTTTTCCAGAATCGCAGCGGCTGGCTGAAGCCGTTTCAGCGCATGGAGGTTTTGCGCCGGTTAGCCGACCTCATGAGGAATCAACGCGACCATTTCAGTCATTTGATTGCCGAGGAGGGCGGCAAGCCGCTTACGGACGCGCGGATCGAGGCGGATCGCGCCATTGATAGCGTCGGAAATGCGGCCGACGAACTGCGTAATTTCGTGGGCCGCGAGATTCCGATGGCGCTGACCGCGGCCAGCGATGGCCGATGGGCGTTCACGACCAAGGAGCCGATCGGGGTGGTTTTCGC
>WNFS01010263.1_pt1 | contig 10634 bp, 10 predicted proteins | sample 5400141 | NCBI WGS metagenome assembly WNFS01 (sample SAMN13153358, study PRJNA577476) | soil metagenome | isolation source: 60 cm saprolite under Madrone tree | place: USA:California | collected 2016-06-14
GTCATGATCACCGACGGCAAACCCTCCGCCCTCACTCTCGAAGACGGCCGCATTTACAAGAACGCTTTCGGCCTCGACCCCTTCGTCGTCGGCCAGACCCTTGAAGAAGTCAACAAGTGCAAGCGCGCCGGAATTTTGATCAATACCTTCATGCTCGCCAGCGACTACAGCCTCGTGCACTTCGTCCAGAAAATCACCGAAATGTGCCGCGGCAAAGCCTATTTCACCACCCCCTACACCCTCGGCCAGTATCTCCTCATGGATTACATGTCCCGCAAAACCCGCCAGATTCACTAACCCTTGGAGTGCGGCAGTCTTGCTGCCGCTTTTGCGCTGTATGAACTAGCTCCTAGGCGACCGTATCAGCGCAGGCACTAACCGTGTTTCGTACACGCCCCCGTTTCCGCCCACACCTCACCGCTGCGCTATACTCTTACTTCAACGTGCCACATCTCTTCCTATCTCTGACCCTGCTCGCCTACGTCCTGAGTCTCGGCTCGTACACGCGCTATCTCTACACGGGCAGCAAACTCGCCGGCCGTCTCGGCACCGTTTTTCTTGCCCTCGGCCTCGCCGCCCACTATTTCGCTCTTCTCGAGCGCTCCCGTGGCCTCAACACCGTCCCTTACCACGATCTCTATGGCTCCATGTCCCTCTTCGGCTGGCTGCTCGCCCTAACCTATCTCGCCCTCGAGTTCTACCATCGCCAGCGTTCCGTCGGCGCCTTCGTCCTCCCGTTCATCCTGGTCTTTTTCCTCGCCGCCCATCTCGCCCCGGCCGACCGCCTCTCCGCCACCCCCGCCCGCGGTCCGATCTTCGCCCTGCATGTGACGCTCAGCATCCTCGCCTACGCCGCCTTCGGCTTATCTTTTGTCCTCAGCCTCATTTACCTCGCCGAAAATCGCCTCCTGCGCAACCACAAACTCGGCGAAGTCGTCTGGCGCCTTCCCGCGCTTGATCTCCTCGAGCGCATGAGCCGCTCCAGCGTTCTCGTCGGCCTCCTCTCCATCGCCGTCGGCACCGTTCTCGGTTTTATCTGGGTCGACCGCCTCACCGGCCAATTTTGGTATTACGATCCCAAATACGTGGTAACGCTCCTCGTACTCGCACTCTACGCCGCCTATCTGCAACTCTCCCGCACCACCTCCTGGCGCGGCGCCCGAGCCTCCCGGCTCTGCATCTTCAATTTCGTAATCGTAATCTTGAGTTTCACGGTGGTGAACCTGTACCTCTCGCACTCCCACCGTTATTTTTGAAGTTGTGGAGCTGTCACAGGGGCGCGCTTCGGCGCGTCCCAGCGTTTGTAGTGGCCAGTCTTTAGACTGGCCAGCCGCGCAAGCGGCGCAGGTTTTGGGGGTCGGAGCTTTAGCTCCGGCATTAACCTCGGGCACAAGAGGGCTTTGGCCCCTGAAGAAAAATCTTAGCTCTCGTACCCAGGCAGTCGCGGCAGGGCATCACAAATGGAAATCGTCCTAGTTGGCCTAAATCATCGCACCGCTTCCCTCGAGCTCCGCGAGCGCGTCTCCTTCACCGCCGAACAAGCCCGCCGCGCCGCCGACGAACTCCGCTCCCGCGGCCTCCTCGAAGAATCTCTCGTCCTCTCCACCTGCAACCGCAGCGAAGTCTATGGTGTCCCGCCCGAAGCCTCCCACGAATCCGCACCCGGCCTTTCTTCCTTCCTCAGCGAATTCCATTCTATTCGCCCCGAAGTTCTCAACGGCGCTCTGTACCAGCACTACGATCGCGCCGCCGTCCGCCATCTCCTCCGTGTCTCCGCCGGTCTCGACTCGCTCCTCCTCGGCGAAGCCGAAATCCTCGGCCAAGTCCGCGAAGCCTATCGTTTCGCTCACGAACACGGCGCGACTGGTCCAGTCCTCAACCGCCTTTTCCAGGGCGCGCTCGAAACCGGGAAACGGGTCCGCTCCGAAACCGAATTGGGCACTCGCCCCATGTCTGTCGCAGGCGCCGGCGTAAAACTCGCCGAGCGCATTTTCGGAAAACTCGCTGACCGCAGCGCCCTGGTCCTCGGCGCTGGCACCATCAGCGAGCAGGTCGTTTCCACGCTCCGCGACCGAGGCATCGCCCATCTTCATGTAATGAATCGCTCCCGTGACAAAGCGCAAGCTCTAGCCACCCAATTCGGCGGCCGCGTAGTGGAATGGGGCAACTGGGATGCCGCTTTCTCCTCTCCGGATGTCGTGGTCTCTTCCGTCTCTTCCGAAGAACCCGTCCTGACTCGCCAAATTCTCGAAGGCGCCATGGCCGCGCGCTCCAATCGCGCTTTCTTCGTGATGGATCTCGGTGTTCCTCGCAACGTCGATCCCGCCGCCGCGAATCTTTACAACCTCTACGTCTACAACATTGACGACCTTACCGAAATCGTCGAGCAAAATCGCAACGCTCGCGAAAGCGAAATCCCTCGCGCCGAAATAATCGTCGAAGAGCACGTCGGCAAATTTCTCTCATGGCAAGCCAGCGTCGAACTCGTCGGCCTGGTCGATGCGCTGCGTTCCCGCATCCGCGAAGAGCGTGCCGCTTTCATCCGCGCTCGCTTGGATACCATGAATCATCTCGCGCCTGGCGATCGCGAGCGCATGGAATCCTTGATGGACGAGCTCCTCGACAAACTCTTGGTCCAGCCCGCCGAGCGCTTGCGCGGTGAAAAGGAATTGCGCCGCAAGATCCAAAACGTCGAAGCTCTCCGCGATCTCTTCCTCTCCAAAAGGGACAAGCCGTGAGGCACCTGCGCATCGGCACGCGCGGCAGCCTGTTGGCCAAATGGCAAGCCGAATACGTCCGCAAGCGCCTCTTTTCCGCCGCCGGTGTTGAAGCGGAAATCGTCGTCATCAAGACTTTCGGCGATAAATTCGCCAACGCCCCGCTGACCCAAATCGGCGGCAAGGGTATCTTCATCAAGGAACTCGAAGACGCTCTGCTCGACGAATCGATCGATGTCGCGGTCCACAGCGTCAAGGACCTTCCCACCGAAATCCACTCGCGCCTGTCCTTTCCCGCCGTCTTCCGCCGCGAAGATGTCCGGGACTGCCTCGTCGCCGCCAGCGGCGCCACCCTCGCCAATCTGCGCCAGGGCGCCCGCATCGGCACCGGTAGCCTTCGCCGCCAGTCGCAGCTTCGCCACATTCGTCCCGATCTCGATGTCCGCGACCTCCGCGGCAATGTCGACACGCGCCTGCGCAAGGCGCAAAGCGGTGAATACGACGGCATCCTGCTGGCCAAAGCCGGCCTCGATCGCCTCGGCTGGAGCGATCGCATCACCGAAACGTTTGCTCCCGATGTTTTTCTCCCCGCCGTCGGTCAAGGCGCGATTGCCGCCGAATGTCGACTTGCTGACTCCGAAGCCGCCGAAGTCCTCGGCACTCTCGACGACGCCGAATCCCGCTCCGCCATCATCGCCGAGCGTGCCCTGCTCTCCGCGTTGCAGGGCGGCTGCCAGGTGCCTCTCGGCGCCTGGGCGCGCAACGAGCGCGGCGAATTCGTCCTTGAGGCCTGCGTCTGCTCGGTCGACGGCGCGCAATACGTCCGCCAACGCGCCACCGCCACGCCCGAACAAGCTGCCGCTCTCGGCGAACACGTCGCCCGCCTCCTCCTCGAGGCCGGCGCGCAATCCATCCTCGAAGAAGTCAGAGGCCAGCATGGTTGAAGCCTCCGCATCGCCCCTCGCTGGCAGGAATATTCTCATCACCCGCGCGTCAGAACAGACCGAGTCGCTGATTCGTGAGTTGGAGGCTCGCGGCGCCAAACCCGTGCTCCAGCCGATGATCTCCTTTCACCCGCCAAATGATTTTGCCCCGCTCGATCAGGCGCTTCGCGATTTGCGCGCGTTTGACTGGCTCTTGCTCACCAGCGCAAACGCTGTTCGCGCACTGGTGGACCGCTCGCGATCTCTTGGCGTCGACGTTATGAATTCCTTTACGGCTCTGCGCATCGCAGCCGTCGGTCCGGTGACCGCCGAAGTGGCTCACAGGGCTGGTTTGCCCGTAAGCCATGTCGCCGTGAAGCATCAGGGTCTGGCTCTGGCAGAGGAATTTGCCGCCGAGTTCGCTCGCAAACGCATCCTTCTGCCTCGTAGCAATCTGGCTAGCGCACAGCTGCCCGACGCGCTCCGTCGCCTCGGTGCGCAAGTGACTGAAGTCATCGCCTATCGCACATTTGCCGCGGAACCGGACGGCGAAGGGCAAACCCAATTCCTTTCCGGCCGCCTCGAAGCCATCTTGTTCTTCAGTCCTTCCGCCGTTCGCAATTTTCTCAATTGGGACGAAGGCAAAGGCGGTCAGGTGCTTCGCTCCATTTCCGATTTGTCCCGCAAAACCGCCGTCGTCGCGGTAGGCCCCGTCACCGCCTCCGCCCTTCGCGACGCCGGCCTTCGCAACATCGTGCAAGCCTCCAACACCACCGTCCCCGCCGTAATCGAAGCTCTGGAAACCTTTTTCGCTCCCACGCCGCAAGCGTAAGGTACGAAACCTGTAGCTCAGGCCCGCCTTTTGGGCCTGAGGCCTTTCTCTTCCGCTAGTAGAGGCCGGGCTTCAGCCCGGCTAGCGAGCGCCCAAGCGCGAGCGCTCTTCGGAGTTTTCTCTTAGCTCCGGCAAAATAATGCTGATGTGGGCGCATTTTTCAGCAACCTCTCCCCACCTGCGCTAAACTAAAGAAATACGAAATGCCTTTCCCCACACAACGCCCCCGCCGCCTACGCCGTACCGAAGCCTTGCGCGGACTCGTCCGCGAAACGCAGCTTTCCGCTTCCGGCCTCATCTATCCCATGTTCGTCTGCCCCGGCAGCAAAGTCCGCCAGGAAGTCAGCTCCATGCCGGATATTTATCAGCAGTCCGCGGATCAAATTGTCGAAGAGTGCAGGGAAGTGGAGTCGCTGGGAATTCCGGGAGTCATTCTGTTCGGCTTGCCCGAATCAAAAGATCCGCGCGGCGCAAGTTCTCTCTCTCCCCAGGGCGTAGTCCAGCGGGCCATCGAAGCCATCCGCAAAGCCAATCTCAAACTGCTCGTCATCACCGATGTTTGCCTTTGCGAATACACCGACCACGGCCACTGCGGCGTCATCGAGCACGATCATTTAACCAATGAACCGGCCGTCGCCAACGACGCCACCGTCGCCATCCTCGCCGAGCAAGCCTTGTCTCACGCGCGCGCCGGCGCTGACATCGTCGCGCCTTCCGACATGATGGATGGCCGCGTCGCCGCCATCCGCGAAAAACTCGACGAAAACAAATTCGAAAACATCGCCATTCTTTCCTACGCCGCCAAGTACTGCTCCGGCTTCTACGGACCCTTCCGCGAAGCCGCGCAATCCGCTCCGCAATTCGGCGACCGCCGCAGCTATCAGATGGATCCCGCCAACGCCCGCGAAGCCCTGAAAGAAGTCGCGCTCGACCTGGAAGAAGGCGCCGACATGGTAATGGTCAAGCCCGCGCTACCCTACCTCGATGTAATTCGCGCCGTCCGCGAAAAATTCGACGTCCCCGTAGGCGCCTACAACGTAAGCGGTGAATACGCCATGGTAAAAGCCGCAGCATCCAAAGGCTGGCTCGAAGAAAAACGCGTAGTCCTCGAAATCCTAACCAGCATCCAGCGCGCCGGCGCCTCCATCCTCCTCACCTACCACGCGAAGCAAGCCGCCCGCTGGCTCGAGCACTGCTAATCCGCTTCATCGTAGGGGCGCAGCACTGCTGCGCCCCATCTCGGCGCAATGTCAGCCTACGAATGGAATTGTCATCCCAAGCGAAGCCGAGGGACCTGCTTTTTCTTTTCTCTTCCTCTCCTCTGAATCCTTTGCCACGGCGTCGAGCGTCGCCTTAATATGTACCTCGCAGGAGAAAACAATGCAGAAACGCAAACTTGGCAAAAGCAACTTGGAAGTTTCGACTCTCGGCCTCGGCTGCATGGGACTGAGTTTCGGCTACGGGCCCGCCGTGGACAAGAAGGAAGGGATCTCGCTCATTCGAGCAGCAGTCGAACGCGGCGTCACCTTCTTCGACACCGCCGAAGTCTACGGCCCGTTCACAAACGAAGAACTCGTGGGCGAAGCTCTCGCTCCCTTCCGCGGCAAGGTGGTGATCGCAACGAAGTTCGGCTGGGAGGCGAATCCTGCCGATGCAGGCAAGTGGACCAGCTTAAATAGTCGCCCTGAGCACATCAAAAAGGTTGCTGAGGCGTCGCTCAAGCGGCTCAAGCTGGATGCGATCGATCTGTTCTACCAACATCGTGTCGATTTGAACGTGCCGATCGAAGACGTTGCCGGAGCGGTGAAAGAGCTGATTCAGCAAGGCAAGGTGAAGCACTTCGGACTTTCCGAAGCAGGCGTGCAGACCATCCGTCGCGCACATGCCGTTCAGCCCGTGACTGCACTCCAAAGCGAATACTCCCTGTGGTGGAGAGAACCTGAAAAGGAAGTGATCCCGACCCTCGAGGAACTCGGAATCGGCTTCGTTCCATTCAGTCCTCTTGGTAAAGGCTTCCTCACCGGAAAGATCAGCGAACATACGCAGTTCGACAAAAGTGATTTCCGCAACATCGTCCCGCGCTTTACGCCAGAGAACCGGAAAGCGAATGAGTCGTTCGTGGCTCTGCTTCGCAACATCGCGGAACGCAAGAAAGCTACCCCCGCGCAGATAGCCCTCGCCTGGCTCCTAGCCCAAAAGCCCTGGATGGTCCCCATCCCCGGCACAACCAAGCTAGCCCGCCTAGAAGAAAACATCGCAGCAGTTTCCGTCAACCTAACGCCCGACGATCTCCGAGAAATCGACACCGCCGCCTCAAAAATTGCAGTGCAAGGCGCCCGCTACCCGGAGAATCTGCAGAAAATGGTCGGCCGCTGAGCGTGTAGTGGCCAGTCTTCAGACTGGCTAGCGAGCGCCTCTAGTCGCGAGCGCTCCGGCCTTTATCTGACAGCGGGAAACCACAGACCTCGGTTTCACCCTCAGCCCGGCGAGTGACATGGAGGGAACATGAAAACACTGTTTTTCCTCAGCGTACTGTCTTCGTTTCTCGGCATGACCTCAACATCGCTGTCCGGCAACCAAGGTCGCGGCACAAATGACAGCATCCAGGACCGCTTTGTCGGAGCATGGCGCCTGGCCTCGCTCGAAACGCAAGACGCCGACGGCAAAACTCACCGTGCCGACTCCACCGGACTGCTCGTCTTCACACGCGACGGTCACATGTCCGTCCAGGTCATGGAACGCAACCCGCCCGCACACACCACTGCCGCGTCTGAGCAGTATTCGCAAGGCGGCTACGAAGCCTCCTTCGGCTCATACCAGATCAACGAAAGCACGCGCCTTCGAGCTCTACGGCAACCAGCTTATCGTGAAGTCCACCCACCCCGACGAACACTGGAAAGCCATTTGGGAGCATTACTAGCCGCCGTGCCCACAAGTCTCCCATGGGACGGCGAAGAATTTAGCCCAGGACGAAGTCCTGGGTACGGAAACAAAACAAAACTCGAGTCCCGGAGGGACGACTGATCTTCTACGGTCCCCGCCGCAGCACATGTACCGGCCGCGGCGTTCTATCCGCCAGCCCTTTTGTTGTTCGCAACTTGCTGAGCCGCCCGGCATCAAACCGGAGTCAAGGAGATTTTGCATGAGTAACAAGCCAACGCGTAGCGACCCTCTAAAGGACCGCCTTTCCCGATCTCGGGAAGTCAACATCACGGTGACCGGCAGAAAGTCAGGGCGCTCGATCTCCATCCCAGTCTGGTTCGTCTCGGAAGACAACAAGCTCTATCTCTTGCCCGTGACCGGCTCGGATACACAGTGGTACAAGAATGTGCTCAAGAACCCGTCCATCCAAATCGAGGCCGGTGGCGCAAAGGCCGATCGGAAGGTTGCTCCAGTCACTGACCCCAAACAGGTGGCGTCCGTAGTCGAAAAATTCCGCGCCAAGTACGGCTCCAGCGACGTAAAGAAGTATTATTCCAAATTCGACGTCGCCGTCCTCGCCGACCTGCAATGACCCTACGATGCGCCTCCCGCTGTCATCCCGAACCCGCTCGCGCCGTTTGCCCGCCGCATTCTGGCGGGTGAAGGATGCTTTTCCCCGTTACGTAGCGGCGGGCTTTAGCCTGGCGCTTCCCCGTCAGAGCACGGTTTCAACTGTGCCGCAAAAGCCAGAACAGAGGCAGGCCTTTCCCGTGCTATCGTGAGTCAAGACCCATGAGCGCAACACGACCAACCCTGCACCGCGACCGCCGCCGCTCTCGCGAAATCTTCGAGCGCGCCACAAAACTTCTCGTTGGCGGCGTCAACAGCCCCGTGCGTGCGTTCCGCTCCGTTGGCGGAGACCCGCTCATCATCGAGCGCGGCGAAGGCCAATATCTCTACGACGTCGACGGAAACCAACTCCTCGATTTCGTCTGCTCCTGGGGCGCCATTCTGTTAGGCCACGCTAATCCCGCCATCACCGCGGCCATCGCCCAGCAAGCCAAACGCGGCACCAGTTTCGGAGTCACCACCGAACTCGAGATCGAACTCGCCACGCTGATTACCCGCGCGATTCCTTCCATCGAAAAAATCCGCTTCGTCTCCAGCGGCACCGAAGCGACCATGAGCGCGGTGCGGCTCGCGCGCGGAGTCACCAAGCGCGATTTCATTCTAAAATTTGAAGGCGGCTACCACGGACACGCCGATAGTTTTCTTTCGCAAGCCGGTTCCGGCCTCGCCACGCTGGACATCGCGGAGTGCCCCGGTGTTCCGCAAGCGCTCGCCGAACTGACGTTCAACGCGCCCTACAATGATCTCGGCGCGGTCGAGCGAATTTTCGACCAACGCAAAAATAAAATCGCCGCCGCAATCGTCGAGCCCATCGCCGCCAATATGGGCGTCGTTCCGCCCGCTCTCAATTTCCTTTCCAGCCTTCGCGACATCACCAAAAAGAATGGCTCGCTGCTCATCATCGACGAAGTCATCACCGGCTTCCGCCTGCACAACGGCGCCGCGCAGCAACTTCTTGGAGTCGAAGCCGACCTCACCACGCTCGGCAAAATTATCGGCGGGGGCCTTCCCGTCGCGGCCTACGGCGGCAGCGCCGAGCTGATGGACAACGTCGCGCCGCTCGGTCCCGTCTACCAGGCCGGCACGCTAGCCGGAAATCCGCTGGCCATGAGCGCGGGCATCGCCGCGCTGAGGCAGTTGACGGCGCCCGGCTTGTACGAGCGCATCAACCAAAACGCCGCACGCCTCGTCTCCGGCTTGCGCAAAGCCATCGCGGAAACGCATGTCGCGGCACAAGTGAATGCCAGCCATTCCCTCGGCACAATATTCTTTACCGACCAGCCCGTTCGTGATTACACGGGAGCGAAACGCTCCGACACCCAACGCTACGCGCGCTTCTTTCGCGAAATGCTCGACCGCGGCATTTTCCTGGCCCCCTCGCAATTCGAGGCCGCCTTCCTCTCCGCCGCCCACACCCCCGAAGACATCGATCGCACCATCGCCGCCGCCCTCGAGTGCCTGCAACTAATCGGAGCGAATAGTTGACGCGACTAAATCTCTGCGCTCCCTCTGAGTACTCTGCGTCTCTGCGTTATCATTCGCTTTTCTTTTCTTGTCGTCGCCTCTCACTTCAAAAACAATCCTGTCACCGCCATCGCTACGCCGAATGCTCCAACGAATATTCCGGCGATCCAGAAGGCGCGGCGCTTGGTCAGCAAGGTGATCGAGCAAATCACCAACCCCACTTCCAGCAGCGCCTCGCCGCCGTCAAAGCGGTCCGCGCGGCGGCTGATCAGGTCACGCTCCTTCTCCAATTCTTTGGCTTTTTCGCTGATGTCCTCCTTGTCGCCTTCGTAGCGCTGCACTTCCTCAAGATATTTTTCGTGCAGCGCCGCCGTTTTTTCCTTGTCCTGCGGGGCCAGCGCGCCGAGCAGGTCCGCGATACTTTGCATTTCGTGCCAGCGGATATTTTTTGCCTGGTAGTAAGCCCACTGATCCGTGGCCTGCGCTTGCAGCAGCAACTCCTCCGTGTGCGCGCGATGGCTCAGCAGCGCCGCGCCGGCAACCAGCACGGCAAGAATCGAAATCGTCAGCGAAACCGGCAGTGTATACCGATACTCTTCATGAATTTCGCGGCCTTCCGGCAGTTCCACGCCGTCTTCCATCTTTGTTCTTTCCCCTTTTGTCTTGAAGTCGACCGCGCATGCTCTTACGCCGTCGCCGGCGGCTGCAGCTTGCGCAACCGCGCTAGTTCTTCCGTCAGCGCGTCGAATTTCTTCAACAACGCCTGATGTCGAATATCCTCGGTGTCCGGTTTCCTGGCAGTAAAGCTCAACGTTCCGCCCGGCTCCAAGACGCACTGCCGCACCTCCGCAAGCGAATCGAATCCCTGCTTGCGCGCCGCAGCCGCGAGCTCTTGCTTGGTAATCAATTCCTTCTTGAGTCTGTGTTCGTAGACTTTTCCATCTTCAATCAGGACATCGGCTCTGCCCTCGACAAGTTGATCGATCTTGCGGTGATCGTAGAGAAAACGCACGACGAGGTAGTTGATGGCGAGCAGGGAAGCCGCTCCGATGATTCCGCCGGTGACGCTGTTGTCGTCGCCGATGATGGCGTTCTGTACGGTGTTGGATAGCGTCAGGAGAACAATCAGGTCGAAGGGATTGAGCT
>WNFS01004512.1_pt1 | contig 10631 bp, 9 predicted proteins | sample 5400141 | NCBI WGS metagenome assembly WNFS01 (sample SAMN13153358, study PRJNA577476) | soil metagenome | isolation source: 60 cm saprolite under Madrone tree | place: USA:California | collected 2016-06-14
TGCAGCGGCTCAGAGCGCTGCCGACGGTAACCTACCCGGACCTCGAGACGGCCAGGGCGCGGTTTCGCCTGATGCCGAATGAAGGCGCGATAGCGGCAACGACAATCGCCCTGATTGCCGAGAAAAGCCTCGGACGGACCGACAACGGCCGCTATACGATGAAATTCGACCGCGAAAGCTTTTTCGGCGGCGACGGCCTGGACGTTGTCGATGCAATATCTCGCGTGCAGATTCCGCTACTGCTGGTGCGGGGCGAGCGCAGCCGCATCATGACGGCCGAAGCTGCCGAGTGCGCGGCAGCCTCCAACCCGGTCGCCCGTCTTGTGACGATTGCTGGCGCTCATCATCATGTGCTGCTCGAGCGCCCCGCCAGTCTCACCTCGACCGTCCGCGAATTTGTGATCTGACTGGTGTAACGTCCGACAAGCTTGAAGGCCTTTCTTCAGATCCCTCGCCCGAAGATATACCGGCGGCCGCCCTTGTTTGAGAGTACTCTCTTAAGATCCCTCGCCCGCGTAGCGGGAGAGGGCAAGCGGCGCGGCGGTTGCTGTCTTTTTTGCGACCGCCGTGACGCGCGGGTGAGGGTGCAGGCGAATTCCCGCAACTATCAACAGCCTCTTCCGATCCAATGACGTTGCAACAGGCTATTCTCGCATTCGTCCACTGGCGAGAGCAGATAAAGGGGAGTCGCCATCATGACACTGGGCGGGGGGCAGCGGAGCCGAGCACACCAGGCGTAGCGAGCTAACGAGTCCGCGTGATGCGTTCAAGGTAGGGAGTCTGCGACGTGCACAGCCGAGCGAACTCGCTACAAATCCTTTTCCATGAGGCGGTGCATGATGCCCGCTTCCTCGAACGGCTCACCCTTCGGGACATACCCGCACTTGAGGTAAAACACCTCGGCATGAAGTTGCGCATCCAACGCGGCTTTGCGATAGCCTTGCTGCCGCGCTGCATCCATCAGGAATTCGAGCACGCGCCTTCCGATTCCTGTCCCGCGGCGATTTTGCAACACCGCCATACGCCCGATCTTCACGTAGCCTTCTTGCATCATCATGCGTCCGCATCCGACCGGTTCGCTGCCGTCGAGTGCGAGCGCGTGAAAGGCGCGCGCGTCGTCAGCGTCGAGTTCGATGTCCTCGGGAACGTGCTGCTCCTCGATAAAGACGCGGCGGCGAATCGCCCACGTCTGCTCCATCTGCGCCGGGCTCTCGATTTCGACCACCTTGATCTGCGCCTTGTCTTCCACAGCATCCTCACTAGCGCGCATCCGCAGAGGCGTCAAACCGTCCGGTATTCGCCGATTTAGGCGTTTCCAATATCCTCGCAGACCGCGCCCCGCGCTTATTCGCCGATGGGCCGTTTATGGTACGCTGCCGCGGGCGGGACTTTGATGAGCCCACACTCGACGGGAGTCGGCGAATGCCTCAAATAAACGAAACCGTTTTTGCGCCCGCACTCGACGGCGGCGAATGGATCCAGCATGGGCCTGTCAACCTCAAGGAATTACGTGGCAAGGCCGTCGTGCTGATCGACTTCTGGGATTACACCTGCGTCAATTGCATTCACACGCTGCCATACGTCAGCGCATGGCATCGACGCTATGGGAAAGACGGGCTCGTCGTGGTCGGCGTGCATGCGCCGGAATTCAGCTTTGCTCGCGACCATGCCAATGTTCGTACGGCGATAAAGCAGTTTGGTCTCGAATACCCAGTGGTCCTCGACAATGGCTATATTATCTGGCGCGCCTACTCGAATCGCTATTGGCCGGCGAAATACCTCGTCGATACGCAGGGCAAGCTTCGCTACTACCATTTTGGCGAAGGGCTGTACCAGGAAACGGAGTCGCAGATTCAGCGCCTGCTGGGCGAGCTCAATCCTGCGCTCGAGTTTCCGCCGCCAATGGAACCGGTGCGCGACAGCGACCGTCCCGGCGCCCTTTGTTACCGGGTGACTCCTGAGCTCTATCTCGGCTTCGCGCGTGGCCAGTTCGGCAATCCGGCCGGCGTCGCACAGGACCGGGCTGCCGACTACAGCGACCCAGGCCGCCATGCCGAGGGCGTCACCTATCTTCGCGGGCGATGGACCGTTAGCAATGAAAGCTCACGCGCCGAGGCTGCGGACGCAGCGCTGGCGCTGAGGTACACCGCGATGGACGTAAACCTCGTGCTCGCTCCCCCGGCGGGAGCGAGCGGGCGTGCGGAACTCGTGCTCGGCCAGGACCAGCTCGGCCAGGCCCAGCGGCCCGGCGCGGACGCGAAGCTCGAAAATGGTCGCGTCTTCGTGACCGTCGACCGTCCGCGGATGTACAATCTGGTGGCTAACGAGTCGGTCTTGCCCGGAAGCCTTGAACTCAGGGTACTTGATGCTGGCATTACCGCGTACGCCTTCACTTTTGTCTCGTGCGTGGTGAGTTGACGGTAGTGGTTCAGTTTGAAAAATCTTACGGCTCTGTACGCGCAGCGATTTTCTTTACGCCCCGAGCAAAGGCCTATTCTGTCATTCTCCGCGTGCCTCGCGGAGAATCCCGGTCTTTTTCTTCCACACGCAGAAGGTTGCGCTCATCGAGTCGATGAACCCGCAGTGGCTGGACTTGAGCGGAGAGTGAAGCAAGGCCGGAAAAGAGCCGGGATTCTACGCGAGGCACGCTTAGAATGACAGCATAAAGACGTGTCGGGTCATCAAAACTGACCCACTGCCGAGTTGACGACTGCGGCGAGTGAGGACGAAATATGGCCGAGAGAGTGCAGCGCGCAACCGCTGATCAAATCCAGGCTGCGGCTCGCGCAATCGTCGAGTCGAGCTATCCCATCGCGCTGACTGGCGCGGGGATGTCGGTCGAGAGCGGCATCCCTCCTTTTCGCGGACCGGGAGGATTGTGGACCAAGTACGGCGAACCGCCGATGAATGGTTACCAGATCTTCCTTGCCGATCCGAAAAAAGCGTGGGAGGACCGAATTCGGCGTCAGAACGACGAGCTTTGGGGGCCTCTCAAGGTCGCCAAGCCGAATCCGGGCCATCTCGCACTCGCCGAACTCGAGGAGATTGGCGTGCTCCGGTTTCTCATCACGCAGAATGTCGACGATCTCCATCGTCAGGCCGGCCACAGAGCGCTCGCCGAGATCCATGGCAACTGGAAGCTCATCCGATGCATCGAATGCGGCATGCGTTTCAAGTCCGAGGAAATCAGGCTGGAGGTGCTGCCGCCGCCCTGTCCGAGTTGCAGCAACGGCCTGCTCAAGAGCGACACGGTCTCATTCGGCGAACCGATTCCACCCGACGTACTCAGGCAATGTATCGATCACGCGTCGCGAGCCGACGTTGTGCTGTGTGCCGGAACATCGGCGACCGTCTATCCAGCGGCGGGATTTGCAATCGAGGTTAAGCAGCGTGGCGGCAAGCTGATCGAGGCGAATTTGTACGAATCAGAGATTACGCAACTCTGCGATATCAGCCTGCGCGGCCCGACGGGTGAGGTACTGCCACTCCTTTCCGCAGCGGTCTCCGCGCTACGCCGCTCGAAGCTCTCCTGACGCAGCTAAGTCGATTTGTGATGTTTTGGTTTGTAAGGTGTGTGTCATCGCGGGAGGCTGCCCCATTCGACCTCGCTCCAGGGCAGGCTCCGTCGAGGGATCAACGCGGAGCGATTTTCTTACCCCCGAGCAAAGCCTCATTCTGTCATTCTCCGCGTGCCTCGCGGAGAATCCCGGCTCTTTTCCGGCCCCCTTCACGCTTCGCTCAAATCCTGCCACTGCGGGTTCAGCGACTCGACAAAACGCGAGGTTCCGTGCACGGAAGAAAAGGATCGTGATTCTACGCGAGGCACGCGTAGAATGACAGCCTAAAGAACGCTTGTCGGCTCATTAAACTGACCTACTACCAATGCCTCGGGGGGGGTTGACGGCGCACTCGATATGTCCGTGCGCTTCAGCAAAAACATCTGACCCGTGTTGTCCAGATCGGTTGGGCCGCTTTCGATGACGACGGAGTACCGTTGACGCAACGCCGGCGGCATCAGCTTGTAGCCGTCGTCGGTCGAGACGACATAGTCCGGCGGGTCGGGTTCGCGGCCGGTTACGTAATGGATATCGCGGCCGCTGTAGAACGCGAATGCGTAATCGAGGCTGCCGAAGTAACCCAACGGACGGGTCCCCACGATTCTTATAGTCTCGGCCGCGAATGTCTTAAGCGACAGTGTGTCTGCCGTCGCCGGCTCGACGATCAGATTTACAGCGAGTACGAGACACGCAAAACCGCCTGCGATCGCGAATACCATCTTTTCAGCCTTGGGCCGCGACCACGTGAGATAGGCGCCGATCGCGGCGATAAAGATCGGTATGGCAATCGCGAATAGCAGATATTCGCGGGCTGTGGCCTTAAGCGCGGGGATCACATCGGCGAGTATCCCAAAGAGCGAAAGAACCCGCCGGATTGATAGTGGCTGGATGTACAGCGCCGCAAGCCCGACAAGTCCCGCTGCGCCTGCGATTAGGAAGGTTGCGCCGGCCGCGCGTGAGATCGCATGAACCCATCGCTCGATAGTGTCGCGATGTGTGACAGCATCACTGATGAACAGGGCGACGATCGTTGTGAGCGCGGGGTACAGCGCAAGCAGGTAAACACCGCGCTTGCTCTGCGGCAGGTTGTAGAAGATCAACACGGTCAGGAACCACACCACGAGATAACTCAAGCGTGGGTCGAGACGCCGCGGCATTCGAACCCATTGAATCGCAGCCGCGAGCGCGACTGGCGACCACGGCATGAAGCCTGCTACCAGGGCGCCCTCCTCGTAGTAGAACGGATGGGCGTGGCCCTCGTAGAAGCCCCTGCGGTGGAGCAGGCGGAAGAGGTTTTCGGACAGGACCTGCTTGTAAACGAAAGCCGACCCATGCGCCAGAATCGCGGCGACGTACCATCCACCGGCCAGGATTGCGACGATCGCGATGCCTCGGCCAAGTCTCAAATGCCGCAGCAGGCCCCATCGACGCCATAATACGACCCAGATTGCCGCGACCAGCCCTGGAAGCACCAGGCCAACCGGACCTTTGGTCAAAACCGCAAGCGCGACGCCTACGTAGAGCAACGTCGTGCGCTCGCTCAGTCCTTCTGCGATCATGAGGAATTCGAAAAACGCAACTTCCATGAAAAATGCGAGCGTCATGTCGACGCGCGCGCCGGTGCCTGCTTGTAGATATTGGAATGAGGTGCCCAGCATCAGCGCCGACAGCAGAGCACCGCGCTCCTCGAACAACCGGCGCACGTAGACGTAGCAGACGACCATCCCGGCGATCGCGAGAAGGGCCGAGGGAAGCCGCACAGTCCACTCGTTGACACTTCCTGCCGCGAACGAAACCAGCGCTGCGAGCCAGTGCATCAGCAGTGGCTTCGAGGGGATTTCCACGCCGGCGCGCATCGGCAGGATCACGCCGCCGCCGTGCACAATGTCGAAAACGGTCACGGCTTCGCGCGGTTCGCCCTTTGTGTAGAGGGGGTAGGCGCCGAGGTTGACGAGATAAGGCACGATGCCCGTAATGAGGAGCAGCGGCACTGCGATACGCGGCGCCGCGACCGCGGCGAGTCGGCGCGTCTCAACGATTCGCGCATCGCTCAGCATTGAAGGCATCGATGGAGGCTCGCGCGCGGCTGATACGTCTTGTGCGGACGGTTTCGTTTCGCCGTGGTCGGCGGCGCGCGACGCGTCCTGCGGCGCAGCTACATTCGTGAGTTGATCGTTCATTTCAAACGTATCCAGTCGCGAATACAATAGCGGCGCATACAACGGTATGCAGCCGTCCTGTTCCATTCGCGAATCCTGTGAAAGCCAATCCTCTTGAATCGCCTCCCGAGTATGCGGTCGGGCGTCAGGCCCAAGTGAAGCGGCAAGTTAGCTCCATTTTCGGGTTTGAGTGTGCGATCGCGACGACGATCATCGCCGCGATCCAGGTGGTTATCTCGCGTTACGGGGCGCTGCATGTCGACCCGATGCTGTTCTGTGCGGGTACGGTCACGGTTGCGGCATGCTGCCTGACAGTTGTTTTATGGGGGCGTGGCGAAATCGGATTGCTCGTGAACAGAGAGTATTTGCCGCGCCTCGCGACGCTCTCGCTCGCTGGTACGGCCGTCACGAGTCTCACGCTGATCTTCGGTCTCGCCAGGATTGATGCGGTTGCGGGCGTGATATTGCTCGAAAGCGAACCTGTCTACTCGCTTCTGTTGGCGACGCTGTTTCTGAAAGAGCGTCCGTCAAAATTGCAATTGCTCGCCACCGCGACGATCCTGGCGGGGATAGGTTCTGTGCTGGGCGCAGGCAGGGCCTTTTCGCCGCTCTACGCGGCCGCGCTCGTCTTCGTTACTCCGCTGTTCTGGCAGACCTCGCACATATTGTCGCTGGGCGTCATGCCGCCGCTGACGCCAACGTGCCTGACCGGGGCCCGATATATCTACGCAGCCTTTGTCCTGGTCGCGTTGCTTCTCGTCACTGACGTGCGCGCGATCGCTCAACTTTCCGATCCCCATGTGCTCGTCGTGATCGCTCTTACTGGCGGCTTCGTCTACGTCTTCGGTTCGCTCACCTGGTACGGAGCGATTGAGAACCTTTCGCTCGCGTGGACGACCGCATTCGTGATCCCCGGTGTGCCGTTGCTCTCGTTTCTATTCGCCATCGTGTTTCTCGGTGAACAGCCGAATACGCGGGAGATAGTCGGGATTATCGTCTCAGTATGCGGAGTGGCCGGCCTCGTGCTCGGCGCCGACGCGCGGCGCCATCGACCGGCGGTTGAGGCTGCCGAGGCCATCCATCAGCAGATTATGTGACGGCATTGTCGTGAGCCAACTTTAGGCGGGATCGTTAAATGCCGTTGGCGCTGATGCCCAAGGGCACGCCTCGGGGTGCTCGCTTAGGAAATGGAAGCTTCGTCCTACGGTTCGTTCGGGTTTCCTGACGCGCCCCGTGATTGAACGTTTGACTAAGGCGGCGTGCTGGCCTTTTATTGCGGTCAGCAAATACAACGCGCGGGGCGCTCTGCCTCGCGCCTCATATCACGGAGAGAAATTATGGCGCGGTTGGTCAAACACGAAAGGAACCTTCCTTACGAAATTCCAGAGGGCACCGAACTCCCAATATTCATCTGCGGCTGCGGGCTTTCGAAGAACAAACCCTTCTGCGACGGGTCGCATCGCAAGACGCAGGACGAAGCTGCCAGCGATCTCTACGCCTACGACGACAATGGCCGGGTACCCGTAATCAAGCAGTACTGACGAAGTCCGCAGCGACGGCAAAGCCGGCGATGTCGCCGGCTTTGCCGCGAGCAACCGCATCCGCCCCGGGGGGACGGCGGGCCGTGCCGACGGCACGGCCCGCCGTCCCCGAACCCGTGCATCGACCGCATCGGGGTCGCCGCTAACAGTGGCGACCCCGATGCGGTTGACTCGCGCCCATGGGGTGAGCGCCAGCCCACGTACGTGGGCTGCCGCTCACCCCATGACGTAGCGAGGCAGGCGCGACGCCTGCCTCGCTGTGCTCGCGCGATTCCTATCCCCGTGCGTAAAAGATCGCGATTACGAAGGCTGCCAGCACGACCCGATACCATGCGAACGGCGCGTATGTCCTTGCGCGCACGAATCGAATTAATGCCACGATTGCCAGCAACCCGAAGGCTGCGGCGACGGCGAAGCCTATGTATACGTCTGAAGTAAGCCCCATGTGGATGAGGTGTGGCGCCTCTTTCAGACCCGCTCCGGCAATTATCGGGGTCGCCATCAGGAATGAAAAATTGGCCGCGTCTTGACGCTCGAGGCGCAGGATTCTCGCCATCGTGATGGTTGCGCCGGACCGCGATACTCCGGGTACGATCGCAAATGCTTGACTGAGGCCGACAAGGATCGCGTCCAGGACTGTGATTTCGCGTATTGTTCGCTTCTGGGGTGCGACCCGGTCGGACACCCAAAGAACAACGCCCAACGAGGCCAGCGCGATCGCGACCAAGAGTGGGGAACGGAAGACCGTCTCGGCTTGTTTCTCGAAGGCAAGACCGATAATCGCTCCAGGTATCGACGCGGCCACCAGCAGCATCAAGAGCCGACGGTTGTCCCGATCATCGTTGAAAAGGGACAGCCCCATAGCGATCCATTCGCGTCGGTAGTAAACCAAGAGCGCTAACAGGGTTCCTAGATGGAGTGCCACGTCGAAGGCGAGGCCTGGGTCGGTCCAATTGAACAACCACGGGACGATTATCAAGTGCGCCGAACTCGAGACCGGCAGAAATTCGGTCAAACCTTGAACCGCTCCGAGGACCATTGCTTCAATTTTTGGAAACATCGTCTCTATTAATAGGTCGTTTGTTAAACTAGCCTAAAGATAGCTATAGTGAGCATTCACCTGGGAATTCTGAATAACCTGCCGCGAGAGTGCTTGGCACATGTCTCGAAGCCTAATATTATACAGCCTCGTCTAGAGTAAGGGATTCGGGAGGCAAAGTCGCTAATGGCTCGAAACTCCGGACAAAAGGTGGTTCCGCTCAGGGAATCCAACGTGGTCGGGAGTGAAAGTGAAAAACCGGCGGACCCGGGGCCCAGGAGGGTCGAAGAACCTCGTCGGTTTCCCACTGTTTCAACCATGCCTCGTCTGCCGCTGGTGATTCCCGATGAGATCCTCGATTATTACGGCTGGGTCTTTTGCCAGGGCGGATTCCTGAATCTCCAAATGACTTTCGAGCAGTTCCTTGCCGTCGTCGCAGCAGTCAGCCCTACCGGATTGTGCCCGGAATACGAAGATTCGGGTAATGCCCTCGCTGCGGAGTAAACCGCCAGCATAATTGACGAGTGGTGGCTTCCGTTTTCTTCGGCAACTCGCTACGGGTTCGGCCCCGCCTTCAGCAGGCTGTTTCTGACCCAGATGTTCTCAAAGGGTGTCACGTCGCCTGACGACGAAACGCCGTTGTCTTTCGCGATCTGACGCCAATTGTCCGTTTTACCCGTCACACGTTTAGCAAAGGACTCGAGGGTCTCATTCGGTAGCAGCGTAAAATTGACGCCGCCCGATGTTGGGAGATGCGAGGCTGGCGGGTATTTGCTGGCCAGCTCATCGACTTCCTTGAAAAAATCGAAACGCGCGCTTGCCTTGTAGCTTGCCAGCCCCTCGTCGGGTATGCCCTCGGTACGGACGTTCACGATAATCTTGCTCTTGTGGCTCCCTTCCGGGGTGACTTGGATCTCGTATCGGTAACGCGGCTGCACACCGACGACCAACGGAAACCAGCTTGTCGGCGTATTGATATCTGCGGGCCGCCAAAGCGTGACGATCGAGTCATCAGGCTGAACTTCGAACAGGATGCCGTCGCCGCGCAGTGCATCCTCGGTTAACTGGAGCGTATCGCCGGCCGCATAATTGACCTCATGCTCTTCGCCGAGCGCGGTGTCGGCGGCCTTCCAATGCTCAGTGTAGGTCTTCGCACCGAAATAACACCCGGCCAGCGCCGACAGCGCCCAAATCACAACGCCCAGGATCCACTTCCACAACCTGCGGTTACCAACTTTAGCCATTGCCACATCAGAAAAACATGCGAAGATCCGTTGCGCAAGCAGGGATTTTTTTGCGTTAGACACTTGTCTCTTCTGTTATGGTGCGTCTCTTATGGTAGAAGAAGGGTTCTCTCACCAGCGCTGATTCGTCACGTTGAGCGAGGGTGCAGGCAAGAGCGAGCGTGGCGAAAGAGGCCGCAAATTGAAGCCGCTCCCCGGATGGGGCGCGCGACGATTATCGATATGACTGACACGCCAACTTCACGACATGTAGTGGCCGTTGTCGGAGCCGCGACCGCAGGTTCGGAAATCGCGCACATATTGGCCCAGCGCGACGCGCTCGTTGTGGTCATCGAGCAGAATCCGCGGCCGTACGGCAAAATCGAGGACGGTCTTCCGCGCTGGCACGTCAAGCAGCGCAAGGACGAGTACGGGGAAATCAACCAGCGCCTCGACCATCCGAACATCCAGTATGTCCCATCGACACGGATGGGTCGCGATATCGATTTCGAAGAGCTGCGCCAGCGATGGGGCTTGAGTGCGATCATCCTCACTCACGGCGCGTGGCGCGACCGCCCGTTTCCCGTCGAGGGCGCCGACGATTTCATCGACCGCGGTCTGGTATACCAGAACCCGCTCATTCACTGGTTCAATCATTATCGCGAAAAAGCATATAGCGGGCCGCAGTACGTTTTGCCGCCCGGTGCGACGGTCGTCGGTGGCGGGCTCGCCTCGATCGACGTCGTCAAGGTCCTGATGATCGAAACTACGCTCGCGGCATTGGCCAGGCGCGGGATCGAAGAGGACATGCTCAGGCTCGAGCGCGAGGGTGTCGAGCCCGTGCTGAAGAGCCGCAACCTCGCCTGGCCCGATCTGGCTATCGCGCCTTGCAAACTCTTCTACCGCCGCCGCGTGCTCGATATGCCGCTCTCGGATATCGCACCCGACGCCAACCCCAGGCGGGCGGAGGCGATGCGCCAGGCGCGCGCCAAGATTCTCGACAAGGCGCGGCGCAAGTACCTCTTCGAGTTCGAGGAACGCCGCATCCCTACGGGACTGATCGTCGAAGGCGGACGCCTGGCCGGCGTTCAGATGAGTCACACCGAAGTGAC
>WNFS01026881.1_pt1 | contig 10629 bp, 19 predicted proteins | sample 5400141 | NCBI WGS metagenome assembly WNFS01 (sample SAMN13153358, study PRJNA577476) | soil metagenome | isolation source: 60 cm saprolite under Madrone tree | place: USA:California | collected 2016-06-14
ACTACTCCGACGGGGAAAAGCGCTACATCCTGCACCCGGTGGGGCTGGAAGTGGGCGCCACGGTTTCGACCGGCGAGGGCGCGGACATCCTTCCCGGGAATGCGCTGCAAATCCGCCACATTCCGCCGGGCACGATGGTACACAACCTCGAACTGTACCCCGGGCGCGGCGGCCAGGCGGTGCGTTCGGCGGGCGGAGCAGCCCAGTTGCTCAGCAAGGAAGGGGACCTCGCCCTGGTGAAGATGCCGTCTGGTGAAGTCCGCAAGTTCTCCATAGATTGCATGGCGACGGTTGGCCAGGTGGGCAACCTCGACCATGAGAATGAAACCTACGGCAAGGCGGGACGCACTAGGTGGCATGGCAAGAAGCCGACTGTTAGAGGTGTGGCCATGAACCCAGTGGATCACCCGCACGGCGGCGGTGAAGGCAAAGTAAAGGGCAACCATCCGCAGACGCCTTGGGCCTTCCCGACGTTGGGGAAGAAAACGCGCCGTAACAAGCGCACCGACAAGCAGATCGTGGAGCGCCGTAAATAGCTTTGATGTTCCGGAAAAGTGGTTTTTTGAAAGGTAGCACAAGACGCGACAAACGCTAGAAACCGGGTGGCGAAACTAGAGCGGCCCGGCGAGAGCACAAGCAATGAGAGCGACAAGAACGACACGAGCAGGGCGGACAGCACGCCGGAGAAGCAGCCGGCCAGTCAAGCGCACGCCCTCTAAACGCGTAGCGGTGAAGAGTCACAAGCCGCCCGCACGCCCGGTGGTGAAGAGAGCGGTTGCCGTGCCGCTGGAGCCAGTGCTGTACAAGCTGTGCAAACCAGGCTGGTCGGTGATCGTGGAACGCACGCCAAACGCGCAGGGCACGCGTTTTGTCTGCCCGTTCTGCCCCAAGTCGCACCGTGTACCTGGGCCAGTGCGGGGATTCAAGAAGCTGCGGCGCGCTCAATGGAGTCGGCTGCGGCGAGTGGAGGAATAGGGGAATCGATGGCACGCTCACTGAAGAAGGGGCCGTTCGTTGACGGCCACTTGCGCGAGAAAGTCGAAGGGCTGAACACGCGCAACGAGAAAAAAGTCGTGAAGACGTGGTCGCGGCGCTCCACGATCGTGCCGGAGATGATCGGGCACACCATCGCGGTGCACAACGGGAGGAAATTCATTCCGGTCTATGTAACCGAGCAGATGATCGGGCACAAGTTGGGCGAGTTCGCGCCAACGCGCACGTTCAAAGGCCACGCCGTAAAGGCCGCGCTTGAGAAGGCTGCGGGCTTGGCTCCTGCAGCAGGGGCGGTGCCAGGAGGCGGCGCAGCGCCAGCACCCGCAGCGCCGAAGGCATAATCCATGGCTGACGTGCAAACACATCCGGGATCGATCGAAGCCCACGCGCTGGCGCGCCACGTGCGGATGTCGCCGCAAAAGGCACGGCTGGTGATGGACTTAATCCGCGGGCAGAAGGCCCAGGACGCTCTGCAAACGCTCAGGTACACGCCCAAGCGCGCAGCGAAGCACATCGAGAAGGTGCTGCGCAGCGCCATCGCCAACGCGGAACGCAAAGCGGAAGACGCCGGCGCGCCGCTGGATGTGGACGAGCTCTACGTGGCGAAGTGTTTCGTGAACGAAGGGCCGCGCTGGAAGCGGTTGCGTCCCGCGCCGATGGGCCGGGCGTTCCGCTACGTGAAACGCACGGCGCATCTCTGGGTTGCTGTCGCGGAACACCACGTTGCCGCGGCAGAGCGCGTTGCGGCGATTGAGGCGGAAGCCGAAGCGCAAAAGGGTGTGCGTGGCACGGCGCGCCGTGTTCGCAAGGCCTTGACCGGAAAGCAAGCGCCTCCCAAGAAGGGCAAGAAGTAAGGCCGCCCCCGACAAAGTCGGGGGTCGTCTAAAGGAGAAGTCAGAGTGGGACAGAAGACGCACCCGTACGGATTTCGCCTCGGCTACAACAAGCCGTGGAAATCTCGCTGGTATGCCGACCGCGACTACGCTGAACTGCTTCACGAGGATGTGAGGCTGCGGCGCGAGTTGAAAGAGCGGCTGAAGAGCGCTGGCATCAGTTCGATCGACATCGAGCGCGCGGCCAACAAGCTCGTCGTGCGCATCTACACGGCGCGGCCGGGAATCATCATCGGGCGCAAAGGCGCGGAGATCGACAAGCTGAAGCAGGAAGTACAGAAGCGCACCAAGCGCGAAGTGCACATCGACATCCAAGAAGTGCATCGGCCGGAGCTGGATGCGCAGTTGGTGGCGGAATCGATTGCGCTGCAACTCGAAAAGCGCGTGGCGTTTCGCCGCGCGATGCGCAAGGCCGTGGACTCGGCGCTGCGCTTTGACGCTTGCCGCTACAGACGCTGCGCGCGGACATCGATTTTGGTTTCGCGCAGGCCTACACCACCTACGGCGTCATCGGGGTGAAGTGCTGGGTCTATCAGGGCGAAAACATCCCGCGCCGCAAGCAACAGAAGGACCAAGAAGCGGTGGCCGCGGCCTAGGCAGAAATTACGAGATCGGGGAAGCGAGAACACAGCGATGTTGATGCCGAAGAAGGTCAAGTATAGAAAGCAGATGCGCGGGCGGCGCACGGGCAAGGCGTGGCGCGGCGGCGATCTGGCTTTCGGCGAGTACGGGTTGAAAGCCTTGGAAGCCGCGTGGATTACCGACCGGCAGATTGAAGCTTCGCGCGTGGCGATCACGCGGTTCATCAAGCGCGGGGGAAAATTGTGGATCCGGATTTTTCCCGACAAGCCCTTTACCAAGAAGCCGGCGGAAACACGCATGGGCAAAGGCAAGGGCGCGCCGGAGAGATGGGTGGCGGTCGTGAAGCCCGGCCGGGTCATGTTCGAGATGGCGGGAATCGACGAAGCTACGGCGAAGGAAGCGCTGTCCCTGGCGGCGCACAAGCTGCCGATTCCGACGAAATTCGTTTCCCGCGCGGGAGGATTCTAGAGATGCCTCGGCGCATTGAGAAGATCCGCGAAGCGGGCGTAAACGAGCTGGAAGCGCAGCAGAAAGAGCTCACCGAGCAAATTTTCCGGCTGAAGTTTCAGCTTTCCACCGGACAGGCGGAAGCGCTGAAGCGGCTGCGCGAATCGAAAAAGGATCTGGCGCGAGTGAAGACGCTCCTGCGCGCCCAGGAATTGAGGAAGGCGTAATGAGCAGCGAAACACAAATCAGCGCGGCGGATTCGCGGCATGAACGGCAAGTGCTCACGGGCATCGTAACCAGCGCCAAGATGGAAAAAACCATTGTCGTGGAAGTACAGCGGCTGGTACAGCATCCTAAGTACCGGCGCGTGGTGCGTATCTCGAAGAAATTTTACGCCCACGACGAGCAGCGCCAGGCAAAGCCGGGCGATACCGTGCGCATCGTCGCCTCGCGGCCGCTTTCGAAACTGAAGCGCTGGCGCCTCAAGGAAGTGCTGACGCAAAACGCGTCGGCGGAATAAACGGAGCAGGGGAGCAGACCAATGATTCAGATGCGAACCTGGCTGACGGTGGCCGACAATTCGGGCGCGCGAAAGCTGATGTGCATCATGCCGGTGGGCGGCGACGCCGGTTTGCAGGCCGGCCTCGGCGACGTCATCACGGCGTCGGTGAAAGAAGCGACACCGGAGAGCCAGGTTAAACAGGGTACGGTGGTGAAGGCCGTGGTTGTGCGCATGCGCAAAGAGCGGCGCCGCAAAGACGGAACCTACATCCGGTTCGATGATAACGCCGCCGTGTTGATTAACGAGGCGGGCGAGCCCGTCGGGACCCGCGTCTTTGGCCCGGTGGCGCGCGAGCTGCGCGAGAAAAAATTCACAAAAATCGTTTCGCTGGCTCCTGAGGTTTGGTAGGCCATGACGCTGAGACATGAACGGGCAGAACGGCACACCATCGGCATCCGCAAGGGCGACAACGTGAAAGTAATCTCCGGGCGCGATGCAGGCAAAAGCGGACGGGTGCTGGCCGTCAACGCGAAGAAGAACACCGTGACGGTGGAGCACGCCAACATTATTAAGCGCCACACGCGGCCGAATCCGTCAAAGAACATCAAGGGCGGAATTGTGGAGAAAGAAGCCGGTATCAATGTCTCAAACGTCATGGTTGTCTGTTCGAGCTGCGGGAAGCACACGAGAATCGGGCACACCGCGCTTCCGGACGGAACGAAAGTGCGCGCCTGCCGTCGCTGCGGCACGACTTTAGACAAGTAGTCAGGAGCAAGAGAAGGAAGGCGATGAAGAGCCGATTGCAGGAGAAATACCGGAGTGAGACCGTGCCGGCGCTGATGAAGCGCTTCGGCAGGAAGAATATTCTGGCGGTGCCGAGACTCCAGAAGATCACCGTGAACATCGGGCTCGGCGAAGCCAGCCAGAACGTGAAGCTGCTGGACACGGCGGCGCAGGAGCTCGGGCAGATCACCGGTCAAAAGGCAATCATCACGCGGGCCAAGAAGTCCATCGCGAATTTCAAGATCCGCAAAGGCATGCCGATCGGCTGTGCGGTGACGCTGCGCGGCGACAAGATGTACGAATTTCTCGACCGGTTGTGCAATGTGGTTCTTCCGCGCGTGCGCGACTTCCGCGGCCTGCCCTCGAACGCGTTTGATGGCCGGGGGAATTACACGCTGGGCTTGAAAGATCAGCTGGTGTTTCCCGAGATCGACTACACGCGCGTGGACAAGATCAAGGGAATGAATATCACGCTGACGACGACCGCAAACAATGACGAAGAGGGGCGCGAACTGCTGAAAGGGCTTGGAGTTCCGCTGCGGGTTCCAGGAGGAGCGCAATAAATGGCACGCACTGCAAAGATTGCTAAGACACTTAAGAAGCCGAAATTCAAGGTGCGCGTGCGCAACCGTTGCCGCGTTTGCGGCCGCGCGCGGGGGTATATCCGCAAGTTTCAAATGTGCCGAATCTGTTTTCGTGGCATGGCGCTCAAGGGAGAGATTCCCGGCGTCGTGAAAGCGAGCTGGTAGGAGCCCATCAGGAGAACTATGCAGACGGATCCCATTGCCGATTTTTTGACGCGCCTGCGCAACGCCGCGGCCGCCAAGCACCAGCGCGTGGACGTGCCGGTGTCTAGGCTGAAGACGGAGATTGCACGCATCTTGAAGGAAGAAGGCTACATCTCGGCCTACAAACTGGTGGACGAGAACAAGACGCGGAAACAGCTCCGCGTTTTCCTGAAGTACACTCCCGACCGGCGCAGTGTGATCACCGGCCTGAAGCGCATTTCGCGGCCTGGAGCGCGCCGTTATGCCGGCGCGGCGGAAATTCGCCCGGTGGTTGGTGGTCTGGGCATCAGCATCATGACGACGCCAAAGGGCCTGATGAGCGGGCGATCAGCGCGCAAGGCCAAAGTGGGCGGCGAAGTTCTTTGCGAAGTTTGGTAGCGGTTTTTGCGGGGCCGAAGGATTTCAACTGTGAACATTGGCAAGATCGAAAGTTTGAAGGAGTAAGGACAAAGAACAGATGTCACGAATCGGGCGCAAACCAATTCCAGTGCCATCGGGTGTGAAGGTGGCGTTGCAGGGCGGAAGCATCGATGTTCAGGGGCCGAAGGGGAAACTGTCGTTCCCCTTGCCGCCGGGGATCACGTTTGAACACAAAGACGGCGTCTTGACTGCGACACGTGCGACAGAGGAGCACCGCGCGCTGCATGGACTGGCGCGCGCGCTGGTCGCTAACGCCGTGCACGGCGTAACCCTGGGCTTCAAGAAAGAGCTCGACATTGTGGGCGTCGGCTACCGCGCGGAACTCAAAGGCAAAATCGTCTCTTTCGCTTTGGGCAAGTCGCATCCGATTGAATTTCCGATTCCAGAAGGAATCCAGATTCAAGTGGATAAGCAGACGCACCTGGTTGTGAGCGGCGCGGACAAGGGCAAAGTGGGCCAGGTTTCAGCGAATATTCGCGCGCTGCGTCCGCCCGATCCGTACAAGCAAAAGGGTATTCGTATTACCGGCGAACGGCTGAAGAAGAAGGCCGGCAAGGCCGGAGCAAAAGCCGGCGGGACCTAGGAATAAGGAGAAACGTCAGTGGCATCCGAACGAGTTCGGAAACTTTCGAGGAATCTCCATCGCATGCGCGTTCACCAGCGCGTGCGGCAGCGCGTGGAAGGCACAACGGAGCGCCCGCGTCTGTGCGTGTACCGCTCGCTCGGGCACATTTACGCGCAGGTCATCGACGACCGAGCGGGAAAGACGCTGGTTTCCGCGAGCTCGGTGGATAAAGAGACGAAGAACAAGTACCACGGCCGCGTCAAGGCGCTCGCAGACGCGGCGCGGGAAGCGGGGTTACAGTTCTAAGCCTATGTCGAAGCAAATTCTGCGAGACAGTTTGGCGGTGCGGCGGCTGCTGGAGGTCAATCCCTCGGATTTGAAAGACGATGTCATCGCCATCAACCGCGTGACCAAGGTAGTGAAGGGCGGCAAGAACCTGAGTTTTTCCGCGCTCGTCGTTGTGGGAGACAGTCATGGCCACGCCGGGTTCGGCATGGGCAAGGCGCGCGAAGTCCCGATGGCCATCAAGAAGGGCATCGAGCAGGCCAAGAAAAATTTGATTAAGCTGAATCTGAAGGGTTCGACGATACCGCACCAAGTGATAGGCCGCTACGGTTCGGCGCAAGTTCTCTTGAAGCCGGCGTCGGAAGGCACGGGCGTTATCGCGGGCGGGCCGGTGCGCAAGGTGATGCAAGTGGCGGGAATTCACAACGTCTTGACCAAGTCGCTAGGCACATCGAATCCACACAACGTCGTGAAGGCGACGTTTGCCGCGCTTCTCAGCTTGAAGGACGCCGCGCATGTGGCGGAAACGCGCTCGAAGACGGTCGACGAAATCAGCGGCAGGCAGCAAAAAGCCGCAAGCGAGAGTGTCTAATGGCCAGCGAAAAGAAAGCTGCCGCCCACAAAGCGGGAACAAAGAATACCGGCAAGGTGAAAATCAAGTGGGTGGTGAGCTTCATCAGCTGCACCGATGATATGCGCCAGACGATTCGCGGCCTCGGGCTGCGGAGAATGCATCAGGTGGTCGAGCGCGAGGACACGCCCGCGGTGCGCGGCATGATCCACAAAGTGCGCCACCTCGTGGAAGTGGTGGAGTAGAGCGATGGCGAAGAAAGTTTCAAGAAGGCGGAAATCAGCCCAAAATGCTAGTGCTCCAGTAGCGATCGGGCTTTCCAATTTGAAGCCTCCGAGAGGCTCGCGGAAACGCAAAGTGCGCGTGGGCCGCGGCATGGGCTCGAAGTTGGGGAAGACCGCGGGTTCGGGCAACAAGGGCCAGAAGTCCCGCCGCGGCTATTCGCGCCGGCGCGGCTTCGAAGGCGGCCAGATGCCGTTGCATCGGCGGATGCCGAAGCGCGGCTTTCACAATCCCTTCGGCGTTTCGTATTCGGTGGTTAACTTGGAAGAGCTGAACGTTTTTCCTGCGGGCGAGACGGTGACCCCGGAGGCCCTCCGCGCGCACGGGTTTGTGCGCCGGGCAGGCGACCTTATCAAGATTCTTGGCGACGGCGAGCTCAAGACCAAGCTGGCGATTCACGCCCATGCGTTCAGCGCTTCGGCGAAAGAAAAGATCGCCAAGGCAGGCGGCACGTTTGAAGTTGTGGCGTAAGGAAAAAACGCGGGAATAACCGATGGAACGTTTCTTCCAGGCAGTTTCGAATCTCTTCCGCATCGAAGACCTGCGGAAGCGGCTGTTTTTCACGCTGGCGCTGCTGGCGGTTTACCGCATTGGCGCGCACATCCCCACGCCGGGGATCAACACCAAAGTTCTGGAGACGCTGTTCCAACAAGGGCAGAACTCGGTGCTGGGGATTTTCGATCTGTTCAGCGGCGGCAATTTCCGCCGCCTGACGATTTTTGCGCTAGGCATCATGCCGTACATCACTTCATCGATTATTTTGCAATTGATGACCGTGGTGTTCCCCTACCTCGAACGCTTGCAGAAAGAGGGCGAACTCGGACGGCGCAAGATTACGCAGTACACGCGGTATTTGACGATTGCCTTGAGCATCGTGCAATCGCTGACCATCGCTTCGGCATTGCAATCGCAAAGCTTCAGCGGGCAATCGCTGGTCTATCACCCGGGAATCGGTTTCGTTTTGATGACCATTCTCACGCTGACGACAGGCTCGGCCTTCATCATGTGGCTGGGCGAGCAGATTAGCGAGCGCGGCATTGGCAACGGAATGTCGCTGATTATTTTTGTCGGCATTGTGGTTGGGCTTCCCCGCGCGATCCTCAATCTTTATGAATTGGCGAAGACCGGCGCGTGGGGGCCATTTACGCCGCTCGCGCTGATCTTGCTCGTCGCACTGATGATCGCCGTGGTGGCCTTCATCGTTTTCGTGGAGGGCGCGCAGCGGCGCATCCCCGTGCAGTATGCCAAGCGCGTCGTGGGACGTAGGGTGATGGGCGGACAATCTTCCTATTTGCCGCTGCGCGTGAACTCGGGCGGCGTGATTCCGCCCATTTTCGCAAGCTCGCTGTTGGCGTTTCCGCCGACGGTCGGGCTGATCTTTGCCAACCGCTACAAGTTCATCAACGACCTGGTGGGCTGGCTGAAGTGGGGCGAGCCGCTTTATACCGTCATCTATATCACGCTGATTCTGCTTTTCGCCTTCTTCTACATTGGCATCGTTTTCAACCCGACCGAACTCGCCGACAACATGCGCAAGAACGGGGGGTTCATTCCGGGCATCCGGCCGGGACGCACTACGTCGGAACACGTAAGCAAGATTCTGAAGCGGCTGACATTTATCGGTGCGGTGTACCTCGCGTTGGTCTGTCTGTTGCCGGAGTGGATGATCGCCGGTATCCACCTCGACCATCTCCCGGGTGTTGTCGGCTCGTGGTTTGACCTGCATTTTCCGGTATGGTTCTTGAAGGGGCTTGGCGTGCAGTTTTATTTTGGCGGCACATCCCTCTTGATTGTGGTGGGCGTGGCGATGGACTTTGTGCAGCAATTGGAAGCGCAACTCGTCATGCGGAACTACGAAGGATTTGCCAGGAAGGGCCGGTTGCGCGGCCGCCGTTAATGGAGACGAGCGGCTTGGCGCCGAATGCGCGTCCCTCGGCGAAGTTGGACCGCGCGGTGATTTTTCTCGGGCCTCCGGGCGCTGGAAAGGGCACACAGGCGAAAGCGCTGGCCGCAAAGTACGGCGTACCGCATCTTTCGACCGGCGACATGCTGCGCGAGAACATCGCCAAGGGCACGCCGTTAGGAGCGAAAGCCAAGCCGCTGATGGAGCGCGGCGAACTCGTGCCGGATTCGCTGGTGCTGAAGATGGTCGCAGCGCGCATCGAGCAGCCGGACTGTGCGCACGGTTTTGTGTTTGACGGTTTTCCGCGCACCGTGGCGCAGGCGCAGTACCTGGGTGAGATGTTGAAGCAGCATGGGTACAGGCAACCACTGGTCATTCACTTCGCGATTGACCCGGGGCTGTTGATGCGCCGGATCACTGGGCGGCGGATGTGCAAGGTGGGCGGCGAGATTTATAATATCTTTGATCGCCCGCCGAAAGTAGCAGGGAAGTGCGATAACGACGGCGGAGAGCTAGAGCAGCGGCAGGACGATCGGGAAGAAGTAGTCGGGCCGCGGCTGCAGGCGTACCAGAAGCAGACTGCACCGCTGGTCGCATACTACCGAAGGCTGGGGCGGCTGCGCGAAGTAGACGCCGCAAAGAGCGTGGACGAAGTAGCACGCCGGGTTCTCGAGGTCGTGGACGCCGCGCGTTGAGTTGACCCCGGGCTGGGCGGGGTCGCAGTGAAAGGACATGGCGATTCATCTGCGCAGTGCGGAAGAGCTCGAGAAGATGCATCACGCGGGTTTGATCGTGCACGACGTGTTGACGGCGCTGCGCGAGTCGGTTAGGCCCGGAATGACCACGATGGACCTCGAGAAGATTGCCGAGGAGAAAATCGCGGGCAGGCCCGGCAAGGCCGCGTTCAAAGGTTACCGCGGGTATCCCTGCGTGCTGTGCACGTCGGTGAACGGTGAGATCGTCCACGGGATTCCATCGCCGAAGCGGAAGCTGAAGGAAGGCGACATCGTCTCGATCGATTTCGGGATGGAAGTGGACGGCTACTACGCGGATTCGGCGGTGACCGTCCCTGTGGGCCAGATTCGGCCGGAGTTGCGGAAGCTCTTGGACGTGACCCGCGAATCGCTGGACCGCGCGATCGAAAAGATGCGCGCGGGCAACCGGCTGGGCGACGTCGGCCACGCGGTGCAGAGCTGGGTGGAGCAGAACGGTTTTTCGGTGGTGCGCGAGTTTGTCGGGCACGGAATTGGAACGAAGATGCACGACGAACCCAACCTGCCGAACTACGGTGACGAAGGGCGCGGCGCGCGGTTGCAAGAGGGAATGGTCATCGCCGTCGAGCCGATGGTGAATGCCGGCAGCCCGGAAGTTCGCATGCGGGACGAGTGGGTGGCGGAAACGGCGGATGGTAGCCCCTCGGCGCACTTCGAGCACACCGTGGCGGTGACCGCGAACGGACCGTGGATTTTGACGCGGCCGAAAGAGATGACCGGGCCGTCTTGGTGAAAGTGGCTGGGGTTTAGACCGGTAGTCGGAACACGGGAGACTATGGCGCGACCGATTCGCGAGGAAAAAAAGAAAGGCGACTCCGGAAATTCCAAGGAGGACGCCATTG
>WNFS01009438.1_pt1 | contig 10628 bp, 9 predicted proteins | sample 5400141 | NCBI WGS metagenome assembly WNFS01 (sample SAMN13153358, study PRJNA577476) | soil metagenome | isolation source: 60 cm saprolite under Madrone tree | place: USA:California | collected 2016-06-14
GTCGAAGAGGGACCGAAGCCGCCCGAAGAGCTCGTCGCTGACGCGCTCGCCCGTGATCGTCATGGCCTCCGCGTACTCCAGCGCCGCGCGCTCCATCCCGGAAAAGCGCCCGCTCTCCCGCCAGGCCGGCACCTCGCGGATCTTGTCCTCGTCCGCCCCCGCCTGCATCCCCCTGGATGCGTTGATGTCGATTCAGAAGGGACATCCATTGATGAGCGCGACGCGAAGGTAGACGAGCGGCACGAGCGCGGCGGGCAGCCGCCCCGACTTCTCGAGAGACGCGGAGAGCTGCTTGGCCGCCTTCATGATTGGCGGGCAGTGGGCAAAAATCTTCGTGGTGTTCAAGAGCCCGCCGAAGAGCTCGCGCTCCCTGGCGAAGGTCTCCTTCAGGATCGGATCGCCGCCGTCGTCCTCGATCTCGCGCACCCTCGGCATGATTTCTACCTCACGCGTACGGCCTGGTCCGCACGGTCTCTGGGTGTGTCACGGCCGCTTGAAAATGAAGGCCGTCATGTCGTCGCGCATCGTGCCCGCGGCGTCGGCCAGCACCTCCGCCGTGAGGGCCTCGGCCTGCGCCTGGGCGCCGAGATCCCGCGCGCGATCGAGCGCGCGGAGCACGCGATCGAGACCCGGACGCTTGCCATCGGCGCCGGGCGCCTCGATGACGCCGTCCGTGAGAAAGACCAGGCTGTCGCCGGACTCGAGATCGACCTCGGCCTCCTCGAATACCGCCTCTTCGAAGACGCCCAACATCATGCCGCCCACGGACACCGCTTGTGGCGCGGCGCCCGACCGCACGAGGATGGGCTCGGGGTGGCCGGCCGAGGCGAGCGCGACCCGACCCACGCGACCCGGAAAGAGGACGGCCAGCACCATCGTCACGAACATCGAGGGCGGCATGTCGCGGCAGAGCGAGGCATTGAGGCGTGCCAGCACTTCGGCGGGTTCGGCGAGGCCGCGCGCGATCTCGCGCAGGAGCGTCCGCACCATGACCATCAGCAGCGCGGCGGGGATGCCCTTGCCCGACACGTCGCCGACCGCCACCGCGATGCGCTCGCCCATGGGCAGGATGTCGAAGAAGTCGCCGCCGACCATGGTGGACGGTCGCAGCACGGCGCCCGCCTCGAGTCCGGCCATGCTCGGCGGCACGGGCGGCGTCAGCCGGGCTTGGATGTCCCGCGCGGTCTCCAGGTCGCGCGTCAGCTGCGCGACGCCCTCGGTCGAGGACCACTCCCCGAGCACGCCCAGGAGCGGGGCAGTCAGCCGCGCGAGCGCGGTGCGCTTGAGCAGCGACTGCACGCGCACGAGCATCTCTGACGGCTCGAAGGGCTTGGCCACGTAGTCGTCGGCGCCGCGGTCGAACCCGCGGATCTTGTCGGCAAGCTGGGCCTTGGCGGACAGCATGATGACGGGCAGGTTGACCGTGGGCCCGTGCTCGCGGATGCGCTTGAGGGTCTCGAGGCCGTCCGCGCGCGGCATCATGACGTCGAGGATGACGAGGTCGGGCGGCTCGCGATGGATGGACTCGATGGCCTCGATGCCGTCGCCCGCGGTCTGGACGTCGAAGCCGGCGCGCCGCAGGGTCACGCTCAGCACGGTGCTGATGTCGACTTCGTCGTCGACCACGAGGATGCGCGGCACGAGGATCCGCGGACTCGTCATCCCGTACTCATCGGCTGTGGCTCCGGTCCAGGCGCAGGTTGGCGCGGATGATTCCCAGGAGTTCCGCCCGCGAGAAGGGCTTGGTCAGGTGCACGGTGGGCCCGAGCGCCCTCGTGTCGTCGTCGCCCAGCTCCATGGCGGAGAGGATCACAACCGGAATCTCCCGCATCAGCGCATTGTCGCGCAGGAGCCGGATCGCCTCGAAGCCGTCGAGATCGGGCAGCATGAGGTCCATGGTGATGAGGTCGGGCTGGTGATCCCGCGCGACCTCGACGGCCTCGAGCGCCCTGCCCGCCTCCAGGACTCGGAATCCCTCCATCTCGAGCTGGTCGCGCAGCAGCATCCGGATGTCCGGCTCGTCGTCCACCACGAGGATCAACGGACCATGCCCGTCGCCCGGCTCGGCGCTGGCAGGCTCGCCCACGCCCTCGGCGGCGGGCAGCGGCACCGTGACCGTGAAGGTGGCACCCTGCCCCAGGCGGCTCTCGACGCCGATCGAGCCGCCGTGCTCCTCGACGATCCCGCGGCAGATGGCGAGCCCCAGGCCCGTGCCGCCGACCGAGCGAACATTGCTCCCGTCGAGCTGCTGGAACTTCTTGAAGAGCCTGCTCATGTCCTCCGCCGCGATGCCGCGGCCCCGATCGGTGACGCGCAGCTCGAGCTGTCTGGCCGCGCGCGCCACCGACACTGTCACCGTCGAGCCCGGCGGCGAGAACTTGATGGCGTTGGACAGGAGATTGGTCACCACCTGCACCATGCGGTCCACGTCCACCCGCACCTGCGGAAGGTCGCCCGGCACCTCGACCTCGATGACGATGCGGCGCGACTCGGCAAAGGCCACGATGCCGTCGACGGCGGCCGAGACGAACTCCTCGACGTGGTGCATGCTCAGGTCGAGCTGGACGTGGCCGGCCTCGATCTTGGAGATGTCGAGGATGTTGGTGATGAGGCGGATGAGGCGATCCGTGTTCTTCACCGAGATGTCGACCAGCTGCCGCTGGGTCGCGTCGAGCTGCAGGGCCGGGTCGGACAGGAGAAGGTGCAGCGATCCCTTGATCGACGTGAGCGGCGTCCGCAACTCGTGCGAGACGGTCGACACGAACTCGGTCTTCATCCGGTCGATCTCCCGCTGACGGGTGACGTCGTTGAGCGTGATGGTGACGCCGACCGTCGCGCCCAGGAGGTCGAGCATGGGCGCCGACCGCCATCCGACCGTGCGGGGCTCGGGAGCCCGCAGCTCGAGGTCGCCCGCGGCGGCCGCCGGCCGGCCGCTCTCGATCACCGCGAGCAACGCCTGGCCATGTCCCTCTTCCCAGGCCACGGCGGGGCCGAGCACGTCGACGAGGTGGTGGAAGGGGCGCCCCACCATCTCGTCGGCGGCGATGCCGAGCAGCTCGCCGCCTTGCCGATTGAAACCGACGATCTTTCCGCCCAGGTCCACCACGAGGAAGCCGTCCGACGTCGACGCGAAGACCTGCTCGAGCTGGGTCTTCTTGTTCTCGGCTTCCTCGAAGAGCGCGGTGTTGTCGAGCGCCATGGCGAGCTGGTCGGCGTAGGCGGCGAGGAGACGCGTCTCGGCCTCGTAGAGCGAGCGGTGCGCCGAGAACAGCAGGGCGAGGCCGCCGAGCACGCGGCTACGGCCGCGGACGGGGAAGGCGGCGAGCCCGCGGGGCCCCCCCTCGAGCGCGGTCGACGGGAGCAGATCCGGCCGGCTCTCCAGGTCGGGCACGAGCAGCGGCGTCTCGCGCTTGCGGAGCGGCTCGGCGAGCGCGCGCATGGTGTCCTCCGGCATCGCCCCCCAGCGAATGACCATCCCCTGCCCCGAGGCGCCCTCGCCGAAGAGGATGACCGCGGCGCCCACGGCGCTGAAGGTCTGCCCCAGCCCCTGGAGGGCGTCGGGCAGCAGGCGCCGTGCGTCGAGCGTGCGGTGCAGCGTGCGCGCGGCGTCGTTCAAGAGCGCGGCGGCGGCCAGGTTGTACTGCGTCACCGTGTACAGGCGCGCGTTCTCGATGGCCACCGCGGCCTGCGCGGCCATGCTCGACAGCACGCGGACGTCGCGCTCGGTGAACCGGTGCCGCGCCCGCATCCCGCCCAGGAGCACCCCGTAGACGTCGTCGCGGATGATGATCGGCACCGCGACGAAGGCCCTTGGAGCGTCGCCGGCCTCGAGCGCCGCGATGGTCTCGGGACGGTAGTGGATCGACGGGTCCGCCTTCCAGTCCGGCGTCCAGACGGCACGGCGCTCGGCGTAGGCGCGCCCACTGACGCCCTCGCCAGACCTGAGCGTCACGGTGCGCGTCATGGTCTCGGGAAGATTGCGGCCGCGGACAAGGGCGAGCCCACCGCGCGCGGTATCCCAACGATAGAAGCCCGCCGAGTCTAGGTCCACGGCAGAGAGCGCGCTCTCGGTGATGATGTCGAGTACCTGCTCGAGGTCGAGGGTGGCGGACAACCGCCGCGTCACCTCGACGAGGAGGGTCGCGTCACGCTCGCGCCGCTGGGTCTCCTCCCAGAGACCGGCATTGGACACCAGGCTCTGGAGCTGCTGGCAGAAGAGCTCGAGCTGCGCCACGCCGCGCCGGGTGACGTTGCGTCGGCTGCCCGTGTTGTCGGCCAGCACCACGCCGATGGTGAGCTCCTGGAACCGCAGCGGCACCGCGGCGAAGCGATGCACGCGCAGGAGAGGGTGCGCGTGGAGCGCCGGGTCGAGCGGCGGCACCGCGAGCAAGTCGGCATCGGAGAGGATCAGCCCGGTCTCGCCCGACCGCCAGGCGCGCTCGATCGCACCACCGCCCGCTATGGGTATGGGGCGGAGGGCGGCTGTCTCCCGGTCGGTGGTGGCGACGACCTCGAGCAATGTCCCGTCGGCGTCGGGCAGGAGCACGCTGATGCGGTCGAAGCGAAGAGCCTCCTGGGCGCCGTGGACGAAGGTCTCCACCCGTTGCCGGAGATCCATCGAGCGCATCATGCTGACGGTCAGCGAGTAGAGCTCCTCGCTCACCCGGCGGCGGTCCTGGATGTCCTGGAACAGCCGCGCCTTGGTGAGGGCCACCGCCGCGTGCTCGGCGAAAGCCTCCATGACCTTGGTCTCGCCCGGCGTCAAAGACCGATGGGAAACGGTGAAGAGGCACACGACGCCGACCGCGCGGCCCGCGACGAGCAGCGGCAGCACCGCCGCGGCAACCATGCCCGCTTCGACGAGACTCGCGGGGATGGACGGATCGGTTCCCTCGGCCACGCGCGCGGCCAAGTCCTCCACGATGATTGGGCGGCCTGAGGCCGCCACCTCGCCCACGAGCCCCTGGCCCAGCGCGAGCTCCTGCGGGGCCACGTCGCCGTCGCGCTCGTCGACCCGGCCGGCGCTTTGACGCAGCCGCTCGCCCTCGAGCGTCCAGAGCCGGCAGGCGCCGCCCGGAAAGAGGGTGAGCGCGGCGTCCACGACGGCGGGCAGGATGGTCTCGGGGTCGAGCGAGGCCGTCAGGGCGCGGCTGAGCCCCGTGAGCGTCTCCAGACGCTGAGCGTAGAGCGAAGACTCGGCGTAGAGACGCATGTTGCGGAAGGCCACCGCGGCCTGGGCAATGAAGCTCTCGAGCAGCTCGCGCTCGTCGGCGCCCAGCCGGAACGCCGAGCGCCCGCACAGGGCCAGCACGGCCAGGAGGGAGCCGTCGAGCAGCACCGGCACCCCGACGAAGCTCTTGAAGCCGTGCCCCAGCCACCACGACATCTGGCCGGGGAAGCGAGCGTCCGCGAACACATCGGGCACTTCGAGCATGCGACACTCCGCGGCAACCGACCCGACGCCGCCCTGTCCGAACTCCACCGAGGTGAAGGGCAGGTCGGCCCCGGGTCGTTCGTCGGAGACGGCCCTCAGCTGGAGCCTGCGCTCCGCCTCGTCGGCGACCCAGAACGACACGAAGGACGCCCCCGTCAGCTCGGCCGCCGCGCGGGCAATCGCGCCCAGCACCTCGCGCTCGTCGAGCGACGAGGAGACGATCTGGTTGACTCGCGATAGCGCACGCAATCGGGCGGCCCGGCCCTCGAGCGCCTCCCGGAGGCGCGCGTTGCTCAGGAGCACGCCCGCCTGCTCGCCGATGGCGGCAAGCGGCGCCACCTCGGCCGCGTCGAACCGGCGCCGCATCTCCCACCACACGAGGAAGAATGCGCCGGCGACCTCCCCATCGAAAACGAGCGGGATCACGAGCGCGGACTGATGCGGGACTCGGCGGAAAGGTCCAGCCTCGAAGCGCGCGTCGTTCCGGGCGTCCTCGCTCCAGACGACGTGTCCCTGGACGAAGACCTCCTGTAGCCCGCCCAGGTCGGCGTGGGCGAGGGTGTCCGCGGCGAGGGCCTCGACGGCGTGCTTCGGTACGCCGTGAGCGGCGATGGGGCGAAGGAGGCCGGTGCGCGCGTCCAGGAGGTGGGCGGTCGCGGTCTCGGCTCCGGTCAGGCGGGCGAGCTCGTGGCAGATGAGCCGGAGGGCCTCGGGCAGGTCGGTGGCCGAGCCCACGACGCGCGCAACCCCGAGAAGGCCCGTCGTCTCGCGCAGCCGGGCTTCCAGTGCCTCGCGGGCGGCGGGGGTTGCCTGGGCGGCCGCCGTGTCCGAAGAGCCGGGGCTTGCCGCGGGCGTGGGATGGGCTTCGTCTTTGCTCATCGCGGGTACTGCCAGTATACAAGGACGGAACCCGGCAAACCGACAGGCATTTCCCCGTCTCAGCCGGAGCGGCTTTCCGCCTTCACGCGAAGTACTCGGGCAGGATCTCGGTGAAGAGCGCGAGAAGGCCGCCCTGGTCATCCGGTGGCGCCACGCGTCCCGCGGCCTGCTGCACCGGCTCCGGCGCCAGGGGCATGGCGACCCCCAGCCCCGCCGCGCGGATCATCTCCATGTCGTTCTCCTGGTCGCCGACGGCAATCACCTGCTCGAGGGGCACGCCCAGATGGGCAGCGAGAAAGCGGAGCGCGGCGCCCTTCGAGGCGGCGGGCGGGATCATCTCGAGATAGTCGCTCCGGGTCATGACGAGGCGCGCGGTGTCGCCCACCAGGGCCTGGATGTCGGCCCTGACCGTCGGCAGGCTCTGCGGGTGCCCGATGAGGAGGCTCTTGACGAAGCCGCCCAGGCGAAGGAAATCCCCGGGCGCGTCGATGACTTCGAGCGGCACCGCCTGCTGTTCCGAGTAGGTGCGCGCCGCGAAGCTCTCGGCGAGGCAGTACAACTGGTCGTCGCGATAGAAGAGCGGGTCCACCGGCGCGTGGGCGATGACGTCGTGGACTTGCCAGAGAATCCCCCGCGGCAGCGTCAGGTTCATCAGGTCGCGCCCGGCCTCGTGGTCCCGCACGAGCGCCCCGTTGTAGAAGATCATGGGCGCCGTGATGCCGAGCTCGTCGCGGTAGCGGTCCACGCCCGGCGGCATGCGGCCGGTGGCGATCGAGACGATGAGCCCGTGCTCGCTGGCGCGCTTCAGTCCGTCCACCAGCGCCGGATCGAGGTCGGGCGGGTGATCGAGCAGGGTCCCGTCGAGATCACAGACGAGGAGGCGGTAGGACACGCGCGTCAGGGCCGGCCGCGGCTGGTCAGACGGGGCGCTCGCCCCTCGCGAAGCGGGCCGCGCAGTCTGCGCTGCAGAAGTGCAGCGCCTCGCCGCCGCTTTCCCGGCGGAAGGCCCGCGAGCGCAGTACGTAGGTGCCGCAGAACGGATCCTTGACGAGTTGGTCGGGGCGGTCCCCGCCGCCCCCGCCGCCGAGCAGCCGCGGCCGCCAGCCCCGCAGCATCGGTGACAGAATGATGAAGGCGAGGACGAGGCCGGCCACGAGGAAGAGCGCTCGCATGAACTAGTCCCGGTCGGGGCGTATCGAGAGCGAGCGGAGGAAGTCGCGGTCCTGCTCCGTCAGCTCGAAGCCCGCGGACGGTTGCGCGCCGCGTCCCGCGGACGGTTGCGCGCCGCGTCCACGCGCGAAGAAGATTCCGGTCTCGGCGCCGCGCTTGAGGATCTCGGCGACGGCGTCGCGCGCGGCCTCCGTGGCCTTCAGCGAGACCTCGACGGCACGCACGAGCTTGCCCATCAAGCGGTCCACGTGCGCGTCGGACGACATGCCCTGTACGATAGCACGTCCCGCGCGCCGATTCATGTCCGGTCGCCGATCCGATCGTCGGACGGCGAGCCGCGCGCGAGCCAGTCGCTGAACGCGGGGACGCTGCGACTCAGTCGCCATTCGTGCAGGATCTCGAGCGCCATCGCCCGCAATCGTGCGGCTCCGAGCGCTCCAGACACTGGGTGAGCAGCCAGCCGTCGAGCTCGTCCCGATCGGGGTCTTCGGCGACCAGGCGCTCGGGGCCTGGCGGCCGGTGGTAGCCGTGCGCGAGGACAGCCAGATCGAGCGCGAGCGAGTCGAAATCGGCGAGGGCGATGTCGGAAGGCTCGGTGGGCAGTAGCACGGTCAGCGTCTTGACGTAGCCGCGGCACGCCTCGCAGGTCTCGACCTGATCCCGCGCGCCCGCGTCGTCCGAGACGAGGGCGGCCGTTGGTGTTGCTCCTTACCGTCTGGAGGGATCGACGGGCGAGGAGGTGAGCGGTAGCGGAGTTTCCCGCAAGAACGCGCAGTGGAGGCGCCGGCCGGTTCGATTCGCTATGAGGCGCGGCGCTCCGGAGAACACCCCGCGTCGGGAGCGGCCGCCGGCCGCGGCCGCCCCATCCCTCGCGGTGGCGGGGCCGGTTCAGGGTCGCCTGGTTCAGGTGCCGCTGCCGTCACGCTCAAGCTTGATCGTGATCGCCGCCTCTACTAAGGGGTCCTCGGCCACCCCGTACAGCATGTTCCCGGAGTGAATGAGCGTGACCCACGGACCCTGCGAAGCGCGGAGAGTGACACGGTTTCCGCGCGTGACGACGGTTCCCGACCACGTCCACCTCTTCGCAAGGTTGTTCGAGGCCGGTGCGGGCGTGACCGTCTCTGTGAACGTGCCGTCTTCCCTAATCTGCAGGACGCAGTTGGCATCGTCCAGGTAGAAGCCACCACCACCACCGGCCCAGCCGAAGGAGCCGTGCCAGGTGCCGGTGAGCTCGCTTGCGGGAGCGAGCGCTGCCCGTACCGGACCTGAGCCAGATCCGGCACTAGGCCCGGCGCAACCAGCTACGATCGCCATCAATACCGTAAGAACTGCGACGAACGCTCTCTGTCGCATATGACCGTACCTCCCTGCTCTTTTGGATGCGGCATGCAGGCAAGGAGGTGCACTCTTCAATTCTTCTCATCGAAAGCGCTGGCTGACGACAGTCACCTCATCGTTGAAGGCTATTGACCAGGTGGGGTCGTCTGCGGGACGACCTGCCGCCAGCCCGAAGGACATTCGCGCACGTAGGGGTAGTAGGCCTTGGTGTCGTCGCAGTAGTACCAGGAGGGTGCTTGCTCGGACTGCGGTGCGGTCTGAGCCGATGCCAGGGAGATCCCCAGCAGCTCGACCTCGAAGACGAGGGTCGCGCCCGGCTTGATGAGCGGGGGCCAGCCCTGGTCGCCGTACGCGAGGTCGGCAGGGCAGACGAGCCGGCTCTTGCCTCCGACCTTGACGAGCTGGAGGGCTTCGGTCCAGCACTTGATCACGCCATTCAGCGGCACCGTCGCGGGCCCGCCGCGCTGGTTGGAGGTGTCGAAGACCGTGCCGTCGGTGAGCCGTCCTTCGTAGTTGACGGTGACCGTATCGGTGGGCTTGGGCGCCGCTCCGGTCCCCGATGTGATCGGGATCATGATCAGGCCGGAGGCGGTTTTTGTCGCGCCCGGCTCTCGGGCTGCCTGGTCGACAAAGGCCTGGCTCGTCTTCTTTTCGGCGGCCGCCACCGCGGCCGCGCGAGCCTCCTGGAGCTGTATGATCTTCGGGCCATAGGTCTCGAGGTCGACCTTCGCCGCCTTGTGGAGGCTCCCATCGGCCAGACCCGCCTCAACCAGTTCGAGCTCCGACGCGCTCAGATTGAACGGACTCAAGCTGCGATTGATGGTGAGACCGAGAGCGTAGAGGGTCTTTTGCTCTTCGGTCTCGAGCTTGGGTTCAGCCGCCCCCGCGTTGACCGCGGTGGCAAGGACGAGGACCGTCGACCAGATCACGAGCGTGCGCATGGGATTCCTTTCTTGGTAGTTCAAGCTGGCGCAGTGGCCACCAGGGCCCGGTATGGCACCGACGATGCGGCAGAACATGGTGCCGTTAGCCGACCGGAGTGGGGGCGACCTTGAGCCACCCGCCGGGGCACTCTTGCGTGTAGGGGTAGTACGACTTGGCGTCGACGCAGTAATACCAGTACGTCGACGTCGTCGCGGAGGACGGCTGCTGGATGTACTCCTGGGACTCCGGCTGGATCACCAACGGTGGCGCGTAGGTGTACGCAGGGTACGGTGACGGGAACCAGAAGGGATCCCAGAAGAAGGGAAAGACCCCGAAGCTGAATGCAGGCCCCACGAAGCCGAACCGGTGGAAGTGGTCAAAGCGCTCGAACCGATCGTGGCCGTCACGGAACGCGCGTCCGTGGAACTCGCCCCGACCGTCGCCGTGGAACCCATCCCTACCGCCGCCATGGAACCCCCGCTCACCACCGCCACGGAACCCGCCCGTGGCGCCACCACGGAGCCCGCCCGCGGCGCCATCATGCAACCCGCCCATACCGCCGCCAGGGAACCCGCCATGGAACCCGCCCGTAGCGCCACCATGGAATCCACCCGTACCGCCACCATGGAATCCGCCCATACCGCCACCGTGGAATCCGCTACCGCCACCGTGGAATCCGCCCCCGCCACCGCGGGCAAGAGCGGGAGTCGTTGTCAGAGTCAGAATGGCCAATGCGAGAATCAGCTTGCGGATCATAGGGCACCTCCTCGATGCCACGTTCTCACTTCACTTGTTAGATGCGCGAAGCTCGGCTGGCGGAGCGGAGCCGTCACTTCTCATCGCTATCTCATCCGTCTCTCACCATCGGCGCTCGTGGGCCCAA
>WNFS01004513.1_pt1 | contig 10627 bp, 8 predicted proteins | sample 5400141 | NCBI WGS metagenome assembly WNFS01 (sample SAMN13153358, study PRJNA577476) | soil metagenome | isolation source: 60 cm saprolite under Madrone tree | place: USA:California | collected 2016-06-14
GAAGAGGACGAGGAAGAGGTCGCATGACTTCGCTTGCGATGCCGCCGAAGCTTGGGCCCGGCGGCATCGCTTTTTCGGTAATTTCGTTCAATGAAGCGATCGCGCCGCTTCGACAATCATGACCGTCCCGCCCGCGATCACGGCGACATCGAGGATCGCGGCGTGAACATGCACCGGCATGCGCTCGACAAAGGCGCGGGCGAGAAACGCCCCGGGCAGCGCAATCGCGCCGATCAGAACGGCAAAGGCGAACACTTGCGCGGTGACCACGCCAGCCAGACCGAATACTGAAATCTTGATGATGCTGGTGGCGACCGAGATCACGGCATCGGTGGCGATCACGGCGGCGCCCTCGAGGCCGGCCGCCATCAGGAGCGACAGCAGAATGACGCCCGAGCCCGAGGTGCCACCAACCACGACGCCGTAGCCCACCGAGCCCGCGGCCAGCCCGGTGTCACTGATTTTGATATCGCGGCGTTTGAGCAGACAGCGCATCGGCACGCTCGATATCAGCATGGCGCCGATCGCCAGCGCGGCGCCGGCGTTGGTAAGCCGGGTATAGCCGTAAGCGCCGAGCGCTGTCGTCAATGCGGCCGCCGCGATCACGATTCCCGCGCGGCGGCGGTCGGCATAGCGGAGATAGGCGGCGAAACGGCTGGTGTTGGTAAAGATCGAGGAGATGGCGATGATCGGCACCACCGGTTCGGCGCCGATCAGGGGCACCAGAACCAGCGGCATCAGCGCGCCGGTGCCGTAGCCCGCCAACCCGCCGACAACAGAGGCAAACAGCGCGACGCACGCCACCAGCAGGAGTTGGTTCGCGGAAATATCGGCGAAGCCGGAAATGATGCTCACGGCCGATGGTCGCGGCTGAAACGGGTGACGGTCTGGTCGGCAATGGCCTTGAGCGCAAGCTCATCCAGAGGAAAATCCGCCGCCAGCCACGCGTCTTCGGCCAGCGCGAGCACCTGCCCGAGCGCGGGACCTTCGGCAATTCCGCGCGCGATGAAATCGGCTGCCTTCAGCGGAAATTTCGGCGCACTCCAGCGCTGCGGCAAGGTGGCGAGTTCGCGCCAATGCGCAGAATTGGCGCCCGCTCCCGCCCGCGCCCACGCCAACATCAGCCGATCGCGGTAGCGGTCCTCGCCGAGCCGGTAGAGCCGTCGCCGTGCGATCGCCTCGTCCATGCCGGCGAGCCGCCACCAGCGATGGCCCATGGAATCGAGCGCCTTGGTTTCGGCATTGGTCAGCCGCAAGCGCGTCGCAAGCCGCCTGGCGTCCTCGGTGACGGCGACCGCCAGCGCGCCGAGGCGGCGAACCGCGCTCGGTTCAAGTCCAAGCAGGCGCTCCGCCGATATCATGGCTGTAAACGGTCCGGTATAGGCGACACCGCCGAAAATCGGCAGCAGTAACCCGCCATCCGCCATCGCCGCGACCGCGCCGGGCGCGCCTTCCGCGACCATCAGTTTCAGCATTTCCATGCGCACGCGTTCGGCGGAGAGGGTCGTAAGGCCTGCTCGCGCCGCGATGCAGGCAAGGTAGCCGGCGCGATCGGGCTCACCGGCGCCATAGGCGGCGTGAATGCGGAAAAACCTGGGGATGCGCAGATAGTCTTCGGCGATACGCTGGCTCGGATCGCCGATGAAGCGCACCCGTTTGGCGAGGACATCATCCAACCCGCCGACATGGTCATGCACCACACCACCGGCGTCAACGGACAGGCCGTTGATGGTGAAGTCGCGCCGCTCCGCGTCGCGAACCCAGTCGCGCCCGAACGCGACCTTCGCCTTGCGGCCGAACGTCTCGGTATCCTCGCGCAAGGTGGTGACCTCAAACGGCTGCGCGTCGACGACCAGCGTCACGGTGCCATGTTCGATGCCGGTCGGCACGCTCTTGATGCCGGCCGCCTTGGCGCGGCGGATCACTTCATCGGGCACGGCGGTGGTCGCGATATCGATATCGCCGGTCGGAATCTTCAAGAGCGCGTTGCGAACCGCGCCGCCGACCACCCGCGCCTCCTCGCCGTTACCGTTCAGCATTTCGAGCACGCGGACGGCCGGACCGGATTTGAACCAGGGCGCGTCGTCGAGCACGCGCGCGTCAGTCATTTTTCAACTCCGGGAACGAACTTGCCGTTCTCGATATGCGCGGGAATGTAAGTCGAATTCGGCGGCGCGCCGGAAAAATGCGCGAGCAAAATGAAGCTGAGCACCACCAGCAGCAATGAACCGAGCACCAGTTTGGCAATGATATGCACCGGCCATGATGACTGAATCAACAATTCGGAGCGTGTCGCGATCAAAAACAGCGCATAGACCGCGAACGGGATCAGGAAAATTCCGATCTCGGTTAAAGCCGGCCGGATCATGGCAGGCAGATCCGCTCATACAGCACGCGCAGAATCCCCGCGGTCGCGCCCCAGATATAGCGCTCCTCGAACGGCATGGCGTAGTACGAACGCTCCATGCCGCGGAATTCCTTGCTGTGCACCTGATGGTTCACAGGGTCCATCAGGAACGCCAGCGGAACCTCGAACGTATCGTCGACTTCGGCTTCGTTGATGCGCAGCTTGAAGCCCGGTTTCACCCGCGCAACCGTCGGCAGGATGCGATATCCGAACCCGGTCGCGTACAGATCGAGATAGCCGATCGGATCGATGAATTCCCTGGCAAGGCCGATCTCCTCCTCGGCCTCACGTATCGCCGCCTCGAGCGGCGAGGCGTCGGTCGCGTCGATCTTGCCGCCGGGGAAGGAGATCTGGCCGGCGTGATCGTTGAGATGCGCCGCGCGCTGGGTCAACAGCACGGTCGGTTGCGCATGCCCCACCACCGGGATCAACACCGCGGCTGGGCGGATCGGCTGTTCGCGGGCGATGATCTGCAGCATCCGATCGGTACCCTCGTCGCCGCTCCGGGGAACCACGCTGGCGTCGGTCAACCCTGCGGGAATGTCGAAGCGCAGCCGCGCGCGGGCCCGATCGAAGAACTCCACTGAGCCGATCGCGGCAGGGTCGGTCTTCAGCATCGGCTCGTTCAAAGCGCGCCCCTCACCTGCTCCGCATCCGCCATCGCAAAGAATTCGCCGGCCGACGCGATCCCGAACATTGGACGACCATCGACCACTCGCTCCTCGCCCATGTCAACCAGATCATAATAAAGCGCCCGCGTGACCTTGGCCCACAGGTCGGCGCGGACGTGAAGATAGGGCGTGAGGCCGCCGTCGGCCGCGGCCTCGAATCGCAGCCGGTGCCCGGAATCGCATGGCACCCAGTCGTCGACGTTGGTGCGGAAGCGCAGCAGCCGGCCTCGATCATCCGTTTCCTTGAGCATCTCAACCGCCAGAAACGGCGCATCGTCGACGCGGATGCCGACCTTCTCCACCGGAGTCACGAGAAAGTGCTTGCCGTCCTCACGCTTGAGTATTGTGGAAAACAGCCGGACCAAAGCGGGTCGTCCGATCGGTGTACCCATGTAGAACCATGTACCATCGCTGGCGATTCGCATGTCGAGATCGCCGCAGAACGGCGGATTCCACAAATGCACGGGCGGCAGCCCTTTTGCGGGACCGGCGTTTGCAGCGTCCCTGACGGCAGCAGTCAGTCCTTCGAGGCCCTGATGGGTGGTCTGCCCTTGCTTCGCCATTGTTTACCCTGAGGTTGATTGCCTCGATCTGGCACGATTGGTGCACGTCTTCCGGTGTGTGTAGGCGAGTTCCCTCGGGTGAAACCTTGAGGTCAAGTCGCCACATCGTGATACAGTTCATACCCCTAAATACCGATAATGTGGGGATAGTTTAACTCAACGAATACATGGCCTTCGCATAAGTTTATGCAGGGGTGCATGACATGACGTCGCAATCGGCGGCGTTTGGACAAGGAGTGACCAATGGCTGGCGCAGACAGTGTCGAAAAACTTGAGGACGTGATCGTCCGCTCGGCCGAACAGGTCGCCGGCCAAATCCGCGCCGCGAAGGATGCGATCTCCACAGTTATCTTCGGTCAGGACCGGGTGATTGAAAATACCCTGGTGACGATCCTGTCCGGCGGTCACGCGCTTCTAATCGGTGTGCCCGGTCTCGCCAAGACCAAGCTGGTGGAAACCTTGGGCATTACGCTCGGGCTCGACGCCAAGCGCATCCAGTTCACGCCAGACCTGATGCCCTCGGATATTCTGGGCGCGGAGGTGCTGGACGAGAGCACTTCCGGCAAGCGGTCGTTCCGCTTCATCTCCGGACCGGTGTTCGCTCAGCTTCTGATGGCCGACGAAATCAACCGCGCCAGCCCGCGCACCCAGTCCGCGCTGCTGCAGGCGATGCAGGAGCAGCACATCACGGTTGCGGGCGCGCGCCACGATTTGCCGAAGCCGTTCCATGTGCTCGCGACCCAAAACCCGCTGGAGCAGGAAGGCACCTACCCACTGCCGGAGGCCCAGCTCGATCGCTTTCTGATGGAGATCGACGTCGACTATCCCGATCGCGACGCCGAGCGGCGCATCCTGTTCGAAACCACGGGCGCGGACGAGACGCTCGCCAAGGCCGCCATGAACGCGGATATCCTAATCACCGCGCAACGATTGGTGCGCCGACTGCCGGTCGGCGACTCCGTCGTGGAAGCGATCCTCTCGCTGGTGCGCTCCGCGCGTCCGGGTCCGGAAGGCGGCGAGGCCGGCAAGCTGATCGCCTGGGGGCCGGGTCCCCGCGCCAGCCAGTCACTGATGCTCGCGGTTCGTGCGCGCGCATTGCTCGACGGCCGCCTGGCGCCTTCGATCGACGACGTGCTCGATCTGGCCGAGCCGATTCTCAAGCACCGCATGGCGCTGACGTTTTCCGCCCGTGCCGAAGGCCGCACCATTCCTGACGTGATCCGGCAATTGAAGACGCGGATTGGTTGATGGCCGCGGAGACCAGGCACACAACCCAGGAGATCATAGCGATCCGACGTGCCGACGGCGAAAGCCGAACGCTCGCCGCATCGCTGCCGCGCCTTGTGCTTGAAGCTCGCCGCATCGCCGCCAACGTCATTCACGGCCTGCACGGGCGGCGGCGCGCCGGCGCCGGGGAAAGCTTCTGGCAATATCGCCGCTTCGTTTCGGGCGAGCCATCCCAGAGCGTCGACTGGCGGCGCTCGGCGCGCGACGATCATCTCTATGTCCGCGAGCAGGAATGGGAGGCCGCGCACACCGTGTGGCTGTGGCCGGACCGCTCGCCGTCGATGGCGTTCGCATCCAAACAGGCGCGCGACAGCAAGCTGGAGCGCGGGTTGATCGTGACCTTCGCGCTGGCCGAACTGCTGGTCGCGGGCGGCGAACGGGTCGGCGTTCCCGGCCTGATGACCCCGACCGCAAGCCGCAGCGTGATCGACAAGATGGCGCAAGCGATGCTGCACGATGATGCAGCCCGCCTGAGCCTGCCGCCGTCATTTGTGCCGTCGGCGCTGGCCGAAATCGTGGTGCTGTCGGATTTCTGGTCGCCGATCGGCGAAATCAGGACCATGCTCGCCGGATTATCGGCATCCGGCGCGCACGGCACCCTGGTGCAGATCGTGGACCCGGCAGAAGAAAGCTTCCCCTATTCCGGCCGGATCGAGTTCGTCGAGCCGGAAGGCGGCGGCGTCATCACCGCGGGCCGCGCGGAAAAATGGGCGGACGACTACGTTGCGCGGGTCGCACGTCACCGTGACGAGATTCGCAGCGAGACCAACAAGCTGGACTGGCTGTTCTCGACCCACACCACCAGCCGCTCTGCCGCCGAACTGCTGCTGTTCCTGCACAGCGGCATGATGGTGAGCAAGGGAAGCGCGCGCTTCGCGACCGTCAAGGCGGGGCGAAGCGCATGATCGCAGGGCTGCCTCTCACTTTCGCCGAACCATTTCTGCTGCTGGGTCTGTTGAGCCTGCCCGTGCTGTGGTGGCTGTTGCGGGTGATGCCGCCGCGGCCGCGGCGCATTGAGTTTCCGCCGACGCGGCTGTTGCTGGACATCGCGCCGAAAGAAGAAACCCCGTCGCATACACCATGGTGGCTGACGGCGTTGCGGCTTGCAGCCGCGACGCTGGTGATCCTGGCCGCCGCGGGGCCGATCTGGAATCCGCAAACCGGCCTTGCCGGCAATAGCGCGCCGCTTGTCCTCCTGCTCGACGACGGCTGGAGCGCGGCCTCGAGTTGGGACATCAGGATCAAGGCCGCGGACGAATTGATTGCGAATGCCGACAGCAACCGGCGCGGCGTTGCGCTGGTTCCGCTGTCGGAGCCCGCGCGCGACATCACACTGATGCCGGGGGGCACCGCGCGCGTGGCGTTGCGCCAGCTTGTGCCCAAGCCCTACTCGATCGAAAGGGTCGAAACGCTGCCCGCGATCGAGCGTTTCCTCAAAGCCACCGGCGACAGCGAGATCGCCTGGCTGTCGGATGGCGTCGATACCGGACGAGGGCCGGAGTTTCTCGAAGGGCTGAGCAAGACAATCGCGGATCGTGCATTGACGGTTTTTGAAGGCGGCACTCCATCCCCGCTCGCTTTGGTCGCCGCCGAGAACGCCGCGGCGAAGATGACTGTGAAGGTGCTGCGCGCCGATGGCGGCGTTGCCGCGGGCATCGTGCGGGCGATGGATCCAAAAGGCTCGCCGATCGGCGAAGCCCGCTATACGTTTTCGCCACGGGATCGCGAGACCGAAGCGGCGTTCGATCTTCCGGTGGAGCTGCGCAACGACATCGCGCGCCTCGAAATATCGGGCGAACGATCGGCGGGCGCGGTGCAACTGCTCGACAAGCGATGGCGCCGGCGCGCCATCGGCATCGTCAGCGGATCGACCAACGATACCGCGCAGCCGCTGCTGGCATCGACATTCTACCTCACCCGGGCGCTGGCGCCGTTCGCCGACGTGCGGCTGGGCGATCGCGGCGCGCCGCAACAGGCGATCACGCAGTTTCTCGACCAGAAGCTGCCGATGATCGTGCTCGCGGATGTCGGCACGCTGTCGCCCGAAATTCGCGAGCGCATAGCTGCGTGGATCGAGCAAGGCGGGGTGCTGGTGCGTTTTGCCGGCCCGCGTCTGGCGCAGGCGGATGACGATCTGGTTCCGGTAAAGCTGCGCCGCGGCGGACGCAGCCTCGGCGGCAGTCTTACCTGGGAAAAGCCGCAGCACCTTGCCTCGTTCGCGGCCGATGGACCGTTCGCCGGTCTGCCGGTGCCGAAGGACATCACCGTCAGCCGGCAGGTGCTCGCCGAACCGGATGCGGTGCTGGCGACCAAGAGCTGGGCCTCGCTGGAGGATGGAACCCCGCTGGTGACGGGCGAACATCGCGGCAAGGGCCTGGTGAGCCTGTTTCATGTCAGCGCCGACATGCGCTGGTCCGATCTGCCTATGTCCGGCAGCTTTGTCGAGATGCTGAGGCGGATCGTCGACGCATCAGGCTATACGTCCAATCCGGGTGCCGGCGTGGCGGGCGAAGCCAAGGTCGAAACCGTAGCGCCGCTGCGGACGCTGGATGGTTTCGGGGCGTTCGGACCACCGCCCTCAACCGCGAAGCCGCTGGCGGCCGACTTCCGGGACCGGGCGACATCGGACCATCCGCCCGGATTCTATGGCCCGGCCGACGGCCCTCTCGCGGTCAATGCGCTGGCGGCGGCGGATCGCATCGCGCCGCTCGATACCGCTGGCCTGCGCGCGCGGCGTGCCAGCTACACCAATGCCGAACCGCGCGATCTGCGCGGCATCCTGCTGTCGTCGTCACTGGCGCTGTTTTTGATCGACGCGATCATCGTCGCTGTGCTTGGCGCCGGCATCGCCGCGTTGCTGCGGCGCCGCGCCGCGCCTGCTGCGCTGGCGCTCGCGCTGCTATTGTCCACGATATTGGCGGCGCCATCGCCGTCCCGTGCCGACAACAACGATGATTTCGCGATCAAGTCGGTCTCGCAAACCCGGCTCGCTTATGTCGTTACCGGCAATGCCGACGTGGATTCCATCGTCAAGGCAGGGATGTCCGGGCTGACGTTGTTTCTCGCGCAGCGCACGGCATTGGAAGCCGGCGACCCCGTTGGCATCGACCCTGCACGCGACGAACTGGCGTTCTTCCCGCTGATCTACTGGCCGGTTGTGCCCGGCGCGGCGAAGCCGCCGCAAGACGCCATCAACCGCATCGACGCCTACATGAAACAGGGCGGCACCGTCGTGTTCGACACCCGCGATGCCATCGAGGCACCGCCGGGAGAAGGCGGCGCATCGCAGACGCAGGGAATGCTGGCATTGCGCAATATTCTCTCCTCGCTTGACGTTCCCGAGCTTGAGCCGATTCCACGCGAACACGTGCTCACCAAGACGTTCTATCTGCTGCACGATTTCCCGGGCCGGTTTAACTCCGGCCAGACCTGGGTTGAAACCTTGCCGCGTGACGAGGACGAAGAGGCAGCCTCCCGGCCGGCCCGGGGCGGAGACGGCGTCTCACCGATTATCATCACCTCGAACGATCTCGCCGGTGCCTGGGCGATACGCCCCGACGGCCAGCCGATGCTGCCGCTGACACCGGGCGAGCCCAAGCAGCGCGAATTCGCCTTCCGCGCCGGCGTCAACATCGTGATGTATACGCTGACCGGAAACTACAAGGCCGACCAGGTGCATGCGCCGGCGCTGATCGAACGGCTCGGACAGTAGGAACGCAATATGCAGTACGGCATCGCGTTTACACCGCTCGTCCCCTCGCTGGTGCTGTGGCTCGCGCTGGCAGCCATCGCCGTGATCGCCGTCCTGCTCCTGCTCGGCCGCGCGCGCGGCGCGGCGGTGCGCGTGACAGCGCTGGCGCTTATCCTGCTGGCGTTGGCCAATCCGTCATTTACCCGCGAGGACCGCGAGCCGTTATCGTCGGTCGCCGCTGTCGTGATCGACAAGAGCCCCAGCCAGAATTTCGGCGAGCGCAACCGCGAAACCGCGAAAGCGCAGGAGGCATTGGTCGATAGCCTCAAGACCATCAAGGGGCTGGAGGTGCGGGTCGTCGAAGCCGGCCAGGCCGACGGCGAAACCGATGGCACGAGGTTATTCGGCGCGCTGTCGTCGACGCTGTCGGACGTTCCCGTCGATCGCGTCGCTGGTGCATTTCTGATTACCGACGGCCGGGTGCATGACATTCCTGCCAACGCGGCGGGGCTTGGATTTCAGGCCCCGGTGCATGCGCTGATCACGGGACGCAAAGACGAGCGCGACCGGCGCATCGCGATTTCCGCAGCCCCCCGCTTCGGCATCGTCGGACAGGTCCAGACCATCACCTACCGGCTGGACGATCAAGGCGTCAGCGGTGACCGCGCCAAGATTGTGGTGCGTCGCGACGGCGAAGTGATCAACGAGCGCACCGTGCAGAGCGGGCAGACCGTCAACGTCGAGATCGATATCAAGCACGCCGGGCCTAACATCGTCGAGATCGAGGCCTCACCGCTCGATAATGAGCTGACACTGGTCAACAACCGCGCAGTGGTTGCGATCGACGGCGTGCGCGACAAGTTGCGGGTGCTCTTGGTCTCGGGCGAGCCGCATTCCGGGGAACGAACCTGGCGCAACCTGCTGAAGTCCGACGCCAGCGTCGATCTCGTGCATTTTACGATTTTGCGCCCCCCTGAAAAGCAGGATGGGACGCCGATCAACGAATTGTCCCTGATCGCGTTTCCGACCCGCGAACTGTTTCAACAGCATATCAACGAATTTCAATTGATCATCTTTGACCGCTATGCGCGCCAGGGCGTGCTGCCGATCGCCTACTTCGACAACATCGCGCGCTACGTTCGCGCCGGCGGCGCGGTGCTGGTGTCGGCAGGTCCCGATTACGCCTCGACCACCAGTATCTGGCGCACGCCGCTGGATTCGGTTTTGCCGGCCGAACCGGTCGGTGTCACCGAGAAGCCGTTCTACGCGCATCTGAGCGACGCCGGCAAACGCCATCCGGTGACGCGCGGGCTGGACGGGTCCGCCAGCGAGCCGCCGCACTGGAGCCGGTTCTTCCGTACTGTCGAGACGCGCAATGCAACCAGCCCGCCGGTCATGACCGGCGCCGACGGCAAACCGCTGCTGCTGCTGTCGCGGTTTGGCGAGGGCCGCGTCGCATTGCTGCTGTCGGATCACATCTGGTTGTGGGCACGCGGCTATGAGGGCGGCGGACCGCATCTCGACCTGCTGCGGCGCATGTCGCATTGGCTGATGAAGCAGCCCGATCTCGACGAAGAGGCGTTGCGGCTGCAGGTCCAGGGCAAGGACCTGGTGGTGCTGCGCCAGACCATGGCCGACAGCGTCACGCCGGTGACGGTGACTTCGCCGTCGGGTGCGACGCGCGAGCTGACGCTGAGCGCCAGCGAACCCGGGACGTGGCGCTCGACGATCCCCGCCAACGAACTTGGTCTGTGGCAGGCGACCGATGGCACGCTGAAAGCCTTGATCAATGTCGGCCCGACCAACCCGAAGGAATTCTCGGAAGTTACCTCCACCACCGAAATGCTGAAACCGCTGACGCAGGCCACCGGCGGCGACGCCCGGCGCGTCGTGGATGGCTCCAGCATCGAGCTTCCCCGCATCGTACCGGTGCGTGCATCCGGGGTGTTTCGCGGCGACGGCTGGATGGGCGTGAAGATGCGCGACGCGAGCGTCGTCAAAGGCGTCG
>WNFS01004515.1_pt1 | contig 10627 bp, 10 predicted proteins | sample 5400141 | NCBI WGS metagenome assembly WNFS01 (sample SAMN13153358, study PRJNA577476) | soil metagenome | isolation source: 60 cm saprolite under Madrone tree | place: USA:California | collected 2016-06-14
CGCGCGCCCATGGTGAAAATGTCGCGAAGAATACCCCCGACTCCCGTGGTTGCGCCCTGAAAAGGTTCCACGTAACTCGGATGATTGTGCGATTCGATTTTGAACGCCGCGACGAGTCCGTCTCCAATATCCACGACGCCCGCGTTTTCTCCTGGGCCTTGCACGACGAGCTTGCCGCGAGTCGGGAGCCGCTTCAGGTGCACTTTGCTCGATTTGTAGGAGCAGTGCTCGCTCCACATCACGCTGAAGATGCCCAGCTCCGTGATGTTCGGATCGCGCCCCAGAATTTTTTGGACGCGCGCGTATTCTTCGGCAGTGAGGCCGTGTTCGGCAGCGATCTCGGGCGTAACTTTAATTTCGGTAGCTGCAGTGGCCATTAAGCCGTGGCCTTTGCGGCGCCGACGAGCGCTTCGACCATGGAACGGAAAATCGTCAGGCCGTCCGTCGAGCCAAGCGCGAATTCGACGGCGCGCTCGGGGTGCGGCATCAACCCCGCCACGTTGCGCTCGCGATTGCAGATGCCGGCAATATTGTGAACAGCGCCGTTGGGATTTCCGGCGTCATCAGCTTCTTGTGCGGTCGCAAAGCGACCGACAGAGGCATCCGGCGTGGTGTAACGGAAAATTACCTGGCGATTTTTCTCGAGCTCCGCGAGCGTGGCTTCGTCGCAATTGTAATTGCCATCCGAGTGCGCGATGGGAATCTTCAGAATCTGGCCTTTCGCAGCGGCATTCGTAAAAGGCGTGTCCGTTTGTTCGACGCGAATATAGACGTGGCGGCAAATAAAGCGCAGGCCGCTATTGCGCATCATCGCGCCGGGGAGCAGGCCCGCTTCGCAGAGAATCTGGAAACCGTTGCACACGCCAAGGACCAGGCCGCCGCTGTTCGCGAATTTCTCGACCGATTTCATCACCGGCGAAAAGCGCGCGATGGCACCGGTGCGTAAGTAATCGCCGTAGGAAAACCCGCCGGGCAAAATGATCGCGTCGGAATTGGCGAGATCCTGCGACTGGTGCCAGATGAACTCGACCGGTTTCTGCAGGACGTTTCCGAGGGCGTAAAACGCGTCGTGGTCGCAATTGGACCCGGGAAAAACGACGACTCCAAATTTCATGAGGTTGCGGCTCCCTGAAACATTTGGGGAGTTCCTATTTTAGCACAGCAGAGCCCGTTCGATGCATCGACCAAGGAAAAGCAGAAATGCTAACGCAGAGTACGCAGAGACATCGCAGAAATAAAGAAAAACGTCCGTCTCAGAGGATGGCCGCTACAGAGAGCGGCCTGCGGGGCCGGAGGCGGCCGGTGCAGAAGCATCCGGCGCGGACTTGGGCATGGCCTGAGCTGCGCCATCCAGTCCCAACACGTTCACCAAGCTGGAGTTGGAGGGCACGATGTATTTTGTGTTTTGCGCCAGCGTATTGTTAAGAACTTCCAGGCGCCGCATCGTTTCGGCGCGTTCCTTGAAATACGTTTCCGCTGCGTTGGATACCAGTTTGATTGCTTCCGCTTCCGCATTCGCCCGGGTGATACGCGCCTGCGCGTCGCCTTCGGCCTTTAAGATTTCCGACTGCTTCTTGCCTTCAGCCTGCAAAATCTGGCTTTGCTTGATGCCTTCGGCTTCCAGGACGGCAGCGCGCTTCTCCCGCTCCGCTTTCATCTGACGGGACATGGCATCTGTGATGTCGCGCGGCGGCTCGATTTTCTGCACTTCGACTCGTGTAACTTTGCAGCCCCAGTTGTTGGTGGCTTCGTCCAGCACCTCGCGCAAATTCGTATTGATCATGTCGCGCGCCACCAGTGTTTCGTCCAGCGTGCGGTCTCCGATCAAATTACGCAGATTCGTTTGCGCCAGCGTGGTGCAGGCATATCCGAAATCCTGCACTTCATATTGCGACTTCACCGGATCGATGACCTTGTAGTAGACCACGGCGTCAACTTCCACCGTCACGTTGTCCTTGGTGATCAACTTTTGCGGCGGGACGGTGATCACTTGCTCGCGCATGTCCACACGCACAATGTCGTCGACGAAGGGCAGGATGAACGTGAGTCCCGACTGCGCCATGGCGTGATATTTCCCCAGCCGCGTGATTAATCCCTTTTCATACTGCTTCACTGTCCGCGCCGCTTTTGCCAGCGTCACCAGAGCAAAAATCACAACAACGAAGAGCAGCACCACAACCAAGAAGCTGACGTTCGGATCCATAATCGATCACCTCACCTTAAGTGTCACACCTTCGACGGACTGCACCGTTACGATTGCGCCTGTCTCGCGCGCTGGATCTTCCACGTTGGCCAGCTCCGCGCGCCATACTTCATCGCCCAGTTTCACCATGCCCGGCTGACGCGCCGCGATACGCTTGGTCACCACGCCGGTCTTGCCCATCACCGCGTCGGCGTTGCTGGCGTGCTCCTTCACCGTCAACTTGGCCTTCAACCAGCGCCGGAATAGCGCGAGATAGACCAGCGCGAGCCCCGCCGCCGAGAGCAATCCAACGTTTGCCGAACCGAAAAGAATGCCGACCGCGCCGCCAGCAGCGAGGGACGCGCCTACCAGCGCCAGGTCAAATCCCGTGAGCGCCCCAAGAGCGAGCTCAATAATCACGCAGACGATGCCGCCGATCACCAGCACCCAATTCAGCCAATTGCCCACGGAGAGACTCCTTGCGCTTCACGTACCGCGGACGATAGCACTGGCCAACATCGTATTCAATGATGGGTGAGGGAAATGCAGGGAGGACGATGGTGCGTCGAGTCTCAGCCAGAAAACCGCTATTTTCTCTTCTTCGGGGCCGTGCGCCGCTTTGATTTCCTTTTTCTCGACTTTTTCCCTGGCTTGGCTTCCGCCGCCAGTTCGCGTCTCCGTTTCGCGGCCCAGCCGGCTTTATTGGCTTGGCGGCCGCGCGCGATTCCCAAGGCATCTGCGGGGACGTTTTCCGTGATCGTCGAACCTGCCGCGATGTACGCGCCATTGCCGATTCGAACAGGCGCAATCAGAGCGGAATCGCTCCCGATAAACACTTTATTCCCTATCGTGGTCGGAAATTTGTGGAAGCCATCGTAGTTGCAGGTGATCGTGCCGGCGCCGATGTTTGCTTTCGTGCCGATCTTTGTATCACCGAGATACGAGAGGTGCATCGCCTTGGTGCCTTCGCCGATGGTGCTCTTCTTCAGCTCCACGAAATTGCCGATGCGCGAATCCGCTTTCAGATGATTGTTCGGGCGAAGGCGCGCGAAGGGGCCAATGATCACGCGGTCGTCGAGGCGGCTTTGCGCCACGACGCAATGCGGCTCGATGGTTACGTCGTCGCCCAGAGTCGCGTCGGTGAGCACGCTTCCCGTTCGAATGGTGCAGCGCATGCCAATTTTCGTTTTGCCGAGCAGTTGCACGCCAGGTTCGATGACCGTGTCTTCACCCGCGACGACCTCCGGATCGATCACCACCGTTTCCGGCAACTGAATGGTCACGCCTACCTCCATGAGCGCGCTGCGCTTCCACTCCCGGAAGATGCGGTCGACTTCAGCAAGGTCCGCTCGTGTGTTGCAGCCAAGAACTTCACGCGGATCCGCAGCCACGTGGGCAAGCACGGTCTCGCCTTTCGCGTTCAGGACGGCGATTGCGTCGGTCAGGTAGAGTTCGCGATGCTTGTTGTTGGGCTTCACCTGAGCAAGAGCCGGCCAGAGTTTTTCCAGCGTGAAGCAGTAAATCGCGGAATTGATTTCGTTAATCTCGCGCTGCTCATCGGTGAGTTGCGATTCTTCGACGATGGCCGATACCAGGGTCTCGGATTTCCGAATAACTCGGCCATAACCGGACGGATCGGCGAGCACAGCGGAGAGGATCGTTGCGGCCGCGTCTCCCTTACGATGCCCAGCCGCGAGGGCCTTCAACGTTTCCGTGCGAACGAGCGGAGCGTCACCCGCGATTACGATCGCGAACTTTGCCCGGCCCAAGGCGCGCTTTGCCACTTGCATGGCGTGGCCTGTGCCGTTTTGCGGCTGCTGGAGAACTGCCACTCCGCCGAGCGGCTCGACGAGGGCGGCTACCTGTTCCGCCTGATGGCCGACGACGACGACGGTCTCCCGCGGTTTCAGCGGCGCGCAGGAGCGGACAACGTGCTCGACGAGCGTGCGTCCACCCGCGCGGTGGAGCACTTTTGCCAGGCTGGATTTTAGGCGCGTGCCCTTTCCCGCAGCCAGGATCACGATTGCCAGATCTTTGTTTGACATGGTTTCAGCCCATTCTGCGGGAGCGGCGAGAGTTTCGCAATGAAGGGATGCAGGTAACGCAGCGAATGCCTAATCGGCAGCCGGGGCGGGAGCGAGGCTGGTCAGGTAGGGCTCCCTCTCGGAGCGGGAGGACTCTTCCGTGGTGATGGTCCAAAGCGAGGGGTCGGTCAGGAGTTGGCTGACAAGCTGGGTGTGCAGGGCATGGCCGGCTTTGTGGGCCTCGACGTGGGCTAGGAGTGGCAAGCCTGCCAGCGCCAGGTCCCCAATGAGGTCCAGGGCCTTATGCCGGCCAAATTCATCGGGAAAACGCAGGGGCCCGTTCATGACGCCATCGTTGGTGAGAACGATAGCGTTTTCAAGAGAGCCTCCGCGAATGAGGCCCATGGCCTTGAGGGGTTCGATATCGCGTTCGAAGCAAAACGTTCGGGCACGAGCAAGCAGGTGGCGGAAAGTCTCCGGGCTGACCACCATCTCTACTTCCTGCTGGCCGACGAGGGGGTGCGGAAAATCCACGTAGCAGCGCACACGAAATTCATCGGCGGGATAGATGCCGATGCGGCGGTCACCTTCGACGACTTCGAGAGGCTTCAAAACCTTCAAGTAGCGGCGCCTTCTGCGGAGCTTTCGAACGCCGCACTCCTCCAACATTTGCATAAAGGGCTCGGCGGAGCCATCCAGGATCGGTATTTCAATCGAATCAATGTCGATGAAAATGTTGTCAATGCCGCAGGAATAGATGGCGGCGAGCAGGTGCTCGGTGGTGGAGAGCAGAACGCCCTGCTTCATGAGGCTCGTTGCATAGCTTACGCGCGCGACGTTGTGGCCCTGCGCCTCGATAGGAAAGTTATCGAGGTCCACGCGGCGAAAAACGATGCCGGTTTCGGCCGGCGCAGGGGCGAGACGAACGTGGCCGTAGACCCCTGTATGAAGTCCTATGCCTTCAGCGACGGCCGAGCGCGCGATGGTAGTCTGAAACATTCGTATTCTCAATAGTAGCACCTTGCGGACCAGACTCAACTCGATTTGTGCTTTATTATCAATAGCTTAAGCACACTCCCAAGCCTGATTTGAGGATGCCTGTGGTTAATACACAACATTTTGGCCTGGAGCAGCGTGTCTTTTTGGGACAATCGGCTCCACCGTTACTTCCGCGAGCTTCCCTTTTCTTTCTTACCGCGTCCCAAACAATTGCAGTGTTATAATCAGAACTTGTAGATTTTCTGGGACAGGTGAGGAATGAATCGAGCGGCTCGCATTGGCGTCGTAGTAGTTTCGGTGGTGATCTTCTGTTACGCGGGACTGGGACACGTCCTGGGACGTGCGACCGATGATAAGGCTTACAAGTCACTCACGGTTTATGGCGAAGTCCTTCAGAAGATTCAGCAGGACTACGTGGATGACCCGAACATGCATACGGTGACGGCGGGTTCCCTCCACGGGCTGCTCGAATCGCTTGACTCGCAATCCAGCTATCTGACCCCGCGGGAATACGACGAGTACAAGAAGAAATTGCGGAATTCCGGCACCGGCGAGACGGGCCTGACGCTCAGCAAACGCTACGGGTATGTGATCGTCCTCTCCGTTCTTCCGGATAGCCCGGGAACCAAAGCGGGCGTTCGAAGCGGCGACATCTTCGAATCCATTGGCGGGTTTACGACGCGGGACATGTCCGTGGGCCAGGCTCTGAACCTTCTGTCCGGGCAGCCCGGTACCGGCGTTAAAGTAGCAGTCATTCGCCGTGGAAAAGCCACGCCCGATGAAGTCGATATCGTCCGCGAGAAATTGGCTACACCGAAGATCATCGTCCAGAAGGCAGATCCGGACATTCTCGTGCTGCGCTTGCCGTCGCTGGATGCGGGGCGCGCCGATGAAATACGCAACCGCTTGCTGGACGCGGAGAAACAGGGCGTTCGCAAGGTCATTGTGGATGTGCGCGAATGCGGGCGCGGGCCGGTCTCGGAAGCGATTTCCCTGGCGCGGCTTTTCGTGCCGTCCGGGACCATCACCACACTTCGCGGCCAGACCGTTTCGGCGCAGGTTTTTTCGGCTGAACCGAAGCAAGTGGTATGGAAGAACTCTGTTTCGGTGCTGATTGACGCAACCACCTCGGGAGCTGCGGAAGTTTTCGCGTCCGCCATCGTGGCGAATCATCGCGGCGACGTCGTGGGAGAGCGCACCTTTGGCTTGGCGTCCGAGCAGAAACTGATCACCATGGATGACGGCGCGGCGCTGATTCTCACCGTGGCGAATTACTACAATACCGGCGGGAAATCGATTCTGGAAGAAGGAATTACTCCCACGGAAGTCGTGCGTGCCGTTCCAGACGATGCGGATTCCGGCGATGACGATGCGGCGCCGGCGCCTGAGCCCCAGAAAGAACCGGGCCTTGGCCCGCGGCCGCTTTCACCGGAGGATCCGATCTTCCACCGGGCGCTGGACCTCTTGAAGACTCCCGCAAAAAAGGCCGCGTAGTTTTCCGTGGTCTTTCGGGACGCTCTGAAGACATCATATTCCTCCTTCTCAACCGATACTCAAGCAAATCTAGCCCGGCTTGCCGGGTTTGTTCTTCTGTTTGGCCTGAGCTGGGCCACGGTTGGTTGCAAGAAGCCGGAACCCGCGCGCCCCGCGCCGGCGAAAGTTCACGCCATCACGCGGGAACTCGCTGCCGCGGCTAAATCGGCGGCGCCCACCGGTTCCGAAATCCGCGTGGCGTTCCAGTCTCCCCCTGCAAATGGAGGCGTCACCGATCATCTGGACATCACACTATTTTCGACCGGACCGGATTCCGCTACACGGACTCAAGTTGCGAAAATCCAGCAATCCTTAACTGCTGTAGCGACCCGTCATGGCCTCACCGAAGAGCCATCGGAAAGCCGCGAGGGAGTACACTTTTTTTTCCTAAAGTCGGGCGTTCGAACGCACGCGATTCACATCCACGCGGGTGCGAAAGCCTTACCGCACACCGGTGACACTCCCAGCCCGCCTGCTGCACCGAAGCTCGCGATTATTTTGGATGACCTCGGCAGTGACCGCGCCGCTGCCGAAGCGATCTTTGCGCTGCCCTATCCGCTGACCATTTCCGTCTTGCCAAATCACGAGCATTCCACTGAAATTGCGGACGAAGCGCATCGCCGGGGCTACCAGGTGATGCTGCATCTGCCGATGCAGTCCATCGCGAATGAAACTCCCGAAGCGCAGGAATTGCGCCCGGGCATACCGGCAACGCAGGTCACCGCCCTCGTCGAGCAGTTCTTGCAGAATGTCCCCGGCGTTGTAGGCATCAACAATCATCAGGGTTCGCAGGCCACTTCCGATCCCGAGCTCATGGATGAACTCATGCCGGTTCTGCGCGACAGGCGTCTCTTCTATGTGGATAGCCGGACTACGGCGGCGACGGTGGCCTTTGATACCGCCCAGAGCTTTGGGGTTCGCTCCGCCTTTCGAAACGTTCCGTTCCTCGATGACGTCGCGGAAGTCGCCGCCGTGCGCAAGCAACTGGAGTTGGCGCTGCGCGGCGCTCGCGAAAAGGGCGAGGCCATCGCGATCGGGCACCCGCACCCCGCAACGCTTCAGGCTTTGCGCCAGATCTTGCCCCGTGCGCAGGCGCAGGGAGTCCGCCTCGTCTTCGTATCCGAGCTCGTCCACTAAGAAAGCATTGCTGTCCTAGCTGGGGGTGGGATTCGAACTCTTCGCAGGATACAGCCGGTGCACAACCAGGGCGAGGATGGCCATCGTCAGGAAACTGAAAACGCTTCCTTCGGGGCCCACGGTGCCTCCTGTAAGCCACTTGGCGCCGTGTAGGGACGCGTTCGAAAGGTGCCCATCAAACACCATGCCGCTGTTCGGGACCGAATAGAGAAAAGTCTCGCCGAAATCAAAGCTTGCATGCCACCCGACCGCCAGCCAAAGGTTGCCCGTGCGGCGAAGCGTTAGAGCAAAGACCATCCCAATCATCATCACGGCCGCCGCGCCGATTGGCCCCTCGCCCGGGTTCTTTAGATGCACGTAGCCAAACGATCCGGAGAGCAAGATCGCCGCAGGCCAAAAGCCGATTCCGTCGGCCAAAGTAAACTGTGTGTAGCCGCGAAATAGAAATTCTTCGAAGAAGCCAACAAATACAAAGAAGATCGCCCACACGATCGCCCAGCGCAAAATGCCAGAGCCGTGTAACGCCAAAGCCCCAAAAGAATACCCGCCAAACGCGGAGATTAGACCGACCAGAGCCGAAATCTCTACTAAGCCGATCAGGAAGCCCTCCCAGAACAATTTGCCAAACGCGCCGTTCGCAGGTAGACCATAGACACCGGGCGAGCGGTGTTCGATGCGCGACATAATCAGCGCCGCTCCAAAAACCACGACCAAGCTGAATATCTCACCGGCAAAAAGATAGCGTGGAGAGAAGACGCCGCGTGTGGGACGGATGAAATGCTGGAGGACCATTCCGCCGCCAAACCCAATGGCCGCCACGAAAGCGGCATAGATGAGCAGGCGCCAGCCAGCGCGCAATCCTTTTTCATTCAAGAAGATCCCGCTCGCGGGCCCCATGGGCGGAGGGGGCGTCAGCGGCGGGAGTGAGGAAGGATCGGTAAGCGGTTCAGCGTCCAACAATCACCTCGAAAAAATGCAGGTTCCATTACCCCAGTCAGACGGGTGGAAGGATTCCCCGTGGGCGCGCAGTCCATATAAATAACTCAAAATATCTTTTGCAGGCAAGGATTCTTTGGAGGGACTATTTGTGCGGGCGTCTCTGCTTTGTCCTGCTACGAAATTAGTAGTTTCAAGATTCATTCTGCGATGAACTGCCAGATTCCCGGAATAAGCATGGCCCGCGTCTATTGCGTTACAGGAATTGTGGCGGCGCCAAGGATGCGGCGGCTCTTTTTCCCCTGTACGAAGACTACGGAATGCAAATTCTCGCGTTTCCATTCCGCGCGCAAGGGAACCGTTGCGTCTCCGGAAAAAGAGGTTTCGTCTCCGGCCTTCGCTTCACCGATCTTGCGAATACTTCGAACGACCGCGGCGTGATGCAAATCCTCCCCGGCATTTTCGCCGCGCTTCACCGCGGAATGCAGCCCCGTTTCGGTAATGGCGAGCCACACTTCCGCCGTATCACGGCCTGCCGTTTCCGGCAACCTGGTAATGCTTACGGACAAGCTTTCTGTTCCGGAATCCGGAGATTTTCCCGGTCGCAGGGTTACCCGCGCTCTCTGCTCCGCCGCGGCCTGCTGCACCGCTTGCAAGGCTTTCCGCGATTGGCTGCCCACAAACTCGGTTTTGCCATCTACCACCATTTGCGGCGTATAGGAATTGCCATTTCCAAGAACCCCGGCGTAGACCTGCTGCCGTGCCGTCCATTCGCCCGAGGAAAATGGATCCACCCAACCTAGTTCATTCCAGTAATCCACGTGCTCCTCAAGAGCGATTACTTCCGCATTGGCGATGGGTTGTTGCTGCGCCATTCGCGACAGTAAGTCGTCCGCGGGAGGACAGCTGGAGCAGCCTTCCGAAGTGAATAGCTCCACGACCACCGGCGTGCGTGTAGACCCCGCACCTGGGGAAGCCGATTGCGGCCGAGGCCGCATCACCGCCATTACCGCGAAAACAGATAGGAGGCTGAGCGTCAATCCAGCCAGAACGGACTTCATGGAAAATCTCCCCTAAGCAGCAGTGTATCTGATACTCAATCTTGCAAAAGGTTACCGGGATCTGGCCCAAAGACAGTACTTTGCGTCCCATAACCGATATGTTAGCTTTTACTGGTTATTGGAGACTTACTCTTGCCTTCCTCGCCTTCTTACATCCGGTTGCTTGGCGGTCGGCTCTGCCTCGACTTCGTCAACACGACCCCTTCGCACTCGGAGCTCTCCTGGGAGGGACTGGTTCTCCTACTGGAGGCCACCCGCATCGTCTCTGCGGATCGCAGAGTCCAACTTCTCGCTCTACCTCAATCGGATCCCTCGGCAGCACAAGGATTGCTCCTGAAAGCCCGGCGCCTGTCCGCGTCACTTCGCAAGGCCCTTACGGCCATGCACCGAAAGCATAGGATCGCCGCGGAATGGGTCGAGCCCATCAACGAAATCCTTCGGATCACGGAAGGACATGACGAATTGATTTTCGAAGACGGCGCGTGGCGCATGGAATTCGTCGCGCGCGAAGGCGGCTTGGATTGGCTGTTGGCTGCGATTGCCCGTTCGGCGGCGGAGCTTGTCGCCGAGGGTCCAAAGGCGCGTCTCCGAATTTGCGCCAACCCCCAATGCGGACTCTTTTTCTACGATAAGTCCCGCACGCATCGCCGCCGCTGGTGTTCCATGTCGGTTTGCGGAAACCGCAGCAAGGTATCCACCTTTGCGCGCAGGCATTCCCCCGCGCATGGGGATGCCTGACGCAATGCGCGATGCCC
>WNFS01036562.1_pt1 | contig 10625 bp, 12 predicted proteins | sample 5400141 | NCBI WGS metagenome assembly WNFS01 (sample SAMN13153358, study PRJNA577476) | soil metagenome | isolation source: 60 cm saprolite under Madrone tree | place: USA:California | collected 2016-06-14
TTACGCCCTTAGCGACAACAAACATCGGTGGTTCGCCCCATGAGTGTAATTGGGGCCTTTTCGATCATGCCTTCTTGGAAGGACTACGGGCAAAGCGGAAGTTATTGGTTCGTCCGCCGGATTATTGCCGGGAAACGCGCTTGTGTTGCCTTCTTCCGTTTCGCCCTGAAAGATCGTTGTAGCTCCACGCAGCAATCCGGAAATCGCGTTCCAGAAGCCGACTTCCGGGTAATGATCGTTGGGATCTCCGTTTCCAAACATTCCAATTATTGGCAAATCCTAGATAAACAGTTATACTGGCAAGGTAGACTTGCCAGTGCACCTGTTGTGTGCGTATTGTGAGATTGTTATGCCGCGAAAGACTTTTGAAATCGCCGTCGCCGACCTTACTCAGGCCATTGGGCTATTGGTGCGTCGTGTGCGCGCTGCCGCCGCCTCGCATGAACTTTCCTTGACCGAGGGTGCCGTCATGAAGCGCCTCGCTACAGACGGGCCTGCAACCACCGCCGAGCTTGCGCGCGCGGAAAGCATGAAACCGCAGTCGATGGGAACCACTATCGCGGCCCTTGAGGAAATGGGTATGGTCGCGCGCAAGCCGCATCCCACCGACGGCCGCCAAGTGAATATTGAGCTGACCGCCAAAGGCGCCGCCGTGCGCAAGAGCACCCGCGATGCAAAACGGGCCTGGCTGACGCACGCCGTCGCCCAGCTTAATGAACGCGAACGGAAAACGCTGTTTGCGGCTGGCGAGATCATCAAACGCCTGGCGGAGAAGTGACTACCAAGGACGCACGAACGCAGGCTGTGAACAAACCCGCGATCGGTTCGGATTCACAACAGACGTCTCTCCTCGGTTCGATGTCTCACGCCTGGCGAGCGCTGCGCCATCGCAACTTCAAGCTCTTCTTTTTTGGTCAAAGCATCTCTCTGATCGGCACATGGATGACGCGGCTGGCCACCACCTGGCTCGTCTATCGGCTAACCCACTCGGCGCTGCTGCTCGGCATCGTAACCTTCGCGGGGCAGATCGTTTCGTTTGCAGTGGGACCAGTTGCGGGCGTGTGGGTCGAACGTCTCAATCGCCGCAAGCTGCTGGTGTGGACACAGGCCGCTGCTGCTGTCCAGTCGCTCGCCATGGCCGCGCTCACGCTGGCGCATGTCATCAACCTCTGGGAAATCATCGTTCTCGCCACCTTGCAGGGCCTGATCAATGCATTTGACATGCCTGCGCGCCAATCTTTCCTCGTACAAATGGTCGAAGACCGCAACGACCTCAGTAACGCTATCGCGATCAACTCCTCGATGGTAAACGGCGCGCGGCTGGTCGGCCCGGCCATCGCCGGTTTGCTCATCGGAGCTTTCGGCGAAGGTTGGTGCTTTCTGGTCGACGGCGTTAGCTACTTCGCGGTGATCGCATCATTGCTGATGATGCGGATCAAGCCGTTGCAGATCCACCGCCCTGCCTCTAGCATGCGTGAACAAATCCGTGAGGGTTGGGATTATGTCCGTACATTTCGCCCAATCCGCACGATTCTTCTACTTTTTTCGCTTCTCTGCCTGATGGGCTACCCCTTTGCGGTGCTATTGCCGGTGTTCGTTGGAGAAGTACTGCACGGCAACGCAACCACTCTTGGCTGGCTAACCGGAGCATCAGGAATCGGCGCGCTGGTGTCGGCGCTTTCGCTTGCCATCCGCAAGTCGGTCGTCGGACTCACCCGCATGCTTCAGATCGCGGCCGCGATGCTCGGAGGCTCGCTGATTCTCTTTGGCATGTCGCATACGTTGTGGCTATCGCTGGCACTGATGTGTTTTGTTGGCTTCGGCTTGATGCAGAGCGCGTCGGTCAGCAACACGATCATCCAGTCGCTGGTGCCAGAGGACAAACGTGCCCGCGTGATGAGCTATTACACCATGGCATTTTTCGGCGCAGCGCCCTTCGGCAGCTTGTTCACTGGCGCGCTGGCTCACCGGATAGGAGCGCCGCGCACTGTCATTCTTACCGGCGCATTCTGCGCCGCCGGCGCGCTTTGGTTCACGTTTGAGCTGCCCAAAGTCAGAGCGGTCATGCGACCGCTCTACCAGCAGATGGGCTTGCTGCCCGCCCGTGACATAGATCTGATTTCCGACGTCCAGGAGCCGACACGATGAACTTTCGAATAGTCGCAACAATCCCACCCGCGAGGGAAAATTCACGATGAACTGGTACAACTACATCGCTTGTTTTTTCGCCGGAATGTTTCTCGCTAATGTCGTGCCTCACTTCGTGCATGGCATTTCTGGTGACCGTTTTCCGACCCCGTTCGCTCACCCTCCTGGAAAAGGATTGTCATCCCCAACCATAAACGTGATCTGACGTGATCTGGGCGCTGGTCAATCTGGTCGTAGGTTACATCCTGTTTCGAGTCGGAAAAGCTTCGCGCGGAGACGATTCGGCACTTGTAATTTTCTTCGCAGGCATCGCCGCGATGAGCACGATGTTGAGCGTGCGATTTACAAAGAAACAAGCTAAGTAACCGCCAGCGGAAAAGCTGGCGTGATGGCGATCGCCAAATCGAAAGGAAACACCATGCCTCTCACTAAACTAGATACCAACGCTGCCCTGATTGTGATTGACCTGCAAAAAGGCATTGTTGGTATTCCGACCGTTCACCCCGCCGGCGAGATCATCGGCCGTGCTGCCCAGCTCGCGCGCGCTTTTCGCGAGCGAAGTCTGCCAGTCGTTCTCGTAAACGTGACGGGCAGGGCTCCCGGCCGCACCGACGCCGGAACTCCGACGTTTTCGTTTCCTGCCGACTGGACCGAGTTCGTTCCGGAATTGGACCAGCGTCCCGACGATTACCCGGTTAGCAAGCAACGATTGGGCGCGTTCATCGGCACATCATTGCATGATTACTTGCTCCAGCGTGGCGTAACCCAAATCTTCTTGACGGGCATCGCGTCCAGTAGCGGCGTGGAATCGACGGCGCGCAGCGCATACGACTACGGCTACAACGTCGTGCTGGTCGTGGATGCGATGACCGACCGTGACGCTGACGCGCACCGTCATAGCGTAGAGAAGATTTTCCCCCGGCTCGGCCAGACGGACACAACCGACAACGTGTTGAAGGTACTGCGCGGCTGAAGGGGCGACTGTGCAGGGAATGCGTCAATGCACGATGGAAGAATAATCTACAGACGAGTATTCCGCCGAATCGACTCAGTTGCAACCTAAAGGGCAGTACTAAACAATTCGGATGGTTGCGGCCCTTGAAGCAGTTCTCCCGGACTTACAACAAGGGGGCCGGGGAGACCGATTCGTGGCGAAGTTGTCCTCCGCGGAACTTCGGATTCACAGCTTGCGAATGACCTTCATGAAGTCGTCCACTTTTCGGTTCATGGTCGCCTTGCTAACTTTCAGGTGCTGCTCCATGCTGATGCCGGTGAAGAAGGTCAAGATCATCCCGGGGAGTACTGTGGGTTTCATCGCGGATGTCTCGGCTTCGACATTTTTCGCGATTAGCTCTTTGAGAAGCTTGCGGCTCTTTTCAACGATTTCCTGCGCGGCGGGAGGAAGCAGCGCGAACTGGTTCATGGAATCGACCGAGAAACAGCCTTTCTGGCCCTCCAGGCTGCAGGGCCCGAGTTTTAGAAAGCGCTCGATGTTTTTCCATCCTAGCGGCTCGGCGGTCAGCAATTCTTCCTGCTGCCGTTTTCTCAAGTAGTGCCGCAAACTCTCCAAATACAGGTCTCCTTTGTCCGCGAACTCGGCATAGAGGCCGGATTTGTTTACGCCCGTGGCCTTTTCCAATTCCTGAAGGCTGGTATCCGCGAAGCCGTGTTTCCAGAAGACAGGCAGCGCCTTTTCCAAAACGCCTTCCCGGCTGAAGTTCTTTGGTCGGCCCATGCGTCCATTATGGCGTATTGAACTGGTCGGTGCAATATTTTTGCAACCGGAAGGATTTTCGCGCATCATAGTGAACTGAGCGGTTCATTAGTGCCGCCGCTTGGCATCGCCACGGAAGAAAAGGACGTGGAAGAAGAAGTAAAGCGGCTTACCGACGGCAAAGGAGCAAGGGTTGTCTTCGACGCGGTGGGTGGTCCATCATTCGCGAAGCTGGTCTCCTCGGCATCCATGGACGGTTTGGTCCGACGTATGGGGTTCTCAGCAAACAAATGAACTCGTTTCCGGCGGTTCAAGTCTTCCGGCGGCGTTTGACGATCCGTGGTTTCGCAGCGAACACGGGTCTCGAGGATAACGCCCGCCTAGACGCTCTCAAGGGCTACATCTTTCCGGGACTCGCGTCCGGTGCATTCAAACCCTGGATCGCGAAGACGTTTCCCTTCGAACGCATCGTCGATGCTCACCGCTATCTCGAGTCAAACGACCAGTTCGGGAAAGTCGCCGTCACCGTTTAGCGTGCCTCACGATTCGACCTGTCATTTCAACTCGCATTTACCCCCTTGCAGATTTGCTTCTGGCGTTCGTTCAATGACTCCAACGCGCGCCTGCGGGAGAGCTGACTGGGAATGTACGAGCCGCCCTCGGTGACCGGCTCAATCGGTATCCCTTCTCCCTTGTCGGCTGCGGATTTCTTCGCATTGTCCGTTCTTCCAATGTTAAGCAGCCCGCATGCCACGGTTCCCTCCATCGGCGTGATTTGGTTGAATTCAAAGGGGTTATAGAAATCAGGTCAGGAGAAACATGAATTGCCACCCGCCAACTGCGGCGTCTACGCCACACCCGGACACCAAATACGGCGTATGCTGCAGGGGGTTGGTGGAAAAAATGGGACGAGGTTTGCGATCAAGTTTTCGGGACAAATAATGAGGTAAGCGAAAAAAAATTGGGCCGACACTCTTCTTGAAACCTCTCAGCACACAGGAGATTACTGGTTTTCGCGAGTTCTCGCGAAATATTTATTCACCAGAGAAATTGAGGACCGTGCGATTCACCTTTTTCCCTTTGGTCATGAAGTTGCTGTTTCGTCGAGTGGTCGCCAGGACAGACACAGTACTTGAACCACAATCGAATCGACGCTCAAGACAAAGCCCCATGCAACATCGTGAGCACTTCACAGGTTCCCGAAAAGTGTCGCTGGCTACACCGCGGCGCTGATCTTGGTGAGAAGCGAATGCCCACTGCCGAGAAAAACCAATTTTTTTGTCCCTCATTATCCAAGCGAAGCATCCATTGCTTGGAAGCGAAATAGCAAGGAGCAATGAGGATGTCCAAGAAAAAAGTTGCGGACTTGCTGGTGGAGGTTCTCGCGGGAGCGGGAGTTCAGCGGATTTATGGTGTCTCCGGCGATTCGCTTAACGGCATCACAGACTCCATTCGCGCGGGGAAACAAATACAGTGGGTTCATGTCCGGCATGAAGAGACGGCAGCGTTTGCCGCAGGCGCGGAAGCGCATCTGGCGGGACGCCTGGCAGTCTGTGCGGGGAGTTGCGGTCCCGGGAATCTGCACTTAATCAACGGGCTTTACGACTGCCACCGTAGCCGTGTTCCTGTCCTGGCCATCGCGGCGCAAATTCCCAGCAATGAAATCGGCAGCGGATATTTTCAAGAGACCAGCCCGGAACATCTATTCGCCCAGTGCAGCCACTATTGCGAGCTCGTTTCTCACGCCGACCAGATGCCTCGCGTTCTGGAAATTGCCATGCAAACCGCAATCTCCAGGCGCGGCGTTGCGGTCGTGGTCATTCCTGGCGATATCGCCTTGCGAGATGCCGTTGAACAAGGGCCCCGCCTCCATTTTTCGCCGCCGAAACCCAAAGTGTGCCCTTCCGATGACGAATTAGCCGCTCTGGCAAAGGTCCTGAACAATGCCAAGAAGACCACTATTCTCGGCGGCGCCGGCTGTGCCGGAGCTCACGCCGAGTTGATCGCTCTCGCGGGCAAGCTAATAGCTCCGATTGTGCACGCGCTGCGAGGGAAGGAGTTCATCGAGTACGACAATCCGTTCGACGTGGGCATGACCGGCCTGCTCGGGTTTTCCTCCGGCTACCACGCCATGATGAACTGCGACGTTTTGCTGATGATCGGAACGGACTTTCCTTACCAGCAGTTCTTTCCCAAGGACGCAACAGTGATTCAAATTGACGTTCGCGGAGAACAATTGGGCAGACGCACGAAGGTCGATTATGGCTACATTGGAGACGCCAAGACAACCATAGCCGCCCTTCTCCCAAAGCTCGACCAGAACGAATTCGACACGCATTTGCAGACCTCGCTTGAACATTATCGAAAAGCGCGCAAGGGCCTTGATGAATTGGCGACAGATGGACAAGGCAAGAAGCCCATCCATCCTCAATATCTTGCCCGTGTGATGGACAAGCTCGCTTCGAAGGACGCTATTTTTTCCTGCGACGTAGGCACTCCCACGGTCTGGGCGGCCCGCTATCTGACGATGAACGGGAATCGTCGGCTGCTCGGATCCTTTAATCACGGTTCCATGGCCAACGCATTGCCGCAGGCCATTGGGGCGCAGGTCAGCCACCCTGGCCGTCAGGTGATTTCGTTGTCCGGCGATGGCGGTTTCGCCATGCTCATGGGCGATCTGCTCTCTCTTCGGCAGTTGAAGTCGCCGGTGAAGGTGATTGTCTTCAAGAACAATTCGCTGGCTTTTGTGGAGTTGGAAATGAAAGCCGCGGGCATCGTCGATTTTGGAACGGACCTGCAGAACCCTAGCTTCGCAAAGATGGCCGAGGCCGCTGGTCTGCTTGGGCTCACGGCCGAAACGCCGGATCAAGTTGAGCCCATGATTGCGCAAGCTCTCAAGCATGACGGGCCCGCTCTGGTCGAAGTCCTGGTGAGCCGGCAAGAGCTCTCCATGCCGCCGACCATCACTCTCGAGCAAGCCAAAGGGTTCAGTCTCTTCATGCTAAGAGCAGTTCTCAGCGGCCGCGGCGACGAAATCATCGACCTCGCGAAAGTCAATCTCCTCCGCTAAGTTCACGGCAAGTTTTTCAATCTCGAAAAAAGAGAAGAGAAAGGAAGCGACGAAAATGGCTACAAGACAGCAGACGGCACAATCGGGTTTTCCAGATGTTCCCCGCGGGATGGATCTCCTCAACCGGCAAGGGCTGAACAAAGGGACAGCGTTCACGGAGGAGGAGCGAACGAAATTCGGCTTGGACGGCCTTCTCCCGCCTCACGTCGAGAGCCTTGAAGAGCAAGTCGTCCGCGCTTACGAGACCTATAAGCGAAAGGACGACGATTTGGAGCGGCACATCTATTTACGCGCGCTCCAGGATACCAACGAAGTCCTATTCTACAGGCTCCTGCTGGACCACATCGAAGAAATGACGCCGATGGTTTATACACCGGTGGTCGCGCTGGCGTGCCAGCAATTTAGCCACATCTACCGAAGGCCGCGAGGATTATTCATCTCTTATCCGCTGCGCGACTCGATCCCCGTGCTTTTGCGGAATCGTCCCAATCCGGAGGTCGACGTAATTGTGGTCACGGACGGAGAGCGCATCCTGGGCATCGGCGACCAGGGCGCGGGCGGGCTTGGTATTCCGATCGGCAAACTATCCTTATACTCGCTCATCGGCGGGATCCGCCCGGAGCGCACACTCCCGATCGTTCTGGACGTGGGAACCAACAATAAGGAACGGCTTAACGATCCGGAGTACCTCGGATGGCGCCACGAACGGATTACCGGTCAGGAATATTTTGACTTCATCGATCAGTTCGTCCAGGCGGTGAAGCGGGAACTCCCCAACACTTGTCTGCAATGGGAAGACTTCGCGACCCCGCACGCCCGGCCGATCCTCCAGCGCTATCACGATGAATTGCTGACGTTCAACGACGACATCCAGGGGACGGCGGCTGTCGCCTTAGGAGCCATTCTGGGCGCCGTCAAAGTAACCGGAAAAAGCTTGAAGGACCAGCAGATCGTCATGCTGGGAGCAGGCTCGGCCGGCATTGGCGTTGCCGATGGATTGCGTTCGGCCATGGTAGGCGAAGGCCTAGCCGAACAGGAGGCGCGCAGCCACTTCTGGGTCGTTGACAAAGGCGGTCTTCTGCACTGCCAACGGACAAATCGGACTTGCCGATGTGATTGGAAAGATCGACGCGACAGTCCTGATCGGCCTTTCCACGGTCGGCGGCGCTTTTTCAGAAGCGATTGTTCGCGAGACGGCGCGCAAGGTCGAGCGGCCGATCATTTTCCCGCTCTCTAATCCGACCTCCAAGTCGGAAGCGAAAGCAGAGGACTTGATTCGTTGGACCGATGGGCGCGCTCTTGTGGCCACGGGTTCGCCTTTTGCGCCCGTCAGCTATGGGGGGCGAACGATTCCGATCGCACAGTGCAACAACGTCTTCATCTTTCCAGCCATGGGCCTTGGACTGGTCGCGTCGGGCGCCCGTCGCGTTACAAACGCGATGATGCTGGCGGCGGCCCGAACGCTCGGCGCGAATTCGCCAGCCCTCAAAGATTCTTCTGCCTCCTTGCTACCTCGTTTGACCGACATCCGAAGGGTGGCCGCGGAAATCGCGATAGCGGTGGGTATCCAAGCGCAAAAAGAGGGCCTTGCTCCAAAGCTGCCCGAGGATGAACTCCGTCAACGTGTGACGGCTGCACAGTGGACCCCTGCCTACCCGTCTCTTGTCTCGGCAAAGACGTAGGACGGAAGGGAGCAGAAGGAGCTTGCCATGCAAAAGGTTCAGGTGATGACTATCAAAACCATAAAGGAAGCCACCACGAAGCTGACGGACGACATGGTTCGATTGGCGCGCTTTGCATTAAGAAGACCTGATTGCTTACCGCGACAAGCCAGCCTGGCAGGAATCGTTAGAGTGGCTGGCTTATTCGCGTTGGTCGCGGGTGTCTCCGCCTCGGCCCAAACGCAGCAGACGATGGAAACCACCATTCCTGTGCCATCTGCTTGCTCCGAATCAGCCCCGGCCTTTACGCAACTGACCTATGACGAAAATAACCGATATTTCAGCAATCCGAATTGCCGGACCGAATTCCTGGACCGCTTGAAGTATATTCCTCTTCGGGGTGACAAGGAGGACTACTACATTTCCTTCGGCGTATTCACTCGGGATCGTGGCGAATATTTCAGCCATTTTGATTTGGGAAGCGGCCCTGCTGGAAATGCGTATTTGATGCAGCGTTACTTTGTGCACATGGATTTACATCTAAGTGACCGATTCCGTTTCTTCGGCGAACTTGCAAGTAGTCTTGAGACCGGCAGGAACGGCGGCCCTCGTCCAGCCCTGGACGAGAAACAGTTGTACGTTCATCAGGGTTTTTTCGATATCGGCCTTTGGCAGTCCGGCAAAGACAGCCTGACCTTGCGAGCCGGACGGCAAGAGATGGTATTGGGTTCGGAGAACTTCGTTTCCACTCGCGATGGCCGTAATATCCGGCGCAGCCTCAATGGGTTTCGTCTTACTTGGGTGAAAGGCGACTGGACTATCGACACATTTGCCCTTAGGCCAACCCTGGATAATCCGGGCAATTTCAACGATCCACCCAACCACGCATCCAGTTTCTGGGGCGCCTATGCGGTCAGACCATTTGCCTTCCTGCCAAAAGGAAATGTCGACCTCTATTACTTCGGTCTCGATCTCCAGAAGGTGCATTTCGATGGCGAAGGAACCGGCCGAGAGCAAAGGGAAACCATCGGGACACGACTCTGGGGCACCACCGAAAGCTGGGACTATAACGAGGAGTTTACCTATCAGTGGGGCTGGTTTGGGCCTGTTGATGATATTCGAGCATGGGCGATCTCCACAGAGACGGCCTATCGGATCGACTCGAATTCCCTAAAGCCCAGATTTGCCCTTCGCGCCATGTCCTTCAGCGGCGATCAAAATCCTGCGAGCCGGACACTCGGCACGTTTAACTCTATTTTCGAAAAAGGCCCTTATTTCAGCTATGCGGAAGTATTCGCCAGGCGAAATCTGATCGCGTTGCAACCGTACGTGGAACTTCATCTCAGCAAGACCGTCACTTTGACGCCGAACCCGGCATTTTTCTGGCGCGAGAGCCCGCGCGATGGCCTTTATACCGTTGGCAACGCGGTGATAATTTCCGGCCAGAACAGCAACGCGCGCTATATCGCCACCCAAGCCTCTGCGCAAGTTCGATGGAAGATGAACCGGAACCTGACCTGGTTCACGGAATACGCCCACTTCTTTCCGGGTGAGTTCCTGAAGCAGTCCACGCCGGGGAGCAACATGAATTTTTGGACGGGATGGCTGGACATCAGGTACTAGGGAGAATTTAAAATGGCGATAGACGCAAGCACTACCCCGGCTGCCGTGTCGAGCGGAGCGCTCGCGAAAGCTGCCACACCCACCGCGGCAAAATCACCTAACCAGATGTGGAAGGCCATAACGCCCATCGCCGTAGCTGTCGTCCTCGCGTTGCTGCCCGTACCAACTGGCTTGCCGCAACATGCGTGGTACTTCTTTTCCATTTTTGTCGGCGTCATCGTGGGGCTGGTTTTGGAGCCGTTGCCCGGCGCTGCCATCGCGTTGAGTGGGCTCACATTGGTCGCGTTGTTTCCCCGATTTGTGCTGTTCAGTCCCGAGCAATTATCGCAACCCGGCTTCCGCGCGCCGAGCGCGGCCCTTAATTGGGCGCTATCGGGGTACAGCAATCCGACGGTGTGGCTCATCTTCG
>WNFS01012641.1_pt1 | contig 10623 bp, 13 predicted proteins | sample 5400141 | NCBI WGS metagenome assembly WNFS01 (sample SAMN13153358, study PRJNA577476) | soil metagenome | isolation source: 60 cm saprolite under Madrone tree | place: USA:California | collected 2016-06-14
GACGTTGCTTCTCGTATCACGTCAGGTGCACGTGCCCTGGTTGTTGAAGCTGAGGGTTGCACACGTGCTCGCATCGAAGCGGCCAGTCACGTGGCTGCCGTCCATGAACGTGATGTCGAAAGTCCCCGCGTAGCCGTTCGCATCGACCCGGGTGAGCGTCACCTTCCCCGAGGTGGCTTCAATGCTGGTCACCACGCAGTTCGCGTCCGTCGCCGCGTACACCGCTATGGCAACCTTTCCCCGCGCGGCTGCTGTGTCCCCGTTACTGCTGCTGTGGACGATGTAATCGCCCGTGTCGACGGGCGCCGAAGTGGCCGAGCCCGTCTGAGTGCCGATGCCGATCGTGATCCACCTGGCGTTGCGCGGCCGCTGAATCGCTGTGAATTTCGCACACGCATTGGCGGCATCCGTGACGAGGATCACGCCCTCGGAGTTGCTTCCGACGTACAAGACACTGGACACGGCGTCCCGGGCGGCCATTGGCTGGCCCCCGATTGTGCCACTGACCGCCAAGGGCGAATCGCTTCCGCCGCAGGCGAAGCAGGCGAACAAGGCTGAGAGGACCCTGTTCCGCACGGTTCCCCCTTTCCGGACTGCTGTTGCCGGGACACGAAACCCGGTCCGGCGGCCACGCGGTCCACCTGACCTCCAACTTCGCACCTCAGTACATCGACCGCTCCAGCAGGAGCAAGCACACGTTGCAGAGGAAGTGCGCGACGGACGCTCCGACGATGGTTCCCGTCCGGTTCCGGAGCCAGGCGAACAGCAGCGCCGGGAAGAACACCGCCAGGCGCCAGGGCGCGGGCGTCAGCAGGTGGCCGAGAGCAAACAGGGCCGCCGCCGCCAGGGCGCTTCTGAGGGGACCCCACCGCTCTTCGAAGCGCAGCGTCATGTACCCGCGGTAGAAGAACTCCTCGGAGAACGCGACCGCCGCGTTCCCGGCGACCTGGCCGGCGAGGTCCCAATCGAGCTGCAGGCGGAAGTGGAACGGCTGGTCGACCGCGCTCGGCGTGAGCCACCAGCGGGTCTCGGCGGGCAGATGAGCGGCCCACTTCATGAACAGCACGTACCCAGCCGCGAACAGCGGCAGCACCACCACGCAAGCCCCCAGGGACCAAGCCAGGTCCCTCCCGAGGCGGTCGAACCGCCAGCCGGCGTCGCGCGAGTCCTGCCCGCGGCGCTCGAGAAAGCGGATGGGCACGTAGAGGAACGCCGCCACCGCGACCGCCCCGACCAGGCCGCGGACGAGGGGCACCCAGTGCCCGAGCAGTTGCAGCGCGGCGAGCCCGCCGACCACGCAGGCCCAGACCGTCGCCGCCTCGCGGATCGGGCTGCGCGCGCCGTTCAGCGCGTCACCGGCAGACCGAGCGCCTTCCACTGATCGATTCCGCCCTGCAGGCTGGTCGCGCTGCGCCCCAATTGCCGCAGCCATCCCGCGGCGTTGAAGGAGCGGATTCCCTTCTGGCAGACGGTCACCACTTCGCGGCCTTCGGGCAGCTCCGCGATCCGGGACGGCAGCTCGTTCACCGGGATGTTCACGCTGCCTTCGATGCGCCCTACCGCCAGCTCCGGCGGGTTGCGCACGTCGATGACCAGCGGCGGGTTGGGGGCCGCGAGCTTCTGCTGCAGCGATCGGGCGTCGATTTCGTTCATCGGGTCCTCGCTTGCCGGATGTACCGATCCAGGTCCTCGCGGTCGATCAAGGAGAGGATCTCGACCGTGTTTCCTTCTCCGCGCCGGTAGATCAGCCGCACGTCGGTGGCGATGCGGATGCGGTAGTACCCCGGAAGCCCTTCCAGCGCGATGGCGCGGAGCGAGCCGTGGCGCCAGTCGCGCGCCAGCAGGGAGACCTTGTCGAACGCCGCGCGCTGCATGCGCCGGTCCCAGCGCTGGATGGAATCGTAGAACTCCCGGGTGAAGATGGGGATGAGGAAGGTGGACGCTTCCTCCGCGCTCGGAAGCGCCTCCTCCTCCGCGTGCGCCGGCGCCGGCGCTGCAGCCGCGGGCGCGCGCTGCGCCTGCGCCAGTTGGGCGCGCAACGTTTCGCGGTCCTCGACCGCCGTCCGCAGCCGCTCGGAGAGGGACCGGTTCTCGTCCGCAAGCCGCCGCGCATCCGACAGCGCCCTGCCCTCGCCCGCGGCGGTCAGCCGCCCCACCTCGGCGGAGGCGCGGGTCAGCTCGGCGCGCGCCTCGGACAGCTCCTCGCGCACGTCTCCGAGCGTCTTCTCCCGCCCGACGATGTCCACCCGCGCCGCGGCCAGCTGCTCGCGCAACGAATCGCGCTCCTTCTCGACGCGGTCGGCGCCCTTGCGGGCTTCCTCCAGCTCCTTGCGCAACTCCTTCACGTCGGCCGGAAGCTGCGGCTTGCGAGGCGGCGCCTTGGCCTTGGCCGGCGCGTCCAGCGCCTCGATCCCGAGATCGATGGCGGAGAGCGCATAGGGCCGCAGCTTCTCGTCCTCCTCGATGAGCGCCCGCCAGGCGAGGCGGGCCAGGTGTTGCAATGGGTCGCCGGTGAACAGCTCGAGCAGGTCCCGGTAGTGCTCGTCGGTCAGCGGTTTCCCTTCCAGCACCGGGTTGCGCAACGCCTCGCGGATGGCCTTCTCGAGCAACTGCTCCGCATCCTTGGCCGCGCGGGCCTCGTCCGCGAGCAGCCGCGCCACCTGGTTGGGCGGCATGGACTCGAGCCGGTACCCGGGGCTGTAGAGGCGGAGCTCACCACAGAGCTCCAGCAGCCGTCGGTCGGCGAAGCACAGCTCGAGGAACTCGCCCAGCGCGCGCGCGTCGAGCTGCTGGAGCGGCAACGGCGCGGCCGAGATGGGGATCTCCTGCTCGGGAGAGGGTTCCGGCGGCGGCGCTTCGGCTCTCGCCTTGCCGGCCTTGTTCTTCTTCCCCATCGCGGGCGGCAATAGAGAGCGTATTCTCTCCGGATGCAAGCGCTGGTCACGGGCGCCGCGAAGCGCCTCGGGCGCGCCATCGCGCTGGAGCTGCACCGGGCGGGGGCCCGGGTGGCGGTGCACTATCGCGAGTCGAAGAAGGAAGCGGAGGAGACCGCGGCGTTGCTCGGCGGCGCCCCGCTCATCCAGGGAGACCAGGCAGGGGAGCCCGAGCGGATCGTCCGCGAGGCGTCGCGGGCACTGGGCGGGCTCGATCTGCTGGTGTGCAGCGCCGCGCGGTTCGAGCAGGCGCCCTCGGACCAGCTGCCCCGGGCGCAGTTCGAGGCCATGCTGGACTCGAACCTCATCGGACCCTTCTACCTGATGCAGGCGGCGCTGCCGATGCTGCGCGCGTCGCGGGGATCGATCGTGACCCTGCTCGACCTCTGCGGGACCACGCAGGTGTGGAAGGGATACGCGCACTACGCGGCGTCCAAAGCGGGCCTCGCCGCGCTCACGCGCTTGCTCGCGCTGGAGTGGGCGCCGGAGGTGCGCGTGAACGGCGTGGCTCCGGGGGCCGTCCTCCTCCAGGAAGGGGTGGACGCCGGGCGGCTGGCGAATCGGATCCCGCTCGGGCGCATCGGTACCCCGGAGGACGTGGCGCGTGCGGTCTTGTTCCTCGCCAGGGAGCCGTTCATCACGGGCGAGATCCTGACGGTGGACGGCGGGCGCTCCCTGAATCCCTAGTTTTCCGGCGACAACCGACTATACTGAGACCATGGAAACCCAGACCCAGACCACCAATCACACCGAGGCGAAGTCCGAGCCGCCCGCCGCGGTGAAGCTGACGGACAAGGCAGCCGCCATGGTCAAGGAGACCATCGAGCGCGAGGGCTTGCAGGGCTCCGGCCTGCGCGTCGCCGTTGTCGGCGGCGGATGCTCCGGCTTCCAGTACAGCCTGGACATCGAGAAAGACGAGCGGCCCGGCGACATGGTCTTCGAGGTCCAGGGCGTGAAGTGCTTCGTCGATCCGATGAGCTCGATGTACCTGCTCGGGGTCGAAGTCGACTACGTGGAAGGCCAGTTCGGGCAGAGCGGGTTCAGCTTCAAGAACCCGAACGCCAAGCACACGTGCGGGTGCGGGTCCAGCTTCAGCGCCTGATCACCGCCTTCCGGCGGAATCGCAGCGCGGCTCGAGCTATGAGGAGGGAGTGGCCAGGCGGGCCATTCCCTCTTCGCGCTTTGTCCCTGCGTGCCCTCGTCGGTTGGAATCAAGGCGGGGAATCTCCAGAGTCTCCGGTACACAACCAAGGAGGCTCAATGACGAAGATCATCACGACGGCCGCGCTGGCCCTCGCGCTCTCCGCGTTCGCGGGGCGCGCGCAGACCACCACGGATACAGGAAGCACCACCGCTCCCAAGAACCAGCCCAAAGAGGACAAGGGGACCGCCGTTCTCCCGGGCGATCAGAACAGCAGCGCCTTGCCCGGCAACTCGTCCAACACCGCGACGAGCAACACCACGCTCCCCAGCAATGACCCGGCGGCCAACCAGGCGCCCTCCACTGACACGAAGGCGAAGAAGGCGCAGCCGCGGCCCGACGACAGCTCCAACCGCGACGACTCGTCGAGCGCGAAGCCCAGCAAGGGCGCTGCGTCGACCGCGACCGGCGTCGGCGACGAGAGCTCGTCGAGGACGGACACCGCGGCTGCCCCGAAGAGCAAGAAGACGAAGAAGCGTCAGCCGGCGCAGGGCCGCAGCGGGGCGGGAGACATGCACCGCGCGAAGACCACGCCCTCCGACACGCCTCCCGCCGACGAGACGAAGACCAGCCCGGCTTCGCCCGCTGCTCCGAAGGCGTCGGACGAAAAGAGCACCTCGCCGGGCTCCGCGACCGACACGCGCAGCGGCGCTAGCTCCTTGCCTTCCGATCAGGGAACGTCGGGCAGCGTGGCGCGGCCGCCGGCGCCGAGCACCACCGACGACAAGGGGGCGAGCAAGGACCCGGGCATGTCGTCGCGACCCGGCGACGTGACGGGCCAGCCGACCGATACGCAGAAGCCGGTCGACACCGCCCCCTCCGGCAGCCAGCCGAAGGACCGGTAGGCGGCTTCAAGGGGCTGTGGTCCTCCGGACCGTTGTGCAGCGAACGGCGCGTGCGCACCTTGCCGGAGGACCGCCGGCCCAATCGGCCGGCCTGCAAAGGGGGAAGGAGAACATGTTGAAGGGGATGATCGCGGCGCTGGCCATCAGCTTTGCGCTGCCTGCGTTTGCTGAGAGCGACAAGGTGAAAGACGCCAAGGACACCGCCGCCAACGCGACCGACAGCGCGAAGGACGCGCTGCACACCGACAGCGGCACCGACAAGGCGAAGCGTCACGCGAAGAAGAAGGTGCGCAACGCCAAGAAGCAGGCGCGCGCCACCAAGAACGAAGCCAAGAAGGACGTGAAGGACACCACGGACAAGAAGTAGCTCCGTCCTTGCCATGCCGCCCGGGCGCGCGCGATGCTCGGGCGCATGGCGACTTCGCCCCCTCTCCCGCAGGATGACACTGGAATCGACGTCGTCCACGCGCCGCGGGACGTCCTGGGCGACCTCTACCACGAGCTGCTCGGCGCGCCCTGGTCGCTGACCCTGCTGGTCATCGCGGTGATGCTGCTGGCGCTCAACGTCGCATTCGCGCTGGTGTACGTCGTCACCGGTGGGATCGCGAACGCGGAACATGGATCGTTCGCGGACGCGTTCTTCTTCAGCGTGCAGACGCTGGGCACCATCGGGTACGGGGCCATGTACCCGCAGTCCCGGGCAGCGCACCTGGTGGTGACCGTGGAATCGATCGTGGCGCTGGTCGCCGTCGCGCTGGCGACCGGAATCGTGTTCACGAAGTTCTCGATGCCCGTCGCCAGGCTCGAATTCTCGCGAAACATCGCGGTCTACCGGCAGGACGGCGTCCGCACCCTTGCCATCCGGGTCGCGAACCAGCGGCGCAACTTCATCGTCGAGGCGCAGGTCCGGGTGACCTTCATCCGCGCGGAGACCACTGAGGAAGGCGTGTTCCTGTACCGGATGTACGATCTCGACCTCGTGCGCGATCGGAGCTCGGCGATGGGCCGGAGCTGGACCATCCTCCACCGCATGGCGGAGAAGAGCCCGCTTCGGGACGCGACCGAGGATTCGATCCGAGGCGCCGACGTGGAGCTCCAGGTCGCGGTCAACGGGTTGGACGGGACGACGTTCCAGACGCTGCACGCCAGGCACCGCTACTTGCCGGAGGAGTTCCGGTTCGGGGTCCGGTTCGCCGACATGCTGTCGCAGAAGCCCGACGGCCGGCTGGAGCTCGACTACGCCAGGCTGCACGACACCGTGCCCGCGCCGGTTTAAGCGCGCGCCTGGACCAGCCCGCTGTCGCGCAGCGCGTGGAGGATGTCGTCTACGCTCCGGTAGCTGAGCGAGAGAGGCTCTTCCTTCGCGTAGCGAATGACTCCCTGGGGATCGACGATGAAGATCGAGCGCCGCGCGCTCCCCAGCAGGCTGCGCACGCCGTACTCGGCGGCGACCTTGCCGCCCTGATCGGCAAGGAGGGGGAAGCTGAGCGCATAGCTCTTCGCCATCCGCTCGTGGAGCTCGAGATCGTCGGTGGAGAGGGCCCAGAGCACCGCGCCGGTTTCCACGAGCTTCTCGCGCTGGGCCTCGTAGTGCTGGAGCTGCCGCAGGCACACCGGCGTGAAATCTCCCGGGTAGAAGGCTAGAACCACCACCTTGCCGCGCTGGTCGGCGAGAATGCGGTTCGCACGCCGGTGGGAAAGTTGCGTGGCGTGCTCTCCGCGGTGCGGCCGGACGATCTCGGCGCGTACGTCATTGAACAGTTGCTCGAACGCAATCCGGCCGCGCAGGCGGGCGCCGTTGACGAGGTGGTCTTTGGATGTGCCAACCAGGCAGGCGAGGACAACCGCAATGTCGCGCGCATGTCGCTGCTCCTGGCCGGCCTGCCCGAGCATGTGCCCGGCGTGACGGTGAACCGGCTTTGCGCCAGCGGGCTGGAGGCGGCGGTGCAGGCCGCGCGGGCGATCCGGCTCTCCGACATGGACCTCTGCATCGCGGGCGGCGTGGAGAGCATGACCCGGGCGCCCTGGGCGGTGATGAAGCCTGGCGAGGGATTCGCCGGCGGGTCGCTGCAGAGCTACGACACCTCGCTCGGCTGGCGCTTTCCCAACCCGAGGATGGCGCAGCGCTTCCCGCTCGAAAGCATGGGCGAGACGGCGGAGAACGTGGCCGCGAAGTACGGCATCCCGCGAGCCGCCCAGGACGAGTTCGCGCTCCGCTCGCACCAACGCGCGCTTGCGGCCCACGAGGCGGGGCGGTATCGGGCGGAGCTCTTGCCGGTGACGGTGCCGGGGAAGCAGCCGGTGGTGGTCGGCCGGGATGAAGGCCCGCGCGCGGACACGTCGCTGGAGAAGCTGGCCAGGCTGAAGCCCTCCTTCCGCGACGGCGGCACGGTGACCGCCGGAAACAGCAGCTCGCTCAATGACGGCGCCGCCGCGCTCCTGCTCGCCTCGGAGCGGAAGGCTTCCGAGCTCGGGCTCAAGCCGCTGGCCCGCATCGTCGCCGCCGCCAGCGCAGGCGTCGATCCTCGCCTGATGGGCATCGGCCCCGTGCCCGCGACGCAGAAGGCGCTGAAGAAGGCGGGGCTCTCCGCGAAGCAGCTGGACCTGGTGGAGCTGAACGAGGCTTTCGCCGCGCAGTCGCTGGCGGTGATCGGGGAGCTGGGCCTGGATCCCGAGCGCGTCAACGTGGACGGCGGCGCGATCGCCATCGGGCATCCGCTGGGCATGAGCGGCGCGCGGCTCCTGGGGCACCTCGCCCATGCCTTGAAAGCGCGCGGCGGCCGGTACGGCCTGGCAACCCTCTGCGTCGGAGTGGGCCAGGGCGTGTCGGTGATCATCGAGTCCGCCTGACCATTCGTTGACGCGCGAGCCGGGGGAGGTCAGAGTCCGTCCATGCCGGCAGGCAAGGAGCAGCTGTACTTCCAGGCGCTGGTGGATTCCGAGCGCCCCGCGCGCATGGTGGGCCTGTTCACCGGACAGTCGATGAAGCCGCACGACCTGCAACGGCTGGTGAGCGCGTGCATCAACTCCATGCGGCAGGAGGACGCCGGCGCTTCGCTGACGGTCGCGCCGCTTGGCGGACCTTCCCCCCAGGAATTCGCGTCGCAGCGGACCTGGCGCGTGACCGTAGTGGACGGCGCCGACGCATCCCCCCAGGATTGCCTGGTGCAGGTGTTCGACATGCGCGACCCGGAGAGCCCGCACCGCGCCCTGCTCGACCACATCGGCGGGCGCGATCTTGAGTTGTCGGAGGCCGCCAGCCATCTGCAGCAGAACGCGCAGACGTACCTGAGCATCGCCAGCGGCAAGCTGGACGAGCACGAGCGGATCCACCCTTTCCAGAACCTGGTCAGCCTCTTCGCCAGCGCCCTGGGCGCGGCCATCGTCGACCCGGCGGCGGCGATCGTGACCACCGATCCCGGCGAGTGGGCGGACGCGATGGAGCAGTCGTTGCAGATCGAGAAGGAGATGGGCGCGCTCCGCCGCTGATCGGGCAGGCAGCGAGAGCAGGAAGCTCAGGCGGTACGCGAAATCCCCCAGGTTCGAATAGCTATCTCATCCGTCGTGCCGCACGGACTCGGCGGGCAAGACGAACTGGAACACCGCGCCGTGGGGCCCCTTCGGCGTGGCCCACAGCCTGCCTTCGTGCGCCTCGATGATCGAGCGGCAGATCGAGAGACCCATGCCCATGCCGTGGGACTTCGTCGTGAAGAGCGGAGTGAAGATCCGGTCCATGTCCTTCGGCTCGACCCCCGTTCCCGTGTCCTCCACCGCCACGATCACTCCGCCGGAGTCGTCGACGCTGGACTTCACGCGCAACAGGCGGACGCCGTCCTTGGCCGCCATCGAATCGATTGCGTTCGTGAGCAAATTGAGCAGTACCTGCTGCAACTGGACGTGATCTCCCCTCACCCGAGGCAGAGGCTCGTCCGGTTCAGCCTGGACGGACACCCGGTACGTCTCGAGCTCGCGACGCAAGAGCGCGAGGGCTTCCCAGATGAGCTCGTTCACGTCGAGCGAACTCCGGATCGAGGCATCCGTCTTGAACATTGCTCGGATGCTCCGGATGACCGCTCCGGCGCGCTGGCCGTCGGCGAGGATCCGCTGGAGCGCCGACTTCGTCTCGTGGAGATCGGGGGCCGCGCGATCGATCCAGCGAAGGCCCGCGTTGGCGTTCATGATCATCGCCAACAGCGGTTGGTTGACTTCGTGTGCGATCGAGGCCGAAATCGCGCTCCCGGTCATCAGCCGCGCGTCGCGCTCGCGACGCTGGGCCGTCACCGCGAGGAGCATCCGCGCGTACAACGTCGTGATCTCGTACAACAACATCAACAGGACCAGGCTGCCGGAGACCGCTCCGAAGATCCGACCCGCGTACCAGCCGACGGTGAACCGGGCCGCGACGGGAAACGAGATCATGCATATCTCGATGACGAATGCGCACATCACGACGATCAGGCACAGATCGAGCACCGTACGCCGTCGCACCCACAGCACGGCGAGCGCGACGATGCTCAACAGCGAGATGAACCCGGCTGCGTAGAACCAGACGCGCGTGAAGTGGACCGTGTCGAGCGTTTGCTGAGGCAGCAGGTGGTGGCCCGCCGTGACCAGGACTGTCGCCGCGCAGACGAGGGCTGCGGTGAGGACGACGGTCGCGAAGATGGCGCCGCGCACGGAGCCGTGCCGCAATCGCTTGTCCGGATCGCCTCTCTTCAGCAGCGCGTAGGCGACGACGAACGCCGGGAATCCGGCGTGCCAGATGACATACAGCCACGCAGTGCTCTGAAGCCCGGCGCCGAGCAGGCCACCGGGCGTGAACACGCCGGGAAACGTCAGCATCCACGGGATCAACATCAGCGCCGTGAACAGATAGCCGCCGGAGATGGCGAGGAGCGCGCGCGAGCGCAGGATGGAGAACTGCGCAAACAGCAAGATGGCGGTGATCGAGTCGTTCACGAACATGGTGGCCGCGTACATGGGGACGAACGGGACGATTCGCGGCACCTTGATCCCCGAGAGGAACGCCGTCGTCACGAAGAATGCGACGAGCAAGACGAGCACGACCGCGAAGGCCAGACGCTTTTGGGCCCGGCTCGGCGCCAAGCTCGAAAGCATGAAGTCCCGCTCGTCCGATGCCATGGGCGCCGTCTTCCCGGCGGTGATCACGGGCTCGTTCATGGTGCACCTCGTCTGCTCCCGCCCGCGGTGCCTTGACTGCGACGGTATCATATAGCCGGCGGCCAGCGCGGGGTGGCTCCTTGGACGGGTTGGACTGCATCGGGGCGCGAACATCGACCTGTCGCTGGTGGTAGAAGGCGCGCATGACGACGCCTCTTGTGAACGCCTCGAAGCACGAAGGCGTGATGGTCCTCGAGCTGAGGAACCCGCCTGCGAACACGTACAGCTACGAGATGATGCGCGAGCTCGACGCGCACATCCTCGACGCGCGCATGGACGAGTCCGTGCACGTCCTGCTGCTCACCGGCGCCGGCGAGAAGTTCTTTTGCGCCGGGGCGGACATCGCCATGCTCGAAAAGGCGAATCCGTACTTCAAGTACAACTTCTGCCTCCACGCGAACGAGACGCTCTGCCGGCTGGAGCAGACGGCCAAGCTGGTGATCGCGGCGATCAACGGCCATTG
>WNFS01010067.1_pt1 | contig 10620 bp, 6 predicted proteins | sample 5400141 | NCBI WGS metagenome assembly WNFS01 (sample SAMN13153358, study PRJNA577476) | soil metagenome | isolation source: 60 cm saprolite under Madrone tree | place: USA:California | collected 2016-06-14
AGAGCTGCGGATCAAATGGCCGGTAAGGCTTGTTCATCAACCAGGAGCGCCAGTCCGTATCCTGCTCGCGGATCAGCTTCACTTCGGGACGCCCGCGCCAGCGAGGCCCGTGATAGTTCCACTCAATCTCGTATTTGGTGACGTCGCCGAGAACACCGGAGCGGATCGAGTCACGCACGGCAATCTGATACGGTTCGCTGCGATGCTGGGTGCCAATCTGAGCGATGAGATTCCGAGCAACGACCGCATCGCGCGCGGCCTTCACTTCTTCTAGCACGTTGCCCATAGGCTTCTCGCAGTAAGCGTCCTTCCCCGCCTCAGCCGTCATCCTGAGTAAGGGTGAATGCGAGTGCTCAGGCGTGGAAATCATCACTGCGTCCACATCCTTGAGCGCCAGCAGTTCCTGCGGATGCGGGAGCGCCCTCGGCGCTTTGCCATAATATTTCTGGTTGGAGGCAGCCGCTCGTTCGAGATTGTGAGTCCACAAGTCACAGACCGCCGTCACTTCGGCATTTTTTGTTTCTTTGAGCAGCGCCACGATGCCATCCAGCTCGGCACCACGATTGCCAATGCCGATGTGCCCCAGCGAGATCCGGTCGTTCGCCCCGACGATGCGCGTGTAGGACAACGCAGTATTGCTCAACGCGGTGCTTCCCGCCGCCACAACCGCGCTCCTCTGCAGAAATTCTCTCCGGTTGAGCTTGTTGTCTGAACTGTCCATCGGTTCCTCCTCGGGATTGAAGCTATTGAGAACCCCGTCGAAATTTATGGAGTGTTGACGTCACTGCGCTGCCCGCGGCGCTGCAAAAATGTCTCACGGTGCTGGCGGTCGCGAAACGCTTCGGTGCCGCCGGCGCGCGACGTGGAGAGGGCCGCACTCACATTACCGTATTCAAGGCAGTCCTGAAGGCCGGCTCCACCAATGAATTTGTGCAGAAAGCCGGCGTTGAAACTGTCGCCTGCTCCGACGGTATCTACGGGCTGAACGGAGAGCGAAGCCGCATGAAAACGGTCTTTGCCGCGTTTGGCGAATGCGCCTTGCGCTCCGCACTTGATAACGACGATGGGGACGAGCCGGGAAAGGACATCGAGCGCGTTATCGAGGTCGCCGGTGCCTGCGAGTTTGCAAGCTTCTTGCTCGTTCGGCAGAAAGACGTCGACGCTCTTTAGCACGGTCTTAACGTCATCCGCCCATAGATTTTCCGGGTCGTCGTTGGTGTCGAGTGACGTGGTAAGACCAGCTTGCTTCATCTGAAAAAAGAGCTCTGGTAGCGTGGGACGCAGTGCGCGCAGAAGAAAAAAGGAGGAGAGATGAAAGTGCGCCGCGCTGCGGAGATAATCCAAGTCGAGATGCGCATATTGCAAATCGAAAGTGGTGCCCGGATAGGTTAGAATCTGGCGCTTCTTAGCAAAGGGAAGGATCACGGTCACGCCGGTATTCTTGCTTGGAAGGCATTTCACGCCGGAAACGTCAACGCCGCTTTCCGACAAACGCTCCACACAAAATTTCCCGAGTGGATCGCCTCCAATGCAAGAAGTGAAACCAACGCGGCTGCCCAAGAGAGAGATATTGTGAGCAAAGATTGCAGAAGAGCTGCCGAGGGTCATCGCGAAGTCGTTGGCCAGGTGTTCTCTCTCGGGTTCCAGCACCGGAGGGAGACCATACAGAATCAAATCGCAATTAAGTTCACCCAGAACGTTTATGTCAAAACGCTTCACTCAGTAGTCTCCTTATTGCTACAACAACTCTATTTGAACGCCTTGTTCAATGCGCGAAACATCCTCCGGCGCGATACGGCCGGGGAGTGCCGCGAGGCAATTTGCAGCGCCGCAGGCAACTGCTAGCGCAAGGCTTCGCTCAAAGGTCAGTTCCTTTGCAGCAGCGTACGCTAACCCAGCAAGAGCTGAATCGCCGCTGCCGACGGTAGATTTCGGGTGTAGTGGAGTAGCCCAAGCGTGGATTGCCTGCCGATCCTGCTTTCGAATGCCGATAAGGCCGCGTTCGCCAAGGCTGACGGCGGCGGAGTTCGCTCCCAAGTCCAGTAACTTGCGCGCAGCTTGTGCCGCTGTGATGGGATCAAGTATCGCAACCCGTGTGACAAACTCTGCTTCTTCCCGATTAATTTTGATCAGGTCCGGTCCGGCGGCCAGTGCTTTTGGCAGTGCTACGCCGCTGGAATCGATGAATGCGAGACAATTCGCAGTTCGCGCCGCTCTAACGAGCGCGGCGTAGGCTTCGACAGGAACGCCAGGAGGCAGGCTCCCGGAGATCACCATGACTTTCTTTTTGGCAGCAACTTGAACCGCGTTCACACACATTTGCTGAATTTCGGACCATTCGGACTGAGTAATCGTTCCCCCAGGCTCGAGGATCTCCGTGACTTCTCCTTGGGTGTCCAAGATTTCCAAGTTGACCCGCGTTGGTTGACCAGTGGATATGGGCATCGTTTCTATCCCCAAGCGGTGAAGACCCGCAAGCAATTCGCTGCCCGTTGCGCCGCCGGAGAAGCCAATCCATGTTGGGGTCGCGCCCAGGCCTTTGAGCGCCATGGCGACGTGCGCGGCCTTGCCTCCGGGTGTTCGATAAACTTCTTCGACGCGATTGACGCGGCCCGGGAGAAATCCGTTCAGAATTAGCCGTGTATCGATCGCGGGATTCAAGCTCACGCAAAAGAATGCGGTCGCGAGGTCCGAAGAGAGTGCAACTGGCTTATTCATCTGCGGGATATTGTTCGGACCACGGGGTGGCTGCCTTGAGGCTCTTGTTGATGCTTTGCATGTTTTGTACGCCCTGGGTTTCAAGCCATTCCTGAAGCGCATTCGCTCCACCACGAACGAACACACCGACTCCATCCTTCCAGGTTGCGCGCCCACAGAGGACACCGCAAAAATGGACACATGCTTCCGTGGCCAGCTCAAGAGCCTCATTGAAGGCGCGATTGCTCACGCCAGCGGAGAGAAACAGGAACGGTTTGGCGGTAACCGCTGCGGCATCTCGAAAAAGCTTGATAGCTTCTGAGCGGGTGTGTACGAACGTTCCGGAAGAAGCCGAGGAGCCTTCGACATAGGCCATGGTTACGGGCACGCCGACTTTCAAGATATCTACGCCATAGCGAAGCTGGGAGAATTCTTGCATCGCGCTAGTGAGAATAGCCGGCTTGCAACGCGCGAACTCAGGACTTTTTTCATCCATCCCATCCTGGTACGGAACAATTTCCAGAAAGAAAGGGACGTCGCAGCCGACACATTCCGAGCCGACGCGCTCGACCCAAACCCGTTTGCGCTCCAGTATTTCGGGGGCGTCCGACAAGGCATAGTACAGCAGAACCTTTATGCAATGAGCACCGGCGTCGACTAACCTGCGCACGGACCAGTGCTCCAGGAGCCGAGGAAGGCGAGAAGGAACTTCGGGGTCGTAGCCACTTACTTCGTAGGCCATGAGCAAGCCCGAGGATGGAGCACGCTGACCGGCAGCTTGCGAGCCGTACTCCGGCTCGAGTAGAACGGCGCTGGCATGCGGGGAAAGCGTGCGAACGACGATGGATTTGAACTGTTCGAGCTGCTCGCGTGGCACGGAACGCTTCTCGATTTTCAATTCGGTAGAGAACAGGCTGCGCAACGCGTCACGCTGGTCGATGGCAAGCGCGGCAATGATGCCGCGAGAATCCGAGACGGCTTCAAGCCTCCTTCGCTTGCCTGATGACACTCTCACTCGAATCCACCCTTTCAAGAGGCTGTGACAATCGAACTGGGGATGCTAAGCCCAAAAAGCGATACCTTCTACCGCTCTATTTCATCACTTCGACGACACCAAGGTGAGAAAAATCTGCGCGGCTCATATTCCTTCCTCATAAAAAAAGGGGCGCACGTTGGCGCCCCTTTTTATTCAATTGTTTGGCCTTCCGCAATTAGAAGGTGATTCGCAGCCTCAGCCGCACGGTGCGCCGGTTATCGATGCCCTCCTGAGTAAAGCTGCTAATCAGTCGTCCGAAGTCGTCATTGTGCGTGACATCGGCAGGGTCAAGTGGCAGTAACGCTCCAGTAGTTTGATTCACCCTGAGAACAAAGCTGCCAAGATGGGCAAACTCACCGCCACCGCCGCCGGTGTCAGAGTCGGGCGACAAGAGGGGATGATTGAATATGTTGTCGAAGTCCGCGCCTAACTGGGCGCTTACTCGGTCGCTGAAACGGAAGTCCTTGTGAATCCCGAGATTCACACCCCAGGTTCCGGGCCCCCACAGCATATTTCGCTTGGCGACTCCCGCCTGGGTGAAAATGTCGGGGCCTACGGAAGGCAGTCCGAACGCGGCAGGATTCCAGATTTGATCACCGGTTTTTTGATTGAAGTTATTGCTAAGCACGACCGGACGGAAGGTTGGACTATTACCGAAATCGCCGACAGCGTCCAGCGAGGTAATACCGATGTTTCCAGGCTCTAGCGAACCACAGTCGTCACAAGTCCAGAACGGAGTAAAGCCAGTTCCTGATTTCGCGAACATATTGAATGTGGTTTGCCAGCCACCTACCACAGCATCTCCCCACCTGGACATCGACGAACCGTACTGGCGCCCTTTGCCCACTGGTAAATCGTATATGCCGTAGGCGACGAAACGATGCCGGGAAACATAGCCATCGATTCCATAGTCGCTGTCGGGTTGAAATTGATTGTAGGTAACTCCGCCAAGACTGGAGTTGCCTGTGTCCAGTGCCGTCGATTTCTGGTCCAAATAGGTATAGGCGACATTGAACATCAATCCGTGCGTAAAGCGATGCTTGAGTTCGGTCTGGAATGCGTTGGACTGTGCATGTCCGTAATTTCCGAAACTTAGGACAAAGTCTCCCAGCGATGGGAATCGATAACGCTGAAAGTCTGCATTCGAAATGTCGCAAGCGTTCTTCGCCGGGTCTGGTGACACCGGATCGCATATGCCGGCAGGGTCGCCGTTGTCATCTAAGATGTTTGTCCCAAAGGGCACGTCAGTAGGCTGAAGCTCGTTCAAATCCTTGCCGGCAATCAGCCCATGCATCGTCGAGCCCAAGTAGGAGAAGCGAACGGCGCTTCCCCATCCGATCTCGCGCTCAAAAGTGGCGTTGTACTGATGTATCCGTGGTTGGTGCAGACTGAAAGGAACGACGTTGACTGCGGGCGTGCCACCCGTTCCCGAACTAATTGCGCCGCCCGTAATCGGGCTGATTCCATGGTTGCTGGCATCGGGCCAACCGTCAATTGGAGTGCTGGTTGTTCCTTTTCTTGTGATGCTCTGGTTAAAGGGATTGGTCGCGATTGGATCGCGAATGCCCTGAGCCGCCGAAGTCGGATAGTAGATTCCGTATCCGCCGCGGATGACCGATTTGGTACCGAGCCGGTACGCAACGCCGATGCGAGGCGAAAAATCGGTCTTATCCGTACGTACCGTCCCTCTGCCCACACCCAAGCCTGAATCCTTGGCCAGCACGTAACCGAACTTGACAATGCGAGTGTCCAAATACTTAAGCGTCTTGGTTGAAGGAATGACAAATCGGCCCAATTGGCCGGTCGTGGGATTCACGAAATCCGGATCAAAGTTGGCGATCAGGTCGTTCTTGTCGATGAACGGAGTGATGAGTTCATAGCGCAAACCGAGATTGACGGCCAGCCTTGAACTAATTTTCCACGTGTCCTGGAAGAAGTAGCCGTGCTCCCAGTTGTGGACATCCATGGCCGGGCGAGGCTGCAAAACATAGGAAACCCTATCCGGAGGAAGTCCAAGAAGAAAATGCGTGAAGGGGTTTGTCCCCGTCCCAAGGTATGTCATCAAGCCGCGGGGGTTTCCACGGTTCAGCGCGAAGCCATCCACGGCAGCGTTCCGCACAACGTCGCCGCCCATGCGGAAATCGTGCTTGCCGACAATCCACGTCAGCGTATCTCCGAAGGTGACCAGATTCTGGTCCAGCGGACGGAACGTGTTGCGCCCGCCGTTTGCGAAGGTCGTAAAAGTACTACTAAAATTGACGGCCGGATGGCCGAACGTGGAAAGTGCAAATGGCCCTACGACCGAGCCGTAGGCATCAATGTCGCTCTGGTCGAAGCCAATGCTGGAGAGAAAACCCTCCAGAGTCGTATTGCTGTGCCGCAAGAGCTTTTGCCGGTTAAAACCACCCCGCGCCTCGTTGACCACGGTATCGCGGAAGGCATGCGTGAAGGACAAAGAAACGGTGTGGTTCTTGCGATCATTTTGGGTCAACCCAAGCCCGGTAAAGGGGATGACCACCGGGAGCGTCGCGTTAACTTGCGCCGACACGTTATACACGCCATAGAGGTGATCCCGCACGGAAAAGTCGTGGTCGAGTCTCAAGGTGCCAATATCCTGGGTGGAATGGCCCGGCAGAATGGTGTGATAACTTCCAGGAATTCTTCCGTTGGCCTTATTGATCGGAGCGCTAAGCCCGATCTTGGGATAATAGGTATTGATGAGTGCCTGGACGGTGGGATTTAGAAGCCGCGACGGAATCCGGATGAACCTCTGCGTAGTAGTTGTAGATCCGTCGTCATTAGTTACAGTCACCGGGACCGTGTCGGTGGCCATCTCCTCCGGCGTAAGGGTGACGCCAGCCGGTACGACGGGCTTTGCCGAATCGTTCAGGGCGGAAAAATCTCCGGTGTACAGCGAGGGGTGGGGGATGGTGCTGGACGCGATTTGGGTAGGAGCAACGGCATAGTTTCGTTCGTACGCGGCAAAGAACCAGGTCTTCTTGAGCAGCGGGACAGGGCCGCCTACCGAGCCCCCAATGTCATTTAAGTTGAAATAAGGGTTGGGGTACTTGGATTGAAAACTGTTTGGGGAAAAGCCAGCAGCGTTGTTTTTATCATTAAGCGTCCATGCAGCCAGCGCAGAGTTCTTGTTATTGTAGAAGGCCGATCCGTGATAGTCCGCGCCGCCGCGTTTTGTGCTGACTCGAATGTTGGCGATGCCGGCGTATTCCGCACTGAAGTCCGACGTGAGAAGATTAATCTCGCCGACCGCTTCGAGCGACGGCTGGCTGGCAGTCGGCTCGCCAAAAATACCGCCGTTTGAGCGTTGCCCATCGAGGGAAAAGCTGGCGCCATAGCTCTGCGCTCCGATAAATTTGAACTCGCCGTCGAAGGCGCCCTGCGTGACGTTCGGATTCAGGTAAAGGAACGTGTACACATTCCGGCTGTCGCGGGGGAGTTCGATCACCGCCTGATTGGTCAGAGTCTGGCTAATGGTCTGATCTTCGGTATTGATGGCCGGCGCCTCCATCGAAACCACGACGGTTTCCTGCGCCGCGGAAACCTTGAGCACAGCGTCGGCGCTCACCGTGTCGCTACCGTTCAAGACGACGTCCGTGATTCCTGTCTTACTCATTCCTTGCCCTGAGAATTCGTTTTTGTTTCCCGCGATGTGTTGGTAAGGGTGTCCGTGACCGTTACCGTCGCGCCCGGAATGACGGCCCCAGTGGAGTCGGTCACCGTTCCGCGAATGGTGCCGAGATCCGTTCCCTGACCAAATACAACTCCGGCAGCGCAGAATAGAAAAGCCAAGAAAACAACGCAGGTAGATGCAGCTCTGTGCTTCAAGGAAGACCTCCCCACAAAGTAGTGTTGGAAACGATGTACCACAATAGAAAAGCAAACGCAACAACAAATGAACTATGAACGATATAAAGAGAAAGAATAAGAAAGTATTGGATGCATGACCCCCAAAGCTCGCCTGCTAACAGAACAGCGGCGCCGGAACGTGCTGGACCTTGTCGACCAAGACGGCCAAGTAACGGTCTCGGACATGGTTCGGCGTTTCTCTATTTCTGCCGTCACTGTCCGCAATGATCTAGACGCTCTTGCTTCCATCGGCGCAGTGGTTCGATCGCACGGCGGTGCCGTGCGGCGCCTGGAGGCCACCCAGGATTACCCTCTCCGCACCAAGGAAACGCTGCATAGGGATGAAAAGATCAGAATCGGAAAGGCTGCGGCGGAATTGGTACAACCGGGTGAAACCATCATTCTCGATTCAGGCACGACTACGGCAGAGGTGGCCCGGCATTTGAAAAGGATGAAAAATCAATCCCTTACTGTCATTACGAATGCCTTGAATATAGCTGTGGAGCTGGCAGATACACCGGGTATCACACTTATTATGATTGGTGGGCTGATGCGCCCGATTTCCTGCTCCTTCGTCGGACCGCAAGCCGAAGCCATGATGAACGAGTTCCATGCTGACCGACTTTTCCTCGCGGTCGACGGTTTCGATCTCGAGAACGGTCTCTCGACGCCGGACGTGCTGGAAGCGCAGTTGAATAATGTGATGATTCGTTCGGCGAAAGAGGTCAACGTGGTCACGGATTTCAGCAAACTGGGTCGGAGAAGCGTTTCAAAGATTGGCCCCTTCGACAGAATACGGCGCCTGATTACGGATAACCGTGCTGCTCAGGAATTTACCGGAGAACTTCGCAGAAAGGGTATCGAAGTTATCGAGGTGTAGCGCCCGCCAAGGCCAAGCGGCTGAAATGATAAGACATGCGGTCTTCGGGTAAGAGCAAGGACTCGCGAAGGGAAGCTTTGCCCTGCACTTCGCGCCCAAGCGCCATCTGCAATACTCCCAACGAATAATTCCACCAGCCCTGGTGGGCGCTCGTCCGAGCGTTGGATTCTGCTTGTGACAAAGCCAAAGAGAGACGTTTCTGCCATTGAGCAGGATCATGGCTGCTCAATTTCTTGGCCGAGGCCCATGCCCATACGGCGTCCGACGCGTCGATCGCTTGTGAGGAAAGCCGGTACCTTCGATCCGCCTCTTCCTTTTGACCGCAAGCGGAAGACAATTCACCGAGCAGGTAGTTTGTTCTAGCCGAATTCAGCATTGGTTGTAAACCGTCTTGAGTAAACGGAAGGCCGGGAACTGGAGAACCGAGTGCTCTTGCTGCGGCGAGAGCGTCTTCGCAGTGGCCGGTTTGCGCCAGCACAACGGCTTGTTGCAGCTTTACCTCAATCCACACCTGGCGAACGTTTGTTCCGCCTTCTTCGCTGCCGAAGAACCGATTCCGGAACAATTCAATCGCGCCGCTATGATTCCCTGCCTCCGCGCGGCCCAAGGCCAGCTCATAAACTAAACTAGTGGGCATACGGTCCAGATCGGGAAAACGCTCTAGTGTTTTTACTCGCTCCACCGCCGGTTTTGCCAGAAGAGTCATAGCGGCAACTGAACCGGCATAGTTCACCACGTTCAACGGATCATTTCTTATTCCTTCCTCGAATGCAATTAGGGCACCTGCGAAGTCTCGCCTCCCGTAAAGCAACGCTAATCCGAGACTGGCTTCCAACACCGGTATTTGGTGATTGAGCTTCCGCGCTTGTTGCCATTCGCTGAGCGCTTCGTCCGTTTTATCGCGGGCGAAATACCAGGTGCCCAGCAGGTAATGAGCGGTTGCGTCTTTCTCGTTCGTGCGAATGGCGGCTTTGAGCGCCTGCTGGTCTTCGACTGTGTTCGGAAATACATATGCGGTCGAAAGCCGGGAAGCTTGCAAATAATCATTTGCACCCGACTCTCCGAGCTTCTCCCGGCAGTACCCTCGAAAATAGACAACCAGAGGGTGGTTCTGAGGAGTCGCCCCGCCGGGTTCGCTCTGGTCCGCTTTAGGTACCGGATACTCGCGTGAGAGAACCTCCACCGCTCGGCGGTAAAGCCCCAACCGCGCGTACTCTGATGCAATATTTAAGACACGATAAGGATCCGCGGCCAGATGCGCGAGGTTCGGCTTTCCAAGTTCTTCGCGTAGAAAATCGCTCAACGGAAAGCGGGCGAGCCGTTCCCTCGCTAGCTTTTCCCCGGCTGTTATCCTTCCAAGCGCGCGCAATACGGCGGCCAGTTCTTCCGCCGCGCGCACGTCTTCCGGGGCAGATTGTAGACTTTTCGTCAGCGAGTCTTTCGCCTGCTGCAGCGCACCGGCGCGTGCTTGCACTTCGGCAAGGCGCAATGCGGCAGCTGCGCGGTAGGATGGTAATCGAATCGCTTCCTGGTAAGCGTCAACCGCATCTTTCTCTCGTTCGACGCCCTCGTACGCGATTCCCAGGTAATAGGAAATCTCGGCATCGGTCGTATCTCGATCATGAGCGGCACCCAGATGAGCTACCGCTTCTTCAAAACGCTTCAAACCTGCGTCAAGTCGTCCCGCCGCCTTCAATAATTCAAAGTCTGCGGGGAACTTCACCAATGCCTTTTGATAGGTCTGCAAAGCGGCCAACAGGTTCCCGTTCAATTCTTCAGTCTTGCCCTGTTGGAGCCAATCGTCCGCGGTTCGCCGCGTCTCCTCCGGTACAGTGTAGGAAACCTGCGGACCGACTTTGACTTCGGACTCCGGCGACCAGTCATATTCACCTTCCGTCTGCCTCAAAAGCACAGCATCCTCGCTGCTCTTGAGTTCAAACGTATATTTCCTGCCGGCATTCGGGACGCGAATCTCTCTCTTCCAAACTCGTTCCGGTGCAAAATCTCCTTTCTCGTTGAGCAAGGGAGTGTTTCCGTCCAAAATTCGGATCGCAGCATCCGAGAATTTTCGATTAGCATTGAAGGAGACCACCAACCTGTCGTTCTTTCGCTCTAAGTGAACTACCCCGGCAAGATTCGC
>WNFS01014904.1_pt1 | contig 10617 bp, 7 predicted proteins | sample 5400141 | NCBI WGS metagenome assembly WNFS01 (sample SAMN13153358, study PRJNA577476) | soil metagenome | isolation source: 60 cm saprolite under Madrone tree | place: USA:California | collected 2016-06-14
GAAGATCTGCGAATTCTGCGTGGGATCTCCGCTGGCTTGTGTGTCGGGAGTTACGGGTGCTGACCTCAAGAAACGGATCGCCCGTATAATGACTGGAGGTTTTGTGCGCAAACTGGATTTTAGCAGAAAGCTGTTGCTCAGCGCGCTCGCGTTAGCGGCCATCACTCCGCCAATACTATTTGGCCCGTTACAAGCAACACCGGCTCGGGCTGAGTCGCAGCCCCAAAGCACAGGCGCCATTGTCCCGGCGTTTGAAATCGCCTCGATCAAACGGAACAATGGCACGCCTATGGCCGGGTTTTCTATCGTTGGCAAACCTTTCAGTGGGATTACGTGGAATGCCGACCGGTTCATGGCAACGAATGTAACGCTGCACGGGCTCATTCGAAGGGCTTACGATGTCCAGGATGACCAAATCCTAGGAGGGCCCGACTGGCTCAACTCTGAAGGATACGATATTGATGCGAAAGTGGAAAAATCTGTAGTTGACGACCTGCAGAAGCTTGGGCCAGATCAGCGCGTCCTCGAGTCGAAGCGCATGCTTCAGGCGCTTTTGGCGGACCGCTTCAAGCTGTCGCTCCACAGCGAAAACAAAGAGGTTCCAGTCTATGCGCTAGTCATTGCGGGGAACGGTCTGAAGATTCAGCGGGCAATACCTGGCGACACTTACGCCAACGGATTCAAACGTTCTGACGGGGTCCCCATAGGAGCGGGAGACTGGTCGCAACCGGGCAAGTTCGTAGGTCAAGGGGTTCCTATCGCGCCCATTGTGCAGGTCCTGTCAGAGCATTACCTGCATCGGGCCGTTTTGGATAAGACCGGGCTCACAGACAAGTATGATTTCACACTGCAATGGACACCGGTTGAGAACCAAGCTGCGATCTTCACGGCGATTCAGGAGCAGCTTGGGCTGAAATTGGAATCGCAAAAAGGCCCGATGAAGATTCTCGTCATCGACCATGCCGAGAAGCCAGCTGAATCGTTGACCCAAAACCCAGCCGCCATTTCACCTGTGTCCGAAGCCGTTTCGCCCAAACCAAACAAATCTGACAACCCTCCAGTCGGGATTAATTCGCAACCCCAAAACACAGCGGCCGTTGCGCCTGCATTTGACACCGTTTCGATCAAACCACACAAATCTGGCGACGAATTGTTCAAGATGATGTTCGAGAAGGACGGGTTCAGCGCAATTATGGTCACGCTACGAATGCTTATTCGAACGGCGTACGGAGTCGACGACAGTAGAATCTTCGGAAAAGAACGGCCCTAAACTTCAGGAGGCAAAACCCGGCGACACGTACCCGAATGGGTTAAAAGATCCTGAAGGTGGCAGCCCAATGGGCACTTTCCGCCTGGGAAGGTTCCAAGGAGGAAGGGGCGAGCTAGTAGGTCAAGGGCTGTCGATGGCGAAACTGCAGCGACTGCTGTCGGAAAACATTTTGAACCGCAGCGTTATAGACAACACAGGGCTCACGGGCAACTATGATTTCACACTGGAATGGAAGATAGGAGACGAGAGCCAAGGTCCCATGTTTCAGGAGACGGGAGACCATCCGCAAGTTACCAGCAGCGCTTTCCTCCCTGAATTCTCCAGGCCTTCCTTCTTCAATGCGATTCAAGAGCAGCTTGGGCTGAAACTGGAATCGCAAAACAGTCCTGGCGTAGTACTCGTCATCGATCATGTCGAGAAGCCTTCGGAAAATTAGCGGCGGGCGAGACTTTGGACGCGTGGCGGCCGTTATTGTATTGCCCCTTCCCGATAGACTGCCCAGTTCAGAGACGGCAAGGTTTCAGTTGGCTGTGCACTCGGGTTATCGGAGAAGTGATCGGAACTTCTAACTTACCGTCAAAAGCCGCGAGGGGGCTACCGATGGTCAAATCGAATCCACTAGCCTGTAATCCAGCAGAAAACGCGTGCCCGTCCGAGCGTGTTGGCGGGAATCCAGTACTGACTCTTCTGGCAAACCTGTTAATTGAGACTCGGCCTCTAAGCGAGCGTCGCTGCCGTCGTTATGGAAACTTCTTCTCCAGCGCGGGTAGCGTCTCGATGAAAACATGGCCGACGATGGCGAGACTGCGCGGGTCAACTTTGTCCAAAGTGTCCCCTGGTGTGTGCCAATAAGTAGTCTGAACATCGAAGTCGATGATATCGCACGCAGCGATACCTCGCCGAATGAACGAAAAATGGTCATCGCCGCCCACTGGATAATCTTCGTTGACAAACACATTGGCATGGCCGAGTCGTGCAGCAGTTGCCCAGATGAGGTCAACAAGCCAAGGCGTGGAGCCCGTATCGCGCTTGATTCTCAGATTTGACGGACCAATCATGTCGGCGAGAATCATGGCTTTGACGTTCCTAAGTTCCCCAGAGAGGGCCATGCTTGCGGCCATCTCGCGGCTGCCAAAAGTGTTGTTCGTGTTTGTCCACTGAATGCTGTTCTTGTCAGTCCAGTGGCCCTGAGCCTCCTCGCCATCGAAGAAGACAATCCAAGTGTTGAGTTTGCCCCTCCGAGAACAAAGCACGCGGGCGAGTTCGAGCATGGTGCCGGTGCCCGAGCCTCCATCGTCCGCGCCCACGAAGTTTGGCAGACGCACAGTGTCGTAATGGGTGGCGTAAAGGACGACGCCAGATCCTGTACCAGCAATTTTGGCGATGATATTTTTCATAGGAAAATCGCCAATCGGCGTCGAGGCATGAAAATCGTGCTCTTCGACTTGGCATCCGTGGCTCTTAAGTTGTTCGACGATATACGACTGGGCCCGACGAATTGCATCCGATCCTGGCGGCCGCGGACCGAACTCGACTAAGTGCCGAACGTGCTCATACGCTCGCGAGCCGTCGAAGCCACCAGTGGTGGAGGACGGAGGAGCAAGACGTAGAACCGTTGCATTCGGTATGGACACTTGTTGACTGTCAACATGGCCCACGACTGATGGCTGGCTGCTGCAAGCCACAAACCACAGCGCTGCCACAGTAACGAAGACCACAGTAAATCTAGCCATCGCCAACCCTCCGATAGCATCGCAACGTACAGCCCTAGATTTTCGTTACCGTCAATCATATGCGGATCTACCGTTAAATCCGACCAATCATCTAGTGGAGGGAGGGAGCAGTAAAGATGAAGTCTTCTTTCTCCTGCGTTGTTTTGTCAAACTGAGTTACTCGTAGTGCAGGGAGACCAGCGGGTCCACTTGCGTGGCTCTGCGGGCTGGAAACAGGCATGCTGCTAGACCAACAACAAGGATGAGTGCTGCGACGGCGGAAAACGTCCACGGGTCCGTCGCTGACACACCCCAGATTTGGCTAGCCATTAAACGCGTCATAGCAAGGCTCGCGACCAATCCGGTCATCGTTCCTGTAAGGATCAGAGCCAGGCCCTTCTTGAACACCATACGTAGAACGTCGTTCTGCTGCGCACCCAGAGCCATTCGGATGCCGATCTCGTGCGTTTGCAGTGAAACCGTATATGCCATGACGCTGAAGATGCCAATCAAGACTAGGAGCAATCCGATGCCAGCGAACGTTGTCAGAATAATTAGGATGAACTGTGGTCCAGCGTAATACCATCGCCTCAGAAAAGCCTCAATTGATCCAGCGTCTGAGACGGCCACATCGGGGTCAATTGCCGTTATCTCTCGTCGAAGGCTTGCCAAGGTCAGGTCCGATTTTCCCGCACTCCTCACCATGATACCGCGTGAACCGGTACCCGTGATCGTATATGGAAAATAGACCTCGGGTTTTGGAGCGTCCTGCAAGCCATTGTTCTTGGCGTCCGCGATCACCCCGATGATTTCAAAGTAAGCGCCACGTGGCCAATCCGCAGCGTAGTCTTCGAGGCTCCGAAACTTAATGGTTTGACCGACGGGATTTTCGTTTCCGAAGTAAGCGCGGGCGAGCATTTGGTTGATGACAGTCACATGTCGGGCCGACTCCACATCGCTTCGCGAAAGTAGCCTACCGCGCAGTAAGTCTCGACCTAGAGTCTGGAAATAGCCTTCACTGCACATGTCAAATGTGGTGCCCCAAGACTCGGAATGCGTCTTTCCGGGCACAACGACGTCGGTCCACCCGAATGAATAAGGCGGAAACGAGGTAGCCTCGGTCGAGGCGGTCACTCCTGGAATGAGAGCTACGCGATCGAGCACCTTCCGGAAGAAAGCTCTCTTTTGTTCAGCCGTGTCGTAGCGGCCTTCGGGGAAAGATAGTTGTGCGTAGACAACATGCGCAGGATCAAAACCGATGTTCACTTGTTCGACGGCATGTAGGGTCCGCACCATCAGCCCGGTAGCTATCAACAGCACAATGGACAGCGCGACTTCCGCGATGACAAGGCTGGAGCGCAACTTTCCGTGCCGAAAGTCCCCTGTTGTACCTTTCCCGCTCCCCGTAAGGCCAGTGTGCAAGTTGTGCCGTATGGCATGGAGCGCGGGTGCAAGCCCGCAGAATAAACTGGTCACGATAGAAACTCCGATGGCAAACAGCAGTGTCGCTGGCCTGAGTGCTATCACCACTTCGGAAGGGATCAAATCTGGTGGAATCGCGGCCACCACGCCTTTCAATCCAAAAAAGGCGAAGAGGCATCCCGCAATACAGCTTGCTGCTGCCAAGAGACAACTCTCAACCAACAATTGTCTGGCCAAGCGGCCTCGCGTCGCGCCCATCGAGGCACGGATTACAATCTCCTTTTCACGCACTGTCGCGCGAGCGAGCAAGAGATTTGCAACATTGCTACAAGCAATCAAGAGCAGCATGGAAACGGCCGCCATCATGGCAAACAGCGTCACTTTGAAGCGCCCAACAGACTCATCGGTCAGGGAATTGACCACCAGCCTGTAACTCGTGCGGAACCATGCGGGATAGGTCTTTTCGAGTCTCTTCACAACGATCCCAAGATCCGCAGAGGCTGCTTGCAGACTGATGCCCGGTTTGAGGCGTCCGACCGTCCATACTTCGTTCGGCTGAACGCCAAACCCCGTAATGAAAGTGGATCTGTTCAGTTCGAGGGGCATCCAAACTTCACAGTCGCCAAGTCGGAATCGCGGAGGCATGATGGCAATCAGAGTTCTCGCCGTGCCATTGAGATTCGGCGTGGTTCCGAGTATCTTCGGGTCCCGGTTGAACAGCTTGCTCCACAATCGGTAGCTCATGACGAACACGGGCGGAGAACCAGCCTTCCCGTCTTCGTGTGTGATCTGACGTCCCAGGAGCGGTTTGATGCCGAGAAATTCAAAGGTGTTCGGCGTCACCCACCCGCCAAAGAACTGCTCCGTCGCTCCGGTTCCCCTGTAGTGAACACCTGTGTAGGCGAGCCCGATCACATCTTGGAATGTGTGGTTTTGTTCCTTGAAATCGAGGAAGACAGGAACAGGGAACCGCGGGATGCTAATTTGGTCAGGCAAGAGAATGGAGGGGGTCACCAATCGGTCGGCGTTCTTGTATGGGAGGGGATTGAGCAGAACACTGTCGACTACGCTCCAAATCGTAGTGGTTGCGCCAATGCCCAAGGCAAGTGTCAGGATAGCGATGACGGTAAAGCCGGGGTTCTTCCCCAGCATCCGCAGCCCATAACGAAAGTCCTGCCAAAGGCTCGTCATCTCTTACACACTCTCGCGAGACTCCGATTGATTGATTTTCTATATCCCGTTGAGAGATTTGGAGCAAGCACTTTTGTTAAACCGAGATACGAGACGACGGTAGATCGGGTGGATCGCCAAAACCGCGAGGAGCTATTGCTGCTCGAATCGTTCTGGCTGTTGATTGGCTTGCGGTTGCACGAGATGTTCTCGGCCGAGTTGTCGGGGAGTCGGTCCTGCCGGCGTCCGCACGTCAGCTAGCTTTGCGAGTAACTGTTCGTAGGCAGCAAGCCCTTCTTCGACAGCCGCGAATGATAGTTATGTGGAATAACTTTTGGCAAGGGATTCTTCGAGAAGGATGGTCCGTTTGGCCGAGGCAGCTCTTACGCCCCACTGGCCCCTCTCGGAACGAAGGCCTGCGACGCCAGAGGCGGAGCGTCAAGGCTGGAACGGACTATTCAGAGTGATTTCTTGGACTTGGGAGGCCGACCGCCCTTGCGCTTCTTCCGTCGAGCTTGCAACTGCCTGAAGTATTCAGATGGAAGGCCCTAGCTTGGCGATCTCCTTCCCACCCTTCTGTCCAAGCTTGACGGCGGCGGGATCTTTCTTCTTCGGCAAAATTCGGCGGCTAGCTTTGTCTTCTAGCACTATCTATTGCTTCTTGACACCGCCAACGAGAAAATTCCGGATCAATGCTACGGTCTCAACCGGGCGTTCCTCCATCAACCAATGGCCCGATCCCGCAACCACAGCTTCCTGAACATTGCTGGCCACGTGGCGCATGATGACAGCTTGTAATGCGCCGAAGGACTTCTCCCCGCCTACGGCCAGGACGGGCATCGGGAGCTTCGTCTGTTCGAAGATTTTGTTGTCCTTCGCATCTTGGGAAAAGGCGGTGAACTGCGCAAAGCCAGCCCTCATTCCTCCCGGCTGAGTATAGGTCGCCGCGAAAAAGTTTCGGGTGGCTTCGTCGGGCTTGCTGCGATCTCCTGTGAAGTCATCCCATATGCGGTCAAAATAGATTCGCTCACGGCCCGCGACCAACCTTTCCGCGGCGGGTCCATAAGCACTTCCGGGCGGAATAATTCCCGGAACAGTTGCTGCCGGAGATCCATGAAAGTTAAAATGCAAATCCCAAACACCGGGATTGAGAAGTATCTTCATCTTGCTACACATGGAATTACGGCACTCCGCTTCAATCTCGTTCCACGGTTCGATTCCGGGAATGGGAGCATCCATGACGACTAAGCGTTTCACTTTGTCGGGATACATCGCGGCGTACGCATAAGCCACCATGTTCCCGATATCGTGGGCAACTACGAACGTGCGGTCATACCCCAGCCTCGTGACAACCGCCCGGATGTCCTTGGCCTGGGTTTTCTTGTCATACCCACTCTCTGGCTTCGACGAACGACCGATGCCCCGAAGGTCAGGAACGACCACACTGTGGTCTTTCATCAAATCCGCCGCTAGCGGCGCCCAGGAATCGCTATTCTCGGCATATCCATGCAGCAGAACAACGACCGGCCCGCGCCCACCCGAACGCACGAAGATGTCCGCGCCCAGGCTCCGCCGATTTTGCTTAGTCCGACGCGGCTTCGCCAACGTGCTCCTTGACCACGCTTCGAGGATTCTTGTCCTCCCGCAATCCTACAAATTTCGAATGTCGCAGCCTTTCTGCCTCTGTCCACTCCAGGAAGTCAATCTGTGCGACGGTCTCCGGGCGAAGCCAGACGCATTCCTTCATTTTTTCAGCAGTCAACTCGTCGCCCCAGCGGGATTTGTGAGTATCCGGCAGGTTAGCGAAGGGCATCGTGGGTGAGACAAGATGACGGATTCTCTCGAAGACCTGCCGACGCGATGCAGGAACAAAACCGTTGCGGACGCGAGCGACATAGACCAAGTCATTGCCGCGATAATAGCCGACGATGAGAGAGTCGAATCCGTGCGGCCCAGGGATGTACCCGCCGATCACAAGCTCCTGTCCTCGATTCACGCGGTACTTGATCCATGCCCCGGTGCGTTTTCCCGGCTGGTAGAGGCTGTCTTTGCGCTTCCCGATGACGCCTTCAAGCTGTTGCTGTCGCACAGCGGCAAGCATGTCATTGGCTGAAGCCTCGAACTGTTCGGCGATTCGGATGCGCCTCGTCGAGGCGAGCTTCAGGGACGTCAGTAGCTTTCGGCGCTCGACCAGCGGCAGCTTGGTAAGATCGCGGTCGTTGCAGATGAGAAGGTCGAAGATGAAATAGTGAATACGGGATGCTTCGCTGCGGAAATTTTGGAGCAGATTGAAGTTCGGTCTGTCTGATTCGTCGAGAGCGACGATCTCGCCATCTACGACCGTACCTTCGGGGAGTTCGGCAAGGGCTTCGACGATAAGTGGGTAGTGGTGGTCGAAGGATTTTCGCAGACGAGAAAACAGGGCAACACGGCCATCAGTTTTGACAGCCACAGCGCGGTAGCCATCGAATTTGACCTCTTCTGTGGCCTTTGGCGTTATGTGGCGCTGACTTTTGATAGGCGAGCCAGCCGCGTGAAACGTTGCAGAAAGCACCACATAATCTGAAACGTAGCATCCAGTCTGATCCTTGTATGGCATTGGTCTTCATTGCATTTGCGGCCCGATAAGTTATCTTTTCGCGGATGCAATTTTACCGGTTAATTAGGACCTTAGTCGCATATCAAACGCGTTCGTGAACTAAATTTCACTAGTTCGGCGATTGCCAAACTTCATGACCCTGACGGTCGATATAACTCCAATTACCACTGAAAACAGGGAAACCATGCGGCCCTTCCGCATGGGGGTCTTCCGAGTGCCAGTTGCCTGTTCCGACTGGGGCCAATCCACTATGGAATGGAAAGCTGAGGTCGTATTTCAGTTCAATGATGGTTTTGCCGGTCTTGTCGATAAAGCCATATTTTTGCTCCACATTCTTGACACAGGCGCGGCCCTCTGTGAACTGATAGGCGTAGTCAAATTGAGGTTTAATAGCAATTTTTCCCTCTTTGTCGATGTAGCCGTAACGGGAATTGACCCCGACAGGAGCTAGACCCTCACCAAAGAAGCCTGCATCACCAAATTGTGGCTGGATGACAAATCTTCCTTGATGGTCGACGAACCCCCACGCATTCTTCTCAGCACTAAGCTCAACCGCTGCCAAACCTTCTGAAAAGTTAAGAGCGTTATGGAATTGCAGCGGGATAGCGTATTTCCCCGAAGTGTCTATGAATCCCCATAGGTCGCCGTCTTGGACGGCGAGCAATCCTTCGCTGAAATTCCATTCACTGTAATCATACAAGCCACCAAGGAGCGCACCTGTCTTGTCGATGATTCCATGCCTCTCGCCGACCAAGACAATGGCCCGCCCATCAGTAAATCCCTGGGCATAATCAAAGCGAGGAGCAATGACGAACTTGCCTGTCTTATCTATGTAGCCCCATTTCTTGCCAGAACGAACTGCTGCAAGGCCTTCAGAGAATGACCACCTCACTTCGTCAAACTGCGGGACGATTTGGGTGTTTCCATCTCGGTCGATGAAGCCCCACTCGCTCCCGACCTGCACAGGTCCGTACTCTTCAGAAAAATCCTCGCAACCATTGAACGACAGGTGAACTACCACTTTGCCTGCGGAGTCAATGAAACCACACCGGTTCCCTTCATAAACCACAAATAGCGGTGCCGACGATTGCTGGGGGTAAACAGGTGAACCAAGAAGGGCGAACAGAATAAATACCGCGCACAGGGGGAGGAAGTGTTTCATTGTGACCTAAGATTCGATGGTCAAGCAGTAGGTTGCATTCAGACGTATCGCCATTTTTCCGCTGCAAGCAACTTGGCAGGGTCTTGCCTAAGACGACGGAGAATCTTGCAAGGACCTTCTTGCTGCTTTGACGATTAGTTGGTCGTAGTGCTCTTCAATAGTCAGTGTGGTTTGTCAGACATTGACGACGTAGAGTCGGATCGCTTTTCCATTTTTCGAAAAGGAGTCCGACTCATATGTTTGATCAATTGTTCTGCCGTTCCGACGCGTTAACTCGCCAGCTTTTGGCCCCGCTCGTTGACGAACGCCGCCAATATCTAGCTTTATGTGCGGCGCAAGGAATGTCCAAGTGCACCATGGAGGTGAAAGCTCGCCTCTTGCTGTCAATAGCAGAGTATCTGAGATTGGCCGAGCGCCCCAACGACACAATCGCGCTTCCCGAGATCAAAAAAGCGGCCAGTCGATGGTCGAGGCACAATTGGCCTTCACCGAAGAGCTCGCAAGCCAAGCGGTCGCGAGAATACTTCACAGCACAGGCCGCTAAATGGCTGACCTTTCTCAACCGTTTCCGGACTCCACCCAAACCGGCAACTGTCTATGACCAGATGTTGGCCGAATTCAGAGCCTTCATGGAAGAAGATCGAGGTCTGTCGCCGGCTACAGTTAAAGGCTGCTGCAGTTCTGTGCGGCCATTCCTTATTCAACTGCTTGACGGAAGGCGCTCTCTTCAAACGATCACCGTCTCTGATGTCGATTCGCTCCTCGCGCAGAAAGTGAATGAAGAGCATTATGCACGCGTCAGCATTCGAGACTACGCTTCATCCCTCCGGTCATTCTTTCGATACGCTGAAATGCGAGGTTGGTGCCCGGTCGGTATTGCTGCTTCGATCATGGCACCTCGCGTGTTCAAGCACGAGACGCTTCCCGCCGGACCGACTTGGGATGTTGTGCAAGAAATCGTAGACGCCACGGCCGGCGATCGCCCCATCGCCATCCGCGATCATGCAATTTTGATGTTACTTGCCGTCTATGGCGTTCGCTCCGGAGAGGTTGCTCGCTTGCAACTCACCGATATTGACTGGCAGCGGGAAAAGATAACTTTTATTCGTAGCAAGATGGCCGGAACGCACTCATTTCCGCTCTCTCCCTCCGTTGGAGCGGCGATCATACGCTACCTGAAAGAAGTGAGACCGAAATCACTCCACCGACAGGTCTTTCTGACGCGGCGGGCCCCGGTTGGCCCAATCTCAAATGGCGCAATGTGGGCGGTCGTGAGCCGGCA
>WNFS01004525.1_pt1 | contig 10616 bp, 9 predicted proteins | sample 5400141 | NCBI WGS metagenome assembly WNFS01 (sample SAMN13153358, study PRJNA577476) | soil metagenome | isolation source: 60 cm saprolite under Madrone tree | place: USA:California | collected 2016-06-14
TCGGGTCGCGCCCGGCGATCTTCGCCGCGACGGTGGCGCCGTCTGGAAGCGCGATTGCGACATCTCCTTCGTCGGCCAGCGCTTCGTCGGCCGTGACGATAAGGCCAGGCCGCCAAACAAAGCCGCTCGACCGCGATCGATGGGAGTGAATCGAGACGACGGCCCCGGCGGCAGCGGCGACCAGACTGACGAGCGCGCCTGAAAGGTCTTGCAATGGGGCAAACAGATGTTGATCGGTCATAGGGGCCTCCGGATGAACAGGACGTGCAACATGCGTAAGAACGGACGTCGCGCCTACTGCCCAGATGGGCAGCCGGTCTAAGAGCACCGCGGCGTCAGCGGAGGGCGAGCGAACCCTGCGCCGCCGATTCCGCCAAGAGGCTGCTTGAGACCGGAGAGATGGCCGGTTTGGCAACCTGCAGGGCCATCTTGCGAGCCATGAAAGAATGGCCACCGGCGGCGTAGGGCCGCACCGATGTGGAGACTCACGTGCCGGTTCGATCCCGGCCCCAGCGCGTTACCGTCCGAATCGCCGCCGGCGCTGCTGAAAGGCGCGCACGGCCCGCAGGAAATCGACCTTTCGGAACGCCGGCCAGAACACGTCTGTGAAATAGAACTCGCTGTAGGCGCTTTGCCACAGCAGAAATCCCGAGAGGCGGATCTCGCCGCTGGTCCTGATGATCAGGTCGGGATCGGGCAGATCCGGCGCATACAGAAAACGGCTGATCGCTTCGGGCGTCACCAGATCGACGGCCTCGGCAAGCGCCCTGCCGTGCTGCTGTTGGTCGCGCAGGAAGGCCTGGACGGCGTCGGTGATTTCTTGGCGCCCACCATAGGCAGCGGCGATCGTGAGCTGCATGTCGTCGTAGTCGCCGGTGGCCGCCTCGGCCGCCCTCACCGCCGCCAAGGTGGATTTCGGCAGCAACTCCAGTCGGCCCATCGCGCGCACGCGAACCTTGCGCCGGTGAATCCGCGGATCATGGGCGAGCATCGTCAGTTTCGCCTCGACTGCGGCCAGAATGCCGGAGACCTCCTCTGGCCGGCGATCGAAATTGTCGGTCGACAAGACCCAGAGGGTGATGGCGGGAATCGTCAGGTCAGCGCACCAGCTGAGCAGGTCGTCGAGCTTTTCGGCGCCCGCGGCATAGATTTCGCGCGGATCAGTCAGGTTGTGCTGGCGCCCATAGCGGCGATTGCCGTCCAGAATCAAACCAATGTGGCGCGGCATGGGATGGTGCCCGACCTGCGACAGGAGGCGCCGTTCATAGAGCCGGTAAACTTGTGCCAACACCGCTCGGCTGAGCCTTATGGCCGCCGTGGTCGGAACGAGAATCCGCCCTGCCGGCCCCGCGCGAGGCGCTTCCTCGACCATACTCGCACGCCAATGAAGCATTTTCTTCACCCGTCCCGCCGATTTACATGAGCCACAGCAAGATAGCGACCGAATGCCGTGTTCCAGTCTAGCAAGAACGGCTCGGTTCGCATCGGGCGCATCGAGACGCTGTCAGCTTGCTGTCAGCTATGGTTCGCAGTCTCCGACGCCGATCGTGAAAAAGGTGAGAAAGGACGTGCCGAGGATTCGCGTCGTCCCGGCCTTGACCCTCGCCAATGCCGCAGGCCTGTTGGTCCAAGAATAGCTATCGCGCCGGAAAATACCCAACGGGCGGCTCGCCGATTAGGTCAAGTAAGCTGCTGTATTAACCAACGTCGTGCCCGCTCCTTGTTGAATTGGATAGGCGCTACAAAACGACGCGCCAATCAACGGAGCCCGGTATCCAGTGGCCAATCCTGCCAGCAAGCGTCAATGGCACAAAATGAGCGATATCGGAGCCCACGATTCGCCGCATAGGCAGATGTGAGTACAATTGAGTACAATAAAGGGAGGGCGGTAACACCGGTGCCACCCGCGCCGAGCGGCGAACCTTGCTCTAGCTGCGATGCGATCGCCCGGCCTCGGTTAGAAGGAAGACCCGCACCGCGCTAGACAGATTGCGCCCGGCGCGGTCCCGGTCAATCTCGCCGATCAGGCGGGCCAGCGACCAGCCCCGCGTCTTTGCCTGATCGCGCAAGGCTGCCCAGAATTCGGGCTCCAGCGACAGGCTGGTGCGATGACCGGCGATCGTGACGGAGCGTTTGTGCAACCGCATGGGCCGGCTATTTGCCGATTTTGTTATTTTCGGGGGCCCACCATGTCCTGCGGGCGGACCCAAATGTCGAACTGCTCGGCGGTCAACAGGCCGAGCGCGAGGGCCGCCTCTTTCAGGCTGGTGCCTTCCTTATGCGCCTTCTTGGCGACCTTGGCCGCGTTGTCATAGCCGATATGGGGATTGAGCGCGGTCACCAGCATCAGCGATTTGCTCATCAACTCGTTGATGCGGGCGCGGTTCGCCTCGATGCCGGTCACGCAGTTGTCGGTGAAGCTGACACAGGCGTCGCTCAGCAGGCGGCCAGACTGCAGCAAGTTGAAGATGATCACCGGCTTGAAGACGTTGAGCTCGAAATGCCCCTGGCTGCCGGCGTGCGTGATGGTCATGTTGTTGCCCATGACCTGGGTCGCCACCATGGTGAGCGCCTCGGCTTGGGTCGGGTTCACCTTGCCCGGCATAATGGATGAGCCGGGCTCGTTTTCCGGCAGCATGAGTTCGCCGATGCCCGAGCGCGGGCCCGAGCCCGCCAGGCGGATGTCGTTGGCGATCTTGGTGAGCGAGACGGCAAGCGTGTTGTAGGCACCCGAGGTCTCGACCATGGAATCATGGGCCGCCATGGCCTCGAATTTATTGGCGGCGCTGACGAAGGGGCAGCCCGTCAGTCGGGCGACGTCGCCGGCGAACGTTTCGGCAAAGCCGATCTTGCAATTGAGGCCCGTGCCTACGGCCGTGCCGCCCTGGGCCAGCGGATAGAGGCGCGGCAGGCAGGCATTGACCCGATCGATGCCGGCGGAAACCTGCGCCGCATAGCCGGAGAATTCCTGGCCCAGGGTGATGGGCGTCGCGTCCTGCAGATGGGTGCGGCCGATCTTCACGATATCCGCAAACGCCCGAGACTTTTTGTCCAGGGCTTCATGCAGGTGCTTCAATGCCGGCAGCAGGCTCATATGGATCTGGCGCACGACGGCGATATGCATGGCCGTGGGGAAGCTGTCGTTGGACGATTGGCCCATGTTCACATGGTCGTTGGGATGGACCGGCGATTTGCCGCCACGTTTGCCCGTCAGCATTTCGTTGGCGCGGCTGGCGATGACCTCGTTCGCATTCATATTGGTCTGGGTGCCAGAGCCGGTCTGCCAGACCACCAGGGGAAATTCATCGTCCAACCCGCCCGATGCCACTTCGGCTGCCGCCTTGACGATGGCCGCGCCCAACTTGGGGTCCAGATCGCCCAAGGCCATATTGGTTTCCGCCGCCGCCTGCTTCAGCAGCCCGAAGGCATGGATCAGCACCGCCGGCATGCGCTCGCCCCCGATGCGGAAATTCTGCAGCGAGCGCTGGGTCTGGGCGCCCCAGTAGTGATCGGCGGGCACCGCGATCTCGCCCATGGAGTCGCTTTCGATGCGGGTCGCGGCGGCTGTCATGGGGAATGTCCTCGCTCGATGGTCACGCGATAAAGGAAGGTTCTAGCCGGCTACGCCGTCAAGGGGAAGATCGCCGGCGGGGCTTGCGGCTGCGCGGCGCTTTGGCGAGCTGGCTTCTGCGCGCCGCCGCGGCGGCCCCGGCCACCCATCGGTGCAACTCGTCCGGCTCTTCGATCACGGCCGCCGGCGCCTCGCAGTAACTGAGCGCAACGCGCCGGCCCTTGCTTAAATAGGTGAAGGGGCTCATGGATTCCTTCTCGAAGTCGGCGCGATTGCCTGCGTCCACCTTCAAGTAGAGCGTTTCGTCGATGACGATGCCGACGATCGCACCATTCAGATAGAGTCCATAGCCGCCGAACATGCCGCGGCCCCGGACGTCGCCAAGCGGCGCCAGTTGGTCGATGAGATAGTCGAGTAGGGCGCTCGCCGCTGCCATAGCGCGAGATTATGCCCCTTGGCCTTCGTAGGCCAGACGACAGCAGCGGGGCGCCCCATAGGGTGCCCCGCCGTGCGTCATCTAGATCGGCCGGCCATGGGAGTCGACGGGCGGCAGGCCAATGTCACCGCGTAGATGGTTGTTTTGGAGATAGTCTGGAAGCGCCCGCTCGATACCCATTCGCCGGCGCTGCCGACGCTTGAACAAGCCCGCTGCGGCCTGGAAAAATCGATCTAAGATTGCCGCCGGCGGGCGGCCGCCAGCGGATAGAAACAGTTGGAGGAAATTTGTCACGATCGCTCGCTTTCCGGGCCCGCGCTCGCGAGCACTGCTGTTGGATCTTGCCGGACGCAGGAGGGCCTGCCGAAACGTCGCCAGAAAATATGAGTTCTCATTCGCGCCAGAATGGTTTGGAAGTTTCTCGATAGACATCGGCCCGTGAAATGCCGATGTCCTTAAGAAGGTGGTCGCTGAATCGGGCGAGATCGCGCCGTGAAAGCACTCTCGCGCGCCATGTCCAGACGGTCTCGCTCAGTCGAAGCAGAGTCGAGAGAAGAGATCTGCCGAGCTGCCGTGCAGTGTTGGCGTTGAGCGCACGGGCGTTGACGGCGCGAGCGTCCACCGCCCGCTCGGCCTTGAGGGGTTGCGTCGTCATTGAACCTCTTGCATCCGATTGAAGGGGCAAACCGCGGGCGATGGCGGACTGGTCGGGGTTTGACCATAGACGCACATCCATCCCTGATTCCCCAGGAGAGGCGCCGGAACGCTGACTCCATCGGGGTCAACCGTCCGGCGGCAGGGAACCTGGCAGACAAGACGACGACCGGTCGATCTTGTCGTGGGCCTCGGGCCCCGATCCTACATGTGAAAATAGGGATCGAGCACGCGCACCTCGGTGATGCGGTCGACCGGAAGCCCGTTGCGCTCGGCGACCTTGCGGATCGCCTCGGGCGAAGGGCCGTCGTAAATGCAGAATGTCCGCTTCTTGTCCAAGGTCACATAGGAATGCAACCAGTTGACTTCCTGCTTGGCATTATTCCGGATGACGGTTTCTGCCACGTGGCGGCCCTTTTCATCAGGGGCGAGTCCGAGGCCATCGGGGAAATTGCGTTCGATTACGTAACGGGGCATGGCGGCCGTGTCTCCTTGTTGCGGCATTGAACCGAGCTAACACAGCCAAGCTAAGCCTCGTGGCGCTCTTGCACATCGGGAGGACCTCCCTATTTTGCGGCAGAATCCTCCCTATTTTTCGCCAACAGATGTTGCTCGCGGGCGATCTGCGCTGCCTCGCCGCGCGTAGCGGCACCGAGCTTGGCGAGCACGGACGAAACGTGGTGATCGACGGTCTTGGGCGAGACGTGCAATCGCGCACCGATCCGCCCGTTGCTGAGCCCGTTGGCAAGGCAGCCAAGGATCTCCATCTCGCGCAGGGTCAACCCAAACGGATTCTGGCGTGTGGTGGCTCTCGGACCTCGCGGAATGCGGCGTACCCCCTCGCCGCGCATCCGTTGGCGCAACGCCGCGGCCGCGGGTGCCGCGCCGAGTCTGTCGAAGATCTCAAGCGCGGCCAATTGCGCCGGTAGCTCGCCATCGGCCAGCGCGCGGGCTTGTTCATAGGGGCAGCCCAGACGCTCCCAGGCCCTGGCCGCGCGCCGCCAATCTCCCTTGATCTGCAGGGCGAAGGGTGGAGCGCTCCATTTCGGTGCGGCGATCCGGTCGCCAGCCCGCCAGCGCCAGAATGAGAACTCGCCCGTATGCCAACGGTGGCGATGTCGTGCCGCGAGTTCGTAGGCTGCAGTTGCCTCCGCGATGACACGCTCGCGTTCGCCGGCGAGCCAGGCGCCTTCCGCGCGCGCGGCGCGAACCGGTGCCAGGCGTTGCAGCGTATCTGTTTGCAACGCCAGCTCCAGGGCTTCATCGAGGATTGCCGCGGCACCCGGATCGCCCCGCCTGGTGCGCACGCGCCCCAAGGCGACGAGCGCCATGATCCGGCTCGTGGCCGCGACATTGGGGCATCCGACAAGCGAGGTTGCGATGTCGCTGGCCTCGCTCCAATGCCCCTGATAGAGCCGTGTCAAAGCGAGCCAAGCGCGTATGGAATTGTTTGCATGATCCAGGTCGCAATCGCCCGTGTAGGCGATGCCGTCGGCGAGGAGGCGGGCGGCCTTGGAAAACTGATATTGCTCGCCGTAGGATGAACCCAGATTCAGATAGACAAGGCCGACGAGATCATCCAGCCCCGCGTGGCGCGCGAGCGCGAGGCTTCGGTTTAGATGGGGAAGGCCTCTCTCGTCGCCGGCGACAAGCATCGCCGACCCGACGACCATCTCTGCCGCCGCGATGGTGGCATCGTCCTCAAAGCGCGCGGCCAGATCTATCGCCTTGCTGCCCCAGCGCACGGCAGCCGTCCTCTCTCGATTCATCATCCGCAGATGAGCCTGAATTCGATATGCGGCCGCCAGCTGGCGCGTCGCGGGCATGGATTCCAATACCTCGATCGCGCGGCGGCTCGCATCCTCTGCGGCGGCATTCTGGCCGCTGCGAACCAGCGGCCAGGCGAGTGCCGCGAGATTCTCGCCTTCCTTCAGGCGGTCGCCCGCCTGTCGCCAGAGTTCGATCGCATCTCGGCGTGCGCGACATGCCTCGGCGAGCTCATCGACGATGGCGCATTCCTCTGCATAGGCCTCGAATAGCCGTGCTTGTTCGTCGGGTGCTCGACCGCGGGCGAAGCCCAGGACGCGACGGTATTGAGCAACCGCCGCCCGGTGGGCTCCGACGGATGCCGCGGTTCGGGCCGCGGCCGGCCCAAATTCAAGGACGGCCGCGCCATCACCCGCGCCTTCGGCAAAATGCGCCAATTGCGCCAGGTCGGTGCGCCCGATCCCGGCGGCCCTCAGTCCATCGAGCGCCAATCGACTGAGGTCCCGATAGCGTCCGGGATCGAGATCGGCCAATACCGCGTCTCGAACCAGTTCGTGCCGGAACGCGATGTTTTTTCCGGACGCCTCGAGCAGTCCAAGTTTCATGCAGTCGGCTAGGCCTTCGCCCTCGCCGCCGAGGAGCCTCTCCAGCAGGGCGTGTTCCATCCGGCTGCCGATCACGGCCGCGGCCTCCAGGGTATTGCGGCCGCCCGGCCCCAACCTCGCCACCCGCGCCAGCACCGCGTCGCGCACCGTCTTGGGAATGCCGCGCCCCGTATTCGAAAGAACCTCCGTGATGAAGAAGGGATTGCCGGAGGTCTGCCCGTGCAGCGCATTGGGATCGAACGGCCGGTCGGCGATCAAAACGCGTACCGCGTCGACCGTCAGGCGCGGCAGCTCGATGCGGATCGCCGCTCTCGACGTCGCCAGCTCGCCAAGGAGCTGGCGCAAGAGATGCCGAGCCCCAACTTCATCGTCGCGGTAGGTGAGGACGAGAAGAACTTTTGTCTCAGCGATGCGGCGGCCCAGGAATTTGATGAGATCGAGCGTCGCTTCATCGGCCCAATGGATGTCCTCGATGACCAGGAGGATGGGCTGCGCCGCGCCGCGCAGCTGATCCAGCATGCCGGAGAAAAGGGCAGCGCGCGGCGTCTCGTCTTCGAGCTGCGCCAGCAACCGTCCATTCGTTTGGCGGGCTATGTCGTAGAGTGGGCCGAGCGGGGAGGGGGTGAATAGCGCATCGCAGTTTCCCTTGAGGATGCGCATCGTCTGGCCGCGGATCGTAATGAAACGCTCGACAAAGGACGTCTTTCCGATGCCGGCTTCGCCGCTCACAAGCGCAATACGTCCGTGCCCGGCGGCTGCATGCTCAAAGGCCGCCGCCAGCATCTGCAGTTCGCTTTCGCGTTCGAGCAATTCCATGGCCGGCGCTGTTCATCCTCCAGGGAGCGGGCACAATTGCACAAAATGTGTTGATTGCCACAAAAAATGCCTTAACTCCCTCTGAACATCACGAGGCCGTGAAGTCAAGCAGAAGGGGCGGGGCGCCCGCCGGACGCGCCCCGCATCTGTCTGATTAGATCGGCCAGCCACAAGAGTCGACGGGCGGCAGGCCGATATCCCGGCGCATGTGGTTGTTGCCCAGGAAGATCGGCGGCGCCGGGCCTTCGCGTCTTCGGCCCTGCGGCCGCCGGCGGTTGAACAGGGCCGAGGCGGCCTGGGTCAACCGCTCCATAATTGCCGTCGGTGCGCGGCCGCCGGCAGATAAAAACAGGTCGAAGAAATTCGTCACGATCGCTCTCCTTCAGGCCTCGCGGTTGCGAGCGCCCGTTGCTGGGTTTTGCCGGTTGGAAAAACGGGTTCGCCGTCGGAGAACGACAAGAGACGAACGGTCTCTAGGGACAACATCCCCCGGAAAACGCATGCTGCGCGTCAGCCGGTTTTGCCGTCAGGCGATTTTGGGATCGATCGAAGACGAGAGAGATGCGAAACGCCAATCGACGTTCGCCGACGAAAGACCCGTTAGGCTGCGAAGCAGCCTTTCATGTCAGGTGCATTGGTCATTGTCGATCCTCCCTCGCTCGGGTGCGAGGCGAGCTTTATAGCTTGTGTGCGCTGTGGGGTCAAAGGCGAAAGGTTGCGGAAAGGTCGAATTTTACAGGGTTGTGGCCAGTCGGCAACAGCGAGAGGCAGGCGCTATTTTTTGCGGAAGGCGTCCAGCGCCACCACATCGGCACCCTTGCGCGCATCCTCGCCGCTCGCTGCCGGTATTGCGGGCACGTCATTCCGCTTGGTGGCTTTGCCCGCCGGCGTCTGGGTCTGCAGCTCGTCTTCGTTGGCTTCGAACTGCAGGCCGAATTTCACCGACGGATCGGCGAAAGCCGTCAGCGCGGAAAAGGGAATGGTCAGCCGCTCATGGCGCCCGCCGAAACTGAGCGTGATGGCGAAGCGGTCTTCCTCGACAACGAGATCCCAGAACTGGTGCTGCAGGATGATGGTCATCTCCTGCGGATACTGCTGATGCAGCCAGTCGGCGATGCCCACGCCCGGCCGGTCGGTGTGGAAGGTGATATAGAAGTGATGGTCGCCGGGAAGGCCGCGTTGTCCCGCCTCGCTCAATGCCTTGCGCACGACCCCACGCAACGCCTGCTCGACCATGCGGTCATATCTCAGCCAGCTCTCGGCCATCGCCCTTGGGACTCCCAACCCAGCTCACACTTCGTCTTCTTGGCAACCTCCGATTCGTTGATCGGAAGTGGGGGGCATTCTGTTGCCCGGCGCCCCCCGAACCGCGCTTACCTATTAGGCAGCGAGAGCCAAACGTTGATTGTCGTTGGCACTTCTAGTGTAGCCCGATAACGGTGGTACCATGCCGGGCGAAAACCATGCCTTTACCACGCGCGTCGATCCTATTTCGCCCCCGAAGGACGGCCGATCCTCGATCGGCCGGAAAACTGGTGGAGGCGCCGGGTACTGCCCCCGGGTCCGCAACGCTTATGCCGCAAGGCGTTTATCGCCATAGTCGGTTACCCGACAACTGAAATATAAGTGTCTTCTCAGCGAATCGAAAGGGGTGGTTGCGAAATCATGGGCAGCGACAAGGAACGGGACCGTGAAATCGCCGAATCGCGGGCGGCAAGCGAAACCACCCGGCGGGCCACCGTTCCCGCGCTGGAGGAGATCCTTTACACCCCGCTGCCTGTTCTCGACCGCGGATTCGTGCGAGTCGTCGACTATATGGGCGACGACGGCGCCGTGGTTCAGGCCGCGCGCGTCTCCTACGGACGGGGCACCCGCAAGGTCAGCGAGGATCGCGGCCTCATACATTATCTCATGCGCCACCGTCATTCGACGCCGTTCGAAATGTGCGAGATCAAGTTCCATGTGAAGCTGCCGATTTTCGTGGCCCGCCAGTGGATCCGCCACCGCACCGCCAATGTGAACGAGTATTCGGCCCGATATTCGATCTTGGACAACGAGTTCTATATGCCGGCCCCGGCCCAGCTTGCAGCCCAGTCCGCCAGCAACCGCCAGGGGCGCGGCGATGTGCTGGAGGGTGACGAGGCGGCCCGCGTATTGGACCTGTTGCGAGACGATTCGCACCGGCAATACGACCATTACGCGGACATGCTGAACGAGAACGATGCGGGCGAAGCGATCGACCCTGCGCGCCGTGGCCTTGCCCGCGAGTTGGCGCGCATGAGCCTGACGCTCAATTTCTATACCCAGTGGTATTGGAAGATCGATCTGCACAATCTGATGCATTTCCTGTCCCTCCGCGCCGACCCCCATGCCCAGCATGAAATCCGCGTCTATGCCGAGGCCATGCTGGATGTGATGCGCCGCTGGGTTCCGCTCTGCCACGACGCCTTCGTCCAGCATCGTCTGCAGGCGATCACGCTTTCCGCTGGCGCGCTCGCCGTGGTCAAACGTCTGCTCGCCGGCGAAAAAGTGACCCAGGCGACAAGCGGGCTCGGCAAACGCGAATGGATCGAGTTCCAGGTCTCGCTCGATTTGCAGAAAGAATAGCGGGCTAGCGGCCTTGCCGTTGGCTTTTCGGCGAGGCAAGGACGTCATGGATGCCCGCCAAGCGCCGGTCTGACGATTGGGGAAACGGCGCAGAAGATGATAACTATTCGATCACAATTCGCGGTGCGGTCTTCTGGGGCGCGCCGGAGACCTTTTGCCA
>WNFS01017016.1_pt1 | contig 10615 bp, 9 predicted proteins | sample 5400141 | NCBI WGS metagenome assembly WNFS01 (sample SAMN13153358, study PRJNA577476) | soil metagenome | isolation source: 60 cm saprolite under Madrone tree | place: USA:California | collected 2016-06-14
GGAACCTAGCAGCACCGTGTATCTCCCCTGCTCATCCAACTCTGCATTCTGTGTCTCCAGCCACAGCGCCGACCCGCCCTCCTGCTCCTTGTAGATGGCAAACGTCACTCCTACTACTCCCGTTCGCGCTTTCCCCAGCTCATCCTTGAAAGTGCCAGTAAACTTCACCAACCGCGGCACTGGCAACGGTGGCACCACTTCGCGCGGACCCTCCACCGTTCCGCTTGGCGCTTGCGGCTCAGCCGCCACCGGCTGCTGCGCCCGCATTCCAGCAACACCCCAAGCCAGAGAAAACAACAAACCCACCCCAACCCATCTCGCAGTCAAATTCATGGGGTCACCCCTTTCATGTGCTGCTGAAGAAATCCAGATTTTCTCTCGGGTCAAGCCGCGGCGTGCTTCTACCAAAGGGGGACGATCCAGGGAAGCTGGGCGTTGACCCAGAAAATTACGCGGACACTACTCTTGCTTTTGTATGATGTCAACTCAAAATATGCTGCAGACCTCAAGCCGATCGAGGATTTATCTTGTAACGGCTGCGGCTTCACGAACGACTCCTGCTTCGCCTCTCTCGCGAGCCAGATACTGGTCGTAGATCCAACGATAAGTTTTTTCGAGACCTATCCGCAGTGAAGTGTTGGGCTCCCAACTAAGATATTTCTGAATGAGAGTGTTATCGCTGTTCCGCCCGTTCACACCCCTGGGCGCGCTGAGATTGTAATTGCGTTTCAGCTTGATTCCGGCAATTTCCTCCGCCATATCGACCAGTTGATTTATCGTCACCGCCTCACTCGATCCGAGATTGATCGGCTCCAGAATCTCCGAATTCATGATCAGATCGATCCCTTTCAGGCAGTCATCAATGAACATGAAGCTACGCGTCTGATTGCCTGGGCCCCAGATATCGATTTCGTGCTTACCGGAAACCTTCGCCTCGATTACCTTCCGGCAGATCGCCGCGGGAGCCTTCTCCCGTCCTCCGTACCACGTACCCCACGGCCCGTAAACGTTATGAAACCGTGCAACGCGTGTGTCCAGACCAAAATCCTCCAGGAAGTGGCGACAGATGCGCTCGGAAAAAAGCTTTTCCCATCCATAGCCATCTTCCGCGAGGGCGGGGTAGGCGTCCTCTTCTTTGAGCGACGGGGCTTCAAATGCTTTCTGTTTGTCTCCATTGTATACGCACGCCGACGAGGCATAGAAAAATCTCTGCGCGCCAAATTTCACGGCCGCTTGCAGCATGTGCGTATTGATAAGCACCGACAGCATGCACAGCGCCTTATTGTGCTCGATAAAACCCATCCCTCCCATATTCGCCGCCAGATTGTAAATGTCGCTGGCGCCATGGGCGGCTTTCTCGCAGCTTTCCTTGAGATTCAAATCGAGCGAAAGATTCTCCACGTCGTCAAATCGCTGGTACCACTCTTCAATGGGCTTACTGTCCACCGCCCGGACCCGCTGGAGCCCTCGCGCGCGCAGGGCCGCGACAAGATTCCCGCCAATGAAACCACCCGCTCCAGTAACAAGGACTAAATTTAGATGATCGCTCATTAATATGCCCCCTCCCCAAATTGTCTAAAACATGTCATCAAACTCGCGGAAAACGCAAACCTGGATCGTTGTTACCCTTGGAGAAAGAATGCCGCCTCATCGTGTCGTCAACGAGCTTTCTTCAGACCCAGTAATTCAAGCAAAACAAGTACCGCAAATTCTGCTCCATAAACCAAGTAGCGGCGCCACAGCCGCCGCGGCTCCATCGCCAGCCGGAACAGCCATTCGAGCCCGTTCTTCCTCATCCACTCCGGCGCTCGCCGCATCCGCCCCGTGTGAAAATCGAATGCCGCTCCCACCCCGATCAGCACCGGCACGCTCAGTCGGCCCCGGTGCTCGAACATCCACCGCTCCTGCTTCGGCGTGCTCAGCCCCACCCACACGATGTCCGCTCGCGCCCCCTCGATCGCCTCCACCACCTCGAGATCTTCCTCCTCCGTCAGCGGGCGAAACGGCGGGCAGTACGTCCCTGCCACGGCCAATCCAGGGAACTGCCCCACTAATCTCCTCGCCAGCTCCTCCGCCACTCCGGGCGCTCCGCCGTAAAAATAATGCCGGTATCCCCTCCTCGCCGTCGTCGCGCAAAATGCCGCCATCAATTCCGGTCCGCACACCCGCTCCCGCAGCTCGGCAAATCCCTTCCGCCTCCCCAGCCACACCAGCGGATGCCCGTCCGGCACCACCAGCCCCGCCGTGTTAAGGATTTCTTTGAATTGGGCGTCATGCCGTGCCTCCGTCACGCCGTGCATCCCCGTCACCGCAACGAACCGGCATCCTTCGCGCCGCGCGATCCATTCCTCCATCCGCATAATCACATCCGGAATCTGCACCACATTCACGCGCACACCCAACACTCGATATGACTTTGCCTGGCCGTGGCCAATCTGGCCCTTAGCCGTTTCGCCCGGAAGAAAAAGTTCTGTCGCCATCGCCCTATCTCACCGCCATCAACTCGGCCGTCTCGGAAACCGGCTTGGCCATTGCCATCTCATAAATCTCCATCAGCCTCCTGTAGTTCGCGGCCCTCGATCCACTGCTCAATCCTCGCGAGGGTCATCTCCACATCGATTGCGCTGATGCCGACTCCTAAGATGTTCGCGTGATCCTACGGTTCTTTCCTCATCTTACCTATTCAAGCTAAGACTGAAGTGGATAAAGCCTTCTCGTAAATCTGCATCAAGATTTCGTAGTTCCGCTCGCCAGTGTATCTGGCTTCAAACTCTGCCCGTGCGGCCCGACCTATTTCTTCCATAGCAGAGTGATGCGTCCAAGCCCATTCGACTTTCTTGGCGAGGTCTTCGGCGCTTGCGGGCTCAAAATGCAACCCCGTAACTCCATCACGCACAATTTCCCCGGTCGCACCAAGTCTAGGGGCGATGACTGGAACACCGCATGCAAAAGCTTCAGCAACGACCAAGGGAAAATTCTCATAACACCTGCTCGGTACGACCAGAAACCGTGCCCGCTTCATTTCACTCAGAACCAGATGTCTTTCCAAAGCGCCGCTGAAAACGACGTTGTCCAGTTCGAACGCTTCCTTCTCCTGCTCAAGCATGCCCCGCAAAGGGCCATCGCCAACGATCCGCAGCGGTATAGTTCGACTTACTTTGCTCCAGGTCTGTAGCAGAAGATCCGGCCCTTTCTCGACTGAAAGACGCCCGACGAAGAGGCAGTGGTCTCCAGGACTCTGGCGAATGCCCGGATCAGGTGAAACAAAATTGGGTTTTGTAGATATCTTGGATGCTTGAAAGCCCCCCTCGACGAATTTCCGCCGCGAGAATTCTGATAGGGCGATGTACCGTGTGACCTTTTCTTTCCATGTTCCAAGCGAATGGTGCACTACCAACATGGTGGCAACCGCCATAGTTGCCAGCTTGCTGTTCCGATAGCAAGAGTGGAGCACACCATTCCATTTCAGGCGCCTCGACAAGCATTCTTGGCAGGGTGCCCCATCACGGTAAAGCGTTCCGTTGGGACATAGAAGGCGATAGTTGTGAAGCGTCTGGACTACGGGGATGCTGAACTCTTGGCATGCGGAGTAGGCGGACGGCGAGATCAGCGGAAAAATATTGTGAAAGTGAACTAAATCGGGTTGGAACTCCATTAGCAGCGCGCCGAGTTTTTTCCGCGAAGAGTCGTTCCAGATCGTCTGAATGCCCACCCCAAAGTGATTCATCCCAGAGATGCGATGATTATCGTCCAAATATTCTCGCACTTCATGCTCACGCGAACGAAGTAGTTGCGCCTCTGCGGCGACAACCGCCTCCTCGCCTGCACGCTGCTGATATTGGTTATGAACGATAAGGACTTTCATTCCATGGCTCCGGCCAACGGGGATACTGATGCCGAGCGGGAGAGTACTTGAGGCGCGGCCACGCGGTAGACCAAGCGCGTCGCGGGAAATAACCGGAGTAGAAAATCAGCCGTTCTCGCATCTCTCTCGAACTCCTGAAAGAAGGGCCAGCAGCTGAAGTGCTCGATGCCCGAATTTCTGAGAAGCCTTTCGACTTCCGACTGAACGTAACTCCGATTGGCATGAAAGTTTTCAGGCAGGAGACCGAGTCGCCGAAGCGGGTTGTGCCACCAGTTATGGAAGTCAACGACAGCGTAACCATTGGGCCTCAACGAACGCACAATGGAGCCCAACAGTGCGGAGTCGTGTGCTTCGCCGCGAATGAGCGTGTCAAAGCAGAGAATCCGGTCGAGAGTCTGCCGAAACGGCAGCGCAAAATAATCGGCGCGTAAGAAAAAAATATTCTCTATCCCGCGGCCGCGCGCCTTACGCCAAGCGTAGTTGAGGTTGTCGACAGAAAGATCGCAATGGAGCGCAAAGCGAAAAGCATTGGCGTACTCAAAAGTATAGTATCCGGCGCCAGCCGAAATGTCGCAGAGGACGGTCTCATCAACGGAGATTCCTTCCGTGGCGAGCGGCTTAACCATTGCGACTTGGCGGTGACGTTTGCGGGCCCAGGATGTTGCTACGGTTTCCTCAGCCCCCCACGCGCTGCTTGCTTCGCTGAGGTGAAAGCGTTGTTCGAACGCTTGACGATAAGCTTCACCATAACCCGAGTTCACGGCGGCAGGGAGTTCGAGTGGCCGGCTAGGAAGTATCTCCGCTAGGTTATCTTTGTGGATCGGAAAGCAGCGATCACAATGGGTGCAGCGAAATCCTCCGGAGATGAGGCGAAGCGATGCGCCATCGTCTGGGCAAGAAAGCAAATTAGCGATCGCGGCGAATTTATCGGCCATTGCCACACAACTCCGAATTGGTGAGACAAGCGGCGGACGTGCCCGCTTCAGCCATTGCCGCGAAGACACGCTCCAAAGCTCCCCAAGTGGAGCAGCGAGATCGCGCCTGATGACCAGTTGCTTCCGGGACTGTGCTGAATGAGATTCCGAAGAGCATCGTAGCGGAAACGCTTGGCAGCGTTGCGCAAATAGGAAACGGATGAATGAGGATAGGCCTGTACCGTGGTGGGGATGATGACGATTCCGTTGTGCGCACGCGGATGGTCGAGAGAAAGAAGCTCGGCGGTACGGACAGCAGAGTAGCCAGCGTCGCCAACCATATCCAGATGTGCCGCAGCATAGCGGCCGCTCGGGAAGCAAAAGGCAGGGCAGGGCTTGCCGGTGATTTCTTGAAGGCGGCTCTTGCTTTCGGTGATTTCTGAAAGAGCGCGGTTCTTCGGAAGCGTTGTCAGGACGAGATGATGAACGGTGTGCGCGCCGATCTCAAACGCGGAAGACAACTCAAAGATCTGTTCCGATGAGAGTGTCGGCCTTGTATTTTCGAGCGGAACATAAAACGTGCCTTTGAGGCCATATTTGGAGAGGAGTTCGGCAATTCTCAGGTCGAGCGGATGCCCGTCGTCCCAACTCGTTGTCATGGCGAACCCACTGCTGTTGCTGAGGGTTTCTGCTTTAGATTCTATTTTGTTCGGGTCCCGATCCAAGACGGTCATGCGAGACTCTGTTAATCCGAGGCAGGATCGGATGCCCGTCCGGAAGTTGGCCACCATATTCTCAATCGAGTATTTCTCTGCAGACGCTCTCGCTCCGGCCTGCAATCGAGCGAGACTGCCAGGTTCGTTGAATAAAGACGCGATCTTTTCTGCGTACGCGTCTGGATCGTTGGCAGTCATCAAACTATTCACATTCTCTTCAAGAAATTCGACTTCCGGACCGTGGAGCTCACTGGGGATCGTAAACACCGGCAGCCCGGCAGCAAAGGCATCCAGTACGGCCAATCCTAAAGCTCCCGGCAACAGAAAGACGTCGGAAATGGCCAATAACCCCGCCTTATCCCTGCCAAACCGGGGCCCTACCCAGTGCACCCAGTCCAATCCTTCAATCAGTCGCACAACCTCGTCCTGTTCCGGACCTCCACCGACGATGATCAAATGAAATGTTGGGATTCGGGTCCTGAGAATCCGGGTGGATTCGACGAGGTACGGAAGGCCCTTCACGCTTTCCAACCTGCCGCAGAAAATGCCAACCGGCGCCGACATGGGGATACCAAGCTCGCCCCGGAGAGCAGCACGGTCCTGTGCCGTGAAGGATTTTACCTGCTCGCGGATTCCTCGTGTGTCCACCGAATTCTGAACGACAGTGATTTTTGACGCGGGAACGCCCTGCGCTTTGAGATACTCCGCACTGCCCTCCGTATAGGCAAACCACCATGAAGCCCAGTTCAGTGTCTTCCGTCGATACCATTCCAAGAAGTGGGTCCGTGCCACCCTTCGATTCTCCGCGTGGCCCCAGAAGGCGACGCGCCGGACGCCCGTACGCGAGAACGCAAGAAGTAGGTGGTTAAGGAGAAATTTATGCCCCGTGTCTACGACTACCAGATCGGAGGATATGGCGGGTCTCAAAAGCGGCTGGTACAAGAGCTTATCCGGCCACAACCAGTAGCCGCTTACCCTTAAACCGTACTCCTTAGGGAGATCACGAGTGTCTTTCTTCCACGATTCCGACGCTAAGGGTTCGCTATACGCAACGGTCAACCGGATGCCGTCCGCTCGCAGCGCTTCATACAGCAGCGCGTAGAAGGGGGCCCGGTATTGCTTCACTTGGGCCTCAATAATCAGGACCTTTTTCATTTTGCGTTGTACTTCCCCCATACGCTGCCCGGCCTAATGTAAACGGACATTCGCTGCGGTCCTTCGTATCCACAGCGACGCCGGTGAATGCGTGTCTGGATCATAAACTTGAAATGTATCTTTCAGCGCCTTGGGGCATTTGTGATGCAACCAGCTTGTACAAAGAAAAACCTCAAACAGCGAGCTCCCGCAGAGCATAGCTTGCACAATCGCGGCCTCATTCCAGAAGTGATGTTTGCGGAAAATCCATTTTTCGGGTTCGGGCGTTGGGTAAGGGAAAGAGATATCATGGATGTGAATAATGACGCCCGGCTTTAGTCTGGGAAGGACTTCGAGGTAGAGGTAGGCAGTCTCACTTCCGATCTTGACGACGTGGCTGGAATCTATGAAGAGGAAATCTCCGGATTCGAGCTGTGTAAACTCCTCAAGTGCAACTTCTTGCGCAGGTTTTTCTACGATTTCGATCGGGTTGTTCTTTGAAAGCAAGCGCAGCGCGGGGAAAGCGTGTGGCTCTATACATCGTAATCGCGAAACTCCCCCGTTCTGGCAAGCATTTTTCTTGAGCGCCAGGGCACTTACGACCGTTGAAGCCCCTGAACCAACCTCGATGATCGTTTTCGGCTTTATGGAACGGATGAGAGCGTACAAGACCTGGGCCTCGATTTCCCCAAATCCTTCTCCTAACATCGGCTTGGCAGCAGAATCGGAATCCAAAAGACTCTCGTATTCGTTTGAGAATCTCTTCAACTCTTGAAGCGTGTCCAGCTGTACCCCGAGGGCCATATCAACCCCGATCATCTCGCTTGGCCGATACCAAAGCTCAATGTTCTTTCGGAGGTCTCGAGTATCCGGAATCGGACTATAGAAATGAGCAGGAAGCACATGGATGCCGAGTTTCTCGAAAAAACTGAACCCTTGTTGAAACATGGTTCTCGTAATCAGTGCTTTCATGAAACCATAGGGTCCCAAGGATTTTAGGTAATGCCGTGCCTTTCCCAAATCCATTGGATTACGACTCCCCGCCAGGACGTAAAACACTCGCCGGCTCCAGCTCTTGGACAAGGGTGAATACCTCTATCCGCGGGCAGACGTAGGCGATTTTCATGCCATAGCTTTCGAGAAGAGCGAGCGTGCGTTTTGTCTCACCGGTGCCGATCGAAGAGACGCGATGGTGAAACTCGACAAGAATCTGGCTTACCGGGATCTTCTGCTTGACCAGGTCGCGCAGGACTGCGTACTCGGCCCCTTCAATGTCCATCTTAAGAATGTCAATCCTTTCATGGCCCAACTGCTGCATCGCCGTACGCAACCGTATCATCGGAACGCGAATCGACTCTTTGCTGTACTGGGGTGCACGAACCAGTGAATGCGAGATGAAATCGGGTCGTGGAGGAAGATAAAAGGTCCCTTCGCCATCGATATCCGCGATCCCTACCTCATGAAAATGAAACTGCTCCGGGAGAGTCTGCAACGCGAGCCATTCCTTCACCCGTGGTGTAGGGTCGAAAGCATGAATAGTGACTCCATAACGCTGAATCAGAGCAAGGTCCCAAAAAATGTCCTCACCGACGCCCAGGGAATAGACGATCGCATCCCGCCGAACTCCAGAGGAATCGATTGCATAGCCCCCGTAGTCCGAGCCTAACGATTGCAGCGTGCGATGAACCTGAACCCGCGGAGGCGCAAAATTCCACTCCGGATACGAGCGAACGTACCTCCGAAGATACTGATAGACATTCTTTGCGATACCACTTTTTGCTTCCGTGAGGTTCATGGCTGCTGCAACTCCGTGGCCTTGGTTCATGGCTCCAAATTCTTGTTCTCCCTACCCGGGCTGCAGCGACTTAGGACGAGCTGCCGCGGGCACTGCCGTCAACGGTACCGATTTGGGCAAGAAGCACGCGATCGAGCTGAGGACAAACAGGTACCAAACCGCCGTGGGATAGCGCATCGGTTCCATTGTGATGCTCAGAAGTAATACGCCGACGAGGCTACAAAGCAGAATTCTTCCGATTCCTCGGCGGAAAGGATCGGAAGACCTTCGATGAAGTACGCTCTCTCGGAAAAATGCAGTCAAAAGGCTGACGTAAAGGCACACACCGGCTAGACCGTAGGCGTGCAGGATCCGAATGTAGTCATTATGCGGCTCGTTCTCCGCGTATTCGAAAATCGACGCTAACGAAACCTGCGCAACCGAGCCACCCTTTCCGATAATCCAGCGGACGGGCCCCCCCTGGGCGTAAGAAGTGAGGAATGCAATCCAGTGCGCACCGCGTCCCCGAATAAAATTGCCGGAAGCGAAGTCGGCTTCTCCGGAAAAAAGTTCGGTTACATTGCCAAAAAGCATTGAAATCCAGCCGCTGAAGACGACCGCGAGAACCAGAACTGCGGCACCTCCAAAAATTATTTTCTTGAATTGCCTCTTCGAGGCATGCCAAAGAGCCAGTTCCACGGCAATGACAATCCAGCCCATTCGATGGAACGTGAACACCAGCGCCAATGCGGCTAGGACCGAGAAGACAATCAGAAGAGCCCGTTCCCTTTGCCCCTTCTCTGTCTCGTCCCATCGATATAGCGCGAGCGGAACCGCATAAATCAGGAAGAAGATGAGCTCACCTGGGTGCTGGTATGTGCCACTTGCGCGTCCGATTTGCTGGCCATCAGGCAAGTCGTCCCAGTACTCGAAAGGCAAAAAACCGGCCACTTGGAACAAGGAAAGAACCAGCGGGACACAAAGAATTGCGAGAAACATCATAGCGAAGCGGTCGAATTTCCTCTTTTCGCCGAGTACCAGACCCGCCGTAAAGAAAAAGGACACACCGGAAAAAAGCCGTACGAGTTCGTTAACGCCCCATGAGGATGGAGTGATGATCACAGATAAGGTAGCCGCCGCCAGCAGTAACAGCACTCGGCGAGAGTAACGAGGCTTACGGCGGCCATACACGACGACTACTCCATTTAAAAGGGCGACTAGTACGCCGAGAATCGCCTGAAGATTCACACTTTGGTTGAAAACGTTAAAGAATTCCCAACGCCACGTGAGATCTACCAGCGGTTTGATCACCAAGGAAAGTGCTACCCACACCTTCAACGAAAGCGCAATTTCGCATACTACCGCAGCAGATCCGGCAATTCCAAGCGCGAGCAACCCCATGGAATTCTCTGCGATGCCGAGACCTTCCGTTAAGATGCGCACGGATTTCTGTTTCTCGTTCACTCTATCTCTATTCTTGCTGCGCAGTTGTGACCTACAACTTTTTACCAAGTAACCAGTAGCTGGCAACAGCGGATAAATCGCGCGACTTAAGCGTCAACTGGATTCACGGAGTCTCCTTTTGCGCTGCAGTACCAGCATCTTGTAACAAAACTTTCTTCAGCCGGACGATGGGCCGTGCCCATTTTTGCGTAACAAATGGCACAATCAAGCAGCGATGCAAATCAAAAGGGACGGGTCGCCGGCTGACACCTGAGGATGTCAGCCGGTGTGTCGCGTCACGCAATGTGCAGGCATGCCCCAGGCCGCCTCCCAACGCATAGTTCCGTTGTCTTTCGGCGTCCCAGCACGCGCTGGCTTTGCCACCCGCATGATAAGAATTCTCATGATTTTGGTGAATTGCCGTGAGGCATCTGGTGGCGTCCACAACAGGTACTCCGAGCGCGCGTGCGCGGAAGATCAACCAGTTGTCCCAAAATCCGCAATGGCCTGTGGCAAAGGGCGGAATACCGTCCCAAAGCCCGCGCGGGAAAACAAAGAAGTCGATTCCTGAGTGCGAGTGCAGTTTCCCTGCAGTTTGCACACGCGCTCGCACAGCATCTTCCCATCCCGTCTCCCAAGTGAGAGACTCGGCAATGTCCACATCCCAGCGCCGCCCGACAACCAGGCTGCGCGAATTCCAGGCGCAAATCTTCTGAATGGCCGGAAGAAAATCACTCAAAAGCAGGATGTCCGCATTGATATAACAGAG
>WNFS01022028.1_pt1 | contig 10613 bp, 8 predicted proteins | sample 5400141 | NCBI WGS metagenome assembly WNFS01 (sample SAMN13153358, study PRJNA577476) | soil metagenome | isolation source: 60 cm saprolite under Madrone tree | place: USA:California | collected 2016-06-14
CGGCTTGAGACCTTGGGCAGGGGGGCGTTCCGTCGATGACTTCAGGGGAGCTTACGCCGCGGCATTTGGAGCGCCGCTGGGCGACACGTTATTCTTTTCGCGCTGAGCTGGAAATTGAATGGGGCTCGGCGGTGTTGCGCGGGAAAACTCGGGACATCAGCGCAAATGGCATGTTTATTGAATCGCCCGACACGCTATGGGTTGGGGCCGGCTTCACGGCGCGTTTGGAGTTGGATAGGCCCGTGCAAATGGATTGTTCCGTGAAGCGAATCGAGCCAGGGAGAGGCATGGCGGTTAGAGTGACCGTGTTAGAAGAGCAGCACCAGCGGCGTTATCAGGATTTGATCGCCTCGCTTACTCGTCCGCAGCCATAATCGCGTCTGCTGCGCGGGCATAGACCTCGTTCTATACTAAACAGGATGTGCTTTTGGGTTGCCCGGGGGAACTGACAGAACGCACTACCGACCAATGCCCTTCGTGCGGCTTGACCACAGCTGCAGCTGAGTTGATGTTCCGCCGCCGGCTCATGCGGCAGACGGCAATTTTTCTGCTGGGTTCGCTGGCGTTTCCGTACATCAGCCAGATTTATCCTCCGCTGGATCTGGACCTGATTCTGGTGTTCTTCGGGTTGATTTTCTTTGGCGCGCTCACGTTGGCTGTTATTTTGGAGCGGCGGGCACGCAATCATCAGGAAATCGAGATATTGAAGCGCGTCTACAACGGATTTGTGCCGCTGCCCTGGATTTTGGCGGCGACGCTGTTTATTAACGGGCGGCTCGATTCGCAGAAGAATGTCGTCTACTATCCGGCTGCGGTTGTGGGCCGCTTTAATATGAAGGGGATCGTGAAAGGGAGTCGGCGTTTGGTGGTGCGCTCGTGGCGCGAAGGGCAGCGGGTTGAGCGGCTGGCGGTAGATATGGATGACTTCGATCGTTTTCATGAGGGCGATGGGATTGTCGTGGGCGTCGGGGCGGGGGCGTTGGGAATACCGTGGTATTACGGCGTATATCGCCGGTGAAGGCGGCTGCTAATTGCGTTAGTACGCAGGCTCGCGGTTGCGCAGTAGTGGGATTTGAATATCGAGATAGCTGCCGTTTTTTCCGAAGCGGAAACGGACGCGTTCCATGGGGCCGACGTCGCGAATTTTCCACTCGGTGGTCTCGACGGGTTGATCGGAAATATCGGCTGGGGACCACTCTACGTTTTCTCCCTGCGGCTTCACTTTTGTGGGGTCGACGTCGTAGACCTCTTGTTCTTTCACATCGACGAGCATGTAGCGCTTCCATAGGCGGACCAGGAGCACGCCGCGTTTTTCACCGTGATAGATATTCCAGGATGCGGGGGCGTCGTCGTTGAAGCGCACGATTGCGAATTCGACCGGCTTCCACAGGTGTTTTTCGGCGCTGTAAAGTGAAGAGACAGCGAGCGTTGAAATCAGGATTACCGAGATGAAGAAGTTTTTAGGGCGCATGTGGCTTGGCGCAGATGTCCGTTCTTGATGGCGCAAAAGTTTGGCGTAGTTCTAGTTTCTTACTTCACTGAAGGCTTTGTCGAGGAGGCGAACGCCTTCGTCGACGTCGGCTTTGGAGATGTTCAGCATCGGCGATAGGCGAAGGACATTGCCGAAGAGACCGCCCTTGCCGATTAGAAGGCCATTGTCGCGGGCGCGCTCCATCACTTGCGCGGTAGCCTCCGGTGCGGGTTCTTTTGTTTTGCGATCTTTGACCAGCTCGAGCGCTTGCATCAGGCCCATGCCGCGCACTTCACCGATGAGTGCGTACTTGGCTTGCAGCTCTTCGAGCTTGCCGCGGAAATACGACCCGACGGTGTGCGCGTTCTCGAGCAGATTCTCTTCTTCGATAAAGTCGATCGTGGCTTTGGCGGCGACGCTTGTAACCGGATTGCCTCCAAACGTTGAAATGTTGAGGCCCTGAAAGCTGGAAGCGATTTCGGGAGTGGTGACGGTCAAACCGATCGGCACGCCGTTGCCCAGGCCCTTGGCGCTGGTCAGGATATCGGGCGTCACTTCCCACTGCTCGATGCCGAACCACTTTTTGCCGGTGCGGCCCCAACCGGTTTGCACTTCATCGGAGATGAACAGCCCGCCGTACTTTTTCACGATTTTGAAAACGATCTTGAAATATTCCTTAGGAGGCGTGATGAAGCCGCCCACGCCTTGGATTGGCTCCGCGATGAATGCGGCGATGTTTCCGCTGGTGCCGGTCTGGATCAAGTTCTCAACATCATTCGCGCAGGCCACTTCGCAGGAGGGGTAAGTAAGGTGCAGCGGGCAACGGTAGCAATAGGCGTTTACGGCGTGCGAAATGCCTACGCTGATTACACCGCTTTTACGATAAGGCGCATGGGCGGTGATTGCCTTGGCGATGGCGGAGCTGCCGGAATATGCGTGGCGCAGCGCTACAACGTCGTAACTGCCCGTGGCCATGCGGGCGATCAGGATGGCAGCTTCGTCTGCTTCCGTGCCGGAACTGGTGAAGAAGCTTTGTTGCAAATTTCCGGGAGTAATCTTCGCAATTTTTTCCGCGAGGGCGACGATATGTTCATTGGGATAAAGCGTGGAGGTGTGCTGCAATTTGTTGACCTGCGCGTTGATTTTGCCGGTTACTTTGGGATTGCAGTGGCCGACCGAGACGGTCAAGATGCTGCCGAAGAAATCGAGGTACTTGCGGCCTTCGAGGTCCCACAAATATTGCATCTCGCCGCGATCCGCTACCAGCGGACGCTGGTAGTAATTGGCCACCGAGGGCCACAGATATTTCTTGTGTTTGGCGACAACCTCGTCGCTGCGCGTCGTGGTCGGCATTGGCGTGGCAGGAGTCGTCACGGTTTGGTCCTCACTAGCTCGGTAGAATGCACTGAGTTTAGCGGAAGAGGTCGCGGCAGTCGAATGCCATTGTGGCCTGTAAAGGTACGCCGAGTTGCGGAGGAATCGCGCGCAGGATATCCTCCTGCACTTCAAGGTGTAACTTCTGGCTGCAACTTCGGGGAGGTGATGAATGCAGTTTCGCGCATGCAAAATTCTGGTGGCTGGGGTTCTCGCCGTATTGGCGGCGGCGATTCCGGGATTGGCGCAACAATACGACCAGAAACTCTTCTCTGAGATGCGCTGGCGCTGCATTGGGCCCTTTCGTGGCGGGCGAACCGTCGCTATTACCGGCGTGCCGCAACAGCCGAATGTTTTCTATATGGCGGCTGTGAACGGCGGCGTGTGGAAAACCACGGACTTTGGTCATACGTGGGAACCGATTTTTGACGAGCAGGGCAGCGGCTCGGTTGGGGCCATAGCGGTCGCTGCTTCCGATCCGAACATAATTTATGTTGGCAGCGGTGAAGGCTTGCAGCGCCCCGACCTTGCTACCGGCGACGGCGTTTACAAATCGACGGATGCGGGGAAAACGTGGACGCACCTCGGGCTTCGTGACGCGCAGCAAGTCACCGCGATTTTGGTCGATCCCAAAGATCCCAATCGGATTTTCGTGGCGGTGGAGGGTCATCCGTACGGGCCGAACGCTGAGCGCGGGGTTTTTCGGTCGACCGATGGTGGGCAATCCTTTCAGAAAATCCTGTACAAGGATGAAAATGTCGGCGCCGCTGATCTCGCTTTTGATCCCGGCAACACGCAGACGATTTACGCCGTGCTTTGGGCGGCGCGGGTCGCTCCCTGGGAGATTCGGAGCGGGGAGTCGTTTATTGCGCCGGGCAGCGGGCTCTACAAATCCGCGGACGGAGGCAACACCTGGCGTCAGCTAACGAAGGGGTTGCCTTCTTCGGAGGATGGTAGTCTCGGTCGAATTGGCGTCGCAGTTGCGCCGAGCCAGCCGCATCGCATGTATGCGACCGTTGAGGCGAAAAAGGGAGCGGGCGTCTACCGTTCGGATGACGCGGGAGAATCCTGGAGTCTCGTAAACAGCGACCGGCGCATCGGCGGCCGCGGTCCCGGTGCGATGGGCATTGCCGTTTCGCCCGATAATCCTGATTTGATTTACGTGGCGAACACGACTACCTGGAAATCCAGCGATGCTGGAAAAACATTTGTGGGATTCAGGGGCGCGCCTGGCGGGGACGATTACCAGCGCATCTGGATCAGTAGCGAGAACCCTCAGACGATTGCGCTGTCGAGCGATCAGGGTGCGATCATCACTGTAAATGGCGGGGCCTCATGGAGCACGTGGTACAACCAGCCGACTGCGCAGTTCTATCACGTGACTACGGACAATCGGTTTCCTTATTGGGTTTACGGCGCGCAACAGGAGAGCGGTTCGGCCGCAACCATGAGCCGTAGCGACTACGGCGAAATCACGTTTCGCGAGTGGCACCCGGCCGGCGTGTTTGAATACGGGTACATCGCCGTCGATCCGCTGGACTCCAATCTGGTGTACGGCGCGCGCCTGACGCGAACAAACCAAGCCTTGGGTGAAGTGGCGGATGTGACGCCCGAGCCGGTGCGACGAGGCGAGTATCGATACGATCGGACGCTGCCTGTGGTTTTTTCGCCGGTCGATCCTAAAGCGCTGTATTTCGCCGCAAACGTGCTCTTCAAATCCAGCGATGGAGGAAATAGTTGGAAGGTGATCAGCCCCGATCTCGCGCGACCTTCTTACGAGACGCCGCCAAATCTCGGCGTTTTTGCCGCTTATGATCCGGAGAAGGGCAAGCACCGCGGGGTGATTTACGCGCTCGCGCCATCGTTCAAAGACGCCAATACAATCTGGGCCGGCACGGATGACGGGTTGATTTACATCACGCAGGACGCCGGAAAGTCATGGCAAAACGTGACGCCAGCCGAGCTAAAGCCCTGGAGCAAAGTTTCTATCATTGAGGCTTCGCATTTCGATGCGGGCACCGCCTACGCCGCCATCAACAGCTTTCGTCTGGACGATTTGCGCGCGCACATTTATCGGACTCGCGATTTCGGCAAGTCGTGGAAGGAGATCACGCAAGGGATTCCCGCGGGCGGCGCGAGCAACGTGGTGCGCGAAGATCCCGAGCGCAAAGGTTTGCTCTTTGCAGGCACGGAGGGTTCGGTATTCGTTTCTTTCAATGATGGCGACAACTGGCAGCCGCTGCAGCTGAACCTGCCGCACACCTCGATGCGCGATCTCGCCGTTCATGGCGATGACCTCATCGTCGGAACGCACGGACGCTCGTTCTGGATTCTCGACGACATTACTCCGTTGCGGCAGGTGAGCGCGGAGATCGCGAAAGCTTCGGCGGTTTTGTACAAGCCGCAAGAGGCGGTTCGTTTTCGCTGGAACCGCAATACGGACACGCCGCTGCCGCCCGATATTCCTGCCGGGAAGAATCCGCCCGACGGAGCCATTGTCGATTACTACCTAGGCGCCGCGTCCAACAAACCTGTCATCGCCGCTACTCCAGCAACGACAAGCCGGAGGCGCTCGAGAGAATCGCGGCCTCCAATCCCATCCCGATGTATTGGGTGCGTTCTGAGAAAATTTTATCCGGCGAGGCCGGCATGCATCGTTTTGTGTGGGATATGCACTACGCCGCGCCAGAAGCGCTCAACCGCGAATTCCCGATTTCCGCCATTGTTCACGACACTCCGCAGTTGCCACTTGGGGCGTGGGCGATGCCGGGGAAGTACGCGGTGAAACTCACGGTTGACGGCACGAGTTATTCCCAGCCTCTTACTGTTCGCATGGACCCGCGTGGACCCGCGCGTCAAAACGTCGGAAGCCGACTTGCGGAAACAATTTGAGATGGAAACCGGGATCGTCGAAGGAATGAACGAAACCTATGAAACTCTTCAGCAAGTTCGTACCTTGCGTCCTCAGGTGACCGATCGCGCCGGAAAGGCGAAAGGCGCGCTCGCCGATTCACTGAAGGCGATCGATAAGGAAGCCGGGGAACTGGAGGGCGCATCGCAGGGCGCGTTTTTCGGAGTTCCGCCAAGCGGCAGGCAGCCGGAGAATCTTTCCACGCTCAATCAGCATTTCGGCCAGCTTCTGAACGTAGTGGATAGCGCTGACGCCGCGCCGACTACGCAAGCCGCGGCTGTTTATCTGGAACTCGAAGACTCGCTCGGTAAGCTACTCGCGCAGTGGAAGAAGGTGCGGGAGACAGAGCTTGCCTCGGTGAACGCCTCATTAAAGAAGGCCCACATTGAGGAACTAGATCCTAACAAGGGAATGGCAGCAGCGCCTGCTGGAGATTCGGACCAGGACGACGAACCCTAGAGGCGGAGTGAGTTTCGCGGACGGGAGTACTTTGCGCTTGGGGACTCCAAGCGGCCCGTTGACTACCGTCGACTGGGCTAATGAACCCAAGAGCCCGCTTCAGAAAGCGGGCGCTACGACGGCGCTCTATTTGGAGACGGTGGCGCCTTGCAATTGTGAAAGGGTGGCCAGCACTTCTTCGCTGTGCTTATCCGGCTTTACTTCGAGCCAGACCTTTTGCACTTTGCCTTGCGGATCAATCAAGAAGGTGTGGCGCGCGGAAAACTTGGCGCCGTTGTAGGTCATCACGGAATCATATTCCGTGGAGACTTCCTGCTTCGTGTCGGCCAGCAGCTTGAAGCTGAGCCCTTCTTTGGTGCAAAACTTCTGATGCGAGTCCTCGTCTTGTACGCTAACGCCGATAATCACCGCATTCTTCTGCTCGTATTGAGGTAAGTCGCGCTGGAAGTTGTGCGCTTCGACCGTGCAGCCACTCGTGAAATCTTTGGGATAGAAATACAGAACGACCCACTTGCCTTTAAAATCGTGCAGGCTGACCGCTTTGTTCTCCTGTGAGTTCAACGTGAAATCAGGCGCGGCCGTTCCGACCGCAGGCGCATTGCTGGCCGCTGCGGAAAACCCAATGGTCAACGCAATTGCGCTGACGGCAAATGCCACGAATAGTCTTGAACGCCGTTTCATTTTGCTCCTCGCCTCCACGCGCGTTGCGATACCTTGCTTGCGGCTTGCGCTGGGGATGACCGGTCTAAAGACCGGCCACTACAAATGGTAGTTCGGTGCCAATCGAAACGCCAGCTTTTGCAGGCCGGGAGACAATTATTTTACTTTCGTATTTTCACTTCGGTTGCGTAAATAGCCCGAAGCCGATGCGGACCTGAATTGTGTTGATCCCAGGATTTGGCGTGGCCAAGCCGGCATTGGAAATATGCATGAAGCGCACTTCCGCGCTCCAGTTGTACTTGCTGCGCAAAAAGTGAGCACCCAGCGCACCTGAAGTTGTGAAGTTTACCCGCGAAGTGCCGGGCGGGACCTGGGTATTGCTGAAAAGCACGCCACCGCCGAGTTCTATATAAGGCGTTACGCTGTGGCGGCTTGCGAAATTCCATTTCAGCGCAAACGGGTCCAATCCCAAGCCATACGCCGTGTTGGTGCGCTGCGTAAGCACAAATGCGGGAATGACGTCCACCGCATACTCAAATCGTCCCCGCAATGGACCCGGTCCAATAGCATCGGTCAGTAGCCAGCCATAGCGCACTCCCAAATTCCAGACGCCCGTATCTGAGGTGCTTCCGTTCAGGCCATGGCCGCCGCCGGTCCATACCTGCACTTCGTTCCCGCCATTTTCCGGTCCTGACTGTGCCTTGGCGCCGCAGGCAAGGAAAATAGAGCAAAGGGCGACGAGGAAAGCGGTTCGAATCAGACTTTGCACGAAGTAACCTCAAACATTCTGAGACCGCACTATACGCCCCCAGGGCTAAGGCGCAAAATGGCACATTGACGTCCGATGCTGTTAAGCATAGTGTATCTACGTTGTTAAGCGTAGTTAATGTCAGCGAATTACGAAGCGCGCCCTCGGCTAAGAGCGGGCAACGTTCAGGTGAGCCGACAAGAGACGATTGAGGATAGGGAAGACAATGAAGCGACGGTCACAACTGTATGCCTTGTTTTTCGGTGCTCTTCTCTCGCTGTCGTTGCCTGTGGGTGGCCTCGCCTTTGCCGCGCAACAGCAGGCTCCGCCTGCTCAGGTGCCTTCCGATATACCGGACCCGCTCCCTCCGGAAATCGATCCAATCCCGGCGATGTTCCCGCATCCGGAGACAGACCGTTTTTGGGTCTCTGGGCAAGCCAATTTCATTTCACAATGGCACCCGGCGTTTCATTCGCCTTATGAAGGTCGCAACAGCCTCTCTCCTGAGGCGCAAGATGCCACGTCGCGCGTCCTCACTTTATATACCGGTCTGCGCCTCACCAATACGGCGGAGTTGTTGTGCGATGTGCAGGAAACCGGCGGCCACGGAATCGGCGAAGCCCTCGGCGTCGCCGGATTCACAAACCTTGACGTGGTGCGGAACCCCACGCTGAGCAAAGCGCCGTATGTTGCGCGGTTGATGTGGCATCAGATTATTCCGCTCAGCTCAGAAGACGCGGTCTCTATGCGCACACCGTTTTCGCTTTTCAGCCGGCTGCCGGTGCGCCGACTGGAGATTCGTTTCGGCAAATTCAGCATGGCCGACTTCTTCGACTACAACAATTACGGCACGGACTCCAATTTTCAGTTCATGAACTGGACGGTCGACAACAACGGCGCCTACGATTACGCGGCCGACACACGAGGCTTTACTTTCGCCGCTATGTTCGAGTATCACGACCGCCGCTGGGCCGTCCGCTTTGCCGAAGGCTTGATGCCCAAAGTCGCGAACGGCATTCATCTTGACGCGGACCTCAGCCGCGCGCGCGCCGAGAATATTGAATTCGATATTCGCGGCGCGGTCATCCCGAAACGCGAGGGCATCTTGCGCGTCCTCGCTTACGTAAATCACGCCAACATGGGCAGCTACCGTCAAGCGATCGACAATTTTCTTGCCGGCGTCACGCCAGTTCCCGAGATCACTGCGCATCCTTTGCAGACCACAATCAAATACGGCTTCGGCGCAAATTTCGAGCAGCCTTTCAACGATTGGGTCGGCCTGTTTGGGCGCTGGGGCTGGAATGAGGGCCGGCACGAATCGTATGCCTACACGGAAGTCGATCAAACCGTCGAGCTCGGAGTGGGCGCAAGCGGCCTGCGTTGGGGCCGAAGATTCGATCGCGCTGGGCTTGCGTTTGTGTCCAACGGAATCTCGCGCGATCATCAGCAGTATCTCGCGCTTGGCGGTCTTGGTTTTCTTCTTGGCGACGGCCGGCTCACCTACGGCCGGGAAAACATCGTTGAAACGTACTACACACTGCATGCCTGGCGCGGCGTCTATCCTTCGTTCGGGTTTCAGTACGTCGCCAATCCGGGCTACAATCGCGACCGCGGCCCGGTTCTGGTGCCGTCGTTACGGCTACATCTGGAGTTTTAAGGGCATGAACGAAACCTTTGCGTTTCCTCTGCTCGCGATGCCGGTTCTTTCTGCCCGTCACAGGGCCATTGCGCGTTATCCGGCTATGACAAGTTCCTTGTCCGAAGGAATTTTCGCGATCTGTTCCTGGTCGAGATTCAAGTGGGCGCTGACCGCTTCCGTGGGGAGACGCCTGAGCCAGTTATTCAACGAGACGTCGACAAACTGATCGGCCTTGAACATTTCCAAAAACACGACATCCGTGTTGCCGGTGTTCTCGATGTAATGAGTCGCAACCCTGGGTACAAAGCCTACATCGTTGGCGTTGAAGTCCATGGTTCGCGCTTTACCCTCGTTCATGATAACGGTCATGCGTCCTTTGCCGGCTAGCCAGAACTGCCACTCGCTGGCATTGGGATGCCAGTGCAATTCGCGCAAAGCTCCTGGCTTGAGAGTAACGAGCGCCGCGGCGACGTTCTTGGAAACAGGGAAGTTGCGCGAGTCCACAATACGAACTTCACCTCCCGGTGTTTTCCGGGTGGGAGCCATGGCTTCCATCTTGAACGTGTACTTGAAAGGAGATTCCACGCGCCGTCCTCCGATCTCCGCCTTATTTTGTGCGAGAGATTGAGGAAGCTTTGCGGGGAAAATGTAGAGCGACGGGCTTCTTACAATTTTGTCGATAGTTTCCTTGTCGAGGCCAAAATTTTTCGCCAAGATGTTCCGCGGCGTGTGCGCGATCGTCTCGGAGAGAAGGAAGGTGCCGTCTTCCGAGAAGTCACCTTGATCGAACACCAGCAGGAATTCGCAACCATTTGGCTGAAGTCCCTGAATGGAATGGGGAAAACCCGCCGGAAACAGCCACAGATCGCCCTTGGCAACGTCATCAATGAACATCGTGCCGTCGGGATTCATGACCGTGACGCGGGCGTTGCCGTTGAGCATGATGGCCCACTCATCCGCGGTGTGCCAGTGCAATTCGCGGAAGCTACCGGCCGTGAGCCGCATGTTTACACCCGTTAGATCGGTTGAGCTCGGCAACACCTTCGCGTTTACCTCGTGCGTCCAGCCGCCCTCCTGCACCCGTTTGTGCACCAAATCGAAGGAGTACCAGACCGGACCGATGTCGCCATGATCCGTCGGGGGAGGCAGGTTTGAACTCGGGTTCTCGTCCAGGAGCGGTTTGTTTTCCTGTGCGGGATCGCTGGAAGAATGATCTTTTTCCGCCTGGCGGGTATCTTTCACGTCCTGCGCATGGGCCGTCAAGGCAGCTAAAGTGGCGGTAGCAAGCCCAGCGGAACCTACGCCCAAAAAGGTACGTCGCGACAGGCCTTCCGTGCCAGTCTTGCCTTCT
>WNFS01005564.1_pt1 | contig 10612 bp, 9 predicted proteins | sample 5400141 | NCBI WGS metagenome assembly WNFS01 (sample SAMN13153358, study PRJNA577476) | soil metagenome | isolation source: 60 cm saprolite under Madrone tree | place: USA:California | collected 2016-06-14
GTCGCCGTCAAATTCGCCCGCAAGACCGGCGAAAACGATCAGATGTTCGGCTCCGTCACCTCCGGCGACATCTCCGAAGCCCTCGCAGCCCAAGGCTTCAAGGTAGACAAACGCCAGATCCAGCTCGCCGAACCCATCAAAGTCATCGGCGAACAAAACATCACGGTAAAAGTTTTCCGCGACGTTACCGCCGCCATCAAAGTCACCGTGGACAAAGAATCTTAATTCCCCTCGCAGCGTCGATGTTGTTTCCCGTAGGGGCGCGGCACTGCTGCGCCCTTCTTTTTTTATTCTTTTCAGTTTTACGTGTTGTGCTCATTCCGAGCAAAGCGAGGAATCGCTCTTCGATTTGTGCAGCGCCAAAAAAATAAACAACGCGCACAAAACTTTTCCACTTGTTCAAAATTTTGCACAGCGCTTCTCGCCGACTTCTCATTGACGTCACGACAACTCGCCATCACAATGCACTCAATCCTTGGACAGCAAGCCGCGCCGGGAAAATTTCTACACTCCGGTATTGCCTGCCGCAGGGCAAAATGCTATAAAGCGAATAAAAGGCGAACACTAGAACTATTCTTATGTCTGCTCAAGCCACCCTCGAACGCCCGCTCCCACAAAATCTCGACGCCGAACGGTCCATCCTGGGCGCCATTCTGCTCGATAATCACGCTCTCAACGCCGCCATCGAAAATCTTAAGCCCGCAGATTTTTTCCTGGAGCAACACCGCCGCGTTTTCAACCAGATGATCGCCCTGGGCGAAAACCAGCAAGCCATCGATCTGGTCACGCTCACTGAATCACTGCATCGCGTCGGTGAACTCGAATCCTCCGGCGGCGCTCCATATCTTGCCGCCCTCGCTGATGGCATGCCCCGTGTCAGCAACGTCGAACATTACGCGCGCATCGTCCGCGAAAAAGCGCTGCTGCGCAATTTGATTCACGCCACGCACAACATTCAGCAAAGTGCTCTCGAAGGTGAAGACGGCGCGGACGCTATTCTCGATAACGCCGAGTCCGCGATCTTCGCGCTCGCCGAAGATCGCGTTAAAGCTGGCCTCATACCCATAAAAGACATCGTCCGCGACAATTTCGAGCGCTTGGAAAGAATTTTTCGTGAAGGCAAAAGCATCACCGGCGTTTCCAGCGGCTACACTGAGTTGGACAAGCTTCTTTCCGGCCTGCAGCCGTCGGAACTCCTGATTCTTGCCGCCCGTCCCTCGCAAGGAAAAACCGCGCTCGCTCTCAATTTCGCGGAAAACATTTCCATCCGCGCCGGCAGCCCTGTTGCTTTCTTCAGCTTGGAAATGTCCAAAGAATCCCTGCTGCAGCGTCTCGTCGCATCTGTTGCGCAAATTGACGCGCACAAATTCCGCTCCGGCCATCTCAGCCGTGAAGACTGGCGCCGCATGACCGAAGCTCTCGGCACCATTTCCTCCGCGCCGCTGTGGATCGACGACGCCGGCTCGACCAGCGTGCTCGAAATCGGCGCGAAAGCCCGCCGCCTCAAGCGCGAAAAAGGCCTTTCTCTCGTCGTTGTCGATTATCTTCAACTCATCACCGGCCGCGGCCGCTTCAGCAATCGCCAGGAAGAAGTTTCCAGCATCTCGCGCGGCCTCAAGGGGCTCGCCAAAGAATTGCAGATCCCCGTTCTCGTGCTCAGCCAGCTCACTCGCGCCCCCGAACGCGAAGAGCGCGGCCCGCAACTTTCCGACCTCCGCGAATCCGGCGCCATCGAACAGGACGCCGACGTGGTCATGTTCATCTATCGCCCGCACTGGTCAAAAATGGAAGCCTCGCCCGAAGAACGCGATCAAGCGGAAATCCAGGTCGCCAAGCAGCGCAACGGCCCCACCGACAAAGTCCGCTTCGTCTTCCGCAGCCGCCTTACCCGCTTCGAAGAAGCCGCGCCAGACGCCTTCTCCCAATTCGCGCCTGACGATATGTAGCCGTAAGCTCGTGTAGCGGCCGCCTTCTGAGTCGGGCGCCGTCCGTTCCGCGGTATGTAATCGCTGCCGCACTGCGGCTAGTAACACACAACCTCTCAGCCCCTAAAAACCTGCCACGCGGGCCTATTTGATGCCACATTACGAGGTTAGGAACCCTTCCACTATGCCGAATTCCCGGCCCACGGCGTGCATATTGGCCTGTTGTCTTTCTAGCGCCAGGAATTTGCCAAACCGGGCAATGGCGCCGAGATGTCTTAAAATAGAAATTCTGGACGCGCGCCACCAACCGCGCTGGAACTCGAATGCCTGCTCGCAGAAAAACTCAAAATGCCAATGGCCGCCCGGTCTGGGCCGATGTTTCGCTCTCCGCGCTCGCCCACAATCTCCATGCCATACGCGATTTCGTAAATCCGAAATCCGAAAATCGCTCAACGCCCCGAAAGGTTCTCTGCATCGTTAAAGGCAACGGCTACGGCCATGGTGGTCCGCAAGTCGCCAAGGTCCTCGAAAGATTCGGCGCCGACTGGTTCGGCGTCACCGGCGCTACTGAAGGCCAACAAGTTCGCAAAGCCGGCGTACGCAAACCCATTCTTGCTCTTACCAGTTTCTGGCCCGGCGAAGAAGCGCAACTTCTCGCCAACAAAATTTCGCCCGCCATCATTCGCTGCGAACAACTGGTCGCATTCGATTCCGCGGCATCGCGCAAGAAAGTCGCCAAACGTTCCGCAGGCTTCCACCTGAAAATCGACAGCGGCATGAACCGCCTCGGCATCGCTCCCACGGACATCGAATGTTTCGCGCGCCAGTACGAAAAATCGTCGCGCCTCAAGCTCGAAGGCGTCTTCACGCATTTCGCTTCCTCTGAAGTATTCGATGGACCCATCGCCACGCAAAACCGCCGCCAGGAAGAAAGTTTTTACAACGCCGTTGATCGCCTTGGCGCCTTGGGAATCGATCCCGGCATCATTCATCTCGCAAACAGCGCCGCCATTGCTTCACGCCCGGAAACCTGGGCGGACATGGTTCGCCCAGGCGCCATTCTCTACGGTTACCATCCCAGTTACGATCCCATCGAACGCCGCGTCCAAGCTGAAAAAGAATTGCCTCTGCGTCCGGTCATGAGCCTGCGCGCGCGCATCATCAATATTCGTAACGTCCCGGCCGGCGACGGCGTCGGATACGGCTCAAAATTTTTGCCGACTCGCGCCTCCAAGATCGCTGTGCTTGCCGCTGGATACGGTGATGGCATCCACCGTTCCCTCGGCAACAAAGGCAGTGTCCTCGTACGTGGAGTTCTCGCCCCGATCGTCGGCATCGTCTCCATGGACGTCACCATGATCGACGTCACCGGCGTGCCCGATGTCGCCCTCGCCGATGTAGCCACCATCTACGGTACCGACGGCGAACATATCCTTCCCGCAAATCTTGTTGCCCGCAGCATCGGCACCGTCACTTCCGACCTTCTCTGCGCCGTCAGCGCCCGGGTTCCGAGAATTTATCTGGCTTGAAACTGCGGCCCTCGATACAATTTCTCAAACACTCGCCCCAGTCTTGACGGCTGAACCTTCTATCGCGTATACCAAGTCTCAGGGGCACGTAGCAGCATCTTTGGACCCGCTTGGTCTTTTCGCCACCCGAAAGGTCCGCGGGGGAGCGGTACCGATTTTGCAGTGATGCAGCATCCTGTCCGGGATGCCGGGGTTTCAGGGTTTGTACTTACAAACCCCGCGCTGAAAGGTCGTATGAGCCGCACTCTGCCCGAAGTTCCTCAACCCTCGCCAGCGGATGATCCTCAGCGGAGTCTTGCCTCCATTCCGAAGTCTGCCGATGCATCGCGACGGTGGAACGCCTGGGTCTCTCGCATTTTCCTTATTACGGCTTCGTGCGCCATCACCGTTGGCCTCTCCCCGTTTGGATTGCACCGATGGGCCGCCGTGGGCCTGGGACTTGTGCTTGCACTCGCGATCGTCGCTGTCGAGCATCGCCTGCGCAGTTCCAGCGCCACCGCTCTTCTCGGCGGCGTGGTGGGCGGCCTTTTCGGCGCGCTCGCCGCATTGCTCGTGGCCATCCTTATCTTCGGCACTTCGGCGCCTGATGCCACGAAATCTTTTCTTGCCTACACCGCACTTCTTGCATTCGGTTATCTCGGCATCATGATCGGCTCGCAAAAGGCCATCTTTTTCAAGCCCGAATCGCTGCAGGGAATTCTACGTCCGCGAATCGCGCCCGCTTCTCCCTACGAGGACGGAAAACTCCTCGACACCAGCGTACTGATCGATGGCCGCATCGCCGAAATCTGCGAAGCCCACTTCCTCGATGGCCCGCTGCTGGTCCCGCAATTCGTCTTGCATGAATTGCAGATGATCGCCGATTCCTCGGAGAGTTTGCGCCGCCAGCGGGGACGCCGCGGCCTGGAAGTCCTGCAACGTATCCAGAAAATGCAAACGATCGAAGTTCGCATCATTGACGACAATCCCCACAACAGCAACGAAGTGGACCGCAAACTTGTCGAACTCGCCTTGCGCTTCCACGCCAAAATCGTCACCAACGATTTCAATCTCAATAAAGTTGCCAGCGTTCAAGGCATCAGCGTCCTCAATGTAAATCTGCTGGCCAATGCCGTGCGCCCCGCGTTTCTTCCCGGCGAAGGCATGCGCGTCTTCATTCTTCGCGAAGGCAAGGAAGTCAATCAGGGTGTCGCCTATCTCGAGGATGGCACCATGGTTGTGGTGGATGGCGCTCGCCGCCTCATCAACAAGACCGTGGACATTCTCGTAACCTCCGTACACCAGACGCCCGCCGGCAAAATGATTTTCGGCCGCCTCGACGAACACAGTGAAACTCCGATTCCGCCCGGCAAACAAGCCTCTACAGCAGTCCGCACCGCTCGCCCCAGTTTCCCAGAATCCGCCGAGTGACCGCAGCCTCTAACCGCATTGACTCTTACATGTAGCAGCGGCCTGCTTGCCGCAGGCAGGCTTATGCCGCTGCTCTTTCTTTTCTCCGATTGCGGCGCAAAAAAAGCCATTGTCATCCTGAGAACGTGCGATAAGGACGTTCGAAGGATCTCAACGTATCAATTGTCTCGGCCTGCTGCCGCTGCTGCCTCGGCATGCCACTGCCGAGCCGCCCGCCCCAGTCGAACCGCGTTTCGCACGGCCTCCGTTTCCCAGCATCGCGCGGCTTAAGGTAAACTCAATCTCTTGGGGCATCGGCCGCGGACTCGTCTGAAAGCATCCGCTCCCCAATTCCAATGACCAGAGTCACTGCCATCTTGCCCGCCGCTGGAATGGGCACACGCATGGGCGGCGAGACGCCCAAACAATTCCTTGAACTGGATGGCGTGCCTATCCTTCTCCACACCTTGCGCCGCCTCGCTTCCTGCGACGCCATCAGCGAAATCATCCTCGCCACTCGCGCCAATGAAGTCCGCCGCATGGAAGAACTCTTCCGCCAGGAAAAGTTTCGCCAGCCGATTCGAGTGGTCAAAGGCGGAGCCACGCGGCAGGAATCCGTTGCCGCCGCCCTCGAACACGTTGGCCACGATGTGGAACTGGTCGCTGTCCACGACGCCGTTCGCCCATTCGTCACTCGCGAGCAGGTTTCCCGCGTCATCGAAGAAGCCCGCAAATGCGGCGCCGCAATCCTCGGTATTCCCGCCATGGACACCGTAAAAGAGGTTAAGCGCAGTAGCTTGCCGCAGGACGTCGCGCTCATCACCGGCACCATTCCCCGCGAACGCATCGTTCTCGCGCAAACTCCGCAGGTCTTTCAGACCAAACTTTTGAAAGAGGCTTTCGCCAAAGCCGCCGCGGACGGCGTGAACGCCTCCGACGAATCCGGTCTCGTCGAACGTCTCGGCCACGATGTCCACGTCGTCCACGGCACCGAACGCAACATCAAAATCACCAAACCATCCGACATGGAACTGGCCCGCTTCTATCTGGACCTTGAACGCGGCAAGGTTCACCCGGCATGAGCGCACTATCATGACTAAAGTCCGCTGCGGCATCGGCTACGACCTTCACCGCCTCGCGGAAGGCCGCCCGCTCGTCGTCGGCGGAATCACGCTCCCATTCGACAAAGGTCCAGTCGGCCATTCCGACGGCGACGTCCTAGCGCACGCCATGTGCGATGCGCTGTTAGGCGCGGCCGCGCTGGGAGATATTGGCACGCATTTTCCGGACACCGATCCCAAGTGGAAGGGCGCGAACAGCTTGATGTTCCTCGAACACGCGCGCAAACTTCTCGATGACAAGCATCTGACAATCGAGCACCTGGATGCTGTCGTAATCACCGAAAAACCGAAACTCGGCCCCCATTTCCCAAAAATGCGCGAAGCACTCGCAAAATCGCTAGGGGTCGCGCCGGAAACGATTCACCTGAAAGCCAAGACCAACGAAGGGGTCGACGCCATAGGCCGCGGCGAAGCCATCGCCGCATACGTCGTAGCAACTGTAACCGCTGGTTAGCGGTTCTAGTGGCACAGGCATTCCTGCCTGTGCGCGGTTGAAATACTGGCTGATTTGTTACCGTCGATGAACACCTATCAATGTCTCAAAGCACCGTGATTCCGAACGAAGCGAGGAATCTCTCTTCGTCTTCGATGTCAACCGCGCCAAGTCTCTCCCACTGGCGTTTTGTCCACAATCTTGTCATCCTGAGCGCCCGGTCTTTCCGGGACGCGAAGGATCTCAACCGCCGTGCTTGGCACATTTTTTCGCCGATGACCACTTCCGAATACGCCACTCCTGCCGAGAACAAATTCTCATCATCAGACGTCGCCGCAATTCTCCGCGAACAAAACTGGCACGCCAGCGAACTCACACCCGAACAATCCACATGGTGCGAACATGCCGCAACTCTCCTCGGCCCGCAATCCGCCGACCGGCCAGCGTTCGAGAATCTACTCAAATTAATTTTTCACTACGACGCGCACGAAATTCTTTCGCAGGTAGACTCACACGCCACGCTGTCGCGTTACGCCGCGCGCGACGCTCTCCGCCAACTCGCTTCGCTGCTCCTCGATCCCGCTCCGCTCACTAGTGACCGTTTCCACCAAGTCATCGACGCCATGAAGGCCAATCTAGACATCCGCGGCCGCGAACTTTTCCAAACCGTGCGCCTGTCGCTCGCAGGCCGTCCCGGAGAAGGCGACCTCGACCGCGTGATCTTGCTCCTCGACGAAGCCGCCGCCGCAAATTTCGCCACTCCGGTAAAATCCGCCCGCAACCGCATCATCGAATTCTGCGCTGCACTGGATTGACGCAAATATTTGCGGCGTCCGTTTCCCGTAGGGGCCGGATGTCGTGTCCCGTCTTTTTTTTCCGCTGTAGCGGCCACCTTCCGTTTGTCAGGTGGCTATCTCTCTGTCTCTTTTCCGGTTTGCGCGCTCATCGTAATTGCCTGCACGAAGTCTTGAACTTCCAGAATGGATTTCTCTGCGTTCCATACCATCCAAAACACAATCGCATCCACATTCACCGGCACCGTGTCGCGCGTCGGCGTCGACTCGGCGGTCACGTTCGCGGTGCGCACCCGTTGATCGACAAAGCGGCTTAACGTATCCACGATCGGGATCATGTGAAACCATCCCGGCCCGCGCAGGCCCAGGTAACGTAGCCGCAGAACCGCCACCTTCTCCCATTGGTCCGCGACTTTGATCGAGAAGAGCAGATAAGCACCCAGCACCAATCCCACAACCAGGGGAAGCCGGTTCCCGAGTACGGCAGTAAGCCCGAGTCCTGCCCCGCCGAAAATGACAAACAACGCCATGGCGATTCCCGGCACCTGATTCTTTTCGCTGTTCCACAATCCCGCGGAACCCGCGCGCGCCACAAAATCGCCGATCAATTGATTCAGGCTGCGTTGCCGCTCGGCGTCGTCGCGCCGCACCTTTTGTTGACTGATGAAGGTTCCGATGCCTTGCTCGGTTTCCAGCACTCCGCGGATTTCCAGTTCGCGATAAGCGCGAATTACAGTATTTGGATTAATGGAAAGATCGACGGCCAGTTGCCGCACAGTGGGGAGTTGATCGCCAGGCGTCAGCGCGCCCGCCGCGATGCCGCCAGTTACTTGGTCGATGATCTGCCGATAGACCGGCACGCCACTGCGCAGGTCGAGCGAAATACAGAATGCCTTTCGTTTTGGGACCGCAATGCTCATCGCAATACTAATGTACTAGAGCACTGTCAATGAGAATTTTTCTCTTAAGAAGCGCGCGAGCGCAAGAAGCAGCGTCGCCTTTCATAGTCCGATTCGGTAACTTCCCGGGAGTTATCGGGCTTGGATTGAATCTGTTGGTGCCACTTTCTCGATAAGCGGTCTTGCTACGCGCTCCCAAGCGCTCCATGCGCGAAACCACTTTCCCTCTACACCGCGCCAAATCGAACGCACATTGAGTCCGGCCCATTCATCGGATTCGCCGGGCAAATATACATAACCCTGCTCTACGCCGGGACTGAACGCGTAATAGACCACGTAAACGATTTGTTCATTTGGAGCTGTGTGGAACGAGACTTGATACCTGCGAAGGGACTGGGGCGGTTTTGTGACCGGACCTTGAGGCCAATCGATGATGAGTGACGGCCTTTTGTGGGTACTCGTTCCTGGACCTGTCCAAACCTGGAAATTCTCTAGAATTTTGGGGTCGGAGATTTCAATCGGTGCTTTCAGGTCGGCACCTTTGATTGTGATCTTGACTATCTTTGCTTTCGCCACAAGCGGCGCAGGGACGCTCAGAATCAGCAAAGAATTGAGCAAAACTGCAAGCCCCATCCTCATGCCAGGACCTCCGGCTAGGTGCTCTTAGGAGCCCTCACTGCCGCATTGTACTCTGACCAAGGACGCGAAACTATTTCACAGCCGGCACCAGTGGCTTCAATCGATCCTTGTTGATTTTCAGAATCATTCCGGCGTTGCGATCTGCGACCTCGCTAACTTTGTATTCCGACGCGGTGCCAAGCACTTGCGCCACCTCGGACGGCGTCAGTTTGTATTCGTCTGTCAACCAGCTCGCCATGTTTGCCGTGGCTTCGCGGAACGCATCATCTAGCGATCCAGCAAGGCCCATGGCCATTAAATGGGTTTGCGATTCTACTCGCGGTCCGGGAATGTGCTTGTTCGGAATTACGTTCACAGTGACTTCAACATCCATCGAAGTCTCCAGCGCATTGCCGTTCAATTCACCGTCGCCCTGCACGGCATGTCCATCTCCGAAGTACAGCAACGCGCCCGGAACATTCACAGATAAATAGACCGTCGCTCCCTCGGTGATTTCGTTGAAATCCATATTCCCGCCGTAGCGGCCCGAATCGCCGGTGCCCGGAGGGGCCTGCGTGCTTCCTGGAGCAACCGCCACGCATCCCAGCATCGGACGCACCGGCACGGAGTAATGCGTCAAATGTTCCGCAGGCTTTTCCGGAGAAGCGATCCCGTTCGCCAAATCCAGGTGCCAGCGCACATTTTTAAAACCGTCCTTCATTTTTACGGCCCAATCGCTGTCCAGTCCGCGGCCGACGATTCCATCATCGCTGATGGCGTAATCGCGATTCAGCCGCAGCCGCGTGATGTGCACCGCCAACGTGTCTCCGGGCGATGCAGTCTCAACGTAGAAAGGACCGGTTTCGGGATTGCCTCCGAGAACCCGGGTCACGCCTTTTTCATCCGTTCCGCCGGCATCAACCGTGGTGAAGTTGCCCGTCAGCTTTTCCCCTTGCTGCTCCAATAGCAGTCCGAAATAAATCGGGGAACCAAAAAAATCGCCGTTGACTACCCAACGTCCCGTCAGCGCGCCCGCAGCGGGATTTGCCGGCTTACCGGTGTCTTGCGCGGAACTCCCGCAGGCAAAAAATAGCGACGAAGCGAGTAGCAGCAATGATCTGAATTTGTGCATGGAAGTCTCTCCGAAGTATGAGTGGACACGCGACCGCGTCGATCCAGTGCGTGAGTTTAGACGAAAAGCTTCGTACACGGTTAGCTGCAACTTTGCGCGCAGCAAACTGCGACGTTAGACTGTGATGCCTATGGACAAATTGACGGGCATACACGCGGTGAAGGAAGCATTGGAAGCGGGGCGCCCGCTGGAATATGTGCTGGTGGCAAAAGGTCGGCAGGATACTCGCGCGGAAGAAATTGTGCAGCTTGCGCGGAGCAACGGAATTTCAGTACGCTTTGAAGAACGCGCGCAACTCGATCGCACTGCGGGAACGCGCGATCATCAGGGAGTCGTCGCGGTTGGCGCGGCCCGCAGGGCCAGTACTTTCGAAGATATTCTTGCCTCCGCGAACCATGAAAAGGGCAAGGCAGGCTTGATTGTTTTGCTGGATGGCGTCGAAGACCCGCACAATCTTGGCGCGATTATTCGTACTGCGCTCGCCGCCGGCGCGCACGGCGTCATCATTCCGGAACGCCGCGCGGCAGGGCTTACGGACACAGTCGCGCGCGCATCCGCCGGCGCGCTCGCGCACTTGCCGGTGGCAAAAGTCACCAACCTCGTGCGTACGATGGAAGAGCTGAAAGAAGCCGGCTACTGGCTGGTCGGCCTGGACGAACGCGCCGACAAAAGCTACACCGAAGTGGACTACACTTCGCCCACGGGGATTGTGCTGGGCGGCGAAGGCGGCGGACTGCACGAACTCACGCGCAAACGTTGTGACTTTGTAGTT
>WNFS01015381.1_pt1 | contig 10611 bp, 9 predicted proteins | sample 5400141 | NCBI WGS metagenome assembly WNFS01 (sample SAMN13153358, study PRJNA577476) | soil metagenome | isolation source: 60 cm saprolite under Madrone tree | place: USA:California | collected 2016-06-14
GTACCGGTCAACCACGGACGTCGACGCGGCCACTTCCGCGGCATGCATCTGCTGTAACTCCCGGTCTTCGAACCGGTAGGTCTTGAGGTTCGCAAGACTCCAGTAGGCGTCGCCGTAACCGGGCCGCGCCGCCGCCGCGGCGCGGTATTCGGCGATGGCCTCCTCGCGACGCCCAAGCGTCTTGAGCGAGTGAGCGATCGACAGATGCAGGTCAGCCGGCTGCGCGGCAGCGGTCACTAGTTCTCGGTAAAGTTCGATGGCGCGTTCGTGCAGGCCAAGACCCACGTAGGTCATTGCATGGAGCGTGCGATAATTACGATGTAACCGATCCGACGCGAGCAGCTTCTCGGCTTGCTCCTGCGCCCGTTGGTACAGGTGGCGCTTGATAAGCACCTGCGCATAGTCGAATCGGGCTGCGTGGTAATCAGGCGCCAGGTCGAGCACCGCCTCAAGCAACAGTTGAGCATCGTCGAGCACATCCCGCTCGATGCCGATGCGCGCGAGCAGACGCATGGCCTCGATGTGGTGGCCATGTTGGATCAAAAAGGCGCGGATGAGCTGCTCCGCCTCCGCCAATTCGCCGTCCGAGAACAGCGCCGTCGCCGTCACGACCTCCGCAGGCAGTTTATTCAGCGTCGCAACCTGCGCGGCCGCCGCCGCGGCGTTCTCGGCCTGCCCGGTCATCCGGTATAAGCCTTCGAGCATGCTCCAGCTGGCCGGCAGGGCCGGATTGATGTGCACGCCGCGCAGAAAGGCCTCGATCGCCTGGGGTGCTTGCTTCAGCACGACGTAGCAATGACCGCGCTCCTGGAACAGGAGGCTGAAGCGAGGCTGCAGGTGTTCAAGTCCGGCGAGCGTGGCCAGCGCCGCAGGGATGTCGCCGAGCATGCGTTGCGCCAGCGCGCGCAGATACAGCACGTCGCGATTCTCAGGCACCGTGAGGAGCAGCGCGTCAGCCGCCGCCAGGCTTTCCGCGAACTGCCGCTGTGCTACGAGCTCGCGTGTGCGCCGAACCTCAAGTTCCACCGCCGAGGCATGGCTCAAAACTTGTACCCGAAGGTGGCGCCGAGTACCCGCGGCCGCAGCGGCGTCTGCGCAATGATGAATTGATCGGTGCTGACGAAGACGCTGGCGTTCGAGTTGCTGAGATTCTCAGCGTACACGTTCACGTACCAGGCGTCCTTCGCGACGCCGAATGAGGCGTCGTAGACCGAGTAAGCGGGGTTCTCGAATCGCCCTCGGGAACTACTGACCGCTCCGCCCGGCGCGAACGTCGGATTGGCACCGGCCTGGGTGAAGGAGTGGCCGCTGTGCGTAGCACCGAACTGCACGAACGGGCTGTAGCCGGCGATGTTCCAGTCGTAGCGTGCGCGCAGGCTGAACTGCAGCGGAGGCGAATTGGCAGTCGGGTCGCCTTTCTTGCCGAAGGGGTTGACGACCGGTGCGCATATCAGGAGAGGATTACAAGCGTTCTGAATCACCTGGCCGAAGTTCGGGCTTCCCGGAACGTTGTTGATCAGTTGCGGCTGGTTCGTCTGCTCGCTCTGGTTCCAGGACGCCGCGCCCTGCAGGGTCAACCCACCGGCGACCCGGGCCACCAACGAGGTCTCGACACCCTTGATTACGAAGTTCTGGCCGTTCGTGTCGAAGAAAATATTGCCGATCACACCCGGCTGGAAGAAGGCAACCTGGACGTTGTCCCAGGTCTCCCGATACACCGCGCCGTTCCACTGCAGGCGATGGTCGAGGAACTCCGTCTTCCAGCCGATTTCGCTGTTGGTCAGCTTATCGGACTGATACGACCTGGGGAGTATGAACTGCGGCTGCCCGGTGACCGGGTCGGTGGCCGCCTGCTTACCCCCGTCCTGGTTGAAGCCGCCCGGGCGGAAGCCTTGCGAGAACGTGTAATACACCATGACGTCCGGAGTGACGTGCCAGGTGAGGTTGCCGCGGCTCTTGAAGCCGGACTCGCTGCCCTTGAGGGGCCCCTTCCCGTCCGCGGGCTGGTTGAGGTTGTAAGAGAAAGCTGATTGGCATCCGCCGGTTGGTACACCCCCCTCCGCGCAGCCGAAACTCGACAGGACGCTGCCCGCGAGGGAGTTGTCGAAGCGGAAATGGCGCGTGCCGAGCGTCGCCGTCAGCACCTTTGGAATCAGCTCGAAGTCAACCGAGGCGAAGAAGGCCGTCTGCTTGGTGTCGCGCACCTGGTCCTGATAGAAGGAGGTGTGGTTGCCCTGCACGCCGGGATTCGCCACGGTGGTGTTGGGGAACGTGCCGACGTTCGACAGGCAGCCGGTATTGCCGTTGCCCGGCGTACCCGGCGTGGCGTTGGTGGTGCAGGGAGGCACGTTCTTGTACATCCAGCCAGTCTGGTCGAAGAGCTTGTTGTCCTCCCAGAACGCGCCGGCGATCGCCCGCAAACGCCACGCGTCCGGCGTGCTGAGGCGGAATTCGTGTTGCTGGTGCTGGTTGCGCTCGACATTGTGCCAGGTGGCACTGGGCGAGAAGCAGGTCGGCGTGAGGCTCGCGTCGTATATGGGCCCGATGCACTGATAGTAATCGGCGTATAAGCCGCGCGCATAGTTGGTGTAGTCGCCCACCTGATCGACGTTCCGCACCAGGTAGCCGCCGGTATAGACGGCCTTCAAATCGCCGAACTTGCCATTCACCGTCCACGCGGTGCTCTCGAACTTGTCCTTGTCGTAGGCGTTGTTAAAGAGCGTGACTTCCAGTGGCCGCAGCGCCCCGCCATCGGAGGCATTGGGCTGCTGGTAGAACACGCCCCGCGAGTCCATGTCCTGGTAGGACTGTGAGATCAGCAGGTCCCAGTCATCGTTGAACTTGTACAGCCCCTCGACGCGTATGCCCTGGTAGGTCACCGGGTTGATGGCTCGGGCAGTCACGGCGGTGTTATCGATAACCGGGCTGCCGGGTGGCACGCAGAAGCCGTTGTTCGGCAGGCCGTCTGGGCATCGTCCGTTGACGGCCGGGAGATCCGCATTGCCGATGCCGATGTCAGTGTTCCTGCGCGTGAAGGTCGCCGGCACGTTGTCGATGTAGCCGCCGCGTTTGTCGTTGTAGAGCACCGCGCGCATTGCCATGCGGTCGGGGATCAGCGGCAGGTTGAGCACCGCGGTCAGGTCGCTGTTCGGATCGCCGTGGGCGGTCACTCCGTAGCCGGCCTTGAGGTTTGCTTCAGTCGTGTTGAGCTTGGGTTCGTTCGTGATGTAGCGGATCACTCCGGCCTGGGCGCCGGCACCGAACAGCGTGCCCTGCGGGCCCTCCAGAACCTCGATGCGATTCAAATCAGCGGCATAGATGTCGAGGTTGCGATTCGGGAGCTGGCCGGATTGATTGTCCAGGTAGATTGCGACATTCGGCCACACGCCCGTCGAACCACTGCCCTGGCTGGCCTGCGAGCCGGCGCTTAAGCCCCGCATGAATACCTCGTTCTGGCCCGGCCCGTTGTTCGCCGTCGTAACGTTCGGCAGATACTTGATGTAGTCGTCTAACGTCGAGACGTTGAGTTGCTGCAGCGTCTGTGCGGTAAATGCCTGCATCGAGATCGGCACGTTTTGCATGCTCTCCGTGCGGCGCTGCGCGGTGACGGTGATTTCTTCGAGCGCCCCGGTACCCGCTTCGGTAGCGCCGGTAGCCGGCTCGGCAGCGTACGCTCCGCAGGACGAGCCTCCCAGGATGGCCGCTACCGCATATGAGATCTTCGAGTTCATTGCTTGATCCCTTCAGAACTTGATGTGCAACATGGCTGCGCCGCAAGCGCGCCCTGCAGCTACTCGAAAACCCGTGCCCGCGCGGCATCGCCGTTACCGGCGCGCTGTGGCTGCAGGCGGCGCGTCGAGGGCGACAGCCCGTAGGCATCCTTGAATTGACGCGAGAAGTGCGCGCAGTCCGCAAACCCCGCTTCGTTGGCGATGTCGGTAACCGAGCGGTCGGTATTCTCGATGAGCCAGTTCGCGTAACGCATGCGCAGCTGCCGGTAGAGCGAGGCCGGACCCATGCCGACGTGCTGCCGGCACAGGCGCTCCAGTTGCCGCGCGGACAGGCCGAGCTCGGATGCCACCGCGGCGACCGCGATGGGACGCGCGAGGTTCTGCTCCATGAGCAGCAGCGCACGGCGTACCCGCGGCTCGGTGACGGTTTCCAACAGCGGTGGGTGCGGTTGGGCATCGCTGCCGGAGCGCGGCCGGTCGAACAGCAGCACCTGGCTGGCTTTCTGCGCGACCGCCGGCCCCAGATGCTGCTCGATGAGGTAGGTTGCGAGTGCCGCAGCTCCCGCCCCGCCGGCGCAGGTAATGCGCGGGCCATCCGCCAGAAACAGGCGGTCGGCGATGACCTCCTGGGTGGGAAAGGCCTCGAGAAAATCCTGATAGTGATACCAGCTGACGCAGGAGCGCCGGCCTTTCATCAGCCCTGTGCGGCACAGGATGAAGCTGCCCGTACAGATGCCGATCAGCGGCAACTGCGTCGCGCCGACCTCGCGCAGGTAGCGCGTCGTCGTCTCGTCGATCTGCGGCCCCGCGTGCAGGATCCCGCCGATCACCACCACGTAGTCCAGCAGTTCCGGCGACAGCAGCGCGCTGGTGGGCTCGAGCAGCACGCCGCAGCTCGCCGGCACCGACTCCGGGCGACTCGCCATGATCGACCATTGCACGTGCAGGGGCCGGCTGCGATCGCCTTCGTCAGCAGCCAGACGCAGGTGATCGATGAACACCGCAAACGCCGACAGCGTGAAGTGATGCGCATATTTATGGTCCCCCGGGCGCGGCTATATTCCACCAACCCCGGAAGAGACGCAAGACAGGCGTTAGAGCTCGGACAAAGTCAGATGGAACAAATAGATAGGCTGCAACAGCCGATGGGCCCGCTGTGAAGATAGCGTTGAATGTCCGTTCAGGGAGGGGGCCTAGCGCAGAACGGCGAGCCGCGCGAGATTGGTCTGCACGGTGGTGTCGTGACATGCGCTGCGGGCGTACCAGCGGCGTGCGGCTTCGACCAGCGCCGTACACATCTCAACCGCTTCAGTCTCCTCGGGGGCGAGGTTCTCGCTGTGCGTCGCGGAAAAACCGCGCGACGGCGTGCGCAGGTAACGGCGCAGTCGCAGCCTGCGCAGCGCGCGCGTGGGCACTGATTCGGGACCGGCAGCGCCTTCCTGCCTTACGCGCTCGCTGACGTTGCGGCCGACGCGCTCGTAATCGAGGGGATGCGCGCGGCGCTCGGCGCCCCGCGGCTCGATCCATTGCTCGCACCAGGTCTTCACCTGTTCGCCGGAGCAGCGCAGCTGCGGGTCGGTCAGCGCGACCGCGATGCGCGGCAGATCGAAGGCTTCGCGCAGCGCCGCGTCGCGGTGCTGTTCATCGAGCAGCTGTTCGATGTCCGTGAGGTACCCTGCGAGCATCCGCGAACTGGAGGGCGAAACGTGCTGATCCTGCATGAGGCAAATTCCCTTAGCCTTCAGGCCGCCTGGTCGGCGGGAGTAACCGCCAAAGGCGTGCCTTCGTCCGCAGGCGCGGCGGCGGGCGCAGGCGGTGCGCTGGTCGTGGAGGCCGCGCGGCGGGCGCGGCGTGGTGCTCGTCGGGTGCGGCGACGGGTCGTGGCGCTGCCGGCAGTGCGCTTCGGCGCCGCGCGCTGCGCGGCGGAGGGTCGCCTCGCCGCAGCCGAACTGCGCTTCGCACGCGCCGCGGCCTTCTTCACCACTTTGGACCCAGGTTTGTCTTTCTGGGCACGGCGGGCGCGCTTCCAGACCTTGCGTGCGGCTATGGATTGCTTACGCGCGCGCCTGGCTTCCCGCTTGGCCTCTTTCAGGCGCTTGCGTGCGCGCTTCAGCTCTTCCTTGGCGATGCGCACGCGCTGCTTGGCGACGTCCGCCTGCAACCGCGCCCGCTCGAGAGGCTCAGCCGGGGTGTCCTGTTCGCTGCCTGTCTTCTTCATCGGTGGGCTCGCGACGCGAAAGACGCGAAGTCTCACACAAGCGGGAGGCGGTTGCTACCGCGGGGACTTATCCACAGAATTTGTGCATAACCATGTGGACAGACGCGGCGCGCGTGCGCAAACGCTCAGCCCCGGCAAGGGCTTGCGTCATGATGAACGGGTTTTCGCCACCGACGCGATTCAGTCGCCGGCTGCGTTCAGCATGGTGCCCGTGACGCAATTGCGGCCGGCGTTCTTGCTGCGGTAGAGCGCCGCGTCGGCAATCTTCAGGACGCGCTCTGCGAGCCGGCGTTCGCCCGCGGACACGCGGTCGAGTCCGCACAGTCCGAAGCTCGCGGTCACGTCCACGCTCTTGCCTTCCGTCTTGAACGGGGGCTGCGCGATCGCGGCCCGCACTTTGCGGGCGACGTCGAGCCCCTGCTCATAGCCGGTCTCGGGCAGCACGATGGCGAATTCTTCGCCGCCGATGCGCGCCACCCAATCGACGCCGCGCCGCAGGCTGTGCTGCACGCGCGCGCCGAACTGCCGCAGGATGTGGTCGCCACAGGCGTGACCGCGCGTGTCGTTGATGCTCTTGAAGAGGTCGATGTCGCACAGCACGAGTGACAAGGCTCGCCCGTAGCGCGCTGCGCGTTCCAGCTCGCGTGGAAAGTGCTTGCTGAAGAAGCGCCGGCTGTTAACGCGGGTCAGATCGTCGGTGGCCGACAGCTTGCGGTTCTCTGCCAGGGTGACCCGCAGCACGCTCTCGAGCTCCGCAATGCGTCGTGCGGCGCCGAGGCGTGCGTCCAGCTCGCGCTCGGATGCCCGCCGTGCTACGCAGTCGTCTGCGCCTGCGGCGAGTCCAGCCTCGCGCTCGGCGGCGTCATCCAGCTCCGCCACGTAGACCACGAATGGCACGCGCACCCCGGCGCGCGCCCGCAGCTGGCGCACCAACTCCAGTGAGTCCGTCACCACGACCGGACAAAACTCGCTGTCAAAACGGCGCAGAGCCTCGTGTTCGTCGGCGAGGGACTCGTAGTCGAGCATGTCGGCGGTAATGCGGCGTTCCAGCTGTTGGCGCACCACTGGGTCCTGGCAGACGAGCAGCGCGCGCGGCGGTGGCACGACTCGCAGCATGACCGCGATGGTTGCCGTGGTCTCCTCGACAGTCGCCCGCGCCGCGCGTCGCTCTAGGATGCGCTGGATGACCGTCGTATGACCGCCGGCTGGCATGGCCCCCTCACCGCGCACATTACAGACACCCGCTGCAAAATGCGCGGGCACTATATGATTGCCGCATGGACCCGCCCGCCATAACCCGCCACCGACGCCCGTTTCTGGCACCGTTGTGGCTGACGCTGCTGGCCGTTGTAGTAATCGGCGGCGTTGCGGTGACGTTCTATCGCAGTGCGACCACCACCGTGGTATTGCTCGTGCGCGCGGTGGAGAAGGAACCCGGAAGCATTGACGATCCTCCCCTTTCCCCCGAGGGCGAGCAGCGCGCGCAGCATCTGGCGCACATGTTCGGCGACCCAAATGCCGGCGGACGGCTTGACGCGATTTACGTGAGCGACGACCGGCGCGCCCAGCAGACCGCGGCGCCGCTGGTGGAACGGCTGCACCGCGCGCCGCTCGTGTTCAGCGCCCGCGACGCACGGGCCGCGGCCGCCCGTATGTTGCGCGAGCATGCGGGCGGCACGGTGCTGGTGATCGGCAGCGGGGTGACGCTGCCGCAGATGATTCGTGAACTGACCGGCGCGGACATCGTCGCCGCGGCACAGGGCGAGTCTGCCATCTTATATGTGGTCAGCGTCCCCAGTTTCGGGCGTGCCCACCTGGTGCGGATCAGGCTCTGACGGGGTGAGCGCTTCAGCTGGTACGTGCGCGGCGCGTGCCACCGGCACTCAGCGCCACGGCCCTGCGGATGAAATCTTCGTGCTGACTGATGCGGAAATCGGCGAGTATCGCCGCGCGAATGTACCGCGCCTGGTCGATGAGATAGGTGGCGCGACGCACGCCGAACCCCAGGGGCCCCCGCACGTCGTACATACGGATGACGAACTTGTCGACGTCGGAAAGGAGGGTGAACTGCAGCTTGTGCTTTTCGCGGAACGCGCGATGACTCGCAGGGGTCTGAGGACTCACGCCGGCGACGTCGAGCCCCGCCTGCTGGATCTCGGCAGTTAAGTCACGGATCGAGCAGGCCTCGCGCGTGCACCCGGGAGTGAAGTCCGCAGGATAAAAATACAGGATCAGCGGGCCGTGGCGCAGCAGCGTGCTCAGCGACACACTCTGCTCGTCCTGATCCGGCAGCGTAAACTCCGGTGCTCGCCCGCCCATGGCCAGCATGCCTGGTCTCCGGTCCGCGAACCGCTGCGGCTCCCGACGGATCATAGCCGCATCCCGCGTGGACGGTTAAAACTTGATTGGACCTGCCGGAACGCGATGCTAGAATCGCGCGCCTTGCGTGGGGCGGTAGCTCAGCTGGGAGAGCGTCGCGTTCGCAATGCGAAGGTCGAGGGTTCGATCCCCTTCCGCTCCACCATCCAAACCCTCATTCATGCCTCATGTGGCATATAAACAATATATGCCTTATGAGGCATGTAGTGCAACTTATGCCGTTAAAGGCATATAGTGGGTGCCATGAAACCGTTATGGCTGCAGACCCCCGCCCAGTTATCCAACCACCTGCGCTCATTCCGCAAAGCGCGCGGACTTACCCAGGCTGCGTTGGGTGCGCTCACCGGCCTCGACCAGACCCGCATCGCCAAGATCGAGCGTGACCCGAAGCGCGTGAGCGTGGGGCAACTGCTGCAGCTGCTCGCCGTACTAAAGGTCCGCGTTCTGCTGGACTCGAGCGACCAGCCGCAATCCTCGGGTCGCGCCAACCTCACGGACTGGTGAGTTTCCGTGGCCTCGCTGAACGTCTGGATGAACGGCGAGCGAGTAGGGGAGTGGGGCACCCTCCGGGGTGCTCGTACGCCCTTCTTTCGCTACGAGAAATCGTGGGCCAACTCTCCACACGGGCGGGCGCTTTCCCTGTCATTGCCTGTGACCGCGGACCGCGAGGTGAGGGGCCCTGCGGTTGAGTATTACTTCGACAACCTGTTGCCGGACAGCGCCGAGCTGCGCAGCCGCATCCGTACGCGCTTCAAGACGCGCTCCTCCGATGCGTTTGATCTGCTCACAGCGATTGGACGCGACTGCGTCGGCGCGGTGCAGCTCCTGCCACCGAACGATGAGCCCCTCGGCTGGGACCGCGTCGATGCCGCGCCGCTTACCGAGGAGGAGGTCGAGCGTACGCTGCGCGATGTGACCGTTGCCACGCCGCTGACTCACAAGGCGCAGGATGACCTTCGGATATCGCTCGCCGGTGCCCAGGAAAAGACGGCCCTGCTTCACATGGCGGGAAAATGGTTTCGACCGCGCCACGCCACGCCGACTACCCACATCCTGAAGCTCCCGCTCGGCATCATCGGCGGCTTCCGCGGTGATTTCTCCGATTCGGTCGAGAACGAATGGCTGTGCGCGCAGGTGTTGCGCGAGCTCGACGTGCCGGTCGCGGATGCGGCGCTCGCGCGCTTCGGCGAGCAGCGCGCTCTGGTTGTGACACGCTTCGATCGCCGCTGGATCGGCGTGGACACGGCCGAGGTCCAGAAAAAGCGCTTCAAACCGCGAAAGGGCGCCTGGATCGCACGCCTGCCGCAGGAAGACCTCTGCCAGGCTATGGGGCTACCGCATACTCTGCGCTACGAGGCGGACGGCGGACCCTCGATCTCGGAGGCCCTAGGGCTCCTCGCCAACAGCGAGCATCCCGTGAGGGACCAGACGAACTTCCTGCTCGCGCAACTGGCATTCTGGCTCCTCGCCGCAACCGACGGACACGGCAAGAATTTCTCGCTCCATCACCGCAGCGGCGGCACCTACGGCCTGACGCCACTCTATGACGTATTATCCGCCTGGCCGATCATCGGCCAAGGAAAAAATCAGCTCGCCCTGGAAAAAGCAAAGCTCGCAATGTCGCTGCGCGGCCGCCGAGCCCATTACCGCCTGAACGAGATCGCAGGCCGCCACTGGCAGGAGCTTGCCCAACGGACCGCAGTTCCCGGCCTCTGGAATCGCATGCAGTCGTTCGTCGAGTCAGCGTCTGCGGCGCTCGAGTGCGTCGAGAAGCGCTTGCCGCGCGCCTTCCCTGAACGCGTCTACGCCAGCAGTCGGGACGGCGTCCTCAGTCAGGTGCGGCGGTTCGCACAGACCATCGGTTGAAAGCGAAGTAGGCTAATCCTCAATTCATTGCCAAATCGAGATCGTCAGTGACCAGAACCAGCCCACGCTGGTGGGCTCTCACTGCCGTTAGAATGTCCTGAGCACTATTCGCTTTGCCTCCATTTCGGCGATTGAGACTTCCGAGCATCGGCGCGTTCCCTCGGCCACTTGAAGTTTGATTTGAAAGGGTAGATCAATGAAATATCTAATACTGTTGATCGCGTTGGGGCTGGTAGGTTGCAGTGTGTATTCGCCTGATGCGGGGCATGAAGTCGTATTGATCGAAAAGCCATGGATTTTTGGCCATGGCGGAGTCGATTCTGATCCGGTCAAGCCGGGACGAACGTTCGCAGCTATCACGACTGAAGGTGTGGATGTCTACATGCAGCCTCAGAAGTTCGATACTGAGATGCACGA
>WNFS01004528.1_pt1 | contig 10610 bp, 11 predicted proteins | sample 5400141 | NCBI WGS metagenome assembly WNFS01 (sample SAMN13153358, study PRJNA577476) | soil metagenome | isolation source: 60 cm saprolite under Madrone tree | place: USA:California | collected 2016-06-14
CGGCATCTGCCGCCGAACCTAGCAAACCTCCCGAAAACAGAATTTACGTTCAGCCACGCTGGGTGGACGGTGGGTATGGAGTGCAGGTCTTAGAGCCAGGGTACTGGACCGTTCCGAAGCAAGCGGCAGAGCATTGATGCGCCGATTCCTTCTTAGAGACCGACTCGACGCGTGAGTTTCCGGTGCTAATGAGAAGAGGGCCGAGCGTGAACCCGGCCCCCCACGTGATCGTCCGGTTCATGTCTCCCAATCGCAGATGCGTCCTTTGGCCAACCCCTGAATGTAAACCCGGCAACTCTGCCCTGCCAGCAAATATGCAGTGGACGGAAGCGGCGACGAAAGCGCGTAAGGTAGATTATCTGTGTGGCCGGGCCGTTTTTTATTTCAGCCTACGTAAACGGATTCGTTCCTGCCTCGCAAAATTTCAGGCCGCCGGTTCCTAACCTCAATCGACCTGTTGGTATTTCAACTTCCACGCAGTCGTGCGCTCCGGGGTCCACAAACTCGCCTAGCGCTTTTTCAAAAACTTCTTCAGGAATATTTATGGCGTCCCTCACAATATCTTTATCGATATACTCGTTTCCCTGTCCAGGATCGTGGTACCGACTGCAGAGCCAGTGGAAGATTTTGGCTTTTGCTTCCTCAGTAGTCATGTCTCTTTGTCCTCTTCTGGGCGCACCGCCCCGGGCCGTTTTATTTTTATTTCTTCTGTTTCTTCGCCTTCCCCTGCAACTCTCTTAATGCTTTCAAGTAGCCACCCCGTGGCTGGTGCTGCCCAGTTTCCCACCTCGCGACGGTGGCAGGTGTCGCGCCGAGCATAGTGAACGGCATATTCTTTGGCCCTTGCCATGGCTACCGCCTGGACACCATAACAAAAAAGCCTGACCGTTGGCGTGGTTCCAATGGCACACAGGATGGACAATCCTCGGGCACACTGTGCTTCGTGAATGTCTGAAGTGTCCATGGCGGTAGCTTTCAAGATACTACGGACGTTTCGAAGGTAATCAACTTGGTCGCTAACCGGTTCTTCCCCGCTGAAAATCGCCGCTGCAAGTCTCTTCGCCGAGTCCGTTTGCATCTTTGGAATAAAGTGGGTGTAAACCGTCAACGTTATGTTGACGTTGGCATGGCCGAACATGGCGCTTACTTCCGGAATCGGGGTTCCATTCATCAAGTGGATTGAGGCGAAGCTGTGACGTAGGCTGTGAATTCTGAGCCGCCTTAGGTTCTCATCCTCTCGGGTATTCTCGTTCGCTTGTTTGATTGCTGCATCGAATGCGTGCCAGGTAGTCTTTCGGTCTTGCGGCCGGCCATCAGCTCTTGGAAAAACCAGATCCCACTTGCTGGGCGGACACTAAAGTTTCCACTTCTTTAAGGCTAACGAGAGTTCACCCGGAATGCGGATCTTCCGAATGGAGTGCTTTGTCTTGGGTGTGTAGAATACAGGTTCCCCGTCCCGATAGCGCCCCGACCAGTTTCGCCTAATCGTGATTCCGTTTTGATCGAAATCTATGTCACGCCACATTAACGCCAACCCTTCGCCATGGCGTACCCCGGTTAATGGGAATGTCGTCAAGATAGTCTGAGCAAGTCCCGGCTTCGCGGATTGGATCAGCTTTAAGATTTGATCGGGGCCGTATACTTCCTCGCGTCTGACTTCTAGCGCGTCGACATCGATCTCGTCATTCTCTCCGACTTCGTTGCTTCCTCGGGCCATGCGCTCGGCTAGCGTGACGGGATTGAAGCGGATCGTTCGAAGTGCAAGGTGCTTGTCGAAAATAGCGGATAGCGTCCTGGCGTCTTTTTTCACGATCAAACGACTCCCGGTGCTTCACTCCGTTACCGTCTCTGAAGGCGATCTGATATCTGCCGGAAGGTAGCTTTCGGATCCCTGTGCCACGTAAGTTTCCCTGATTCATTTTCGCTTCCCTCCCCGACGAGTGGATTTCTCGAGATACCCGGCTACGAGTTCGTCGATGATGGCGCTCGCAGAAGTCTTGTTCTGTATTGCGTAGATTCTCAACTTCTGCCAGTTTGAATCTTCCAGCGTGAGAGTAACTTTTGTTTTCATGAAATCCTCCTTGGTGCTGTGTTACAGTGTATACGTATAGCAGTGAACACAGCTTATCAAGAGGTGGTCAAACTGTATTTTTAGCTGGCTGGAACTTCGGCGAGGTTAAAACGGATGTGGCGGCCACAAACTTTAAGAACGGATTTGGCGAAGTGTCCTATCCCGTGCACCCGCGGACGTAGGAGGAGCCTGATTTCCCGCTAGTGTGGTGTTTCCGAAATCTGTTGAATAATTTGGGCGTCATTCCTGGCAAGCTGGCGATAGCTAACGCGACCCGGAAACCAGGAAAATCAAAACTTCTGGATACCCGCTTTCGCGGGTATGACGGTGGGGCGCTCGCTGATTTGTTTTGCGAGGTTGGGGCCTTCCCCCATTGTTCTCTTATTCCTCACATTTGGCTTTTCAACTGTAGGGTTTTCTTGAGAGCTACACCTCTGCGGGGGTCAAAATAGCAGGTTTTTCAATAGCGGGCATATCGTTTGCTCAAAGCTCAGCGGACAGGCCAATGGGGGGTTGTTGAATGATGTACCGATGATTTCAACACGTCCTTCCTCGGTCACCGCGGAGCGTATCTGTCTCGGGTGGATAAGGAGGTTTCTATGGCTCGGCGTCACGAGAAAACAACGGCAGAGAGAATATTCGAGAACATTCTCTTTTTGGAAGAAGTCTTCGGTGACAAGGCTGATGCTGATATCCCGGATATACCGGTTCTCGAATTGGCAAAATGCTTTGACTTGTCTCACCCAAGAACCTTACGCGCCAAGAGAGGACGCGGGAAATCTTCGCAGCATGGAAATAGCGCGGGTGAATTATCGAATCACCGAAGTGAGTGATTGGGAGTCATCGTGGGACCGACGGTTCGTCTCAAGAAGGTCACTCGCTCACGGAGATGAAGAAGCAGTGAAGATCAGGTTTGCGTACCCACGCCAGTTTGTCACACAAATGATCCCTACGTGATGAGTCCTTGCGCGGCAAGAACTCCAGATTGAGGCTAGCCTACAAGATGTTATTCAAATGAGAAGGAGGGAAAATCATGATTCTGCTTCGTTTCGCTCTGGTCGTTAGTATTGTGCTCCCTATCGCCTTAGTGATCACGCCAGAAACGGTGACATCGGCAACGCCGCAAATCGCGGATACGGCAGATCAAGTCGTGGGCCTAAGGAATGTGACGGCTAAAGAAGATGAGGTGGCGGGGGAAGTGGTAAACATTTCACAGCAAACACTCCGCGATGTCCAGTTGCGAATCCTCTATTCGTGGCGTTGGAGTAATGAATTTCACCCGGGCGCGGATGATCCCGGAAGAGCTGTCTATCAGACAATCGACAGAGAAATACCACCCGGCCAGAGCGCGAGGTTTAACTATAAGCCTTCGCCGCCGTTTCCGACGCGGAAAGATGGGTACTTCGACATCACCGTCAAAGTCGTTGGCTTTACACAGGTCTATCGCTGACGCTTGGTTTAAGAGAAAGAAATTTCGGCTCCGTTTATACGACCGACAGGAGTTCTTCACGGTGCGCTTTCATTTCATTGTATTTATCACGTTAGATATTTTCTGCAGTTCTGTCGAAGCCGCGGACTACAAGTACCCGTATTCCGACCCGTATTTAGCGACGGCCACGACCGCCATCTTGAATGACGATGGCCTCACTCCTCGGCTCAAATCACAGATCGTCCGTGTGCCAGGGCTACCCGACAGAAATCAGCTGCCTTCTCTCGAAGGACGTGGCGAGTTGAGTGTCGCCCTCTATCGCCAAAACCATCCAGCACCTTTGCTTTTCATTCTCCCTGGCATTGGATCCAACCCATACTTTGGGGTTGCCACCTATTTAGCCCGCCTCTTCTATCAAGAGGGCTCTCATATCGTCATTTTGCCCTCCCCGATGAGCTGGAATTTTGCGTTGTCGGCCAGCCGAAGCGGCGCCCCAGGCTACGCTCCGGCAGACGCCCGTGATCTGTATGAAGCCATGCAAAAATCCCTTTCGGTCCTAAGAGATCGATATAACGTCAAGATTACGGAAATCAACTTCATGGGAGTAAGTCTGGGAGCGCTTGAAGGTGCTTATCTGAGCGTTATCGATGCTGAAGAGCGAAAGATCGGCATAGAAAAGTATCTTCTGGTGAACCCGCCCCTGGATCTCGATTATGCCCTCAAGAAAGTCGATGAATGGCATGCCCTACAAAATAAATTCGGCAGGGACAAATCTAAGGAGATCGTGGCGAAAGCCGTTGGCATCGTCGAGTCCTTTTCCGAAGATAGGCGGGATGACCCAGCGGTCTTTGACAGATTGGCAAAGGACTTCGCCAGTTTCACGACAGAAGAGCTCCAGTATCTCATTGCTGAGGATTTGCAAACTCTGCTTCCCGAACTCGTCTATGTCACGCAAGTCATTCACGACCAAAAAGTTCTTACGGCTGCCAAAGACCAGGTCAGAAAACGCCTCCAAGAAGCGAAAGGTTTGACGTTCATGGATTACAACGAAAAAATTGGTCTGCCATTATGGAGAATCCAGGAGGGAGAGCCCCAAGCTGATTTAGAGAGCTTTATCAAGCGAGGATCTTTGGCGCCAATTTTTGATCGGCTGCGTAGCAATTCAAAAGTGCATATCATGCATAACGCCGATGATTTCTTGGCCGACAAGAAATCAATCGAAGAACTCAAAGAGACATTGGGCGATCAAGTCACGCTCTATCCCCATGGTGGACACCTTGGTAATCTCTGGTTCCAGGAAAACAAAGAATACGCTCTAAGGCTATTCAGGACAGTCCCCTGAAACGATTCGCAGCCTATCTCCGTCCAGACCACCGTAAAACTGCTAGGATTGAACTGATCTACGCGACAGGGAAAACTGACGTGATTTGTCGGAGGTCGAGACGGACCTAGCCCGGCGTGGCCAGTCGGTGCAACGGTAGGGTATTCAAACGAGGATCGAAAACGGTTCGATTTTGGTTCGATCGGTTATAGCCACACCCAGCCCCTAGCCGCTTTTACGCCTTTGCAACTACTTGATTTGTCGGATAGTTAGCCCTTGAAGATTCTTGAAAGCAGTAGGCGAAACGGGTTCAAATCCCGGCCCCGCAACCATGAGAGAGGGGTCTCCCTGGCCCCTCCCGCTATTTTGTCAGCTCCCCCCTTTGCTGCGCTAGCCTCGCCGTTAGATCTGCCGGAAATGCATAAAAACCCAAAGAAAACGCTCAGAATAGAGACCGCTTGGTTTCAAGCTCCAGTTTTTATAGGATGATCTTGTGGAAATTCAACGTCCCGAGAGTTTTCTAAAAGGCAACCCGGTTTCCTTTCGTTACAGGTTTTGCGCAGTCCTTGTGTTTTTTCTAACCGCAGCCGGGTTTCCCGCGCGTGCAGCCGATCGTTACACGGATCAACAGCTCGATGCCCTGGCAAGCCGTGTGAGCAAGATCTATTGGATCGTTGCGATCAATAACCAAACGCCGCCTTTTCTTTCGAGCCCCGCAACCAACGCCACCTCCTTTCACGCTCAGCCTAATGAATCTTTTGAAATCACGGAGTTGGTCGGCCGCAAAGACAAAATTCCATATTATAAAGTGAAGTTTAATTCTGGAAAGGAAGGTTACATCCAACCGGAAGTGTTTTTAGAAGAACTCAATGCGAGCATCTCCGCCTTCGATCCAAAGGCGAGCGAGAAGAAAAAAGCCGCAGAGGCCGCAGAGGAAGAAAAGAAAAGAATCGACTGGATTCAATCCCAACCTTGGTCACGAGCCGTCAAAGAAGCAGCGATCAAGCATCAGGTGCTGGGCGGTATGAATGGGGGGGAGGTTAGAAAAATTCTGGGCAATCCCGTTCGTGTGAGCAAAGTGAAAGGTCGACTTAATCTCACCGAAGAACGATGGCTGTACGCCGACGGCTCAACCGCTGTTTTTCTCAATGGACTCTTGAGCCGTATCGAACCAAAGCCCAATACCAATCCTTAGTCAATCAAAATGGAGATGACGCCATGTGGACGACCTTCACAAAATTGATGATCCTGGGCGGTCTGTCGCTCTTGATCCAAAGCAGCCTTGCCAGCGCCCAGATCTTTCAATGGACCGATTCCGAAGGGGTCATCCATTTCACCGACAATCCATATTTGATCTCAGAATCGATCCGAAGCCTTCCTACCTTCACTGTCCGCAGAGACTTGGATACTAAAAATAATCCTTCAGCGGAAACGTTTGTGCCTCTTCCCGCCCTCGCGGATCCGCGCGCAATAAACCAGTCAGATAATGCCCCAAATCAAACTGAGACAACTGTGGTGACCTATGCTCCGCAGGAGGTGAACATAGTCGTGAGCAACTCGAACTTGCAACGAGCGAACATTCATCCCTGCAAGTTCGGCAATTGCAAACCCGCCTTTCGTCTGAACTTCGACAATCGGCAGTATATTCATTCAAGCGTGTTTGACGGTGGCTCTCGTTCGCGCGTCCGTCGTTAACCGCGCAAGTACATGTTGCCTTTTGCGTGCTGCGCCGGACCATTACGCTGTCCGCTTTGCCTAGCTTAGCTAACAACGGCAGCAAATTCAGCCCACTTCATAGCGCCTCCCTTCGACTTCGTCCATCGACCAGACCAGCCAACCATCAACACGACCGAACCAATTCCGCCTGTGCTCAAGATTGCCGGTTAGTCCGGGTGTCGCTCAAACTGTAGTCGTCGATGATGATCTCCATTGCCCTCAGAGCTTAAAGCGTGATCTAAGCGAATCGAAGTTTTAAAAGTGGTTGTCAAATTCGAAAAAAACAGATAAGTACTGTGCGATTTTAATAGGAGGTTGTGGGGAGTTGGGTATTACTATACGAAAAGCTAAGAGAATCAACGAGTTACCGCCATATCTTTTCGCCGAAATCGATCGGAGGAAACGCGAAGCTTTGGCCCGCGGGGTCGATCTGATTGACCTCGGAATTGGTGATCCGGACATTCCGACCCCCTCAGCAGTCATAGAAAGACTCATCGAAAGCGCCAGTAAACCCGTTAACCATCGTTATCCTAGCAGTTCAGGACTTGCCGAGTTTCGCCAAGCGGTCGCAGACTGGTATCAAAAGCGGTTCAACGTCAAACTAGACCCCGGAAAAGAGATCGTCTCGCTGATCGGGTCCAAAGAAGGTATCGGTAATATGGCTGTGGCCTTCGTGAATCCCGGCGACGTTGTTCTGGTCGCCAGCCCCTGTTACCCGGTGTACCACATCGGCACTGCATTCAACGGGGGCAAAAATTACTTCTTGCCGTTGAAGAAAGAAAATCACTTCCTCCCAGAGCTGGATTCGATTCCGGCAGAGGTGGCAAAACAAGCAAAGCTTCTCTGGATCAACTATCCCAATAACCCAACTGCTGCGGTGGCGGATAAAGATTTCTTTAAACGAGTCGTCGATTTCGCCAACGAATACAACATTATCGTCTGCCACGACGCTGCCTACACCGAAATGGGTTACGATGGCTATCGGCCCATGAGTTTTCTCGAGGTCGAGGGCGCAAAGGAAGTCGGAATCGAATTTCATTCTTTGTCAAAGACTTTTAATATGACCGGTTGGCGTATCGGTATGGCCGTGGGAAACGCGGACCTTGTGGGTGGTCTCGCCCAAGCCAAATCCAATCTGGACTCCGGTATCTTCCAAGCCATTCAGGAGGCGGGCATCAAGGCCTTGGAGCTCGGCGATAAGATCGTCGAACCGTCCAGAAAAATATACCAGGAACGGCGCGATATCTTGGTGGACGGCCTGCGTGCGGTAGGGCTCGAATGTGAAAAGCCGCGGGCGACCTTTTACGTTTGGGTCTCGACTCCAGGGAGGCTTTCCTCCGCAGAATTCACCGCCAAGCTACTCGAAGAAGCCGGAGTCGTTACGACGCCGGGAAATGGCTTTGGAGAAGCCGGCGAAGGGTACGTTCGCTTTACAGTCTGCGTCGACAAATCAAAGCTGAAGGAGGTTGCGGAAAGAATCCGGCAGATCAAACTCTAGCAGAGGATTGAAAAAGTCGGTTGACCATAAACTCTCTGAGCATGCGAAAAATCGATCCTTCGGGGAGTTTCCTGAGCGGAGCCGAAGGGCTCAGGACATGTTGAGCGAAGGCCTACTTTACCAGTACCAGAAGGTGCAAGGTGATTGAGTGCGCCGCACTAGCCTGCTAGGTTTCTTTCCCTGAGGGGTGGAATGGTAAACGCTCTGGCCCACCAGGTTTACATGGGTATCGGCTCCAACGTCGGTAACAAGAGGGAAAATTTCTTTGAGGCTCTCGGCCGATTAGCCAAACTGCCGGATACAAAAATCATCAAGGAGTCATCGCTTTACGAAAGCGAACCCCTGGGAGATTCCAAAGAATGGTACGTCAACGGCGCCATCGAAATCGAGACGAAGTTCAAACCTGACATGCTCCTTAGGAAATTCAAAAACATCGAGCGCGCCATGGGCCGAAAGAAAGTTAAAAAACGCTGGGGAGCACGCATTATCGACTTGGATATCCTGTTATATGATGCCCTTGTCGTAAAGAAAAAAAACCTGCGGATTCCTCACCCGGAGATGCCGAATCGAAAGTTCGTACTTGTCCCGCTCAGTGAGATCGCGCCCCAGGTCATACATCCGGAACTCGGCGTGACCATTTCTGAGCTTCTCGTGAATGTCAAAGACGATAAAAAGGTTCATCTGTACCACTCCTGAGTAGACCTATCGGTCTGAACCTCCAGGGCGAAGCCATTGCTAGTTCGGATTCTCCTTTTCGTCTTCCTCGTGTACCTCTTTTACGTTGCGCTCAAAGCCTACGGGTTCGGGCGCAAGGCCAACCGCGACGCTCGCTCCCCGGATAACCGAGAGGTCGATGAAATGGTTCTCGATCCGCAATGTCAGACGTATATACCTAAGGGTGAAGCTGTCCGTCAGGACGGCAATTATTTCTGCAGCCGAGAATGCGCCAAGCTTTTCTTATCCCGCTAGCGCCCGCAGGATCTTATCCTGCACACCGTCAAATCCGCCGTTGGACATTACGATAACGATATCATTGGGGGAAGCGTTCGCTGCGACGTAGGAGGCGATCGCGTCCGCTTTTTCAATTACAACGGCACGCCGCTCTCCGGCGCCGTTGATGGTACGGGCAACCCTTTCCACCGACAGCCGTTCCTCCTCCGGAATTTTTTCCGGTTGGTGAATTCCAGCGATGACAATACGATCCGCCAGCGCCAAAGTCTGAGCAAATTCCTGCTCAAAAATTCTTCTTCTGCTGGTGTTGCTTCGGGGCTCAAAGATCGCCCACAGCCTGCGCCCAGGGTAGGCCGCTCTCACCGCACTCAGGGTTTCTTTAACCGCCGTCGGGTGATGGGCAAAGTCATCCATCACCAGAACGCCGTGAATGTTACCCTTGATCTCCTGCCGCCTCTTGATCCCGGCAAAGGTGGCCAAACCGTCGCGCAACTTTTCTGGATCGATCCCCAACTCTCTACCCAGCCCGTAGACCGCGAGGGCGTTTTCCACGTTGTGTTGACCTATGAGACCGATCTCGACGACGCCATCCGACCGCCCTCGGTAAATGGGTTCGAAAAGGCTCCTTCCTTCGCGCACTTCTATGTTATTTGCGGTCCAGTCTGCCGACGCTTCGCGGCCGTAGTCAATGACACGGCACCGTGCCCCGCTGACAACTTCTTTCACTGCCGAATAATCGTTACATGCCAGTAGACAGCCGCTCGATGGAATGAGTTCAACCAGACGCCGAAACGCATCTTTTATATGATCGAGGTCGCGGTAAATATCCGCATGGTCAAATTCCACGCTGGTAAGAATGACGTTGTGCGGCCGATAGTGCAGAAACTTGGGACCTTTATCGAAAAAGGCGCTGTCGTACTCGTCCCCTTCCAAAACCACATAGTCCCCGCTCCCGGGGTTCCATCCGCTGCCGAAATTGACCGGCACACCGCCGATAAAAAAGCCCGGGTCCAAGCCCGCCCGCGTGAGCACCCACGCGGCCAGCGCTGAGGTCGTGGTTTTCCCATGAGTACCGGCCACCACCAACGAAGTTCTCGATCGGATGAGAAATCGGCCTAGCGCCTGTGGAAAAGAGATGTAGGGAAGTCCCTGATTCAGAACAGTCTCAGCCTCAGGATTGCTTCGCGATACCGCATTGCCGATGACGACGAGATCGGGTCGCGGTGATAGATGCTCTTCACGATAGCCGGAAAGAATCGGAATCCCGATGCCTTGCAGATAAGTACTCATCGGCGGGTATACGTTTTGATCGGAGCCGGTGACCCGATACCCCTGGGACTTTAGGAGACCGGCGAGGGAAGCCATGCCTACTCCACAAACGGCGATTAAGTGAATATGACTGTTAGGTGGCGGAAGGTTGTTCATGGATTCAAAGTCTTCATGATCAAATCGTGAATTTGGGGGCGAAAGTTTTTGAGGTTTTCATTTTTACGTGTCGGGTGCACACGGTTTGAAAGCAGAATGACGTGACAATTTTTTTCCAAATCCCACCAGATCGAGGTTCTGGTGAAACCGAGATGACCGACCGAGTGTGGAGAAAAATATTGCCCACTGGCAGATCGGT
>WNFS01004532.1_pt1 | contig 10606 bp, 8 predicted proteins | sample 5400141 | NCBI WGS metagenome assembly WNFS01 (sample SAMN13153358, study PRJNA577476) | soil metagenome | isolation source: 60 cm saprolite under Madrone tree | place: USA:California | collected 2016-06-14
AGAGCTGGACCGAGAGGTGGAGCGTTCGCGCTACGCCTTGGAGCATGTGCCTGAGGGCAAGTACGACTGGAAGCCGCACGAGAAGTCGATGATCCTCGGCTATCTGGCAAACATGGTGGCGACGATTCCGATGTGGATAACCATGCAGATCAATCAGGACGAGCTGGACGTAGCGCCAGCGCCTGGTGAGTCGAAGATGGAACAAAAGCGGATTGACACAAGCGCCGAGTTAGTTGCGGCCCTCGACAAGTCTGCGGCCGGCGCGCGTTCCGCTTTTGAGCAGACGACCGACGAGCACTTGGAAACTAACTGGCGTTTACTCGCCCGCGGAAATGTTGTTATGGAAGCGCCGCGCTACCAGATGATTCAGGACACCATCAATCATTGGGCGCATCATCGCGGTCAGATGACCGTCTACCTGCGTTTGCTGGGTGCAAAGGTACCTGCCATCTATGGACCATCCGCCGACGACAACCAGTTTCGGTAGGATTGAATCCGCAGATTACTGCCCCCGATTAGCCTACGGTTGAGTGGGACTCAGAATTTCATCCGGATGATCAGGATTGCGATAGCCGCCAACGGTGCCATCGTACCTTTCCAAAGGCATGTTGTAGTATTGGCCGGTTGTTGGTGAGACCATGCGCTCGTAGCCCATCATGCCTTCACGCTGGGCCTTGGAGATGCGATCCTGCGAAAGATTTTTCTGCTCCCATGATTCCATCAGGCCGGAATTATCCAGCGGATGGTTGCGCACGGGAATGAGCTGGTCCTGGTATGCAATCTTTCCCGGATCGATCGGCGCCACGCTCTGCGGCAACAACGGAAGCCATGTTTTGGCTTGATCAAATTCATTCTCTGGCGACGAAAACGACTGCAAGATTACCGAGTATCCGCCATACGCATTGAGTATTCCGCAGGTGCTGTCGGCATGCTGCGAGACGCCTTTCGCATCATTGAAAGTCAGTTCAAATTCCTGAATCTCCCAGTTGACTCCCGGATATCCAGACGGCGCCGCTGGCAGATCGTGGGCGCTGATCTGATTAATGTTAGTCGCGCCTAGTTTGCCCATAACGTTAACCAAAAACTCCCAGGGCGTGGTCTGTCCCGGATTTCCGGTCAGCAGTACTGCGCTGGCCGCCAACTTGCTGTCCAGCGAAATCATGTCAACGCCATTGCCGGTCTCACTTCCCCGCCAGTTAGCCGGCATGGCCCAGGTAAAAAACTGGCCGCGCTGAACCGCCAACGGCGGACGAGTAAACCCGACGTTGTTCGTTTGAGGCGCAGATGGTTCTTCCTGGCGCTGATTATTGGAGCTCGATGAGTTGGGGTTTGACGAACTAGATCGTCCAGCAGGTGAATTGAATGAAAGCAATTTGCAGCAGGCACTAGAAAAAAATGCTAAGAAGATAAGCAACGCGACGCGAAGGGTCAGGGTAGTCATTGAGTAAGTCCTTTCTGGCGAGCTAGCGATGCGACTTGTTAAGAGACCTAAATCATGAATCGCAAATAGAAAAGGCTAAGAAGGAAAGAGCCTAGACCTCGGCTTTGGGTTCCTTCTGTTCCCCAGGTTCGTTTGCTTGCAATCCGCCGACGGCGATGTAGGTAACAGTATCCCAGGCATTGTGAATACCGATGAATAGCAGCAGAAGGGCCGTCGCACCAACCACGAAAAGAACTTTATACGGATTGCTTCGCAGCAGGGTTGCTGAGATAAGTATTAACGCATAAGCGATCAGTGGCAGTATTGCATGCCAAAGCCAATCTTCGAACACCGGACGGTAGCCGGTTTGGCTGCGCGCTCGCAAGACAACTATCACGCCATAGATCACACCCCCAAGTCCCAACGCGCCGACGGCAAGACTAACCGCCGACAGTCCCTGCCAGGGAGCGCTCAGGATGGCGCAGAGCAGCAGCACGGCGCAAAAATGCACTATTGTTGGAGTGCCGAAGGCGTCAATCTGGCGCGCACTGGCCTCTGCGCGTGACTCAGCAATCAGGGCGATCACCACAAACTGCAATCCCGTCAGCGCTGCCCCCGAAGAACCAACGATGACATAAAAAGTTTCCCAGAGGGCGAGTGGCGAGTGTGCGGTTTCCATAGGCGTATCCTAAATCGTGAATCGTGAATCGTAAATAGATAAGAGGGGTGATTCGTAAACCGTGAAAGCATTACTAAGGCGCTAAGGCTCAACACCAGTAAAGCGGTAGCGGTACAGTCGGCCTTGTGGAATGACGAATACAGAACCAGGAGCGGTAGCGACCGGGTCAAACGAACGGCAAGCTCGAGTGTTGATTCGGCTAAACCCGGTCGCTACCGCTCCTGGTTCTGACTTTGTGTGGTCCGACGGCTCTTTTGTAATTTCTCAACCCTCGTTGCCAGGCGCGCGTCGCCCATCTTCTCGACCACCGATGCAAACGATGTTGTTGGCCCAGTCCAGCGCAACTTGTCGACGTTGCTAAACAACGGCGCGTCGGTGCGTAGCGTGGCGAGATTCTTGAACAGTAAGGCGCGCTCGCGGTTGCTCAACTCACGATTACTTCGCTTAACTTTATTTTGTTCAGGGCTGGTGCTCGCGTCCTTACTCGCGAGTACTCCGGCGGGAAATTGCTCGATGTGGCCGTAGCGATTGATGAGGGAGGCGGATGTCTTTGCTCCAAGCCCGGCGATGCCTGGATAGCCATCAGCGGCATCGCCCACTAGCGCCAGATAGTCGGCGATGAACTCGGGCGCCACACCAAACTTGGCGCGGATGGCGTGTTCATCGCGAATCTCATTTTTTCTGCGATCGATTTGTACCACACGATCGCCGACTACGCATTGCGCCAGATCTTTGTCCGGCGTCCAGATGCAAACTTTCTCCACCCGCTTATCCTTCGCCGCCAGGTGCGCCGCGGACGCAAGCGCATCGTCGGCCTCCAGTTCGATCATGGGCCACACGGCAACGCCCATCGCCGCGAGTGCTTCTTCGAGTGGATGAAACTGGGCGAGCAGGACCCGTTCAATTCCGGCGCCCGTCTTGTAACCCGGCCAAAGGCTGTTGCGAAACGATTCGATGACGTGATCGGTGGCAACGCCGAGGTGCGTCGCGCCGTCTTCAATCATCTTGGCGACAGTGTTGAGCACGCCGGACACAGCCCCGAAAGGCGGATCAGTTTTTTTGAAGCGGCGAATGCCGTAAAAATGGCGAAAGAGTTCGTAGGTGCCGTCGATGAGATGAACGATCATGGAGCCAGAGGTCAGAGGTCAGAGGTCAGAAGTCAGAGGTCAGAAGTCAGAAGTCAGAAGTCAGAAGTCAGAAGTCAGAAGTCAGAAGTCAGAAGTCAGAAGTCAGAAGTCAGAAGTCAGAAGTCAGCAAAGCATGAACCTTTTTCCGTGTCTTCACAATACAATTCAACACCAGACTCCCGATTCTCCATTCTCGATTCTCGATTTTACGACTCGCGCCGAACGCTGACCTCTGACTTCTGACCTCTGACTTCTGAACCTCTGACTTCTGACCTCTGACCTCTGACCTCTGATTCAGCGCGATCGATATTCTCAACCGGGAAATTCAGTATCGTGAAATTTGCCGGCGTATGGTTCGGTTTTGGATAGACTAAAATCACTGCGCCACCCGCAATGTTCAATTGCAACAGACCCATCGGGGCTCAGCGACATTGAGCCCGAGTACCTGGCCGTAAAATTCCTTTGCCTTTTGCGAATCGTTTACCGAAAAACCCGAGAATGCCTTGGTATCCCTGAACATACGATTCCTCCCCGAAAATAATTCATATGTAAAGTATCAGCGGACAACACAAAGGGCACGATCGTGACCGTGCCCTTCGAAGCTACCATGATGATCAGCTTAGCCTCCAGCTTGCGCGAGGGCTTACTGTTTTGACGGAGCAGCAGCCGATTTGCCGTTACGGCTTGTTACTAACCGGCGTCGACTTCGGGCTCTGGCTCATACCGCGATTGAGCATCATCTTGACTTCCACGCGCCGATTCTGCGCGCGGCCGGCGGCCGTCGTGTTGTCGGCTACCGCTGCTGTTTTGCCGTAACCCATCGGCGTCACAAAACGGCGCAACGGAATCTTATGATTCACGGCGAGGTACTGGATCACCGCATCCGCGCGCGCGCGGCTCAGGCGGAAGTTCTTTGCCTCGCTACCGGTGGAATCAGTGTGACCGGCAACCTCGATTGAGTAAGCTTTGGCAGTCGCGGCTTTCGCTGCAAATTCGTCAAGCTGTTGCTTCGCTTCAGGTGAGAGCACTGCGCTATTCACGCGAAAAGTTACAGCGGCTTGCTCCTGCACATCGTATTCATCGAGATCGTTAATACGGGTGTTCGCCGCTGTCGCCTCGTTTCGTGCTTCGGCCGCAACCGCGTAGAGTTCGTCCATCTGTCCCGCGATGCGTTGCTGGTTTTCCTCAACTGGAGTTACGCGCGTATCAGACGTAATCGCGGCCCGCATGTCCGACTCGTCAAACCTTATCTTGTCGGCCACCAGCTGTCCCTGCGAATCGCCGCGCCCTTCAACTTCCACAATCAGCCCGCGCAGGATTTCCGTAACCGGATACTTCTTGCCGCTGCGAAGAAAGCCGCCATTAGCTTTAACGCTGGTGCGATCGGTTATCAGTACTTGATAGTCGGTGCGATTGCGGTCGCGGATTCTGAAGGTCTCGCCCTCGCGTGCGATGACCACTCCCTTGAACTTCAACTTCGCGCCATTCGGAATTGATTGTATGTTTCGTTCAACTGCAGTGGTTTGGGGGGTTGTAACTTGTCCATAAACCAGCGGGGTTATGGCTAACAACAAGGCCAACCCGCAAATTAGTTTATGTAGTCGAGAATTCTCATTAGTCCTCATATTCACTCCTTCAAAATTATTAGGGTTCAATCAAACTATCCGGTGCAATTTGGCCGGTACCAGCGGGAGAGAGAAACGAACCAGTAATTATCACCTATTTAGGGGAAAGTAATTATCACCTATTTAGGGGAAAGTTTTGTTGCAAACCAAAGATGGTTAAGTAGTATTTGCTGGAATAGAAGAAAAAGTATGGAACCAGCCAGCTTTACGTCGCCCAGCGGCTTTGCATGAAAGTTGAAATTGATGCTGCGAGAAGATTTTCAAGGATCGGCACTGACTTCCAGCCTGCGGAGCAGCTGAGTTCGTCTCGTCGCTGCGCGACTTTTTGTGCAAAGCGTCGCCCAGCATCTACTTTACATCACTTACCGCCTACAGATGATTGCGCCAATTCAGTAAACCTGGCGCTGTTGAACTTTTTCTTTCGTACTCAGCGCAAACCGCGGTTCGACTTTAGCGTCGCCCGAGACCAACGAGACGACATGCTCTCCCACTACCGGGCCATGCTTGAATCCATGTCCGGAACCGCCGCCAACGAGCCAGGTGTTTTCAAATGCTGGATGACGGTCGATCAGGAAGTCGCCGTTTGAAGTATTTTCATACTGGCAAACGCGCGTTTCAGGCACCGGCGCATCTGCCAATGCCGGCACTCGTCGGGCAAGATACCGGCGTAACCGCATCACGCTCTCTTCCAAAACGATCCTTTCGCCAGTATCCGGATCAAATGGTGGTCCGTGTTCGTCGATCGCAATCTTGACTCCGCGGTTCTCAAGATTGGGAATGCCATACACAAGATCGTTAAAGTCGATCCACGCCGGCATTTTATCCGGCAGAAAAAGATCGTCGCCCGCGGGAACGCCCAGGAAGAAGACCTCCTGCCTGGTGACGTGAATCAACTCAGCGAGCAGTTCGGGAAAGAGCTTTGGCAACCATGGACCACACGCGAAAACAAATTTGTCAGCGGTGATCCTGACGCCCTCAGTTGTTTCAATTGATGCAAGTCTCGCTTCTTCGCTCAGCGGTGGTCGGATTGCTGCTTGAAGGTAAGTAACACCGAGCGACTGCGCCGCCGCGACCAGCGCTTGCACTGCCTGGCGAGCCAACAGCACGCCACTGTCGAGCTCCAGCATTCCCCAGGCGACCGGCCCAAGGTTAAGTTGTGGGTAACGCCGGCTGAGTACTTCGCGCTCGAGCCGCTCAAACTTCACCTTGTTTTCCTGGAAAGTTTTGCGCGTAGCTTCGCAGTAAGGATCGTTGTCTCGGGCCAGCCACAAGACGCCGGTAGGCTGAAAGAGTTGTGGCCGGTTGATTGCAGCAAACAGTTGCCGCCACAGGTCAGACGAGCGCTGCGCCATGCGCGTGTAGATCACATCAGGCCCGTAACCCAGTCGCAGGATGCGCGATTCGCCGCCTGAACTTGCACGACTATTCCCTGGTCCATACGCGTCCACTAAGAGAACGTCGACACCGGCTCGCCTCAGTTGATACGCTGTCCACGCGCCAAAAACGCCAGCCCCCACGACCGCAACCTCGGCTGTGTAATCTTTGGTCATATCATTTGGCTTTGCATCAAATATAACCGGTGGGCTACGGCTATGCCGCCTGATGTGCGTCGGTGGCTCTGCCCCGCCGTAGAGATGCCTTTTCACTTTTGGGCTACGCCCTTGGTCCGGCCTGTGGCCCAATAAAATCCGAAGGGCTAAGCCCGAACCACGGGCACAGCCCGGGAATAATCTAGCTGCTGTCGGCGGGGCATAGCCACCGCCGCACATCAGGCGGCAAAGCCGAACCTGACATGGCCTATGACCTTTGAGGCAAAGCTCATAACGATAGTAATCGGCTGAAGAAAAGGCCGGCACATCGCAACTCATCCGCTCAGTTTGATATCCCAACGGCGGCTTTTACTTTGGGCCCTCACCGATCACCGTGAACTTGATATCGTCTGCGCTTTCAGAAAGTTTGACATCGTTGCCGTTATACGCCACAACCTCGCAAGTGTAGGAGCCTGGCGACAATGGCTTTTCCAGAACATAGGACGTTCCGTCCACTCGCTTGTTGATGTAGTCGTATTCGGTTTGCGCGCCGGTTGAGCTGTCAGCGTGGATACTAAATTTGTAATACGCCGCGTCAGGGTATGCATCCCATTTCACTTCGATATTGCTGCCGCTGATTTTTGCGCCTGCTTTGGGCCCGATCAATTTCAGATCGCTCTTGAAAAGATTTGTATCAGGGGCAAAGAAAGTCTGATCCTCTTCGAGCTTATATTTTGCCGCGCCCACAATGCCCGAAGTGGCGAACACGTAGTAAGGCGTGTTAAAGACTTTCGCGGTTAAACCTTCGTAAATTCCAGGAGGCACATTCTTAATCAGATACTCGCCGTTAGCGTCGGTTTTGGTAGTAAAAGTTTCGCCGCTACAGCCGCCGATAAACCGGCTGAATTTTTGGCACAGCTTCACCTCGATATCGCCGACTGGCTTTTCGTTGAAAAACACCTTGCCCTGGACATTCGCCTTGCCGGGAGCCGGCTTCTCTTTTTCCACTCCAGTTGCTGAGTGAATCACGTCGTCAGCATCGGTTTTAGACGATGAGGACACGTTGGTATTGGAGTTGTCAGTGCGAGCAGAGTTTGTGTTTCGAGAATTCTTGCAAGCAAGCACCACTACCGCCAAAAGAAAAATCGCAATCACCGCTTCCCTACTGCTGTGGGACATGAGTTTCTCCTTCTCCTTCGATTTGTTGTTAACAAGCGCCGCGGAGTGAGGATAGCGTAGCCGTGCAATGCTGGGAAGAAGGTTTTTTGTGGCCGCAGGGGTAATTTAAGAACCGGCAGCAGTGTATTGTGAGATCCACCAGGTGTTGCCGGCAGTGTCTTTCAATCCGGCCGATCGCTCTTGATACGGCTTGTCTTCGGGCTGGGCAACGGAGGTGGCCCCTAGTTTCAGCGCCCGCGCGTAAGTCTCATCGACATCTTCGACGTAGACGTAGATTGATGCCTTTGTACCGCTCACGTGCGCGGGAAGATCGCCGGCTTCGATCACGATTACCGAATCGCCCACACGCCCTTCATAGTGAAACGAGTGTTCACTAAACTCGTGCCGTTCTAATTCCACCGCGCCGAAAACCTGTTGCACAAAGTCAGGCAGGTCGAGGCCGCCGTAAAGATAAGGCCGCACTGCGCCAAAGCCGTGGCGTATGTGTTTCGTGCTATCGGTCATCTCTTTCTGGCGCATTTCGACGGATGTTCGTCGCCAAAGGCTAATCAACGAATCTGCTCTTTTTGACTAATCTCGTTAGCGGCCTCGGGAATTTCTTCTGCCGGCTTTTCGCCAAGCACCACCCGAACGATGTGAGTTTGCCCGTCGTCGCTCAGGGAAATCTCGTCGTTCGTTAGCATCTGTCCATCAAGCTCGACGCTGGCTACGCCGTGGCTGATTGCCAACGGATTTTCAACCTTGATCCGATACGTAGTCTTCTCACGCCGGTAAGTGATTTCAAACTCGCGCCACCAACGCGGCACGCACGGATCGATGCGCAGGCACGCGCCTTCCAATTTGAATCCAAGGATCGATTCCAGCCCGGCGCGATACATCCATCCGGCTGAACCCGTATACCATGTCCAACCGCCACGGCCGGTGTGCGGCGGCACTGCATAAACATCGCCGACGGCAACATAAGGTTCCACTTTGTATTTGTGCAAACCTGCGCGCGTCGACGAATGGTTGACCGGATTCAGCAGCGAAAAAAGTTCGCCGGCTCGTTCACCATCGCCAAGCATCGCAAAGGCAATCAGTGTCCAAAGCGCAGCATGCGTGTATTGTCCGCCGTTCTCGCGTACGCCCGGCACGTAACCTTTGATGTAACCGGGATCGAGTTTGCTTTTGTCGAAGGGCGGCGTAAAGAGAACGACAAGCCCATCGCCGCGCCGGATCAAATACTCTTCAACAGCCGCCATGGCGCGCACTGCGCGATAACTTTCCGCGCCGCCGGAAATAACTGACCACGACTGCACAATCGAATCGATGCGGCATTCATCGTTCTGCGCTGAACCCAGCGGCGTGCCGTCATCGAAGAAGGCGCGGCGATACCAGTCGCCGTCCCAACCGCTTTCAGCCAGTGCCTTCCTGAGGCTTTCGAGATGTTCGCGGTATTGACCGCCGCGCGTGCTCTCGTTGCGCGCATCGCAATAAGGCGCAAAAGCAGCCAGCGTCGTATAGAGAAACCAACCAACCCAGACACTTTCGCCCTCACCCAGGTGGCCCACCCGATTCATGCCATCGTTCCAATCGCCCGAACCCATCAGCGGCAAACCGTGCTTGCCTACAGTCAAACTGCGATCGAGTGCGCGCGCACAGTGTTCAAACACCGATGCCGATTCGGCCGAAACTTCCGGCTGCATGTAAAGTTCCTGCTCTTCCGGTTTCAGCAATGGCTGCTCGAGGAATGAAACGCTTTCATCGAGCACGGACAAGTCGCCGGTAACCTTCAGATAAAAAGCAGTAACAAAAGGCAGCCATAAAAGATCGTCGGAAAACCGCGTGCGCACGCCGCGGCCACTCGGCGGATGCCACCAGTGTTGCACGTCGCCTTCCTTGAATTGCCGGCTGCTCGCCCTGACAATTTGTTCGCGCGCCACCGCTGGACTGCTATAAACCAGCGCCATCACGTCCTGTAATTGATCGCGAAAGCCAAAGGCGCCGCCCGATTGATAAAACGCAGTGCGCGCCCAGATACGACAGGACAATGTTTGATAAAGCAGCCAACGATTGAGCATCGTGTCGAGGGCGTCGTCGGGCGTTTTCACTTCAACTGTACCCAGCAATTTGTCCCAGTGGCTGACCACGCCCTCGAACGCATCGTTAACAGCGCCAAAGTTTGTAAACTTCGTTACCAGCTCCTGCGCTTCTGCTTTTGATTCCGCTTCACCCAAAATAAACATGACTTCGCGGGCCTCATGCGGCGCCAGTTCGATTGTTGTTTGCAACGCAGCACAAGGATCGAGTCCAGCGCCGTCGCGGCCCGCAAGTGCGGTGCGACGCAAAGCGGCTGGTTGGTCAGGTGCACCGTTGCGTCCAAGAAATTCTTTGCGGTCGCAAGTGGCGCTGGTCAGGGCTTCGTTGGTTGCCACAAACGTGACGCGCGTGGCGAATTCATTATTGAAAGGATTCTGCGCGAATATGGTCCCGGCCTGCTTATCGATTTCGGTTATGACATACGGTGCGGTACTCGAGCGCTGCACGCCCAGCACCAGCTCGCTGTATGAAGTCACGGTTATTTTTCTTTTGCGCGCAGTGCGGTTGCGCAAACGCAGCAGCGATATTTTCACCGGACCATCGAGGGGAACGAACAGCAGAAACTCCTGGGAAATGCCGTGGCTGACGTGTTCGAAAACTGTGTAGCCCTGACCGTGCCGGACTATATAAGGCTCCCCTTCGCGAATCGGCAACGGCGTCGTGGACCAAACCGAGCCTGTTTCCTCATCGCGTAAGTAAACGATTTCGCCGGGCGTATCGCTGACTGCATCATTGGACCATGGCGTCAGCCGGTTCTCGCGGCTATTGACGGACCAGGTGTAGCCACCGCCCGTCTCGGTTACCTGAAAACCAAAATCGTTTTTGTTCGCAATAACGTTAGACCACGGCGCGGGCGTCCACTGGTCCGCGCCGAGCAGCGTCACATACTCGCGCCCGCCCTGATGAAATCCGCCGAGACCGTTGAAGAAACTCAATTCCGGCGGCGGCACGGTGGCTTCGGGATAGGT
>WNFS01006572.1_pt1 | contig 10606 bp, 6 predicted proteins | sample 5400141 | NCBI WGS metagenome assembly WNFS01 (sample SAMN13153358, study PRJNA577476) | soil metagenome | isolation source: 60 cm saprolite under Madrone tree | place: USA:California | collected 2016-06-14
CGACAGATTACTCCTTCGCAGAGAAGGGTGGCCCGCATCCGTACCTGATCGGCGAAGGCGAAGCGCGCGCGACGCTCGATTCGGTCCGTGCCGCGCGGCAGATGTCAGAGCTTACGCTCAACAAACGCATGGTGGTGTGGGGTTACTCGCAGGGGGGGCACGCAGCGCTTTGGACGGGCATTGTCGGACCGCGCTACGCGCCGGACCTCGAAATCCTCGGCGTCGCGGCAATCGCACCGGCCGCGAACGTTAAGAACATTCTCGCGATGAACGTCGCGGTGGACAAGCGGTTTGGACCGTATCTCGCGCTGTCGTACAGCCGGTTCTACCCTGACATAACATTCGAGCAAGCGGTTCGGCCCGAGGCGCTCGATGCTGCGCGTCAGATAATAAACTTATGCGACTTCGTCCCGCCCGAGGACCTGGAACGCATCGAGGCACTAGCGGCGACGTTCGACGGTCCGGCATTGGCGACGAGTTCGAACAAAGCGCTTCAAGCTCGGCTTGAGCAGAACAAGGCAGACGGTTCGATACAGGCTCCCGTCGTAATCGCGCAAGGCCTCTCGGACATCGTCGTGCCGCCGTCTGCCACCGACGCGTATGTCGAAGAGCGCTGCTCTGCTGGTCAACGACTCGAGTATTGGACATTCGCGGGGCGCGACCATTTCACGATTGTCCAGCCCGGTACGCCGCTCGAGGAGCTGCTCATCAGGTGGACGATGGCGCGGTTCGCGAATGAGCCGCCAGCGAGCGGTTGCGTCCGCGAGTCTTTCTGATTATCGCGTGGGCTCGAAAGGCCCCGGCTGTTCTGCTGAATCCAAATTTCGTTAGGAAGTTAATTTGGCCGGACAGCTGATGCCGGCCAGTATGAGTTCGTAGCAGGTGAGACAGGGTGGTTTTGAAACGATGAACCGTTTCCCGCGCCGCGCTGCTTCAGTTGTTTAACCGCCGATGCTAGCTTCGCCAAACCTTGTTCAATTTGCGCTTGCGACCAGGCCGCAAATCCAAAGACGAATGCCGGATCCAACTGAACTTTGATGCAGAAGAAAGAAAGAGGCCGGGGCCAAACGCCGGTTTGCTCACGAGCACGCATGAATAACGGTAAGTCTTCCGCGCGTCGCAGCCAGGCAACGAAGTGCAAACCGGCTGGCGTTACTTCCAGATCGAAATAGTCGCCCAGCCATTTTTGGAATTGTTGGATAAAGAATACGCGTCGCTGGGCATAGAGTTCGCGGATCCGTTTCACATGGCTGAGGAAAAATCCTTCGGTGATGAAACGCGCTAGAGTAGCTTGATCAATCGCTGGAGAGTGTTGGTCCATGACAGCGCGCACCTTGACGAGGGTGTCGACAAGTTTTGGCGGTGCGACCAGAAAACCGAGGCGCAGCGATGGATAAAGGATCTTGCTCATAGTGCCGGCATAAATCACCCGGCCGGCATTGTCCAAACCTTGGAGACATGGCAGCGGCGGCCCATCGAAGCGAAACTCGGAATCATAATCATCCTCCAGAATGTAGCCGTCGCGCGACTCCGCGAACTCGATAAGAGCTTTCCGCCGCTTCAGGCTCATTGTCACACCCAAGGGAAACTGATGCGACGGTGTGACGAGAATGAGTCTGGGAGAATTTTGCCGTGAGCACTTCCCGATTACCAGCCCCTCACGATCGATCGGGCGCGGGACTATTTTGGCCCCGACAAAAGCCAAAACATTACGTGCCTGAAGGAAGACGGGATCTTCGATCCATCCCACTTCACCCTGATTGATTAACGCCAGTGCGCACGCCAGCATCGCCTGCTGCATGCCGCCTACGACTACGACTTGGTCGGGATGACAATTAGCGCCGCGGAAGTCGCACAAGTAAGCAGCTATTGCCTTCCGTAATTCGATCTCGCCACGGCTCGAGGCATAACGCAACAGGTGCGCTCCCTTTTTCGCCAAAACCTGCTCGCGCAAGCGTTCCCAAACACGAATCGGGAATTCATCCACGGCCGGCAACCCGGCGATGAGCGTGACAGATGGCGGGCCACCAATGCCGACATCAAGTTGTCGGCCGCTGCGAAAATCGGTCATTCTCGTGACTCGTCGAGCGACACGCGGGGAATGCTCGGTGCGCGCGGTCGTCGCCAGCCTTGCAGCTTTCAGGAAAGTCGCCGGCAAATGATCGGCGACAAAGATACCAGACCGTTTCCGGACTTGAAGATATCCTTCTGCAAGCAGCTTTGAGAACGCCTGATTTACGGTCGGTCTCGAAATCCCGAGAGTCGCAGCGAGAACTCGTGAGGAAGGCACACGGGAAGCGCTTGAATCAAAACTGCCACTCTCAAGTTCTTCTCGTATTTGACGATACAGTTGTTGATGAAGTGGCTCGGACGACGCGCGATCCAGCCGCACCATTTCGAACGACATGACTAAACGACGCCGCCGCTGCTTTGGGACCGATGACCCTGTGCGTCCGTAGATTGCGCCGTTCATTTTCCCGACACGACTTTCGCATCCAGAGAATCCTTTCTCAAGATGAGATGCTGCCGTTGATAGTGGACCCAGATAACATGCAAACTGGTCACATCGAAATTCGCCAACTGGGCATTGTGCCTTTGCGATATCGGCGTTTTAGAAAGGGAAATTCAACTAAGGAGGCAATAAGCATCATGAAACCAAAACAAATAATTATCAGCATTCTGGCAGTTCTATTCGCGTTCCCATTCATGGGAACGTTCGCTCAGCAAGCAGCAAGCTCGGGCTCTATCGAAGTCATCACGACTTTTGATTATCCCGGGACCGGAAATTCGACCTTGCCGCAAAAGATTAACGAAAGAGGCGACGTCGTTGGCATTTTCATCGATTCGAGCGGGGTGTCGCGCGGTTTTATCCGTTTCAGCGATGGTAGCTTTAGCGCGCCGATCGTCGACCCTAACGATACCGTCGGTTTTACCGAAGGACGCGGCATCAATAACTCACGCACAGTCTGCGGTGACTACGTCGGCAGCGATGGCAACAGCCACGGGTTTTTCCTGTCGGGCGGCACCTTCACAGAATACGATGTTCCCGGCGCGCTCAGCACCGCTGTGCTTGGGATAAACGATCCCGCCGACTTTGCCGGCACGTTTGATCCCGGCAGCGGGATCCTCCAAGCGTTCATCAGCGTTGGCGGAACCTTAACGTCGTTTAGCGTCCCGGCAGCTATCTCGACCCTTGCTTACGAGATCAATAATTCAAAACAGTTGACGGTGGGATACTTTATAGACAGCTCAGGAATCCTTCACGGCTACTACCGGGACGCCAATGGGACGCTGCACTTCCCGATCGATCCTTCGGGCTCCGTTGGGACAGTCCTGTTTGGAGATAACAATAGAAACTGGGTGGTAGGCAGATATGCGGACAGCTCAGGCGCGACTCATGGACTCTTCTTTGTCCCGCCAAACCAATTTTTCACTTTCGATTATCCCGGATCGACCTTTACATCACTTAATGGAATCAATGACCAGGGACTTATCTGTGGTCGTTACGTTGATGCTTCCGGGATTGCCCACGGAATCATAGCTCGCGTCACAGGCACACCGCCGACAAATGCGGCAGGCCCGGAAATGAAGGCGTTCGCTTCCCCGTCGCGAGTCACTCCACTCAACTCATCGCCCTCGGCGTGGGGAGATGCAATGCCGGCGCGCTGAGTTGAGCATCGGGGTGGCCTAAAATAATTTTCCGGCCTGCTGTCCTTGTGAACCTACGTTGATTTCAACGTAGGTTCGCCCCGTCGAAAAACTCACGGCTCAGGTGGGCGCGCAGCTTGAAGCGAGCAAGCCGACACGGCACAGTTGGCCCCGGTTACCAGGTCGCGTTTGCCGAACGCATCCGCCGCGAGGCTGAGATCATGACCGGCGCGGTCGGGATGATCACTTCTCCAATTCAAGCCGAACACATCATTCGCACCGGACAGGCGGACGCGGTCATTATTGCCCGGGAATTCTTGCGCGATCCCTATTGGCCGTTGCGCGCGGCTCGAGAACTCGATCAACCAATCGCATGGCCCGTGCAGTATCTGCGTGCGGCGCCGAGCGGCGCACAGCCGCGGGTTCCCGTAGATCTGAAGAGCTTCGTCTCGTGCTTTGAGGAACAGCATGGCATTCCTGACAATGGGGCTGCGCGTTAAAGCTCGTTAGGTTTCGTTCCTAGCTGCGGACTCGTCAGATCGACATCCAAGCGAGTCCGAAATTCATCCAGAGGAGTCTCACATGACTTTACTCGTTAGGCCAATCCCCCCCCGTAGGCATGCGCGATATATTGCTCCAAAGTCGTTTGCATTACCCCGAATTCGCCTGCGGTCTGTTCCATCTCAATCCTTACATCGCGCATTTCCATCCCAGTCAGGAGTCCGGTGACGAGGTCCGGTAGGTGCGTAAACGCTTGGCCTACTGGAAGCCTCTTAACCCGGATAGACCTGCCCAGCCGGGCTTCCATAATCGAGATGATGTCCCCCCAGGAAAGCGGCTCCGGACCGCCTAACGAAATTTTTCGGTTCAACGCAGTCGCGTTATTGAGGGCCGCGACGGCGAATGCTGCCACGTCGGCCACAGCAATAAATGAATGCTTGCGTTCGCCGCTCCCGATCAAGAGAACGGGGCGATTTTCCTGAAGCGCGTTTCCTACGACCATCGGGATCCACACATCCATGAAAACGTGCGGCGCCAAGATCGTGTAACAGAGACCGCTCGCGCGGAGCGTATCCTCAGTTTGCGCTTTGGCCTGAAGGAATGGAACAGGATGCGAGAGGTCGGCTTCGTAGGCGGAGATGAAAATGAATTGTCGCACACCGGCCTCGCGCGCGGCGTTGATCAGATTGCGGTTCCCGTTGAGATCGACCGCGGCCACGGTATCCGAGCCGCCCCGCCGTGCAGAATTTGCCGTGGTAATGACGACATCGATTCCTTTGCATGCGGCGGGCAGCGAATCTGGATCCTTTAGATCTGCGTGCGCGGCCTTAGCTCCTAATCCAATCAGGTCTGAATGGTTTGAATTCGGGCGGAGGGTAATGCGAACCGCATGGCTTTGCTGAAGCAAACTGCGGGTAATTATTCCGCCAAGGTAACCGGTAGCTCCAACAACCAAGATCACGGTAAACTCAAAGGTATTTAAGTTTGCGCGCGAGCTGAACCGCGTGACCAGCAATCTCGAGCGCCTCCTTCTCTTGCGCCGACTTGTGAGCCTTAATTATTTCCGCAACGCACGCGGCCAGCTCGGGCGGTAACGGTTGCTGTGGCGGGTCCAGCAGTTGTTGCGAATATTTCGCTGCGGCGGAAACGTCTTTGCATTCGATGGCGATCGCGATCAGCGGCCAGAGCGCCGTCCATTTGAACGGATACGGAACTCCTTCCGCCCAGACTTCAAGAGCTGCCTTTGCTTCCGCGCCTGCTGTCGTTTCATCCCCCGCGCACCAGGCGATCCAGCCCAGCGTTGCCCTGGCAACTCCGATGTAATCGGACATCTTTTCGCGCGTCACCAGTGGAAGCAATCGCTTTACGGCGCGGCGCGCGGCGTTTGCATTCTGACGAACACGTTCGACCATCACGAGGTAATTCAAGCTGCGAGAGAGAAGTATCAGATCGCCCGTGCGCTCGGCAGCGATCAATGCAGCCTGTAATTGCGTTTTCGCTTCGTTAGGTTCAAAGCGACAAATGCGCGCCAGGCCGATAGAAAAATGAGAATGGCCAAGCGATAAGATGTCGCCATCCTGCTGTCGAAGCTCTAAGCCTCGCAGAGCGAGCGCGAGAGTTTCGTCGGAAACAACGAATCGCTCCCGGCGAAACCGCGTCAGCACTTCATGATGCAGGAAATCGGCGCGCTGGCGTGATGTGCCGTGCAGTTCGACCGCGCCCCGAAGTTCGTCCAGTTCGCTTACCATTTTCTCCAGCGCCTGGTTGAAGTAGTGGGCCCAAATACGGCCGAGGCGCGTTTCGATTAACTCCGCCCAATCCGCCGAAGAAAATTTGTTCGACGCCCCCAATGTCACCTCGGCCCGATCGTATTGGCGCAATGCCTCATCACAGTTGTGCTGCGTCTCATGTGTCTTGGCGATCTTTCTATATAGCCGCGCGGTGGAAACTCGGACCTTGGCCAGTTCTTCGTTTTCTATCTCGGCCAGAGCAGGCGCATAACTATCGCGCGCTTCTTCTTGCTTGCCGATAAGCTGCAGGAGATCGCCCGCGCGTTCCTGTAGCTCGCCGGCACCGATCCTAAAACTGCCACTATCGTCGCGCTCGCCCGCAAGCTTAATCTGTTCGAGCGCTTGCCGATAAAAACCCATCGCCTCTTCATTAGCATAACTCGAAGCCGCACGATCTCCTGCACGCTTGAGGTATTCGACAGCCTTTGCCGGCAGCTCAGCTTTGGCAAAATGCTGGCCTAAAGCAGCTGCCTGTTCATCGAGCTTCGGCTCCCAGAGTTCTTCGATCGCTTCGGCGGCGCGTCGATGCAGATCTTTTCTTCGTGCCAGCAAAAGGCTCTGGTAGGAAACTTCGTGGGTAAGCGCATGCTTGAAAATGTAGCCATTCCGATGGGAATCATCCGGCTCTCCTTCTACCGTGTGATGACGGAGGAATTCGCGCGAAACGAGATCTTCGAGAGAATCGCGCAGGCCGTTTCGACCCGTCTCTCTCGTCACGAGACTAACGAGTAACTTTTCGTCGAAAACCCGACCCAACACTGCGGCCGTTTGCAGCACGTTCTTTTCTGCGGCAGGTAATCGATCGATTCTGGAGGCGAGCACTCCGTGTACGGTATCGGGGACATTTACGGTCTGGACCTCCTGGCAAAATTTCGCCTTACCATCGCAAAACTTGATCACGCCCTCGTCGATCAAAGATCGCAAAACCTCCTCGAGGAAGAATGCATTCCCCTCGGTTTTACTGAGGATTAACCGCGCCAGTCCCGCGGGGAGTTCTCCGACCTTGAGCAAATTCTGAAGGAGACGCTGGCTTGCCGCCGAAGAAAGCGGTTCAAGATTTACTTGCTGGAATCGATCGCCGAACTGCCTGGCAATGCGCTGCAGAAAAGCATTCGCGATATCGTCATCGCGTCGCAGAACAAGCAACAAGAGCAGTGGGGAGCTCGCGGTTAACGGAAGCAGCTTCTCCACTAATTGTAAGGAAGAGGGATCTGCCCAATGCAGGTCTTCACAGACGATGACGAGCGGCTGAATTACAGCCAGGGCAAGAACGAAAGCTGCAACTGCTTCAAACGTTTCGCGGTGTAACGCCTCAGGTGTCAGCTCCAGCAGGGTAGCTTCCGCGTGTTCATCCAACGGTAACTCGAGAAAACGCGCCAGGAAAGGATGGAAGCGCAATCCTTTTTCACCAATTACTTCCTCGAGAGTTTCTCGCAGCTTCTTGAGTCCAACGGACGAGCTTTCCATCGCGCCGATGTCTAACAAGTTCCGTACGATGTCGCGCGCGAGCCAGTAACTCATCCCTCTGGTATGCGAAAGGCTGCGCCCTTCGTACCATTTCAATTCGCCAGCGCGCGCCCGCAGTTCCGCGGTAAGCCGGCTCTTGCCAATTCCGGCTTCGCCAAAGAGCGCAGCGACGGCACCGCACCTTCTTTGCAAATCTGCGAGCAGATTTTGCAGCGCGCCTAGTTCGCGCTCACGTCCCACGAGCGGCGAGAAACGCCCGCTGAGCCCGCGCGCGGAGCCGATGCTCTCTCGCGCACGCAGGAGCCGAAACGCCGTCACCGGTGCGGAAGTTCCTTTCACTTCGAGCGTCATCTCCTCGAACTCGAAAAACGGCGCCGCCATGCGCTGGGTTTGTGCGCCCACAAATATCTCGCCACGCGACGACGCATTCTCCAGGCGTGCCGCTAGATTCACGGCGCGCCCCATCACGGAATAGTCATGACGGTAACTAGTCCCAACATCGCCCGCTACGACATGGCCCGTGTTGATTCCAAAATGTAAACCGAGGTCTGCTTTCTTCCTCTGATTGAAATCGGCCAGCGCTGCCATCATTTCGAGCCCAGCGGCGCAGGCGCGTTCGGCGTCGTTTTCATGCGCTACCGGCGCGCCAAAGAGCGCCACAATTTCGTCGCCCACGAACTTGTCAATCGTCCCTCCGTACTTCTCGACCATCGGAACGAGATGTTCGAAGCAGTCATTCAAAAGGTCGCGCGCACGCTCTGGATCAATTGTCTCGGCCAGCGCGGTATAACCGGAAATATCGGCAAACATCACTGTGATCAGTTTGCGTTCACCCGCTAACCGGTCGCCTCCGTCGGTTGACGGCCCCAACTCAGCCAGCTGCCGGCGCAGCGCTTCGAGCGCGGAATCGACGACTAGATCCCCGAGGATTGCGCGTTGCGCTTCGAGACCAGCAGCCGCTTGTTCAAGATGCTGTCGCTTCTGTTCGGCGTTTTGTTCTGGCGCCGACGAGTGGGGTCTCGCGTTCATCCTCCGCGCTGTTACAACTGAAGATAGCGGCAACCATCGTCCAACGTCGAGTCTTCTATTCAGTTGAAGCAGCGATCTGTGTTTGCCGCGAGGCCCAAAGGTAAAGCACCGTCGGTCTATAAGCTTGATCCGGAAGCATGGATGGTGACCAGTGATCGAACAAAACGATAGGATTGAAACCGGACTCGGCGAGCAGACGCGAAAAGCTGGTCGTTTGACTCGCACCAACCACAAAAAGGCACGGGGTTGTCAGTTTGGTGACAACTCAGCCGCAACCAGGCAAGCGTCATCCGTCAAGACTGTGGAATCGCCAAACTTGTAAACGTCACTGATGATGGCATCGAGCAGAGACTCCGTGGGTTGCTCAAGATTGGATCGAACGCTTTCCCGTAAACCTTTAATGCCAAACTGGCTGCCGTTGCTCGCCCCTACCTCGATGATGCCGTCCGTGTAGAAGAGAAGGAAATCTCCGGGCGCAAGTTTCATTTCGGTAGTCTTAACGGCGCACCTGCAATGGCGGTGGGTGACCCGCGCGCGCGAAACGGGCGATGCCTGTTTTGATGTTGATGACGCAGTACAGCACCGTCACAAAAACAAGCGTGCCGGTCTGTTTCAAAATTCCCGTGAACTCGCTGTTCAATTGCGTGAGAAGGCGACCGGGCTCGGGTGCTTCGACAGAATGAGTTTCGATCATTGCGCGCATCATCGCGGTGATCAGCGCTGCGCGGACGCCATGGCCCATTACATCGCAAATACAAATGGCGGCCGTATCTTCGTTAAGCCGTGCGATGTGAAAGAAATCGCCGCCCATTAGGGTCGCCGGCAAATAACGGTGACAAAAGCGGAGCCTCGTGTCCCCCGCGGCGGCGTCTGCCGGAAAAGTCGGATACGTGCTCGGCATGAGCGCCTGCTGCAATTCCGTCGCCATTCGCAGATCTGTTTCCATCTGCTCATTTTTCTGGCGAATCTCGCGGTCGCGCTCTTCGATCTCCTGCGCGCGTTGTTCCGCCGCGACCTTGGCGACGCGTAGTTGCTCCACCGCGCGCGCGCGTTCAATCACGATACCTGCCAAATGCGTCGCCATGCGGATGAGCTCCCGATCATGCGCACTGGGTTCGTGCGGGCGACGATAGTACATGGCGACCGTGCCCAGTAGTATCCCATCGCTGGAGAAGACCGGTGTCGAACAGCAGGAACCAAGTCCGAAAGTTGCAGCCAGTTCGACGTAATCGGCCCAATGAGGATCGCTGGCGATATCTGTCGCAAACACAGGTTCACGCTTGTAAGCAGCGCTCCCACATGACCCTACACACGGACCGATGTGCACGCCGTCCACGATGTGATTGTATTCTGCAGGCATGCTGGGCGCCGCTCCGTGGCGCAGGCATTGCGCCGCTTCATCAAAGACCAACACCGTGCACATCATTCCATCACATGATTGCGCTTCAACACCGCGCACCAAGACATCGAGCACAGCCGCAAGCGGCGCGCCGGACGCGATTTCCTGCAACACTCTTTTTTCGTTCGCCAGCGCGTCCTGCGCACGCTTGCGTTGCGTGATGTCGCGGAAGCTCCATACACGGCCAACATTTCGCTGCTTGATCAATTGAATTGCCGAATTCTGCTCGAAAACGCGTCCGTCCTTCAACTGCAAGACATCGAAAGTCTCAGGTGCTGCCGAGGCGATAATTTCTTGGACCCGCGCCAGATACCCGGCCGGCTCTTTCAATTGCGGGCTAACGTAATTCCACAGCTCACTAGCATGAGCCGATATCATCATGTGAGGCGGAATTCCCCAAAACTTGACGTACTTCTCGTTGAATTCCCTGACGTAATGTGCCTCGTCAATGACGAGGATGGCGTCCGTGGTGGACTCGAGCGCGGCATGCATCATCGCAAGGGCCGTCGCCGGTTCATCGGCGCCCGGTTCGCCGCTTACGCCTCTGTGCGTTTCTTCACGCTTTTGGGCGCTCGGGCCCTCTGCGTGCGGGCCTTGCCCGGCCGACACAACGTTTGCGGAAAGGTTGTGATCTTTCATCGCGTCACGTAACGCGACGCTGGCACGCTCAAGCCCTGAGCGTCGCAATACGCTTAAATCGTACAACCAAACTGGGGAAGGTGGAAGTAAAAACCGAGAGGCCCAGCCAACCTCGATTCCTTTTCACCCCTTA
>WNFS01011541.1_pt1 | contig 10605 bp, 15 predicted proteins | sample 5400141 | NCBI WGS metagenome assembly WNFS01 (sample SAMN13153358, study PRJNA577476) | soil metagenome | isolation source: 60 cm saprolite under Madrone tree | place: USA:California | collected 2016-06-14
CCCCGGGAGCCTCGTGAACAGCGGTTACTTTGCTATCCGGAAAGGTGACGGCGTAGAAGCGCGCCGCCTCATGCGCGTTTTTGTCGAACCAGAGGCAGATCGTGTTTTTTGGTTTCATGTTCGTGTGCTCGTCGCTCCCATTCATTTTCTTATCGGTGCCCCGGAGTGGGTGCCCCAGTTCCGAGCTCTCGGGGGTCGATTCGACTGCCCTAACTTCCCAGAACAGGACTCCGCGCCAGTTTCACTTACCCCGTTCGGATGAAAAGCTTATAGAAGCAATCATGCAACTGTCCACCTGTCCCACGGAAAGTCGCCTGCCAAAGGTTCTGACGTTTGAACTTCTGGCGAAGATTGATCATTCGTCCCGCAAGCATGAACACTCCATCGCAGCGATAGTGGAGGGTCTCCGGATACTTAGGGGAAGTCGCCACGTGCGCCTTCACCACTTCCCAGATAAAGACGCCGTACTTTGAGATCAGTTTTGAGTCGGCCAGTCGGCACTCGAAGTTCGCATAACACTCCTCGATCAATGGTGCGTTCACTTCGGAACCTGGCACTGGAGTGAGCTTGAATCTTTTGAACTTGTTGACGTCGCGACCCGAGGTGTTGCCGATGCCAACCACCTGGTCGATCAAGTCAGCGGTCGGAACGTTGATCACACACTCCTTGCTTCGGCGAATCATCTCGAAGCTGTGATTTCCATCCCAGATGTAGCAACCGAAGAGAGCCGGGGAAAATCGCATCATCATGTGCCAGCCCATCGTCATGATGTTTGATTCTTTCTTCCACGCTGAACTCACGAGAACAATCGGACCAGGGTCCAAGAAGCGGCGAATCTTGGAGAGTGGAAAGGCCTTCTTAAGAAATTTCTTCATATTTTCTCCGATTGCGATTAAGATTCGCTTTTTATGGTTGAGCTATTTTTTTCGCGTTCCTGAAAGACATCTCTAGCGGCGAATAGGCCATTCAGGGCCGCGGGAAACCCCGCATAAACGGCCATCTGAATGATGACTTCCAGAATCTCCTGACGTGATGCGCCCACATTCATCGCGCCATGAATGTGGACCTTGAGTTGAGGCGCGGCATTGGCCATTGCCGTAAGCGCCGCGACCGTCGCGAGCTCTCGTGACTTAAGATCGAGACCGGGGCGGCTGTACACGTCCCCGAAGGGAAACTCGATCAGATACGTCGCGAAGTCAGGCGCGATGTCGCTCAGACTTGCAACGACGCGTTCCCCCTGTTCCCGATCAATTTCTCTCAACTTGTCCAAACCCCTCTTGTAGCGATCACTCTCCATAAGTCCTCTCTTTCCTGGCAAGAATTAAAGAATGTCCCTGGTTACGAATGAGCAACGATTTTGTTGGTGGATCGTTATCCCTTCTTTAGTGCTGGAATAAGTCCTAACTGCTGCGCGAGCGAGAATAGGTTCGCCACTCCCCAGTGATCGCTGATCTTGCCGTTTCGCACTCGCATGACATCGACAGTCTCGAATTGAATCTTCTTTCCCGTTGGGGCTATGCCCCAAAACTCGCCTAGGTGCGTCCCGTGGTATGTTTTGAACGTGGTCACGCGATCGCCATCCGAAATTTGCCAATGGATTTCGGCGTGAAAATCGGGGAAGGCTGTGCGTAGGACTTTGTAGAGGTTCCGTGCTCCGTCTCGATCTGCGGTGAAACCGCCTGGTTGCGGTGTGTGGTCGACAAAATCCTTGGCAAACAATTCCTCAAATACTTCGTAGTTGCCTTTGCCTTGGACCTCTTCGGTGTTTCGCCGAACAACGGCAATTGCCTCCTCAGTTGACATGCGGCCTCCTTGGATTCGTATTCTCAGGGTCGGGTCGATCTATTGCGAATCTTCGAGAGGGGAATGCTTTCCTGTGAAATGTCTTCATTGTTCCTCCGCTGATTGCGATTAGAGTTATTGTTCTATTTGTCCGAAAGCGAGAGCCCGGTTGCTGTTTAACAAATGCGTCGCATAGCCACTAGTAGGGACTCGCGGTCGGACGGATTATGATTTCGTTGACGTCAACGTCATCCGGCTGCTCGATAGCGAAGGCGATCGCGCGGCCGACAGCTTCAGGTGGGATGGCGATCCGGCGAAATTCTTTCATGGCTTCGCGTGCACCTTCGGCGGAGATGCTCTCCGCAAGTTCCGACTCGGTTACGCCTGGTGAAATGACCGTGACTCGAACCTTCTCGTTTTCGAGGCGCAGTCCTTCGGAGATGGCGATGACCGCGAACTTCGTGGCGCTGTAGACCGCGGCTGTGGGGTGCACCGCATGGCCGCCGATGGAGGATAGATTGATAATCTGTCCAGCTCCCTGCTTCTTCATTATTGGCAGTGTGGCTGCGCGATCCCATGCAACACACCACGGATATTCACATCAATCATGCGGTTCCATTCGTCGACCTTGAGTTCTTCGAGTCTCGAGAGCGGCATCACTCCGGCGTTATTCACGATTACGTCGATTCGGCCATAAGCTTCGAGACCGAAGTTGACAAACGCCTGGACATCCTCAAGCGTTGTGACATCCAAAGCCCGGTATTCAGCTCTTCCGCCATCATTTCGGAGCTCTTCTGCGAGTGTTTTCAACCGCCCTGTGCGCCTTGCCCCGAGAACAACAGCCGCACCTTTTCGGCTAAGCACACGCGCTGTCGCTTCCCCGATGCCGCTGCTGGCGCCGGTGATGAGAACTACCTTGTCCTTAATGTGTGACATATCGTTCCCTTTCTTTATTTGCGAGAACAACCCTTCGCTACCTAAATTTCTGCTGCTACGGACCAAATTCTTTGAATTCAGACTGCGCTGCCTATGTCACTGTTGGTCCAACCTGCACGCTGAACCCGCCGTCCGCCATGACGATCGATCCCACGATGAAACTTGCTTTGTCAGAAGCCAGGAATGCTGCTACCTCCGCGATCTCTTCCGGCTGTGCGGCGCGACCGATTGGCGCGTTCTTCCCGTGCTGCGCGAGAAAGGCGCGTCCGTTCGGCATGAAGTGATTCAACAAGTTTGTAATGACATCACCAGCTCCGACGGCGTTGACACGAATGCCATGCGGGATGCTCTCGACGGCGAGTACCCGAGTGAGCTGCGCGAGTCCGCCCTTAGAAGCTGCATACGCTCCAATCTGCGGAAACCCGAAGAAGCAGGCATACGATCCGATGTTCACAATCGCCCCGCTCTTTTTAGGCGTCATCGCCCGCACCGCCTCGCGGGAATGAAGGAAAGCACCGGTAAGATTGACGGAGAGAATGCTGTTCCATTCCTCCAGCGTAAGATCCAGAACGCGGGTGTACTTGATGGTTGCGGCATTGTTTACGAGGATGTCTAGCTTTCCGAATCGTTCGAGCGCCAATGCCACTACCTGTTTGGCAGAATCTTCGCTCGCGACATCGCCAACAAATGGCAAGATGCGCTCGCTGTTGCTTGACAGTTCTTTCACTGCGGGATTGATGTCTTCGCCGATGACGTGAGCGCCGCGTGCGGCGAAAAGCAGAGCGGTCGCGCGACCGATGCCACTGGCGGCGCCGGTCACGATTGCGACCTTGCCTTCCAAGTCGCGCTGAGAGTTCTGTTCATTTCGTGGCACTTGAGAGTTCGCCATAAACTTCTCCTTTTGGGTGATCCGCTACGTAGCGTAGCGCCTGACGAGTGTATATGATGCGCTACGTAGCGTAGCGTTGCAAGGAAAAAAAGAGTATTGTTGGGGCAGTTCTATTTTCAATCGGATAGCGGAAGGGCTATAGCAAGTTACGACGGTAAAGCGTCGGGAGAAGAGTGCATGAAAAGCAAGAATATCAAGGAATTGAAGAACAAAAACACCGGAGAACCCGACACGACGACCGCCGCGATACTTCGCGCCGCACTCGAGCTGGGGGAAGAGCTGGGGTTTGAGGGTCTGACGGTTGAGGGTATCGCTGCTCGCTCAGGCATTGCCAAAACCACGATTTACCGCCGTTGGGCAAATGTAGGTGCCATTGTTATGGACGCATTCCTGGCCGATGTCACGCGGCTCGCTCCGATCCAGGTACGGTCGACCGCACGTGAAAGCTTTACGGCTTCAATGCGGCTGTTAGCTCGAGCATATCGTGGCCGATTAGGCAAAATCCTGAGACCGTTGCTGGGCCGCGCTCAGGCGGATGAGAATTTACGGGAAGCAGTCCGCACGCGATGGGTTGAGCCGCGACGGCAGGTCGCCCGTGAGATTGTCTGCCGCGGCATTCAAAGCGGTGAACTTCGTCCCGGACTCGACCCTGACGTCGTTCTAGACGCCCTATATGGTCCCTTCTATCACCGCTTGCTGGTCCCGTACAACAACGGCGGAATTTCTGACAGATTTGTCGATGCGCTAGTCGATACAGTATTCGGTGGACTGGAGCCGGGTGGAGCAAAAGTACTGGTTCAATCCGATCCCCATGATGTCTGACAAAAAGGAGCTGGCCCCCCAGATTTCCGGCTAAACGAAACCACGCGTGCAGTCGCTTAGTTCTGAGATTCATGCGGCGGAATGCATCAGTTCGCTGCGAAACGGAATGCTCAGAAATTGTCTATTCGGTACGTATCGGGCCTCCGCAACCACAAGCTATTCTGCCCCAATAAGTTCCGAGTACCCTGCAACCATCCGAATTGACAGGCCGCTCAACCTCGAGGTCCCGGCCGAAAGCCATAGTGTGGGCGACCAGTACACGCGCGGAAAGCTCCGACGCGGGCCCGCTGTCGGAAGTAATCGATGACTTCCTACAAGTGGCTTCTGGCCCCGAATCGTTTTCTCAGTATCGCAGTGTAGACCCAATCGTAGCGCCAGGCACAGCGTTTTGCATGTTGCGCTTGCAACACCTCTATGTTGTAATAGCAACATAGAGGTATCCATGAGCGAGATCCTGGAAGTGCTCTTCCATAGGCGAGCGGTGAAGGCCTTTGAGCCGGTCGAAATCCCACAAATACTGCGTGAACAAATCCTCGATGCAGCCCGCCATGCTCCCTCGAGCTTCAATATGCAACCGTACCGGTTCTTTTGGGTGGAATCGTCGCCGAGAAAGGCGAGCGCGGCGAAACTCTGTCTTGGACAGATGCCTGCGACAACGGCGTCGGCGCTGGTGGTTGCGGTGGCCGACATCGGGTCGCTGGCAGCGACCTCGCAAGCGCAATTGGAGTGGATGCGCAGAAACGGCTTCAGCCACGCCAAAGTCCGAGACTACGAGCGGACGGCGAAGATCGGCCGGATCCTGTTCATGCCAGGACCGTTCGGCATTTTTGGCGCGGTCAAGTGGGCGATTTTTCGACTCGTGAATTTGTGGAAGACAATCGGGATGCCACCAGTGTTTCGACAGGACTTGTTAAAGTGGGCGATGAAGAGTACATCGTTGGCCTGTGAGAATCTGATGATCGCTGCCGAAGCGCTGGGACTCAACACCTGCCCCATGGAAGGATTTGATGGCCGCAGACTCTCCAGATTTCTCGGACTATCAACCCGGTATCATGAAATTGTGATGGTGATTGCGATCGGAAAGAAATCGCCTGCTTATGCGGAACCGCCTCAGTGGCGCCGACCTCTCGATGCTACCGTAACCGTCCTATGATCATCGTTCCAAAGAAGGATATTCCTCAAGACATCTTAAGGGACTCAATACTTGCCCATGTTTCTGCAGCCTATTTTTCCGTCGGCAAGAGACTTGAACGAAAAACTCGGTGCTCTGCGACTCGTGGCTTCATCCTATCCACACTCCGGGGCGGTGCCGTGTTCAATCAGAATCAAATCGCCACACTTCTCGGTATCGACCGAACTGTCGTGCACCGAGCGATCAAGTCAATGCTTCAGGAAGGGCTTGTGTCGGAGAGAAAAGCAAAATCGGGCAGAGCAATTCACGTTAGGTTGACGCCAAAAGGACACAAATACAGGAAACGCCTAATCAATGCGAGGATAGCCGCTGACGATAAAATTCGAAAAGAACTGACTCCGGAAGAGCGCACAACACTTCTTCGACTCTTGAAGTTGATTGCCGAATTAGAGTTCTAAGACTGCGCCTCCGTCCACTTGGTCGGCATTTCGGAATCTCTCTGTACCCACTGAGAGAAAGTCGACGAAGTCCTGAAGTTCCGCAAGACCTGAGACTTAAGTCGCGGAATGGATCAGCTCACTGAGGAACGGTATGCTCAATAATTGTGTATTCGGTACGTATCGGGCCTCTGCAAGAAGGTCCGTCGATGCACTTGGCAAATAACTTCACGTCCCCCGCCACTCGCCGTCAATCAGTCCCTACGATCTCGCCAGTCGAGCCTCTGATGGGGCAAGAAACGTCGCTCCAATCAGTTTTCCAAAGCTCGGCTGCCTTCGAAGTAGCGGTGAAAAGTTCTTCTTGACAATAAGTATAGACTTATATAAAATAGCACTTATGGATGCTGCTTCGAATCTCAACGCCGCCTTCTCCGCCTTGGCTGATCCAACGCGCCGCGCCATTCTTGCCCGTCTCGCCAAAGGAGAAGCGACCGTTATGGAGCTAGCCGCGCCCTTCGAGATGACGCAACCGGCAATCTCTCAACACTTGAAGGTGCTCGAGGGCGCAGGACTAGTTGTGCGTCGCGTGGATGGTACGAAGCGCCCTCGTCGGCTCGCAAAAGCGGGCGTCGAAGCAATGGACCAATGGCTGGCCATGCTGCGAAAGGCGCTGGAGAAAAACTATGACCGGCTGGACGAGGTTCTCGCCAGCATGGAAAAACAGAAAAGAGGAGAAAAACGATGAGCAAGATGACGTTGCAGACCGAAGGAGATACCCACGTAGTTGTCACCAGGCGCTTCGCCGCGCCTCCCGAGGCCGTGTACCGCGCCCACACCGATCCGAAGCTGGTCCAGAAATGGATGCTCGGCCCGGAAGGTTGGACGATGCCCGTATGCATCAGTGAGGCAAAGCCTGGCGGCAAGATCATGTGGAGCGCATGCACCTGCCAGATACTACGCCCGACAACCATGTTGAAACGAGATTTGATGCTGACGGTACGGGCACATTGATGACGGTGCGAATGACATTGCCCGATGCTCAGACACGGGCGGCGATGCTTGCAACCGGAATGGAACGTGGAATGGAAGCGAGTTACGTGCGACTGGAAGGGATGATCTAGTTGCTCGAATAACTGCTTTGGAGGACTGAATGAACAATGCAGCTAAAGGGTCCCTTGTATCGACGAGGAATCCGACTCAGGTCGCGGAGTTGGCAGCTTGGCTAGCCATTCTCGCGACTGCTGCGACGATGTTTCTGCTGGTTAGCCTGCATGCCCTGAGCCCTGAATTTTCGCCCTCCTGGCGCATGATCAGCGAATATGCGTTCGGTCATTATGCCTGGGTGCTGTCGTTTATGTTTTTGTCTTGGGGCATCGGCTCGTGGGCGTTGGTGGTCGCGATCTGGTCCCAGGTTCACACCAAGGCCGGAAAGGCGGGGGTGTGGTTTCTGATGATCGCTGGTGCTGGCGAGGCGATGGCTTCCGTTTTTGACATCACGCATCCCATAGGGCATGGAATCGCAGGTCTCCTCGGGGTTATCGGCTTCCCCATTGCCGCCTTGCTGCTGAGCGTTGCTCTCGGTCACAACCAAACCTGGAACGCGGCACGAAGACCGCTCCTCTGGATCGCGAACCTAAGCTGGATCAGTGTCGCCCTGCTCGCGGCGACACTGGCAATCCTGACCATGCAGATGGCCCGGATCACTGGAGGCCATTTGCCTACGCATGCGCCGAAATCGCTGCCGCCCGGAGTGCTTGCTCTGGATGGTTGGGCGGACCGCCTGATCGTACTGTCCAACTGTGCGTGGGTACTTGTTGCTGCATACCGTACAACTCAGGTCCGTCGGAAACATTCGGATGCGGGCGACCAAGCTTGAGGCCGGTTCCGCATGTGGAATTGAAGCCGGGCTAGAGGCGACTGGAAGGAATGAGTTAGCCCGCTTGGGAGAATAGGTATGACGAGCGCAACACTAGAACGAACGTCGGGAGCGATTTCAACCAGAGCGGCGCGGGTCGCGATCATCGCGTTCATTTCCCAACAAATCCTGCTAATCGTTCTGATTTTTCTGAGACCGGATCTCGCTCCCTCGTGGCACACAATCAGCGAATGGGCGATCGGGCCTCATGGCTGGATTATGTCCGTTGCTTTCCTGCTTTCGGCACTGAGCTATGCGGCTTCATTCGTGATGCTGAAAGCGCAGATACATGGAAATTTGGGGCGTGTGGGACTGGGCATACTCTTGATCTGCGTGATTGGCGCAACTGGGGTGGGAGTGTTCACAACAGATCCAATGCCGCTGCACTTTCCGCTGTCCAACCGGGGTACACTTCACGTGATCTTCGGCACGAGCCAGTTGGTGCTACTTCCATTTGCAGCGCTGCTTATCAACCTCGGCCTGGCTCGCAACAACGAAACATGGAAGCCCGCGCGGCGCATTCTACTCTGGACCGCTGGCTTACCGTTGTTTGGCTTTTTATCTTTCGCGGTTTACTCCGCTATCTTTGTGTTTCCCTTGGGGCCGGACGCATATGGCCCCGGCGTCAACATAGGTTGGCCCCCGCGATTCGCATTTCTCACGTACATGCTATGGGTCGTAATCTTAGGTTGGCAAGCGACCAGGTGCAGCCGTAGAGCCTCTACTGAACTCCAGGCAAAAGGATGAAGTCATCATGAGAAAAGCTGATTTCACAAACGTGGATGAATACATTTCCGCGCAGCCCAAGACCGCGCAGGTCGTGCTACGGCGTGTGAGAAGCACGCTTCGCAAAGCCCTGCCAGGAGCGGAAGAGGTGATCTCCTACAAGATCCCTGGTTACAGACTCCATGGTGGAATCGTATTGTACTTCGCTGGCTGGAAGCAGCACTACTCGTTGTACCCTGCTGGTGAGCGTCTGGTCGCGGCGTTCAAGGACCAACTCGCGTCGTGTAAGCTCAGCAAGGGCACAATCCGTTTTCCACTCTGCGAGCCGGTCCCGGTGAAGTTGATCGAACACATCGCGAAGTTCCGCGCGGAGGACGCCGCCCAGAGCGAGAAGTCAGAACTGGCCGGCTTGAGGAAGCGGCGTTAGGCCGGCGCTTTGCCACTGTCCTCCTGCCGCTAGAGCAGTCACAAGGCGAGATGATATCGGCATCGCTATCCGAATTTGTGGGCCGCACTGGAGATTGGCGTTGCGTCTAGAAACTTTCGCCTAGATCTCACGACGCGGATGGCGTCATCGATAGTTTGGGGTTCGGCCACCAACCGGGAGCAATCCGACGACTTGTCCAGCCCCGTCGATCAGCCAGGCGTCGGTGATAGGTAGCCGTTGGCTGGGCTCCGTACCACTCACAGAATGGCGGCGAAGGCGTTGAAGACCGCATGGACGAGTATCGCCGGTAAGAGACTACCGCTTCTCCGTCTGAGTTCCCCCGACAAGAGCCCGAGCGCGAAGGCCGCCGCTGCTGTTATCGGATTTACCTCCAGGTGGATTAGCCCGAACAAAAGGGCAACGATTATCGTGGCATAGGAAAGCGAAGTACCGAAAAACGAAAGCGTTGCCGGAAACTGCCGGGCCAGGGTGGTTTGCAGGAGACCGCGAAAGATTATTTCCTCCTGAATTGCGGCACCGACGACGAAGTAAAGGAACGTCATCCACGGACGAAATGACACTTCGTGCGGAGGTGGACCTGAGTTCAGATGATTGACAAGGATCGTGACCGCCCAAGCAATCGGCACACCGAACACAATCGCGGCAGCAATGTAGCGATAGTGACAGAATCGAAACCCAAATTGCGCGAAGCCCCCGGCATTCCCTGACCCCACCTTGATCAGGATAATCGCCACCACCAAGCTGATCACGATGATTACAGGCACCGCTTCGAAAGGCCGCACTTTAAGTAGCGCAACAGTCAAAAAGGCCGGGCCGTAAGCGGCCGTGAATAACAGAAGGAGGGTGCCAAGCGCCTTTGCAAACCTGACTTTAGTCAATTTCGTATCCTTGCGGTGAAGCGGCTGAGACCGGGGGATTGCGGATCGCAATCTGAGGCGACAATCGTGCGACGCCCGATCCCGCTCTCGATCATTACTTGAAAAATGTCGACGTGCTCATTCTGCCCATCGAGTCAATACTCACGCGCGCTGAGGTCGATGCAATTGTCGGGAAATATAATCCTAAGACTGTAATTCCAGCCCACTATTTTCTCAACGGTTTGACGACCGACATCTCGGGTTGGAGTCAGCCGATGGATGGGTGAATGACCAGGAGAAGCGTCATCATGCGGATGTTCGTCGCCTCGATAGTGCGGATTTGAGGCTTAATGCAGCCGCGCTGAAAGGATCCCATCACAGGGTCTATTACTTCGGAAACCACCTTGAGGAGAAATAGGGATTTGAGACTTCGCGGTACAAAAGCTACTGCGCCGCACGCCGACTGAAACCGTTGCCTCTGGCCTTGCCTTAATATACCTTGACACGTATATGCCCTGTGGCGTATATCAAGAGAATGGAATCTTTCGAAATCATTGCGGAGCCGAACCGCCGCGCGATACTGAGCCTCCTGGTCTCGTCACAACAGTCAGTCGGAGAGATCGAGCGCCAGCTTCGTATGACGCAGCCGACCGTGTCAAAG
>WNFS01012743.1_pt1 | contig 10601 bp, 9 predicted proteins | sample 5400141 | NCBI WGS metagenome assembly WNFS01 (sample SAMN13153358, study PRJNA577476) | soil metagenome | isolation source: 60 cm saprolite under Madrone tree | place: USA:California | collected 2016-06-14
CCCTCCAGGTCGATCAGACTGACCCCACGCAATCCGTCTTTCCAATCCAGACGCGCTTTGTTCAATTGCAGCGGTTGATTGAGACCGACGACCTGCAACGTCGTCTTGTTCAGGTCGACGTGGCCGCTCCAACTTCTGGTCTCGGCCGCGTTGTCCCATTGATAGCGCAGCGCGGCCGAGACAGGGCCGGTCAATTCCCAGCCGTGGTTCATTGGCCTTCCGAGCACGGACATTATCTTGAATACGTCCCCCGCATCGTCCGTTCGGGCATCGACGCTCAAGCTTCCAACCCGAGTGCTGAAATCATGGGTGAAGCCGATGTTCGCCGCGGTCTTCGCCTCGACGAGGCTCCGGCGTTTCGTTGTCACTGTTGTTGCCAGGGACCCAGCTTCGGGTCGCTCCGGTGTGGCGTAAGAAATACGAACCGGCCCGATGATCAGGTTTGTCCGTTGCCGGCCGCCCTGGAAAGCACCAATTCGCACTGGTGAACTTAGCCCGGGAAGGCGTATGTCACCGCCAAGGCTGGAGAAAGCTGCTTCCTCAATCTCCAGCGGCCACCCGCGCAACGCGACTGCGCCGGTGAAGAACTGGTCCGCAACAATCGCGTGGTTCACGTTAGGGTCGAACGCGCGGTACCACGCCAGCAGGTCGGCCGCCTGGACTCCCGCAGAATCCAGCCGCACTTCCCAAGCCGGCGACGCATTCACTTCAAATCGCGCGCTGCCTCGCAGGTTAGATTTGGCGGTTTCCACGACGAGGCGCTCCGCGGAAATATTGCGCATACCCGCGTTCCAGCGCCCTTCGAGATTTACATTGGCAGCGGGATTATCGGAGCGCTCACTCAAATCCCAGCGATGAATCTGCGCGAAGCGCGCTTGCGCGGAAAAGGTCCATTCGCCCGGCTGCGTAGCGGCGCCAGCGGTTCGAGTGGTGCCGACGCTTTTCGCCGTTCCATCCAGCGAAAAAACGCCGCGCAAGCCATAGTCATACCCGCGTGACAGACGGAGAAGGTCCGCGAGAGAGACCTTGCCCCAGTGTACTTCGATCTCGGCCGGTTGCAGACGGGACGAGGTGCCCGCGACATCGCCGCGCACCGTCAGCGTTCCGGCAGATTGCAGTGTTACGCCGCTGCGCCATGGCTCAGCTTCCAGTTGCAAGCGCCAGCGGCCGGAAGAGACCTGCTCTACGCTGCCGGAAACTCCCAAAAATGCGAACGGTAGTTTTTCATTGCCGATCTTGAAATTGATGCGGCCGTCGTCCACATCAATTTTCTGGAGGCGGTTGGACGGTGTTGGCAGCGGGCGCGGGCCATAAAACCGCGAACCAGCCCCGAGAGTCGATTTCGCCGGCGGCAGCCAACGTTCGAGATTCCACTCCCCTTGCTCGTTGCGGACCAGGACCAGACTGGGGCGGGTCAGCGCGAGGGTGCCGAACTCAAAACGGCCACGCAGCAAGCCGCTCCAGCGCAACCCTGCCGTGAGACGCTCAGCGCGCAAAAAATACTCGTTTCCGAAGGCTGGATCTTCGGCAATGCTCACGAGTTCAGCGTCGAGCACAGGACTGGGCAAGAGCAAAACATTAAAGTGGCGAACTTCCACCGACCGTCCGAAGGCACGAGCGAGATGCGCCACCAGGTATTTGTGAATGCCCTGCGTGCGCACAAGGAAGGAGGCCGCGATTTGCGTCGCGATCACGAGGGCAACGAACAACAGCGCCAGTTTCCACCATTTGCGTACGCGGTCCATGACGTCCGAGAGTTTCGCAGAGTGCCGGCAAAATGGGAAGGCGAAGCAGGGTCCGAAACTACTTAATGAACGGTCCGCAGCATTCGGCCCCAACGAGTGCGCTGCGGCAAGTGCAAAAGGGTGTCGATCACACTTTTCAGCCGTTGAAAAAAGCTGCTCTGCCCGTAATCCGCACTGCTCGCCTCGACCGACCAATAGATTAAGAAAGGCCGGCCCATGATGGCGTCGCGATCTACGAATCCCCAATAGCGGCTGTCGAGGCTGTGATCGCGATTGTCACCCATTGCAAAATACTTTCCTTGTGGAACGACAATCTCTTCGCCGCGGACGTATTTCTTGATCTCATGCGCCCATTCCAGGACCACTGGGCTGGCGTACAACTGATTGCCCATCGGCGGAAAAGCGTAATTCAGCGGATCGTATCCCGCGCCGGGATCGTGCACTACGTACGGCTCGGTCAAAGGCTTGCCATTGACGTACACGCGCTGATCCTCAACTTTAAGCCGATCGCCCGGCAATCCAATGACCCGCTTTACAAAGTGCTGGTGGTCGGCATACGGGTATTTGAAGACGATGATGTCGCCGCGCTCGAGCGACCGGTAAGGCAGCAGTTTTTCGTACCAGGCGCCGCGCCCTCCAAAAATGAACTTGTTCACCAACAGGTGGTCGCCAACCAGCAGTGTTCCCTCCATAGACGCCGAAGGGATTTTGAATGCCTGCACGATGAAGGTCGTCCCGAAAAGGGCCAAAAGCACGGTGACCAGCAGCGACTCCATGTATTCTGAGAAGGTCGCTTCGCCTTGATGACGCTCCGGCTTCGCGGCCGGGTTCTCCGCTACGGCTTCCTGGGTTATGGTCTCTTCGGGCATTTCCATCTCAACTGGTCACTCCGGTTTGCTCCAACCGTTCTAGTGCTGCGCCTGCAGCGCGTTGCTCCGCTTCTTTCTTCGTGTTCCCTTGGCCCGAAGCCATGCAAGACCCGTTGACCCAGACTTCCACCTGGAAAGTCTTCTGGTGGTCGGGACCTCGCTCCGCGGCAAGTCGATATTCGGCGGGAGCCTTCCCACGGCCCTGCAAAAATTCCTGCAAAGCGGATTTGCGGTCGGCTTCAAATAGCTCGGTGCCACGCTCCTCCAATGCAAATTCAAAGAGAGTTGTTCGCAACATTTCCTTTGCGGCCGCCAATCCCGCATCCAGATAGATCGCAGCCACTACGGCTTCGAAGGCATCGGCCAGCAGCGTAGGCTTCTCCCGCCCACCGGTCTTTTCTTCGCCGCGCCCAAGCCGAAGATGCTCACCGAGACGCACCCGCCGAGCGGCCAGCTCCAGAGCTTGCGCATTCACCAGCCGCGCCCGGCTCTTCGAAAGCTGTCCCTCGCTCCATTTCGGAAACTTCTCCAAAAGGTATTCGCTGGCCAGCAGGTCCAGCACGGCGTCGCCCAAAAACTCCAACTGCTCATTGTTCTCGGCCAAGGGACTGCTGTCAGGATCTGCCGCGCGCAACTCCGGAACGGCCGAGCTGTGTGTCAAGGCACGATGGAGCAACCCGGGATTGCGGAACTTGCGGCCCAGCCGCTCCTCGAATTGCTCATCGTTGTTCGTCATCTCAAAAACACTTGCGCAAGTTCAGGCCCATCAATTCGGAGCGCTTAGTTGCGAGGAGCCTTGCTTCTTGGCTTCCTCCGCGCTGCTCTTACACGCGGCTTGTAGCGTGCTTTGCACCGCCGCACATTTTGAGAATGCGGCTGCCGCAGCCTCAAAGTGCGATGTCTGCTTGTCGGCGACGCCGAGCAGATAATAATTGACCGGGTCAGGATCCGGATGCGTATCGGCCTTCACCGATTGCTCCAGCTCCGGGATGGCCTCTGAAAACTTGCCTCGACGTATGTAGACCAAACCCAGTCCGCTGTGCGCCATCACCAAGGTGTCGTTTTTCGCGTTATTGAACGCTTCCTCCGTCAGGCTTTCCGGCTTTGGCAATGTAGGAGTAATTTCGATCGCGCGTTTTGAATAAAGCTCGGCTTTGTCCAACTGTTTCGCGGCATCAGGCGCCTTGGCGTTATACGTGCGGGCCAGAGCCTGCCCCATTACGGCGAGCACCGGCGCGTCATTGGGGTTACACCAAAGCCTGATACATTGTCGGCCGATATCGGCTTTGTGGATATTTCTGCAAGAAATCCTCGGCCATCTGGATTTTCTTGTTGGGGTCAGTGGCCTGTTGGACCGCCTTGGACGCCGACTCCTCTTCCGGAGTGGCGGGAGCAGGAGCAGGCGCATTATCCATAGAAAGCGGAGCGGGATTAGGCTGCTTGTCCTTGTCAGTCCCCGCAGGAGGCGGTTGTTGTTCCGGGGCTGGTTGGCTTTGGCCGCCGCTTTGCGCTACGCCGGAAGCAGCGCTGCACAGTATTGCTCTCTCATCAATGTACCTCTCCGATTTAAGATTTCAATCTGGAGTCCGTGGGCTTGAACGCACTCCTCCTGATACTTAGATGCCTCGCCTAAGGCGATTTCTCTAGGGTCTCTCTGACGGCTTGCCTCCAGTGAAGGCTGCAAGGCCTTTTTGCGCCGCCTGCCGGGCTTGGTCGGGACTCCCGTTGACAGCCAGGGCTTCCTGATATTGCACTTTGGCTTGCTCGACCTGTCCTTCGTCATCATAGATCCGAGCGAGGTAAATGTGGGACCAAGCCAAAACCATCGGGTCATCGGCGGCGGTATGCTCGCCGGAAGTGAGCCTGCCGAACACTTCTTTCGCCTTCACTCCGTCGTGATCCATCAGCGCCACCAGTCCGATGCCGTACCACGCGCGCGTCTGATCGGGATACTTTGCCAAAACCTTTTGAAAGGATGATTCCGCCGCCCGCGGATTCTTCTCCGCGATGCGTCTTTCGCCTTCTGTCAGCGCGGCAATCGCCTCCGGATCGTTCGGAATCGTCGATGGCGGCAGCCTTCTCCTGCGTGCGAGGGATTCGCTTGCTGTCTCATCCTGTTTGGCCGCGGCGGTCGCGGCCTCAAATTTTATCGTTTGCAAGCGCTTGGCTTCTGCGTTGACGTCAATCGACCTTACCATTTCGGGGAAAAACAGCCTCATGGAAGGCTCGGATCGCTCAAAATTCCCCAGCGCGGCGAACAGAGGTCGGACCAGAACGTAGCCATCCGCATCGTCCATGTCCATCGCTGCGGCGCGTTCGCTCGGCGACATACGCTTCAGTTTCAGCTCCACGGCTCGCACCGTGCATTCCGCGAAATACGATGGGAAATCGTCCTTCAGGTCGGGTACCAAGCGTGGGGCACGCGCCGCCGTCTCAAACAACGGCCGCTTTACCGCGACAACGTGCGGGTATTGTAGCGGCAATGGATCGAGCAAAAAGTGCAGGTACGCGTGACGGACCGTGTCGGTCGGCAGGTCGTCGGCTCCGCTCAGCACGATGGCGTAGTGGTCGCCAAAGTTGCGCACGTTCGTTATGCGTCCTACGAGCGGCTCTACAATCACGGTGAACGTGCGCGGATTCGAATTGTTCATCATCTCGCGCAGATAGTTGGTGGCCACGAACACGATTTGCGAGACCGAGTCATGGAGACGCTCAATGTCCCGGTTGTACAAAGGCTGCAGTTCGCGCCACACCCGCCCAATCTTCTGCTCCTGATAATAGTTCGCAAGGATTTCGCTGAATCCTTCCAGCGCGATGACTTCCGGAGGCAATTCGTCGCGCCGCAGGGTCAATTCAAATTTGGGCGCGGCACCGGAAACCAAACCGAACCATATGTACTGCGAAAGCATGGCGCCTTCATCGGCTAATTGGTGTTTCTTGTAAAATTCGCGCACTGCATCGACGGCCGGTCCTTGCTGGTGCTGCATCCGCTCGCGAAGTTGCGCGCGCACCGGATGCCAATTGGCCGCACTCACGTTGGACTCGAATCCCGCGGCCAGCAGCGCGCACATCGTTGTGAACATCGCTTCGCTGCCGTCCACCGAGACATTAGTGGCCGGGCTCGTGCGCATGCGGGGACCTTGCGGCGGCGCGCCTTGACTCGAGGATGATTGCGAACTAGCCGCGGCCGAAACAGCCGCTGCGCTACAGACGAGCGAAATTAGTGCAACACTAAAAAGTCTCTTCATGGAATCCGTTTTAGAGCTGATGCTTTGCGTGGGTAGCGCGCGGCGTCTGGGTTTTGTCGGTAAGGCCCCTGCATCTTTTCAACATACAAGGCGTTGCCGCGGGGAGTCAAGGAAGTGAGAGCGCTACTCGCGGACAGCTTTAGCAACACTTGCGTCAGTTGAAAGCATCTCTTTATTGTGAGCCGGGTTGCCTTCATGAAAAGTCCAAGTCCTATGACAAAGCTAGCGAAAGTCTTTCTCCTCTGCTCTGCTCAGATAGCATTGGCCTGCCCTGCGCGTGTTGAGGCACAACTCGTCCGGCAAGATACTCAGGCAACCTCCAGCGGTCAGTCAGACGGAAAAACCACTCCATCCGGCAAGCGGCGTGTTTCCCAGGAAGTGCAAATCACCGGCCAAAAGCCTTGGTCGGATACCGGAATTGACGTCCAGCCGGGCGAGCATATCGTTGTCACCGCGACTGGCAACCTTCGCTATGCCGATGCAAAGGAAGACAACGGACCCGACGGCATTACGCGCGGTTTCAAGGATCTGTTGCGCATTCTGCCCTTCAACAGCGCAGGTCGCGGAGCGCTCATCGGCCGCATCGGCGATGCGGAAATTGCCCAACCTTTTCTCGTTGGCGCGCACCGCGACTTCGTCGCTCCTATTGCCGGACGCCTTACCATTGGCATCAATCAGGCGGATGATGACGTCGGCGAAGGCACGTATATAGTACACATCGATATCCACGCGCCCGATCCTGGTGCGGCGTATCATCCAGCGCGCCAGGTGCCGACCATTTCGGGTGTAGACGCCAAAATATTCGCGAAGCTCCCGCGCCGCGTCGCCGACAAAGATGACAATCCCGGCGACATGGTCAATTTCCTGATTATCGGCTCAGAAGACGCAATGCAAAAGGTTTTCACCTCTGCGGGATGGGTTAAGGTGGATGCCGACGTGCGTGGCTCAGTGATCCGCGGTGTCCTCGAAAGCATTTCGAAGGAATCGTATCTTACGATGCCGATGAGCCCACTCTACCTCTTCGGGCGTGCACAGGATTACGGTTGGGCGCACGCGGAACCTATTAAGGTAGTGGCCTCGCGCAACCATTTGCGCATCTGGAAAGCGCCATTTCAAGTGGACGCGCAAACGCTATGGGTGGGCGCGGCTACGCACGACATTGGTTTCGAACGAGACGAGCGTAACGACGGCATAACGCACAAGATTGATCCCGATGTGGACCTCGAGCGCGATTACGTGGAGAAAACCCTGCTCGCAACGGGCTTAGTCGCTGAAGTCACCCATGCCCTTCCCGCGAACGCACTCAAGGAAGCAAGAACAGCAACCGGCGGCTCGTTCCACTCGGATGGCCGCGTTCTGATACTCAAACTCAATGAATCGGCCGGAAACGTCTCCGCCGATTCCTCAAGCCGGCCCTGAGTTATTATTCGCCGCTGGATCGCTGCAAATAAAATCTGGAAAGATCTAAAGGATTTACTTGATGGAACCCGCCTGTCGGGCATCGCACAATACACAGGCGATATGGCGGTCACTGCTCAATCTCACGTTCCTTTTCCAATCGCTCCACTTGACGGCCGCCCGCATCACTTGGCTGTTGGACTCTGAAACCTCGTGTTCGCATGAGTAAGGGGACCTGCTAATATCCCCGGTTTTCTGCGAAGTGTCGTCCCGGAGTCGCTCGCGAGAAACTGCTTCTCGCGTGTTCGTCACGCTGGCGGGCCGTCCTGCGCTTCCAATGACACGACCTCTTCTGCCTCAAAGTCCGGCTGACTTTGCAGCAATCTGACGCAGCGATTCCAGCGCAGAATTGCATCATCATTTCCTGGCGGATGGACCTTCTCTGCCTCGCCGAAATATTGCAGCGCCTTCTCCAACAGAGGCAGCAACGTATGCGGCGCGCGGCCGGCACGCAACTGCGCCTTCACCCGGCGCTCGCACAGCAAACCCAGGTAATACACACGCTCGTAGGGTTCTGCCAATCGCTGAAAAATCGCCTCGACCTCAGAGTAGCGGTCCGAGGTCTCGCCCGTAAACTGATCCGTTATTGCTAACCCCAACGTCCGCAGCCCCAGCATGTGTTTTGGTTCTGCGGCCAATACATCCCGGCAAATCGACTCCGCCTCTTCCGGCTCATTCAGATACCGATACAACTCCGCCTTCGCGATAGCCTCCGGAATTCCCGATTTAGAAATGGTTTTTAGTGTCAGATCCATGGGCCCTCCGCAGAATTCAACCTCTCGGAAGCACTGCAATCTTGAAACTAAGTCTTCTCGGCTCCTCGGATTTTCCGCACGATCCACAACAGGGGATCGTAAAACTGGTCCACTACTCGCTCCTTCAGGGGAATGATGGCGTTGTCCGTAATATGGATGTCCTCGGGACAGACTTCCGTGCAGCATTTGGTGATGTTGCAAAGTCCAATCCCCAGCTCGTCCTTCAGCAGTTTTGTTCGCGAGACGCCATCCATCGGGTGCATGTCCAAACCGGCCACGCGCACAAAAAATCTCGGCCCGCCAAACTGGTCATACTTGTCGTGATCTCGCAGAACGTGGCACACGTTCTGGCACAAAAAGCACTCGATGCACTTCCGGAATTCCTGCACTCGATCCACATCATCCTGATAAAACTTCCAACTCGCTCCTGGCTTCGGCGTAAACGGGGGAATTTTCTTGTTCACCCTGTAATTCCAGGAAACGTCTGTCACTAAATCTTTGATGACGGGAAACGTCTTCAGCGGCATCACGGTAATCGGCTCATTCTGCGGCAGCGAATCCATTCTCGTCTTGCACGTCAGTCGCGGTCGCCCGTTCACCTCCGCGGAACACGAGCCGCACTTCCCTGCCTTGCAGTTCCAGCGCACTGCCAAGTCCGGCGCCAAGTGGCCCTGAATGTAATGCAGCGCATCGAGCACCACCATGCCGGGCGCCACCGGCACCTTGAAGTCAACGCTTTGGCCGCCGTCTTTATTGCCGCGAAACACTCTTAGAAGCGCGTCCGCCATCAAGCCTCCGCTATTTGTCTTCGGCCAACACTTGCTTCAACTCCGCAGGCATCTCTGGAAACCTCTCCTGCCGCAGTCCCATGGCACTATCGTCGCGCCAGATGATGTTGTTCTTAGTGCCCCACTCCGAGCTTAACTCCGGGAAATCAATCCGGCTGTGTGCTCCGCGGCTTTCCTCCCGCACCAGCGCGCTGCGCGTGACGGCCTCCGAAACCGTGAGCATCGATTTCAGTTCGATAGCCATGTGCCACCCGGGATTGAACATCCGCGAGCCTTCGATGCTGGTATGCGCCGCGCGCTCTTTCAATTTCGCCAACTCAACGAGCGCCTTTTCCATGTCGTCGCGTACCCGGAAAATCCCCACGAGGCTCTGCATCACCTTCTGCAAATCGCGATGCACCGCGTAAGGATTCTCGCCACCCTGCCGCTGAAACGCGCTGAGCGCCTCGCTTTCCCCTGCGCTGATCTGTCCCTCATCCAAATTGGGAGCAGACGTTTGCTTGGCGTGCTGCGCAGCCGCAAGTCCCGCCCGCCGCCCAAACACCAGCAAGTCCGAAAGCGAATTGCCGCCCAAGCGGTTCGCTCCGTGCAGCCCTGCCGCCGCCTCTCCTGCCGCGAATAGTCCCGGCAGCGAACTCTGCGCCGTCTCCGCTTCGACGCGGATCCCACCCATCATGTAATGGCACGTCGGGCCAACTTCCATCGGCCCTTTCGTGATGTCGACGTCCGCCAGTTCCTTGAACTGGTGGTACATGCTCGGCAGCTTTTTTTTCACATACTCCGCGGGCTTGTGCGAAATGTCCAAATACGCGCCGCCGTGTTCCGTCCCACGCCCTTCTTTCACTTCCGTATAGATGGACCGCGCCACGACGTCCCGCGTCGAAAGCTCCATTCGCTTCGGGTCGTAGCGTTCCATGAACCGCTCGCCCTTTTTATTGCGCAGAATTCCGCCTTCCCCGCGCACCGCTTCCGTCACCAAAATCCCTTGCACTCCCGGCGGCCAGACCATCCCGGTTGGATGAAATTGCACAAACTCCATGTCCATCAACTCAGCGCCGGCTTCATAAGCCAGCGCCATGCCGTCGCCCGTGTATTCCCACGAATTTGACGTGATCGGCCAGGCCTTCCCGATTCCACCCGTAGCCATCACCACCGACTTCGCCTTGAACACCACGAACCGCCCGGTCTCCCGCCAATACGCCAGCGCCCCCGCACAGCGGCCGCCATCCGTAAGCAGCCGCACGATCGTGCATTCCATGTACACGTCGAATCCCATGTGCACGCCGCGATCCTGCAGCGTGCGGATCATCTCCAACCCCGTGCGATCCCCCACGTGACACAATCGCCGGAACGTGTGCCCGCCGAACGCGCGTTGCAAAATCCGTCCGTCCTCGGTGCGGTCAAAGAGCGCGCCCCACTGCTCCAGTTCTTTCACCCGCTCGGGAGCTTCCTGCGCATGCAATTGCGCCATGCGCCAGTTGTTGAGCATTTTTCCGCCGCGCATCGTGTCGCGAAAATGCGGCTTCCATCCGTCCGCCGAATCCACATTCGCCATTGCCGCGGCGATTCCGCCCTCGGCCATCACGGTGTGCGCTTTCCCCAGCAACGACTTGCTTACCACGCCTACCGAAGCGCCTTGCCCCAGCGCTTCGATAGCCGCGCGCAATCCTGCTCCGCCAGCACCAACTACCAGCACATCGTGTTCATGCGTCTCGAACCTGTCGCTCAAAAGATCCTC
>WNFS01008986.1_pt1 | contig 10597 bp, 7 predicted proteins | sample 5400141 | NCBI WGS metagenome assembly WNFS01 (sample SAMN13153358, study PRJNA577476) | soil metagenome | isolation source: 60 cm saprolite under Madrone tree | place: USA:California | collected 2016-06-14
CTCACTAGTACCGTAGGGCCAGCGTCTGTTCGCCGCAATGGTACAGCCGGTCTATGTGTCCCGGCGGTCAAGCCACTAAAGGACGGGTAGATCCCCTGACCAGTCGTACGGGCGCACGGAGAGGGAGGACAGGTGGGAAGGGAGTGTGTCCCCATCGTGAAAGAAAATCAGCTTGCGCGAATCTAGCTCTTCGCCAGCGCCACGCGTCCGCGGCGCCGCGTGCGATTCGTGACCTGCGCAACCAGCGGCAGACCACCAAGCTCCAGCAACAATTTTCGCAGGCGGTAGCGCTCATCAAGGTCCATATCCACGAATTCGAATGCCATCGCCTGCGGCCGGGCGCCGCGAACGATCGCTTGCGCTTTGATGGTGCGCACGCCGTGCGAGAATTTCAGCGACAGCAGCGAGCCCGGAGCCAGATGGCGCTCTCCGGAGCCGATTCCACCGCCGAGATTCAATTCAGGTATGGAAAGCCTGAAATTCCCGCGCAAATTCGTCGTCACGGCAATAAGGTTGCGCGCAAGCTTCAAGCGCGCGTAGCGCCTCTGGCGGATCACGGAGGCGTTGGCCTCTGGATCGGCTGGTTCGAGAGTCAGTTCCTTACGGTCGATCCCGCTGGCGGCAATTTTTTCCATACCCAGCGTAGGTTCCACGCGCATCAGCGCTTGCGCCGCGGCAATTCTCAATTCATTTGGATATACCCAGCGCCAAACCTGCCGGGTGTCCAGAATGTGCTGAAAAAGCTGGCTGGAACCCGAAGCGCGCAATCGGCCGAGTGCCTCAATGGCTTTGAGTCTCGTAAAGCCTGGAGTTGAATCGTTCTGAACGAGTTCGATCAATTTCGGAATGCCACTGGCCTGCCCGCTCATCCCCATTTCGTCGATGGCCAGCGGACGAATCAGCGCGTCCAGTGAGTCGTAGATGGCAACCAGCAGCCGCGCGCGCTCTTCCGCCGGAGTTGCGGAAAGTTGCCGGACGGTGCGGTCGTGCGAGGACCGCGGCCATTGCGAAAGCCGCGCCGGCAGAATCTTCTCCACGTTTTCCGGAGAAAGCTGGCTCACCAACCCGATGGCTTCCACGGCCTCCGTCGCCGGAGCCGTTTGTAACGTTTCGAGAAGCCGTTGCGTGGCTTCCTCTCCCAGGTTGCGGATGATCGTGGCAAGCAGCTCGCAGTCCTCGCGGAATCCACAATGCCCGAACCGGTTGGTCACGTAGTGGATCGTGGCCTTGGGCATCAGGTTGAGGATATCCATCATTCCGTCAGCGATGTGGCCGCTGCGCATCGCTTCCTCGATAAATTCCGGCAGCCGTTCCTCCGCGCCGATGCGTGGCCGCAGGCTCTGTGTCGACCCTGGCCTCTGCGTCTCCACATTCTCCAACGACGAGAGTGCTTGCTGCATCGCCGGGTAGCAGCGCTTGGAGGCCGCTTCCTGGCTTAAGCGCACAAACGCAGCGCTCACCAGCGTCTGCAATTCCGGTTCGCGCTCGATAGCCAATTGGTTGCCGAGCTTCTTGATCGCCTCCATCAGCGCGCTGCCGTCCCCGCTGCCGTACAATTCGCCCAAATCCGAGAGCCCAATCGCCGTCGTTCGCCGTGCTTCAGGCGCTTCCAGCCCCACGCACGAAGCGTACTTCATCAGAATTTCATTGACGGTCTTCAATTCCCCGCGCCGCAGCATGTCTTCCAGGAACGCGCGCACGTTTCTCGGCGGCACGCACCAAGCTTCGTCCGACGTCAGCACTTCTTTCTTGTTCTCTTCCGGGACTTGTTCCCAGAATTCCTGGTCCAGCAGCTCCGTGTAGGACTGCACGGAGAGTCCGGCCTGCGACATCATCTCTTCCTGCGTCGACAAAATTTTGCGCAGCGCTTCAATTTCCGTATTCATGCGGTCGAGCAATTGTTTCACCGCGTTGACGCGCAATTCACCTTTTTCGTAGCTGTCCAAAGCGAAGCGTATCGCCACATGCTCCGCCAACTTCAGCAGCATGGGCTTGTCTGGTTTGGCATCCGGGGCCTGCGCCGCGAGTCCCGCGAGGGCTTGCTGCAGCGTGTATTGCGCTCGCACTGGCATCGCGCTCAAGCGCGATTGGAACGTCGGCACGTCCATGCGGTGTTCGGAATCTTTCCGCGATTTTCCCAGTTGCGAGAACAATTGCAGCATCGAGCGAACATCCTCCTCCTCGACGCTGTATGCTCCGCCGCCCGCTCCAACTCCTCCGCCGAGGCCCGGTACGCCGCCTACCCCTGCGCCTCCCCCCGCGTGCAACATTGCTGACGCCGTCCGCCATTTTCCAAGCGTTGCGCCTTCCCCACCTGGAGTTCCAACCCCCCCGCCGACGCCGCCACCTCCGCCCGCCCCGGCTCCACCACCGTGGCCGCCCGCACCCGTCCCCGTTCCACCACCTGTGCCAGTTCCTGTCCCTCCTCCACCGCCATATCCACCGCCACCTGTGCCGCCACCACTGCCGGTTCCGCCTCCACCACCAGGCCCACCGGTGCCCGACGCGCCGGTTCCTGTTCCTCCGCCGCCATATCCACCGCCGCCTGTGCCACCACCCGGACCACCAGTTCCTGGCCCAGTGCCGCCGCCACCGCCCGACCCCCCTGACTCCCACAAGCTGGAGCCCCCGCCGCCACTTCCCGGCGCGCCAGAGCCGCCGGTTCCGCCGCCACCAGTTCCTGCGCCGCCTGATCCTCCACCACCGCCCATCCCAAAACCAGGTCCCGCGCCTCCAGGTCCGTGGCCAGGTCCGCCCATGCCGCCCCCACCACCGCCGGTGGCGCGCATGCTCTCGGCGGCCAGGATCATTTGCAGCATCTTATTTGGGTCTTCAAAGAAATCTCTAAATTTGTCACCCGCCGCGCCCAGCACTTTCTGCGTAAGCTGCGCCGCAACTTTGATCCCCGCCACGGACGAATCTTCCGCAACATAGCGGATTTCATTCACCTTGATGCTGGTGTCTCCCGCCAAAGCGCTTTTCAACTGTTCCGCAAGAGAAGAAGGCTTCGCGTTTCCGCTGGGGAAGGCGCGCACAAATCGCGCAAATTGCGGCTGCGTGAGCGTGGGAGAAAAATGTATGCTCGCGATGCCCGATGAAGTAAGAAGCTGCGCAAAACTTCGTTCGCCTGCAGCGGATCCAAGAGGCACGCCATCCAGCAGGATCTGCGTTCCTGAGGCGCCCAGAAGCACTCCGCTGCCGCCGCTGTCTTCTAGCGCGTTGCGCAACTCTTTCCAAGTCGTTTCAAACTGCTGCGCTGTCTTGGCGTGTCCAAACTCGTATAGACGCGCGAATTTCAGCAGAATGTTCAGGCTGCGGACAAACGCCCGCGCCCCGCCTCTTTGTTCCTGAATCATAGCCGTCGGCGCTGGGACCTTGCCCCTCCTTACACTTCCCTTACAGTAGATTTACCCTGGCCCTGAGACAAGCCTCCTGCCGTCACCTGTACTCATCTCAATAACAGATTCCCGCACCATTTTGGAAACATTGTTGCGCGTGAGCGCCAAGGGCATCCCCACTAAGGCTTGACGCATCCAAGAAACAAACTACCAATCCCACGGTCAAGACAGAGGAGTAAACTTGTCTTGTCCCCTCCAGCCCATCGAAGGAGGAACTCATGAAACGTTCGAGTCTGCTTGTCGTCGCAGCTACGGCCCTTGCCTTTAACGTTCCAGCTTTCGCTCAACGCGCGCATCCCGGCGGTGGACCACCTGCGGGACATGGCGCCGCTAGCGGTTCCAGCATGGGCGGATCCCATGAGGCCGGCGCCACTTCGCACACCGACATGTCACACGCTTCCCCGAGTACTGTCCTGAGCCACAACACTGCCATCGCCGGCAAGATTAAGACGCTGACGGGTGAAGACGCCGCGACGGCATGTAGCGGCTTCAAGAACCTTGGCCAGTGCGTTGCAGCGGCACATGTGGCAAAGAACCTGAACATTCCCGGCGGCTTTGACGCGCTCAAAGCCAAAGTGACCGGCACAGGCGCCATGAGTCTCGGCAAGGCCATCGAATCGCTCGCGCCCGACGCTGACACCAAGTCCGAAACCAAGAAAGCCAACAAACAGGCCTCGGACGACATGAAAGAAAGCGAGTCCTAAATCCCCCGGCCTCTAAACAGTGCAAAAGTTGGGGCGAATCTCCGGCTTCGCCCCAAACCCAGTTCGCACTCGCCCTATCGCGGCCTCAGCACGTCGAATCTCGCAATGGAATAACCTAGCGCCGCACCCAAAAACACGTCCGAAGGAAAGTGCGCCTGTGTCGTCAACCGCGAAAACGCGATCGTGGAGGCTATCCCGTACGCCACCCACGGCACCCAGCGATGCTGCCGATAACGATGTGCGAACACCGTGGCGATGGAAAACGCGGCCGCCGCGTGCCCCGAAGGAAAGCTCGTGCTTGTGCCGCTGAAACCCTTATGATTGTTGAAAAAAGTATCGGAGAAATTGCCGTTGGGCGCGATGTCCGAGGGGCGCAGTCGCCGCGTCGTCATCTTCATCACCACGTCAACGACAGCGCTGTCCGCGTACGCTTCGGCGGCGAGCAGCGCGGTCTTTTCCGCATAGGAATCGTGCCGTGCGCCGGAAGTACGGCGTGTCATGCGGATCGGCGGCGATCAGTCCCGCCGTCGCGCCCGTCACCGCTAACGTGGGCAGCCAGTGCCGCCCCTGCGCAACCCTCATCGGAAAGAGCCAGACGTCTTTTTGATCCTGCAAAAAGTTTCGCGGCAGCGAGTGCCAGGAAACTTCGCGCTCCGTTCCCGCTGTTGCCGAGCTACGTGGGGCCGCTTCGGCCGGCGAGGTTTGCGCCACTTCCTGCGCCCCAGTCAAGGGACACCAAAACGCGCTCCCTAGGCACGCAACACAGCACAACCGCCAGCATCGTCGTATTCCTCGACGCCGCAGCGATTTTGCACTGTGGTTCGTCCTTATCCACATACCTCTTCAAGCCTACTCGCGCGGCGGCTCCATTATCAACCGCCTCACTGGAAACCAGCTCACGACCTTCAAGGGGAGATGCGCAGTGAGTTGTGATCCCTGAAGAAGAGGCCGAAGAAATCGGAGACCCCGACTTGTCGGCTGTGAACTTTCTCCTCTTTGAGTATAGAATCAAAGCGTAGCCACATGACCGACCAGCCCCCATCGGACCGCTTCAAATCCGAAATGCCGCAAATTCCCGGCGTTTCCAGCTCGCGCGCATCCACAGCGCCGAATCCCGCCGTCAAACTCGTCATCGGACTTCTCGCCCTCCTCCTTGTCATCTTCCTAGGAGCGCGCTGGGCACTTCGCCCGAAGCGTGTAGTGCCACAGGTCGCCGAACAGCAACCGCAGATCGAAGTTCCCTCGGCCGCGCCCGATCCAAGCACGCTCTTGCCTCATGCGACCGATGCGAATCCCGGCATCGCCAGCGTGACGGAGATGGCCAAGCCGTGGTCCTCGAAAGAATTTTTTATTCGCAATCGCCTCAACGGCGAAAACACTTCGGGGTTGCTCGTTCGACTGCCCGCAGGCTCTCCCTCCCAATCGAGTGGTTACTGGGCCTTCGCGCAGAAGGCTCCTTTCGGAGATTGCCAGCTCGAATATCTCACGGACTTGGACAAGTTGAAAAACGATTACGGCTTCCGCGCCGCCAAACATCCCATGGTCGGAAACCCCTGCAGCCGCACGGTATACGACCCGCTCAAGTTGAGCAATCTTCCGGGAAGCGTTTGGGCGCGCGGCGCGATTGTTCAGGGCTCCGATCTACGCCCGCCCCTGGGCATCGAAATAAGAGTGGAAGGCAGAAAAATACTCGCAGTAAGAGCTGAGTAAAACTCACCGGGTTCTGTATTCTCCTTGTAAAAGACTGCTATTCGCCCCTATCCCGTCAGCTTCTCCGTTACGCATACCTGAATCTAAATTAGATAAACCATCCAGAAGTATCGAATTTTAATGTCCGTGCGGTCCGTTTTGTGTCGTAAGTCATAGAAACAACAGCAGGTTACTCCACCCAAGCATTGGCGAACAACCTGCACTTCGAAGTGTAACCCTGATGCTAGCTATTCCCATTCGCGTGGGCGGTCACGCCGGATAGCAGCCTCAGAAATATGGGACAAATCAAAGGCAGTTCGAATTTTGAGGGGGAAATGATGAAATTTGATAGACGCGTGCATGATGGGCTATCTGGATTCGGGCTCAGCAGCGTGAGAGGTTTGCTTTATTCTGCGTTGATTCTGGGATTGGCCTTGGTTTTTTCGATGCCGACGGCAGCGCAGAGAATTACGGGAACGCTGCGAGGCCAGGTTTTGGACCCTTCCGGCGCAGCGGTTCCCGATGCGCAAGTAACGGCGACGAATCAGGAAACCGGTGTGTCGGTGAAGGTTACGACAACTTCGGCGGGAACGTATTCGTTTCCGAGCCTGATTCCCGGTACTTACAAAGTAGAAGTGGAAGCCAAAGGCTTTAAGAATTTCCTGAAGACGGAGGTCGGCGTTATCGCCAACCAGGATAACGTTGCGGACGCACGCATGGACTTGGGCGTGGCAACGGAAGTCGTGGAAGTTTCTGGCGGCAGCGTTGCAATTCAGACGACGTCTGCCGATCTGAACAACACGTATGACTCGCGTGCCATGGAGCTGCCGAACGGGGCAGGAACGCTGAACGGCAGTCCGCTCAACCTGGCTGTGCTGGCGCCCAATGTTGTGGCACAGCCGGGCGGTGTAACGGGAATTGGAGGTTCTGTTGGAGGAACGCGTCCACGCGACAACAACTTCACAGTGGACGGCGTCGATGACAACAACCTGGGAGTGACGGGGAACAACTCGACGGTCATTCCCGACGCGGTCGCGGAATTCAATCTCACGACGAATCAGTTCAGCGCGGAGTACGGACACTCCGCCGGCGGGCAATTCAGCTTGGTGACCAAGACTGGCACCAATAACTGGCACGGATCAGGAGAGTGGTATAACCAGAATCGCAACTACAACTCACTGGACAATCTGACCAAAGGCGCAATTCTGAACGGATCCCTTCCAGGTCAGCCAGCATTTGACAACAACCGCTTTGGCGGCACGGTCGGCGGACCAATCATCAAGAACAAACTGTTCGTGTTCGGCGCCTATGAGTACACCTATCTTCACGGGCAAGGCACCCCCACTGCTTTCACGGGACCCACGGCCGCCGGAATGGCGACGCTGCAGGCCAACGCTGCGGATAGCGCCGTAAAGGCGCTGCTGGCCAATTTTCCTGTGGCGTTGGCGAACGATGCCGGAAGCGTTACCATCCACACCGGTGGCGTGGCCAGCCCCACAACGGCAGTTGTTCCCATCGGCAACATAACCATCTTCAGCCCGAATTTTCAAAGGGAACACGACGGGCAGGTCAATGCCGACTATACGATGGGGCGGCACCAATTGGGCGCCAGGTTCCTGTTCAATCAGGAAAACTTCATCCTGCCAGTCAATTCAACACAGGCGCAGTTCAACCAAGCCGAGCCTATTCACAACCGGAAGATTGCCTTGAACGACGTTTGGACCATCAATAGCAAGCTGGTCAACGACCTGCGCGTGCAGTATTCGTTTTTCTCCCTTTCGACTCTGAATCCCTGCACCACTTGCCCGACGGACATTACGATTAATGACCTGCTGGGCGGCGTGACGGTCGGGCCTGGTGACAACACGTTTCAAAAGCAGAACAGCTACCAGCTTGCGGACAGTTTCAGTTGGTCACAAGGCAAGCACAGCTTTAAGTTCGGCGGTCAATACAATCACTTACGACTTTAAGTTTTCGCCGCGTTTGACGGTGAACCTGGGTGTCCGCTATGAATATTGGACAAATCCTGTGGGATCGAGCACGCAGATCCTGAATGCGATCTCCAATGCGCCAGGAGTGGTCACTTTTGGGGACCCCAAGACCGACAAGAACAACATCGCTCCACGCATCGGCTTTGCCTATGACCCCCGGGGGAACGGTAAGACGGCGATTCGCGGCGGGTTTGGAATCGCCTATGACGTAAAATTCCAGAATTTTGCGTCCATTACCCTTCCGCCCCAACTGCAGAGCGAACTGGATCCGAACTCGGCATGCACTCTGACGCCGCAGCCTTCCTGGTGCTCCACGCCCAATAACCAAGGGTTTCTCCTGGGCGGCGGCTTGCCACAAGCTTACATTCCACCCGCGAACCAAGCGGCGGCACGCGCCCTAACTACTTCCTATATCGACGACACGGTCATGCCTAAGATCTTGACTTGGTCTTTGGGCGTGCAACATGAGGTTGCCAAAAACACCACGGTCGAAGTGCGCTACCTGGGAACACGTGGCCTCGAATTGCCGGTGCAGTTCCGCCGGAACCGCATCAGTGCGTTTGATGGCGGACTAACTCCCTTGCCCACATTCTTCAAACAATCGGACGTTCCGACTTCATGGAACGCCAGCACGCCGACGGACGCTCCTTTCAAAAGCTTCCAATCGAACGTCTACAGGCCGCTTGGGTTCAAGGCGAACATTACGTCTGATCCGCCGTTTGGCAGCAGCATCTATCACGCGGGTTCGATCAGCCTCACCCAGCGTGCGCGTTATGGGCTCACATTTAACGCGAACTACACCTACGCCCACACGATCGACAACTCGACTAACGAATTCTTTACGAGCCTCCTGAATCCACGCCGGGCTCAGGACACGAACCGCATTAATGAGGACCGGGGAAACTCAGACTTGGACGTGCGCCATAAGTTCGCGCTTTCTCTCACGTACCAGGTACCCAACGTTAAGTCGGATAATCGCTTCGTCAAGACGTTGGTGAATGGATTCCAGATTGGTTCCACTTACCTTGCACAGACCGGCCAGCCCGTGACACTGCAATCCGGCGGAATCGATTCAAACCGCAATGGCGATTCGGCGGGTGACCGCGCGTCGCTTAATGCCTCCGGAACTCTTCCTACAGGATCGGATGTTTTTGCAGTGTGCGAACTAGCTGGCGGAGCTGTCGGGCTCTCCAGTACCGGTGTGGCTGGAGGCGGGACGTGCCCTGGCGCGGCAATCGGCTACACGCCCGTAAACTACAGCGCCAAATACATTATTACTGGATTTGGCGCGAGGTCCAACCTGGCCCGCAATAGTTTCATCGGACCGGGATTTGGCATTTTCAACCTTTCGGCTGGCAAGAAGTTCCACTTCACCGAAGGAACATACTTGCTCGCCAAGGTAGACGTTTTCAACATCCTAAACCACCCCAATTACGCCCTGAGCAATGGAAATGTTTTCAGCACAGCGGGCGTTACGACGGCTACAACAACGCCTGGATATGTAATCCCAAGTGACCCGAACTTCTTGGATGCGAGAACACTCTTCAGCGGTGGGTTCCGATCCATGACTCTAGGGTTGAAGTTAGTGTTCTAGACGTCAGTTCAGGGTGTACATTCCGGGAGGTGCTCGTTGAGCACCTCCCGCTTTTTTTGCGCGGAGCCGCTTCGCAGCAACGGAGCAACTGAATTGCATTTTTGGCCTAGTTCCCCCACAATCTCAATAAAGGCAGCAGATTATCGTTCCGCCGCATCCTAACGGGATGTGGTATGTCGTGCACTTATGGTGCATGCGGAAGAAGACTCACGTCACTTCGGGCCACCCCCAGTCCTCCCGACCGTTTTGAAGCTGCCAACGCGGAGGAAGAAATGCGTAAGAAAAAGATCGGCGCTCTGGCTTTGATGCTGATGCTGACGATGAGCGTATCGTGCTCGCGCATCGGCAGGCCGAGCGATGACGCGATCGCGACGGACATCAAAGCAAAGATGTTTTCTGAGCCGGCGCTGAAGGCAGCGACGGTGGACGTGGTGAGCAAGCAGGGAGAAGTAACTCTGACCGGACAAGTGCCGGACGACGCAGCCAGGCTAGCGGCTTACAAGATTGCATCGGAAACCAAAGGCGTGAGCCGCGTAAACGATCAGATGAGCGTGGCCGCAGCGCAGATTTCGGTACCCCAGGCCGCCGCTCCAGCTGCAGAAGCCGCACCCGCAAAACGTGCAGCAAAAGCAAAAATCTCCCCCAAGGCGGAAAAACCAAGAGAAACTGCGGCTGCTTCGCAAGCAGGTTCGATGGCGGAGCCAGTGCCCGCAGCTACGCCTCCTGCGGCACCAGTGCCCCCTCCGCCACCGGAGCCAGTAACCGTGACAGTGCCGGCGAATACGATTGTGACGGTTCGAACGATCGACAGCATTGACTCGAAAACGAACCAGGCGGGACAGGTGTTCAAGGCGTCGCTCGACGCGCCGATCGTCGTGGATAACAAAGTGATAGTGTCCGCCGGGGCCGATGCTTACGTCAAGCTTGTGAATGCGAAGTCGGCAGGCCGCGTAACAGGCCGCAGCGAACTAGGCCTCGAGTTGAACAGCATCGTCTTTCAGGGAAAGACGTATAATGTGGTCAGCAGCGACGTGAAGCAGTCCGGAACTTCCCGCGGCAAGCAATCCGCGGAAAGAATTGGCGGCGGAGCGGCGCTGGGAGCGCTGATTGGCGCAGTGGCTGGAGGTGGAAAAGGCGCCGCGATTGGCGCGGCCGTCGGCGGCGGAGCCGGCACGGGAGTGCAGGTCTTCACTAAAGGGCAGCAAGTGAAGATTCCGTCGG
>WNFS01006162.1_pt1 | contig 10596 bp, 5 predicted proteins | sample 5400141 | NCBI WGS metagenome assembly WNFS01 (sample SAMN13153358, study PRJNA577476) | soil metagenome | isolation source: 60 cm saprolite under Madrone tree | place: USA:California | collected 2016-06-14
GTCCATTTCAATCTCGGAATGGCGTCCATGCGGACGCACAATGACGAACGCGCGGTGGCGGAGTTTCTCAAAGATATAGCCATTGAGCCAGACCTCCCGGACAACTACCAGCAGCTCGGAGTGCTCTACCAGCGTATGGAAAGGTACGACGATGCCGAAAAGTCGTTTCGCGAGGCTCTGCGGCGAGACGCAAAGAGGCCGACGTCGTACTTTGGCCTGGCCAGGATTCATCAACACAAGGAAAAATATCAGGAAGCATTAAGGGCGATCGATAACGCCCTCCGCCTCGCACCTGATAGTCAAAGCGTGCACTACGTGCGAGCGCAAATTCTTACGAATCTGGGGCGCCGCGGAGAAGCGCAAGCCGAATTGGCCACCGTCAAGAAAATGCTCGAGTCCAGTAACGCCAAAAGCATCGAGACGCTCGGCGAAGACCGCGTGCCAAATCCAGAGTTGACCAAAGAACCGAAATAGCGACATTGAAGCCCGCTGCTCACGGAAACTGCAGGGGTGGCGACTGCCAGGGGCCACGCGCCTCTTCGAGGCACTCGGCGACGGCCAAGACCAGCTCGTCCTCATGAGGCCGACCAATGATTTGGACGCCGATGGGGAGGCCTTCGTTTGAAAGAGCGAGCGGGATGGAGGCGGCGGGGAAACCGGTAAGATTCAGCCACTGCGAGAAGCGCATGGTGTCGAGATATCCCGTGCTGGGGCGGTAGTTTCCGCCTCCATGAAGGAACGCAGGGGCGGAGGAGACGGGGGAGAGAAGGATGGAGACCTCTTGCATCTGGCGGAGGATTTTTGCGCGCAAGAGGTCGCGCTCGGCGCAGGCTTCGATGAAGGAATCGAGCGTGATGCGTTCGCCGGATATGGCGTAGGAAAGATATTCGCGCAACATGGGGCTGATTTGATTTTCCTTGCCGGCGACGGCTTTGCCGAGAAGGTGGCCAATCACGGGGCCGAAGAAAAACCACCAGAGTTCGAGGGCGCGGTCGAGACCATCGAGGCGAAAAGGTTCGAGTGTGAAGCCCTGGCCAGCGAGAAGTTTTGCGGCGTGCTGGACGGTGGCGTAGGTTTCCGGGGTTGCGGTGCCGAGCGCGGGGCTTTCTAGAATTCCGATGCGGATAGCGCGCGGGTCAATTTTACTCTGCGTGCGGAGTGGAATGGGTGAGGAAAGAGCGTCTCCTGGGTCTGGACCGGCCATGACTTCGAAGAGTAAGCGGAGGTCGGCGATGGTGCGAGCCATGGGGCCGACGACACCGATCCAGGAAAATGCGCCGGCGCCCGCGGGGAAATGACCTGTGGCAGGAATGCGCCCGGGAGTTGGCTTCAGTCCGCAGATGCCGCAGAAATGCGCGGGTACTCGAATGGAGCCGCCGCCGTCGCTGCCAACGCCGCCTGCAGAGCAGCCGGAAGCGATGGCTGCGGCTTCGCCGCCGCTCGAGCCGCCGGCGGAGTAAGCCACGTTCCACGGATTGCTGGTTCTTCCATTGACAAGATTCTTCCATTGACAAGATTGTTGGTTTCGTAAGCCATCAGGAATTCGGGGGTGTTTGTGTTTCCGAGGAGGATGGCTCCAGCGGCTTTCAATCGAGTGACGAGCGGGGCATCCCGTTGAGGCAGGTATTCTTTGCGCAGAAGAGAACCGGCGGGAGCGGGCCAGCCGGCGACGTCGATGCAGCTTTTGATGGTGAGAGGAACGCCGTGAAGCGGCGCGAGTGGATCACCGCGCAAAACGGCGGATTGAGCGACGGAGGCTTGAACACGGGCTTGGTGCGGGTCGAGATGGACGAAGGCGTTGAGCTTCGGCTGGCAAGACTCGATGCTCTTGAGATGGGCGTCGATGATTTCGACGGGGGAGAACTCTTTCGAACGTATGCCATTGGCGATTTCCTGGAGGGTGGAGAAGGTGGAGGTGAACATGGCCGAAGCGTGAGAGTATGCGGGTGACTTGGGAAGGTCAAGCAGGGAAGAGAAAGCGCCGCTAGAGATTTCATAAAACGGTTGACGATGGGTGGGGCAGCCGGGAGAATTCCAATGTGGCTGGGTGGGTTGCAGAAGAGTGCTTTCGGCGAACCCGGCGCGGACAGGAAGAGAAAATTCATGCGACCCGGCCTTCGGCGTAAGGCAATGGCCATCTCGATTTTTTCATTTTTGATTTGTTGTGGCACGCTGCTGATGCGTTCGAACGCTGCTCCGGGGCGGGAACAAGGCGTCACTTCGAAACTGCAGGCCCGAACGGTGAACTCCTCCGATGCGTATCGCTTCAATACGCTGGGCGTTGCGTATATGAATCAGCAGAAGCCAGCGGATGCGCAAAACTATTTTACGCAGGCGCTGGGAGCGGATCCGAAATTTGCGGTGGCACGGGTGAATCTAGGCATTTCTCTGATGGGGCAGCAGAAACTGGAGCCCGCGCGGGCGGCGCTGGAAGAGGCGGCGAAGGAGCTTCCGAAGGATCCCTATGCCTGGTACAACCTGGGGCTGGTGTACAAAGATTTGGGCGAGACGGAAAAAGGGATTGCGGCTTTCCAGCGCGTGACGGAACTGACGAACGAAGCGGACGCCTACTATTTTCTTGGCTACCTGAATACGCAGCTCCAAAAATACGATGAGGCCATTGCGGCGTTTCAGAAGGGGCTGGCGCTGTACCCGTATCATGCTTCGTCAGAGTTTGGACTGGCCCGGGCGCTCCAGCGAAAGGGCGATGCCGCTGCGGCGAAGGAACATCTGGCGCGTTTTCAGAAAATCACGGCGGAACACCTGGGAGCACCGTTCGGCGCGGGCTATGGGGATCAAGGGAGATATTCGCTGGCGGAATTGCCGCGCAGTATGGTGATCGATGTCCCGGCGGCGATTCCCGTGCGATATACGGCGCAGACGGACACGTTTGCTGCGAAAGCCGCGGGCGGCGATGCCACTGCTATTGGTGCGAGCACGGGCGCATGTTTCTTTGACTATGATGGCGACGGCAAACCTGATCTTTTCCTTGTGAGCGGCGGGGCGAATGGAATGAGCCGCTTGCTGCGGAATCTGGGCGATGGGAAGTTTGCCGATGTGACGCTGACGGCGGGAATAGATCTGAAGGGCAGTGGGTACGGTTGCGCGGCGGGGGATTTTGACAACGACGGACACACCGACCTTGCGGTTTGTTTGAGCGACGGCGTGAAGCTGCTACGAAATAGCGGTGATGGCAAGTTCGTGGACGTGACGGAGAAGGTGGGCATTCGACGTGAGAAAGGTTGCGTGGGACTTACGTTTGTGGATTACGACCACGATGGGGATCTCGATCCGTATGTGACGATGACCCCGGGCGCTGGCGCTCGCAATGTCCTGTGGCGAAATAACGGGAATAGTACGTTCACGGATATTTCCGAGGAAACTGCGCTAGGTGTTTCAGCGACCGGCGCGGGCGTGGTCACCACGGATTTCAATAACGATCGGGCCATCGATTTCGTTTTGGCGGGAGGGGCGGCAGGAGCCTCGATTTATCTGAATCCGCGCGAAGGGAAATTCGCAGCGCTCTCCGGCATTAATTTCACGAAAGAGAATTTGCCTGCTGCAGTGGGTGTGGTTGCGTTGGACTTTGATAAGGATGGCTGGATGGATTTAGCGTTCACACATGCGGGCGCGCCGGGGATCAGTTTATGGCGCAACGTGGAAGGGAAACGGCTGGAGCGCGTGCGGCTACCGGACTTTGGCTGGCAACGCGGGTGGGGGATCGCGGCGGTGGATTACGACAATGATGGATGGCTTGATCTTGTGGCTGCTGGCGAGACGAGCAGTGGAGCAGAAATTCGTCTGCTCCGAAATCTGGGGAGCAAGGGCTGGGGGGACGTCACCAAGGATGTGCATCTCGATGCCGTGAAGTTGAATCAGCCGCGGGCGATCGCGGTTGCGGATTTGCGGGGAAACGGCAGCGCGGATCTGGTGGTGACGCAACTGGGCGGCGAGCCTGTGGTTCTGCGGAACGAAGGCGGGAACAAACACAATTGGATGAGGATCGACCTCAAGGGACTCAACGACAACAAGAACGCGATTGGCACCAAGGTTGAGCTTTACGCAGGGACGCTCTATCAAAAGTGGGAAGTTGCCGGAGCGTCAGGCTACCTGGGGCAGAATGCGACTTCGATCATTGCCGGGCTCGGTACAGAGCAGAAAGCAGAGGTCGTGCGGCTGCTGTGGCCGACGGGCGTGCCGCAGGACGAAGTCAATCTTGCGGCGAACAAAGAACACTCTTTCGGAGAATTGGACCGGCGCGGCAGCTCGTGTCCGATTCTGTTTTCCTGGAACGGGCGGGAGTACGAATTTATCGCGGACATGATCGGGCCGGGAGTTGTGGGGCATTGGATTGCGCCGGGGGAACGCGACGTCCCGGACCCCGACGAATACTTGAAGGTTTCCGCGGGAAGCTTGAAGCCGCGCAACGGAATGCTCAGCTTCCGCTTTCTGGAGCCGATGGAAGAAACGGTGTACCTGGATCAAGTACGGCTGCTGGCGATTGATCACCCGAAGGACTACGAGGTTTTTCCAAACGAAAGATTTGTGAGCGCACTGCCATTTCCGGAGTTTCGCGTGATCGCAAGCCGCGACGCGCACGCGCCGGCTGGAGCGTGGGACGATCGCGGGAACGACGTGCTCGGGCTTATCTCGAAGCGCGATCGCAAATACGTGACGGAGTTCGAGGATTTGCCGTTCACGGGTTTTGCGAAACTCCACTGGGTCGAGCTCGACCTGGGAGAATGGGATGCGAAGAAGCCGCTGCGATTAATTATTGACGGCTACACGGATTACTTCACCGCGACGTCCATGTATGCGGCGGATCAGGCGGGAATAAAGGTGATCGTGCCGTACGTGGAAGCGCTGGACGCGCAAGGCAAATGGGTGCGTGTTGCGGAGGACATGGGATTCCCCGCGGGGCTGGAACGAACGATGGTGGCGGACTTGACGGAGAAAATTCCGCAGGGGACGCGGCGGATTCGAATTGTCAACAACCTGAAAATTTATTGGGACGCCATTCGAATCGATCAATCACTCGAGACACGGGACGTGCGAGTGGAGCAGGTACCGCTGGCCAAAGCAGATCTGGATTTTGTGGGCTACCCGCGCGAAATACGGCTGCATCCGGCGAGCGACACGGTTTATTCCTACGCGCAACGCAGCAAGACGGGGCCGTACGCGCACGCGGCGGGGAATTACACGCGTTACGGCAATGTGTATGACTTGCTGAAGAATTCCGACGACCGGTTCGTGGTGTTTGGTTCTGGAGAAGGATTGAAGCTGGACTTCGATCCGCGGGAACTTCCAGCGCTCCCGACGGGCTGGGTTCGCGATTACTTTTTTTACGCCGATGGATTTGAGAAGGATCTGGACTTCTACGCGGCACACGCGTTCACGGTCGAACCGCTGCCGCGGCACTCGGCGCTGCCATATCCGTATCCCGAAGGGCAAGAGTATCCTACCGATGCGAATCATCTCGGCTATCAACTGGAGTACAACACGAGGATGAGGTCGGACCGTTTGCCGCCGAGCTTACGCTATCAGTACGCGCCGCCGCGGTGAGACGGCGGACTTACTCCCAAAGCACAGGAATCCACGCCAGGTCGCTCGAGTCCAGGACCGGAATTATCCCGGCCGGGGATTTGGCATTTTCCAGCCAGGGGAGTTAGGATGCTTCTCAAGGAGAAGCCCGTGACCACCCCACTTCGGAAACTCAGGCATATCGTTATTGTACTGGCAATTTGCGTATCCGCGGCCTTGCCGTCGGGCGCGGACAATCCCGGTGCGGGGATTGTGGACAGCCAGACGTTTTTGGAAAGAAATCTTACTCCGGCGGGTCCCGCGGCGAGCGCATCCGCGGCCAGCGTTGAAAAACTACTGGCGCAGATGACGCTGAAAGAAAAAGTCGGGCAGATGACGCAGCTCGAGATTGGAATGGTCACGGATGGAACCGGGCCAAACCTGCGGATCAATCCAGACAAGTTGCGCAAAGCAGTCGGAGAATACGGCGCTGGGTCGATTATTAATGTAAATGATCAGGCGCTGTCCTTGGAGAAATGGCACGAAATCATCCGCGCGATTCAGGAGGAAGCGAAGAAGTCGCGGCTGAAAATTCCCGTGCTCTACGGCATTGACACGATTCACGGAGCGAACTACATCGCGGGAAGCACGCTGTTCCCCCAGCCGCTGGCGATGGCCGCGACCTGGAATCCGGAACTGATGTTGCGCGGCAGCCAGATTGCGGCTGCGGAAACGCGCAAGGCGGGAATTCCATGGAGCTTTTCCCCGGTGCTGGATGCGGGGAGACAGCCGCTTTGGTCGCGGTTATGGGAGACGCTCGGCGAGGACACCTACCTTGCGATTGTGATGGGAGTGGCGACGGTTCGCGGTTACGAGGGGAGCGATCTGTCCAGTCCAGTGAACGTTTCCGCTTCGTTGAAGCACTACGTGGGCTACAGCTTTCCGACTACGGGGGGCGACCGCACACCTGCGCTGATTCCCGAAAACACTTTGCGAGAATATTTTCTGCCGACTTTCGCGGCGGCCGTAAAAGGGGGAGCGCACACGGTGATGGTGAATTCGAGCGAAGTGAACGGAATTGCGGGTCATGCGAACGGGCACCTGCTGAAGGATGTCCTGCGAGGCGAGATGGGCTTACAGGGGTTCGTGGTGTCCGACTGGATGGACATCAAGAAGCTCGTTGGAGTGCACCACGTTGCAGCGAATGAAAAGGAAGCGACGCGAATCGCGGTCCTCGCCGGGATTGACATGAGCATGGTGCCGAGCGATTACAGCTTCAGCAATCTGCTGCTCGAGCTGGCGCAGGAAGGAAAAGTGCCGTTGAGCCGTGTGGATGAAGCGGTGAGGCGGATTCTGACCGTGAAATTTCAGATGGGATTGTTCGACGATCCGCTTCGCGGCATGGAATCGAAGACGGTGGTGGGCTCGCCGGAGTCGCGGCAGGTAAGCCTGGAAGCGGCGCGCGAGTCCATCACTCTGCTGAAAAACGAAGATCACGCGCTGCCACTTTCGAAAACGGCGCACATCCTGGTGACCGGGCCGGATGCCGATTCGCTGATCCCGCTGAACAACGGGTGGACCTACACGTGGCAAGGTGACCGAGCCAGTGCCTATCCGAAGGATCACGCAACGATTCTGAAAGCAATCCAGGAAAAAATCGGCGCCGGCAACGTTACCTATGTGCCCGGCACTACGATGGACCACGAAGTGGACGTGGCGAAAGCGGTGGAAGCGGCTTCAAAAGCAGACGCCGTAGTGATTTGCATCGGAGAATGGGCGTACGCGGAAACTCCGGGCAATATTATGGATCTGACGTTGCCGGACGCGCAACTTTTGCTGGTCCACAAGATCGAGGAGACGAAGAAGCCCGTGATTCTCGTTTTGACGGAGGGGCGCCCGCGCATCATCAACCGAATCGCCGACCCGGCCAAGGCGATCGTCATGGCCTACAACCCCGGCAATGAAGGCGGACAAGCGATCGCGGACGTTCTCTTTGGCGACGTGAATCCCAGCGGCAAGCTACCCATCACGTATCCGCGCTTGCCAAACCGGCTGTTCACCTATGATCACAAAGTGTTCGAAGGAGAAGACTGGGGAACGGGGAAGGCTGCCCCGCAATTCGAATTCGGAACGGGGCTGAGCTATACGAGCTTTGCGTACTCCGACTTGCGGGTAGCGCAGGCTGGAGCGGCAGGCGCGCGGACCGTGCAGGTCGAAGTGAGCGTGAAAAATACCGGCGACCGGGCGGGGAAAGAAGTCGTCCAGGTCTACCTGAGCCAGCGGTTTGCGAGCGTGACGCCGCCGCTGAAGCGCTTGAAGCGATTCGCAAAGGTGGCGTTGCAGCCGGGGGAAAGCCGCAAATTGAGCTTTGCATTGACGGCGGACGATTTGTCTTTCATCGGGCTGGAAAACACGCGAGTAGTAGAGCTGGGGACGTTTGACGTGCTGGTTGGCGGGCTTCACCAGAGTTTCGATTGGAAATGAGGGGAGGAGCTGCGAGCCATCCACGATTTCATATGAACTCTCCATAGGTATTGATATTTGAGAAGATGACGGGGAGACGGGGAACCGCCCCAATGCCTAATCGTTTTCTAAGCAACGACTTGAGTTCTCTGCAAAATTTGGAAGTTTGGCACTCTTGTTGCGACGATCTGCTCGTTCTGTGGTGGAGCGGGTCGCCCAGCCTCGAGAGAGGGTGAGTAGCCCGCTCCAAATGTCATGGCCCCTGCCCTTCGCCGCCGACTCGCCGCTTAGTCCTTCTGGGCGATGAGGGATTTCCGGACAGCCTCCAGCTCCTTCTTTTTTGCTTTGTCCACGTCTGGGAATAAGAGCTGGAGTTCGTCGAGCGCCTCGATAATCGCGGAAGCTACGATCAGCCGCGTAAACCACTTGTTGTCCGCAGGAACCACAAACCACGGCGCGTGCTTCGTCGCCGTATTCTGAATCATCTCTTCGTAAGCTTCCTGGTAGTCCTTCCAGAAGCCTCGTTCGTTCACGTCTGCCATGGAGAATTTCCAGTTCTTCTTCGGATCTTCCAGCCGCTCGAGGAACCGCCTCTTTTGCTCTTCCTTCGAAATGTGCAAGAAGAATTTTCGAATCACTACTCCATTTCGAGTCAAGTACTGTTCGAATGCGTTGATGTCCTCGCACCGCTGGTCCCAGATATGCTTCGTGATCATTTCGTCGGGCAACTTCTCCGCTCTTAACAGGGTGAGGTGGACGCGCACAATCAATACTTCTTCGTAGTAGGAGCGATTGAAAATGCCGATCCTGCCCCGTTCGGGGAGGCACTTGTGCGCTCGCCAGAGATAGTCGTGGTCCAGTTCCTCAGTGCTGGGGGACTTGAAGGAGAAAACGGAGCATCCCTGCGGGTTCACACCGGACATGACGTGCTTGATCACACCATCCTTACCGGCAGCGTCCAGACCCTGGAGAACGACCAGGACCGCCCAGCGGTCTTGCGCGTAAAGTTTCTCCTGGAGGTGGTTGAGCACGCCTTCGCGTGCATCGAGTATGCTTTGCGCATGTTGCTTGTTTTTGACCCCGGTCGTGTCGGCAGGGTCCCAATCCTTCAGACGAAACTTTTCGCCCTTGGTTACACAAAAAGGTTCTGCAAGGCGCGCGGCTTGTTTGATGAGCTTGTCGTGTTTCATGGCTTCGGCAGTGTAGTACAGACCTATCGCTCAGAACAGCGAGCCCAGGCCCCAGCCGAAAGCGGAGAAACGGTTTCTGGCGAAAACGATGGATTTGTCCGAGAGACGGATCGAGCGGTCGAGACGAAGCAGATTCAGAGCGTAGTAAGCGCGAATCGGAACATTGACACCGGGCACGGTCCAGCGGAGTTCGATCCCTGTGGAGCCGTGAAGCACGCCGTTGGTTGAGGGCAGAAGCAGCGGCTTTGCAGGTCCCAGCCAGTTCGGGAGCAGCCAGCCGGAACCCAGGTCGAAGAAGCCCGCGGCCTCGGTTCCGCTACTGAGTGGGATGCGGTATTCGGCATTCGCGGCGACGACGAAATTCGCGCCAGCTGGCGAAGCGCAATATGTGGTGGCCCCGGAGCCTGCCGTTTTGGACGTCAGTGCGTAAGGACTGAGTTCTCCAGGGCGAAGCCCTCGCACGATTTCATCGCCGGAGAAAAAGCGGGAGAAGTAAGGCATTTCTCCACGGTAGCTTCCCGCGCCGCTGAATGTCGTTCGAATGGCCCATGCGTTGCCGTGCGAGAAAATCGGATCGCGCACAAGGCGGCCGTATTCACCGGAGGAACGAAGCATATTTTCGCCGCCGCCCAGAACTCCTCCGGAGATGGAGTTTGAGAACGCGAGGTGTTCATTCCCGGTGTCATGCGTCCAACCCGCGCCGAGTGTTCTACTGGAGATTCTTGTTCGGACGTTGCTGGAAGTGACGCCGGTGGTCGAAGGGAAAAGAATTTTGTAGTCTGAGGTTGCGCGGGAGAGGGTGTAGCTCACAGCGAGTGAATCCGTGTTCGATGCAGCGTAAGTCCATGGAATGTTGATGCCTGCATTGTGCGAGGTGAAGAATGGCCCTTGTGCACCGCTGGCGAATCTTGGGCGAAGAACATTGTTGAAAACGGAAAACGCGAGTGATGCGCGCGTGCCGAAGACGCCTTCTTTGGCTAGTCCGAGCATGATTTGCAGGCTCTCCGGTCCCCCTTCGAGTTGCGCGGATAGGAGCTCCTCGCAACTCAAGAGATCGAAGAGAGTGTAGGCGATGCCGAGCGTGCTTCCGAATTGACCGTTGCCGCCGATCAAGGAGGCGCGCTGCTGGCCAATCTCCTCGACGCGGATTGAGACGTTGGCGGTGTGCGTTGCGTCGTTCATTTGCACGTGGATGTTTTCTTTGCGAATGGGCTTGAAATAACCGGTGCGGGCGAGACGAGCGAGGCCGGCTTCGAGCGCGCGGTCATTCACCGGGTGGCCTTCGCGCAAAGGGACTCGGCGTCGCAGGTAGCGGTCGCTAAACTTGTGAAGCCCCTGAAATTCAATCCGCTGCACGATGTAGGGTGGAGAATCGCTCAAACCAATCGTAATGTCGGCAGTGTGCTTGTCAGCGTCGAAGGCC
>WNFS01004539.1_pt1 | contig 10595 bp, 9 predicted proteins | sample 5400141 | NCBI WGS metagenome assembly WNFS01 (sample SAMN13153358, study PRJNA577476) | soil metagenome | isolation source: 60 cm saprolite under Madrone tree | place: USA:California | collected 2016-06-14
GGAATTCGTTACGCTCGGCGTAGATTTCAGTTCGTTCGGCATTTCATTCGGACTGCCCTTGCGCCAGTTTATCCAGCTCACCGCGCCGACCAACACGGCCGCAGCGGCCAGCGCCCATGCCGCAATTACGGCCGTGCGCCGCACTTTCAATGTCACACGCCGCGTGCGGAACTCCTGGCGCAAACGCATCTCCACGCGCGCGGGCGCCTGCGCCATGGCGGTATCTTCCGCGAACGCACGCAGCTCAACTCCGGCCGCTTGCCAGGAGTCCTGTAATGCGGCGCAGCGTGAACAGGTGCCAGCGTGTTCGTTTGCCGCCGCGCGTTCCGCAGCGCTCAACGATGCGTCGCGCTCGCCGTCCAATCCCATCGCTTCAAATTCTTCGCACGTCATTTCTTGTTTCCTTTGCATCACGCAAAATCCTTCACCGCCCAACGCTCGCGCGCCGAGGCACGCCGCGAAATATTTCCAGTTTGGCCATCAGCAAGGCACGACCGCGATGCAGCCGCGAACGAATCGTGCCAATCGGGCATCCCGCCATTTGCGCGGCTTCCTCGTAACTCATTTCTTCCAGCTCACAAAGCACTACAGCTTCGCGAAACTCCACCGGCAATTCCTGAACCGCGGCCCTCACTTGCCGCAGGCGTTCACGTTTTTCCGCCCAAATCGCAGGCGTCAACGCATCCTGCAAAACAATTCCGGAGCCCGTGCCGTCTTCGTTTTTTTCCTCAAGCGGAATTTCCCGCGGCAACCGTTCTAGGTGCTTCATCACGCGATTGCGCGCCACTCCATAAAGAAAGGCCCCCAGCGCTCCGCGCGTGGCGTCATACTTTTTCGGATCACGCATCAGGGTCATGAACACATCCTGCACAATCTCTTCCGCGGCCCAGGTGTTTCCGGTCATACGCAAGGCGAAGCGATACATGGCTGCCTGGTGCCGCCGGTAGATGAGGGTGAAAGCTTCCTCATCGCCCTTGGCGGCCCTCCGCAACAGAACGTCGTCTCTCTCTTGCTCGGCGATTCTCATCTCCCCTGGTACGACGTTCTTGGCTGTTCTCATCTGTCAATTCCCGCCGCAGAATGAAAAAGTTCCCATTCGCGCGGATCGGAGGCGGTGCTTGAAAGTCGTTGTTTTCACAATAGGTTAGACGTGGACGAAGGCTTCCGCGTGTCGAGGAAAGCGATGTGCGAAAAGGTGAATTATCCCCCTATCCGTAAAGGTCGGCGCGAAGCCTCTATTTTTTAGGTTTGAACATGCCGGCGGCGACTTTGGTTACGAAGCGACGAGGCACAAGGCGTTCACCGTGAGCGCCGAGATAATTTCCGAGGCCGGAGATAACGTAGCTCTTGCCGGCAGCCAGGGCCTTCAAGCCGGTATGCGCAACTTTTTCGGCGGTTTCGGCGTTGCGTTTGAATTTCTCCTGACCGGAAACAGTGTGGAATTCAGACTCCGTCGAGCCCGGGCAAAGAGCGCACACGCGAATTCCGTAGGGCTTCGTCTCTTCGGCGAGGCCTTCCGCGAAAAGCAGGTCAAAAGCTTTCGTGGCAGCGTAAGTCGAAATATAAGGAACGGCCTGGAATGAAGCGGTCGAGGCGAGAATGAGCACGTCGCCGCGGCGGCGCGCGACCATTTCCGGCAGATATAGCCGAGTCAAATGCACTACGGCGTTACAATTCACCTGCACCATGTCGAGCAGTCGCTGCTTTTCAACGGAATGGAATTCGCCGTATTGACCGAAGCCGGCATTGTTGACTAGTAGATCGATTTCGATCCCTTTTTGTTTGGTGAAGGCAAAAATCCTCTCCGGCGCGTTCGCATCCGCCAAATCTGCGGGGAACACTTCGGTGTTGATTTTATAAGTGGCGGTCAGCCGGCGCGCCAATTCCTCGAGCCGATCTTTTCGCCGCGCGGTCAGCACGAGCTTTGTTCCGCCGGATGCCAATTCTTCCGCGAGAGCCACGCCAATTCCTGCGCTGGCTCCAGTAATCAGCGCCCATTTGTCCCGCCAGTTTTCCATACTGCTCTCCTCAAACGTTTGCTCGCGTTAATCCCGGAGGGATGACAATCCCGCATCCTCAGCGGCCACGCGCCCGATCACCGACCAATCCTTGTCCTGATTGCCACGCGCCAGTGCGGTAATAAAGCGGTCGCGAAGCACGCTGGCGATGGGCATCGGTACGCCTGCAGACTCGGCTGCTTGCAACACAAGGCGCAAGTCTTTCAATCCCAGCGGCAAGGCGAATCCAGCCGGCTCGTGTTTCCCCTGCACAATCAGTTCACCGTAGGACTTGTATACTGGCGCGGTGAACATCGTGGTGGTCAGAAAGTCCAGAAGCACTCCGGGATCGACACCGGATTTTCGCGCGAACGTAAGCGCCTCCGCCAGCGATTCCAGCACCGTAGCAATCAGAAAGTTTCCGGATAGCTTCACGACGTTAGCCATCGAGGGACGCTCGCCAACTACGAGCAGCTTCGGCCCCATCGATTCAAACAAGGGTTTGCAGCGCTGCACACTCGCTGACGGGCCCGCCGCCACCACCGAAAGTTTGGCTGATTCAGCAGCTTCAGGACGTCCGAACACCGGCGCGGCAACAAATTGCTGGCCTGCCTTAGTGTGCTCCGCGGCCAAGCGGTCGCTGAGCGCGACGCTGATCGTGCTCAACGAAACATGAAGGCCTCCTGCGCGCAGCGACGCCCGAATGGCGTCCTCCCCAAAGACGAGCGCCTCCAGCGCGGCATCGTCCGAGATCATCGTCAAAACCACGCCGGATTGACACGCCTCCGCCACTGACCTGGCAACGTTCGCGCCGTCCGCCCGCAACAATTCGGCGCGCTCTCGTGTGCGATTAAAAACCGTCAGGCGGTGGCCTGACCGCAATAAACTCTTCGCGATCCCCGTGCCCATTCTCCCAAGCCCAATCAGTCCGGCTTCCATTTCTGATTCCTCTCTCAGCGAAGAGCCTGCTGCGTCCCCATCAATTGGATAGCTATTCTGGCACAGCTGCAACCGCGTCGACTTCGACGACAGAAAACTAGACTCTGCACTGTGGGTGCTTACTCCCTTGGATAACGTAGGACGGCGTCTTTGAAGCGCCCGCCTTCGTGCTTGATGCGGTTCATCAGACGGCGTGCCCAAACAAATTCCGCAGCCAACAATCCTAGCCTGAGGAAAATTGCAAGCATCCCCGGCCCCGGAGTAACCAGCATGACTACACCTGCCAGCAGCAAAGTGAATCCAGCAATTATGAGGAAGACCCGGCGGACCTACTGAACTGTGCGGAGGATCATGGACCCTTAGGGAATCAGCTTTCTGGCGGAGGATACCGCTCCTATGAATACCATCAGAAGTATCTGCAGAAGCGCAGCGAGACCTCCTGCCGCTTCTAAATGAGAGTTCGCGTCGCAAAGCTAGAACGAATTTTGGAAATTCGGCGCGAAGACCTCCACCGGATACAGGACGAATGTGCACCCTTTCATAAGTTGAGAACAACTCAAGACTCCCCTCCGGAGAATTCTTGTTGGCCCATCATCGGGGAATGAAACGTTGAATCTTCCGGCTTCGACCTTGGCCGTCGCCGAGCGCAATTCCTCCGCGCCGCTCAGAAACCGCACTTCTTCCACCTTGGACCCTTTTGTAAACGCAATAGCGAATTCGGCAGACTTGTAGCCTTCGCCGTGTATCTCCATCTTGGGAAGCGCGATCGTGCGCATGGACATCAAATCGGTTTGTTCGAAGGGCTTGGCCGGAGCGGTGCTTTTCAGGAGCACTTTGGGGATTGGCTTTGCATTTTCAGACGTCAACTTGGCGCGGAGTTTGGCATCGGTTGACTGGTTCATGGCGGCGTAGGCCAGCAAATACGTGTGCCAAGCTTGCACGTTTTTTCCCAGTTTTTCATAGTCTTCGGCAAGATGCTCGCCGATCACTGCAGATTGCATCAGGTTCCACGCCGCTTCCAAATACTTTTCTGAGGATGCGAAATCGCCCACGCGGAACTTCACCCATCCAAGAGTGTCCCATTCCGCCGCGAGTGCTGACATGCGTCTAAAGTCAGTCACATCCACTGAATCCAATTTAACTTCGGAAGTATCGTCCTCCGTTTGCTTGACTGCCTGGCTGGCATATTGAAGCGCGTCAGCAAGACGATGGTTCGAATCCGCCAATTCATATGCGACGGAATTGAGCATTTCGGGCCCGGGCTGTAGTTTCATGGCGTTCTGAAACAGCTCTGTCGCCTTTTGATCGTCGCCGAGCCGTAGGCAGGTGCGGCCAAGCTGCAAGTGCAGGCTCGCGCTCTCCTGGTTGCGCTCGACGGCAGTTTCAAGAATCCCCCGCGCATCCTCATATTTTTCGGCCGAAAAAAGAAGATTTCCAAGATTAGCGGGAGCGTCGCGGTCGTCTGGCTTTGCTTTGAGTAGATCGCGCCATAATTGAACGGCTTCTGCGTTACGGTGCAAAGACATTAGAGCGAAGCCAAGGGCCTTATAAGGCCTTGAATTCGTGGGAGCAAGACTGACGGCTTTGCGCAAAGCATCGAGGCCGGTGTCTGTTTCGCGCTGCATGAGCCGCACGCTCCCAAGCATGATCCAGGCGTCGCTCCACTTGGGGTCGAGTTCGACGGCTCGCTCTAGAAAGGAAGAGGCTGAGCGGGGATCCCCGTTCATCATCGCGGAGCGGCCTTGCTCAAGAAAACGCTGCGCTTCCGGATTAATGGAATGAGCAGTCGCAGCGCCGTTTGAACTGATGAGCGAGACGTAACGGCCTTCGTCTTCCAGCATGGACTTGACAAAGGAAACGTAGGCGGGCCGCTCGTTGGCCGGAATCTCATTGAGGTGCGTTACCAACTTGCGAGTCGCGCGCAATCCGCCGTCTTCAAAAGAATAGGATGCGGTGTAATCCGCGAAATCGCTCTTGATCGCGACAGGAGATGGGAGTTCCGGCGTGTAGCCCTTCGGAAGCGAGATTCTAGCGGTGAACGTGATCTCCGCCAGCGCTCCCAGCAAGAGAGACTTCTTCGAACTTGCCTGCTGTTCGGTCAAAGACGGCAAGCCAAAGAAAGGGAGTGCGAGGGCTACCCGACGATTTTCCCAGTCTGGGAAGTCCGGGCGATGGTAGGACCAGGAAAACCAGAGAGGATTCTCCGTGTCGTCAAGCGGCGCGACGTTTACATCGCTCACAGTGCCAGCGAACCCCATGCCGCGGGAGATCTCTTGCACCAGCTCTTGCCATTGCGCCCGTGCAGTTCGAACGAAAGCCTGGCGCTGAATGAGTTCCGCATCTCCTCTCGATTCGAGGCGGGCCTTGCCGTCGAGCGTGCCCTTCTCGTCTATGGATGCCCCCATCTGAAATTTCTGGATGCTGTGGAAAATAGGATCAGCCGGTATTTTGAGCAAACGCGCCTGACCTTCGTCGGGAATGACCAGAGCGAATTTGCCGCGAACCGGAGAGGCGAGAAATCCGAGCGGAGCAACTTCCGGCGTCGTATCGAGATAAAGGAAAGAATCGCGCTGGGGAATGGCCGTGATCACATGGTCGAAGAGATCGGGGGTCGCAAAAGAAGGGTCGGATTGAAAAGAAGAGCTCACCAGCACGGGGTAAGCCTTGATTCCGACGGCTTGCAGAAGGGCCGCGAAGAGGGTGTGCTTGTCCTTGCAGTCTCCGTATTGATTGGCGAGGACCTCGAAGGAAGAGTGGGGAAAGTACCGGCCCGCGCCTAAGGAAATGCTGATATAACGAAAACGAGCGGACACGAAATCGTAAATTGCACGAACTTTTTCGATGTCAGTCGCTTTACCGCGGGTGAGTTCTTCGGCTTTCGCACGGATCTCCGGCGTGACCCGAAGCTGCGGCTTTTCCAAGGCCGAGAACCATTTTCCGACGTCATCCCAAGAACTGAACGAAGTCAATTGAATATCGGGAGATTTGGCGGGGCGCAGTGCCTTTTCCCAATCCGCCTCCTGATCGGGTGGATCGTGTTCGAGGTGCGACCAGTGGAAGGTGTAGATGCGACGAGCGCCGTCGTCCTTCGAAACGGGCGGAAGGGAAGGACTGCTCAGAATCGCAACGGGCTCCGCGGGGACATTAATTTCGATTTGTTCATCCTCAACGATGCCCTCGCGCATAAAATTATCCGAGAACCAGAAGTGGCCCGGGGCAACGGGGTGAAGAATCGTCCACCGCATGTCGTACTCGACAGTGTCGCCAACACTGAGAGACTTGACGGCGATATGCTTTTCGCGCTGGTCCGTGTACATCGGAGCGTTGCGCGTGATTTCGGAATCCAAGTCCTGAATGTCGGCAAGCGGAGTAGGCATGACGGTGCCGTCTGGCTTCCGGCAGCGGACGTAGAGAATGTCCAGCGATTCGGAGCTGTGATTGTAGGAGAAAGCAAGAAGGCCGAAGCTGCGCAACGCGGCTTCGGACTGGATGTGGATTCGAGCGACCACTTCCCGGGAACCGGTACCGTCTGATTCAAAACGAATCTTGGTCTGCAAGGATTGGACAACGAAAGACTCGCTCGAAAATGGGGAAGGATGGTCTTTCGCTGGCTTCGGGCTGGGGGGTACTTGGGCGGAAGCAGTACCAGTAAGGAGAAAGAAAATTGCGATGCCCACTAAACTAGCAGAACATTTTGGCATCCTAGGCATCCTCGACACGAAATGACTAAGCTTGAATAATAATCGAGAGTCGACGGGGCCGCAGAACAAAATGCTGAAGAACTGGCGGAGAGGGTGGGATTCTACCCTACCCGCTTAACCGCCTTCTGAGGGGCATAAGAAGCCCCTTTGCTACTAAGTGTCAACCGGTTTATTTTATTAGACTTAGCGGACAACAAACTCAGTTGGTTGCTGAACTTCGCTCTGGTACTGAATTTCTCAAATCGGGCGTTTTCAGTAGCAAAAGTAGCACGGCACCTTACTTCTCCGGTATGGGGTTCAAGACATCGTTGTGCTGTTCGTGAATCTTCCTTCCGGCTTTTTCACGCAACTTCGGAAGGTCAAATTCCGACCCTTCCTTCCCGTCAACCACACCGTTCGCGTAGACCACCGCGAACATAGCAATCATCTTTCTGCGGAAGCGGTCAAAGTCTTTCAGATCGTGTAGGGTTTTCACGGAGCGTTCTATGTCGTTACGCGTTTCCTCAGAAAAACAGTCCAAGAACTCTTCAACGAATTGGTTTGCTGCTTGTCCCTTCAGGTCTTGACTGAACCCCTCAGACCACTGCTTCACCAGACTGTCTATTTGCTTCGACTCTTGGTCTGGCGTCTGGCCCGGAATAACTTTATTCCAGATTCTCTTAGCAACCTTCTCGGATTCTGACATTAATTGTCGCCTCAGTCCAACAGTCTCTCACAGTCAAGCGAGCGCCCAACTCCTAAACCTTTGTACTGTTGACTTCACAAGCAAGTAATTGCTACCTTGCACGGTAGCGGAACGTGCAGGTGTTTGAGCACCCACACGTTCCTGACCACTGAGTCCCTGTTAGGGAGACGCAATGGCTAGAACGATTGTAGCATTCACACTTTGTGCGTTCCGCACGCTGATGCTGGACGGTGACCCATTCTCCCTGCCTCTACCGGGAATGGATTACACACCCGGCCCGGTTGAAGCCTTCTTCGCCTTCATGCTGGCCTACCTGCTGTTTGTGATGGTGCTTTTGTTGGTGCTTCCTAAGAAGTGGTCTGGCCCGATCTTTCAAATTGCCTTCCATCCAAAAGGAGAAACGAAGTGAAAACATTCCTGAAGATTTTCGCAGCCGTGGTCTGTATCTCAGCGGTAATGGCCATCTCCATCAGACATCACGCGCCAGCAGCGGCCAGTGCTCAGCCTGTGAAGACCATTCAGACGGCACCAACAATCATCAAAGATCGGGAAACGCAACTTGAAGCCATGAAAGCACTGCAAGACCGTTTCTTAGCACGGGGAATTGATGCAACAGTTAAAATGTACGACGCAACGGACTGCGAAATCAGCTTGAAAGAAATCAACGCAACAAACCGGAAGCTGCACCTACCAAAAGCAACAGACATTCACTGCGAAAAAGAACCCGTGCAGGCCACGATCATTTACGCGCTGGCCAGTAAAGTGTTTGCGTACCAGCTTGCCCATGACAAGAACTTCCTTGAGAGCCTGCACCAACTGGGCTTCACCCGCGTTGTGTTGGTCAACCCTGTGGCCCGCAAGCATTGGATGTGGTTTGGCACAGAGAAAGACGGTTTCTCAACGGAGTGGTCTGAAGACAGCTACTGAAGCCGCACTTCGCGCAGAAACAAGAAAGGCCCCACTGAGTGTCTCAGTGGGGCTTTACATTTTCGGGAAAGGAAAATTGCGCAACAGGTGGTACACTGACTAAAGGTAAGGCACAGAGGCTAACCATGAACGCCCCGGTCACGAATCAAATCACTCCCAGCCAGCTACAGCCCGGAACGGCCCTTAGAACGCGCAGCACAATCTTTCCCGTGATGCACTGGGGCATGGCGGGCTATGGAAGGGATTACGAAGGCTTGCCCTACGTCTGGCACTCACAAAAGTCAGACAGACTGCGCTGCACTAGCTACCATGAATTTTGTGGCGCGCAGCCTTGCGATATTATATGGATTCCCGAAAACAGTCTGCAAGCTCACCGTGCCATCGAACGACTAAAAAGCAAAGAAGGGCTGCCGTGGCATCTCACAGAAGCCAACTGTGAAATGGTGATTCGGTGGGCCATCGAAGACAAAGCTGTCAGCCACCAACTTGGCTTTGGAGTGTTGGCCGCAATTGCAGTAGTGGCCGTGGTAGCGATAGCTGCATCTGGCGACTGAAAAACATGGAGAGAACCACTTCGCTTCTGAACTTGGTTTCTGCCATCCTCATTTTGGCCTACGCAATCTTTGCGCCCTTTTTGCGCCCCTGCTTTCAAAAAAAAATCTAAAGTTCCCACGTGCCAGACACGTGCAAGAAAAACAGCCCGGCCATCCGAAGATGCCGGGCTTTTTCATTGTCTTACCGTGAAGCTGCACGCTGCTGTGCTACCGTCATGTTCCTCATGATCTGTGCCGAAGACCGCTTGAAACTGTCCGCGTCCGTCACGCCATGCACGTGCAGTTCATTCGTGATGTGCAAGTGTTTCTCCGTGCCGCTGTTTGGAACCTTGGGAACAATCGTTCCCGCACTTCTCGGTACGAACAACTCAGGCCGTCTCTCACCAACAACGTAAGCCTTACCCGGCTGCACGTCACCGCCGTCAGCTAAGAACGGCAAAAACTTGGCTATGCTTCCCAAGAACCCGCCAATACCGCTTAGAAAACCACCGCCACCGCTGCTACTTCCCGGTGTGGTTGTGCCGGTGGTAGTTGACCCACCAAGACCCAGCAACGAACCAAGACCAGCAAGGTTGCCCAGAGGCAATGCGCCAACTCCCGTAGCAGATAGGCCAGCCATCTGCACGAAGAGTGCTCTTGACGCGCTGGAACCGTCTACCTTTCCACCCAAACCACCAAGGCCAAGAAGATTGCCCAGCGAACCGAACAGAGATGATTCCCCTTTTTTGAGAAGCGAACCAAACAGGTTGGCTTGCAAGTCTTGACCGATCTTCTTGAAGCTTAGACCCTTGCCGGTTGCGACGAACTGCACCAACTGTGAGTTTAGAGATTCAATCGCGTTGCCGATGTCAGCAGTGATGCTGCGTGCAAAATCTTTGCCGCTGGCTTCGATCTGCTTAAACATGTCCTGCCATGCGTCAGCCCACGTGCTTGTGCCAGTGTCCTGACGCAAACGCTTCAAACCTTCTTGGCGTTCCTGTTCGATCTTCAGCGAAACGTCTTTGAACTGCTCTTCTGTAATTTCTCCCAGAGCGAACAGACCATCAAAGTGTGCCCACTGCTTGTCATAGGTGGCGTTGATGGATTCAGCGGTGCCTTTCGCTTGTTTGTTCCAGTCCGCATAGAACTCATCCAGCGCGGGCTTGCCGATGTTGATTCCTTCCTTCAGCAAATCCGGCATCATCTGAATGTTCTTCATGAACTCCGGTTGTCCAAGATCGGGTGCTTCTATCGTCTTTTTGGGTTGCAGCCCGAAGAGGGCTTCGATTCCTGCCGTTGGGTCAGTCTTCGGAGTCTTCAGCAGCGGCCTTGCGCCGCCCTTGGAGAACGATTCCTGCAAGGATGCGTAGGACGCTGCCAACTGCTTTGCACGTGCCACTCGCTGCGCTTCTAGGTCTGCCGCCTTTTGCAATGCTGGAAGTTGTGCCTGAATCGCGGACGCCTGCTTCCAAAGACCATTCTGTACGGCATCGTTCAGTTGCTGCCGCGCTTGGTCAAGGGCATACCCAGCCTGCCCGCCATCTTTTTCAATTTGAAATGTTTTCTGAAGTGACGCCTGAATCTGCTCGCCTTTTCGCAGCAGTTCATCTTGCGCGGAAGATTGCTGCTTTAAGCCATCTACTGCGGCCTTCGTCAACGCCTGTTGGTCTTTGAGAATCGCAGCCGCACCAAACCCACCGGCTAACCCGGCCTTCATGGACTGAAAGTTGTTCGCAAACCATGAAGTTAGTTTGGACAGTGCCGGTATGGTGGATTCTTCAACTTGAACCTTGAATTTGTCCCAAGATAACGA